>Ga0307513_10003910_pt1 | contig 20023 bp, 23 predicted proteins | sample 15_EM_MG_FD_202174 | JGI IMG/M metagenome (GOLD analysis project Ga0307513, IMG submission 202174) | Populus trichocarpa ectomycorrhiza microbial communities from riparian zone in the Pacific Northwest, United States - 15_EM | ecosystem: Host-associated > Plants > Roots > Unclassified | place...
ACCATTGTCGAGGGATTATAATGAATTCAATATAATTTAGATATCTGGGCGGGCGAATACCACACCGTCCAAGGGTAAGGCTATGCGGAATCAGCGCAGGGTAATCCAAGTTGGTGATGTCGCCACACTAATGCATGATGGTTCGAATCTAAAGAAAACGGGGAGACGTATCAGTGAACCGAGTCCGAACCAGACAGCCAAAGTTGATAAGCACGGTGCCCTCAACCTAAAATTACGTGCTTTTTATGACGCCTAACACCCTAAAAGTGATTGAATTAGAATTACATAAAGTCGAATAGTTTCTGAAAGTTAGGCGACTTCCATTACTTACTTCCATTTCTTCTACTAATTCCACGTCAACGCTCTCATTTCTATCTGTCTTCCAGGTTTCTCTCCTCCCCATCGTGATATCGCTCTCGCGAATGAGGACAGGAAACTACGTCCAAATCTTTATTGAGAATTTTGTAAAACTGTGGTTTACGGTGTGAAAAGTTGCCCACGACCAATATTACTTACCTAAATGTTTCGGACGGCAAGCCGACCTGGCAATGAGCCATATTTGAGGATGGGACGTCGAGTAACCGTGTTAGAGAGAAGGCTGTTTTAGCGATGCTTGCGTACTACAAGAAACGGAAAATACTCCTTGGTAAAAGGAGGCAGAGCCATATTATGAGGCGGCGTCGAGGGCCAGTCATTTTTCCGAGTAGAGAAAACGGAGGGGGCGCTAGTCCCCTCTGTACTCCCATTCTTGGCGGAAGGAAGGAAAGAGGGCGATGCCATTGTGAATAAATTCGCAGGTACCACAGCAAGGTCGTAACCATAGATAGAGGGTGAAGCCACCATTTTAGTCTAATCATCGCGTTCCTCGAGACCGTCAGTCAGCGGAATGGAATGCATTGTATTGAAAGAAGTGATGTACTCAAAAATGTACCCTAAAAAGAAGAGGAGAATGGGTATCATGGCGAACGTGAGCGAAAGCGTCCTCAGGTATAATTCCTCTTTTCCCACCTAAGAGTATAAATTCCAACGGATCTGGGTGACCAAGAACGTCAATCCCGACGACTTTTGCCATGTTAAGGATGAGCATACTTCTCAGTTCTTACACACTATCTCAGCAGGAATCGGAGGCTGAAGGGGTTTAAAACTATAATAGGCGGCGTAGACTCATACTGTACTATTTCATTCAATTCGGCAGTTACATGACTTTTTTGCACTTTCGAGAAATTCCAAAAAATCGGAAAAATCAAGAATAAATTAAATCCGGGGTCAAAAAAAATAGGCGTGACGCGTTACTGCCGAATTGAATGAAATAGTACAGTAGTCTGAGGTGGAATGCCACTAGGTTTCGGCCGCCCCTTTTGTCATAAAAAATGAGGACCATTAGAATCTGGCAAGGCTCAGAAAGCGCGTCCAGCAGCCATACAGCGTTGCGGGTAAGGTGCGAATTGATTGTTCAGAATCCGCGTACACAACCGTGCACAGCCGCTGATGGATCTACATACGTATCTAATCTAATCGAGGCTCGGGCAGCTCGGCCCAGCGTAAATCACCAGAAAATACGTACCACCGTCCCGTGGTATTTCCGGTAATCTCTGGTTCGCTGCCGTAACAATGCCCTCCGAGGCTGTTGCTTTTCGACCTTCACCGAGGTCACTAGCAACTACTTCGTTTGAAGTGGATATTGACGTTGGAGCGGGCGTTGACGCTGACGTTACTTCAATTTTTTCTGGTCGAGAGCCCCAGAAGTCGGTGGCCTCGCTTACGGACTCACATAAAGAGCCGAAGGGGGCCCACGGAGAGTTGCTAACCATTCACAATGCAATGGGAAAGAGGCCCTCGGCGATTTGGAGATCAACTTGTTTTTGAAGGACCATGCCATGGCAAGCACTGAAGGAATGCGAGACAACAAGTAGTAAGGTGTAGGGAAAGCGTGGAATTGATTTCTGCCACATGCCAGATATGCCACAACCATGGGAGAATGGGTTTGAAGCGGTGAGGAATTTTCGAGGATTTGGTCACACGTGATTTTCGTAAAAATGGTTACTTACCATATAATTTACCATTTATGCATCGCGGAAAAATTTAGGTCGTACTTTTATGTACCCGTCGGACTTTTTTCCGCAACCAACGACACGTTGTCACGTTTTTTGATCACAAAAACGCGTCACTCAGGCTTTCACCTTCACCGGTCACCACTGGGCTCCCGATGGTTAGTATCATGGCTCTTGTCGTCTCCTGGTCTTAATATCACTTCTCACCGCCGCCCAGAACAAGCCTATGGTGCGCCACGACCAATTACATCATCAAAACACTCGAACTGATCTCATTTCTTCTTGTTCACTGAGAGCTTGTTGAACTCAAAAATGGGGAAACGCTAAACGGACACCTCGTGAATTGCGACAATTTCATGAACATCACGCTGCGGGGAGTCTATCAAACGAATCCGGATGGTGTCCGATTCTGGAAGTTGAAGGAATGTTACATTCGAGGGAGCACGGTTCGTCGCGATTTTTCCTAAGTCCATACCGAGAGGAACTTAGAGGCTGCGTGTTGGCATAGATCAAGTATCTCCGAGTCCCAGACACGCTATTGGATGTGGTCAAGGAAGAACAAAACCGGGCACGCGATGCTGGTCGAAACTCAAGAGGAGCCCATGTTGGTGGCGGTAGTGAGTTTCACTTGCTTAATTAGCGTAACATCACAAACTAACTTGATCCTCATTGGCAAGGTCGTGGAGCTGCTCGAGGTGGTAAGTTAATCTAACATCTCATGCTATCTTTTGCTGCTGACATCGCATTTTACAGGTCGTGGCGGACGCGGGGGACCTATGCGCGGAGGAAGGGGTCGTGGGCGAGGAGCTTGATGCCTCTCTGAGCGATCTTTCACCCTGCCGTTTTGCTGTGGTGACGCACGGCCCTGATCACGTTGAAGTTAATAATAACGCTAAGTACTATATCCACTAGACTCGAAACCAGTCCCTATAGGTTCAAGACTTCTTCAGATGGATAGGGATTAGGAGGCAATAGTTCCTTCCCAATACCATCATACCAGAGAGGCTGGGCCGAGACTAAGGACATACGCAGTCATGGACATCACGTAGACACCAAAATTCGTGCAAGAACTTCTGTCAACTGATTCAAATGATTTAAATTGGAGGTGTTCTCACTGGGAGATCTCACGGACCTATGACATTATTTTCCGTTGAAAATTCGGAAGTCCGTGAACTTGGTTCTCACGCCAGATGGAAATCGTGGGGTCAGGATCGTACTCCGTACGAATGTCAGGTCTTAGTACGTAGTCAGTATTCGTCTTGCAGGTTTGTTAACCTAGTACCTACAATGTACAAGAGTAGTCAGTACAATCTATGGCATGTAACTGGGGCCAAACTGGGGCACCTTCATTACAACATCAAGCGGACGAATTTCGCGAGTTTCGGCACATGACCACGTCGCGCTTGCGAGAGGGGTCCTCGTCGGCCTCAAAGTTATCTAACACATTCCTGGTATTTTCCTAATTCTTTGAGCTAATGGGGACCTCTCTACGTGTAAATTTAAACTGAAAAACAGAACGCGAGGCGCCGTGGTCACGTGCCCCCAGTTACGGCGTCCACTTTTGGAATGCCCCTGTCCCGGTTACCTCTAGTAGTACATCGTACATTGTAATGAGGACTGAGTACTCCTACAAATTCTAGGTAGTAAGGTACAAACCTGTGAGACGGCCACTAAGTACATACCAAGACCTAACATTCTGTAAGGAGTACCACCTAATACGGCGATTTCCATACAGTGTGAGAACTGAGTTCACGGACTTCGATTTTTCAACGGAAAATAATGTCATACGGACCACGGTCCACTGCGCGTGTACTATAGTTGTAAGGTGCCGCTGTACGGCATTTTCCTGATCCGAGCACAATGCGAGCATCGCGGTAATCTCGAAAAATAAACCAAGACTGTAGCGTCTCGACCATAGGTTCACGGCATGTTACACATTATACATATGGTTCATTTGGAAGAGCAACCTAAATAGGACAAGAGCCGATTTCGCACACCTCGGGCGCTTTTTGGAGATTTAGACCCAAAACTGACAATTTGAGGTCTTGTTGCAGATTATAAAATGCAAAAGTGTTCAGTTCACGACCCATCGTTACCTGTTACGTGAAAATACGGCCGAAACGCTAGTCCAATAACGGCAGTGAATTTGACCACAGCGGGGCGAGGAAAAATTCGCAGACACGGGGGCTAGAGTGCTGACTAGGAAAATACATATCTGTTGCATATCTGTGCGTCTTCGTCGCCCATTAATTTTTACGGCGCTGCGTTGACCCTGTCATTTAGCCTGCGTTCGAGGTGTGCCAGCGGCGTCAGTGCCTCAGCATTTTTTGATCTTTCCGCGGATTAGAACCCATCTTTGGTCCTTGCTGACCGAACCATGGTAAGCGGCATCGTTGTCGTGAAACTGGAACTAAAAATATAGTCAAGGTAGAATTTAAGAACCTGAAAGCTTGGGCCCAAACAATTTTCCGATCCATTATTGTCGACATGCTCAGCGTCTCGCACAGGATTCCGCCTCCCCGTGCCTCTGTCTATCTAAATTAGAGTGGACTACCATCTTGGTTTCTCATGCTGATACACCAAAACGCGTTCGTTGGGTAAGAGACCATGATTAGTAATGGAATGAATTTGATAATAACTCTGATGTGTATCTTTGTCTGTGAGACCAGAAGGATGAGATCGGACACCTTGATCCCGCTGGCGCCTATAGGGTTGCAGACTTATGATCACAATGGTCAACTTGCGTTCTGATCTGAAAAATGACACTGTCGACTGGCAACAACAAGTCATGTAAATCATTCTCATCCATATGTAGTTTAGCACAGGAAGTAGCGATGGACAGCGCCCTATTTCCGAATCCTGGTCGCAGACTGGGTCATCTCAGTTTATTTAAAAATTCGCATGATCTCTTGGCTATCGTTACGTATCTAGCACGGATGAATTGCTATATAACGAGGCTCAAAATTCCCGTAAAGTACAACGATCGAGCTGGTCTCTTTCATTATCCCTTACAACAAACTTGGTTGACCCATTTGTTCATCGCATTATCCAAACCTTGCTAAATTCCCTTCACTTAACACAACCCCCGAGTCATGAACTTCCCATACATTGTCAGTATCTCTGCTTCTAGGGGCTTACAGCCTATTCGCTAATTTCTTTTGCTCTGATCCCAGCTTTCAACCGTGCTTCTCTGTGGCTTACAGCTTGCCTCTGCTCTACCAGCCAGTAAAAGTGCAGGATCAGCTGCTATTAATCATGTTATCCAGCACACGCACGAGGACTCGTACTACGTCAGAAGCGACCCATCGATATACGCAAGAGGAACGCCAAGCTGCAACCCGCTAACGGTAGAGCAAGTAAAAACATGTAAGCACATCTACAAAGACCACTCGAAGTGAAATTTAGACTGATATTGTAATTCTCTTGCAGTACCAGGGTGGTCTAAAATCCAACAATATGCCAAGGATACGTATGGTGACGGCGGTGTGAATATTGCAGTTAACCCACCAGAGGTCTGTCAGCCCCAAAGTGTAGCATTGAATTTTGCTCATTTTTTTGAAGTATCCCAACGCTCCTGCAATTGTCTGTATGCAGGATGAACCGATACCGATCCAATTGCAAGGTCATAATCGCATGTGGTTGGCTGATATTGTGTGAAGTTTGATTTCTTTTAATTAGGCTCACCCGGCTGCACTTTGAATACGGGCGAGGTGGAAGGCGAGGTCACTGGAACGACAGGCGGATTCCATTTGGCCTTTCAACAAGGGTATTCGAACGCTGCGACTTGGACTGTTACAAGTAGGCCACATTGTTCGATTCTGGTCAAGCCTTTCACAGATCATATCAATTATTGCAGAGGAAAGCTCTTTAGCAGTAGGCGTAGAGCTCAGTGCCACAATCGGGATTCCTGAGATTGCCGAAGTATCAACCAGCATTACCACAACAACAACTTTGACCAATTCTCTTTCTAAAAGGTATAACATACCGCTAATTCCGAGAAACATTATAACCGTGGTACCGCAGCTTCACAACGACCACTGACAACCAACAGATGCAAACGGTGGACGTGGCTACTGTGGATGGTAAACCATGCAAGGGATCGGTATGTTTATTTAATTTATCTAGTTGGAGAGGAGACTGAGACACTGAATTTACTCCAGATGCAAACAAAAACGTGTAATGTCCGAGGCACTGGATCTGCTCGCTTCATTGCAAGCGGTTCCGTTTGGTTCAATTATGAGGATAAGGTATTCACCAACTCTATCCTTTCAGTGTTCGAATCGAGGCTAACGGTCACGGTGTCCATTAGCGACCTCCTAAAAGTGACCCGAATGGGGACCAACATTATAAATGTGGGCTTTATATACTACGAGTTGAAGGGTAATTCTAACTTCAGTTATAGATGCCGTTGACATTTCGAGTGTGCTCACGAACATCGATGATCGGTCTTCCTCCATGGCGTTTTCTGGGGGTATGCAAATAACAAGCCAGACACATTTCGATGCACAGTGCTCCTAGGGGCTAGTACTCCATTAGTGATCGGGTATACCATTGTCGAGGGATTATAATAAATTCAATATAAATTACGTGCTTTTTATGACGCCTGACACACTAAAGGTGACTGAACTAACTTAGAATTATTGCTCCTTGCATCAAAGTTGGCGCGAGTGATTTCCCATCAAAATGTGCAACTTCCGAGCTCCCAACTTGTTTTCCCTATATCTTTGTATCCAGCCGTCCAATGGTCATAAATTTAAGTAATTCAGATTCGTATGGTTTAGCTCTTTCGCAGAATGTATAAATTATAGTGTAATTATTTGAAATAAAATTCTTCTACAGAGGCTGCTATTTTCACATTGTTCTCCCTCTAGCTCCCTCGTTAGTGCACATATCAACTGTAGGACACTCATATATTGTTATATTAGTGCGTCAAATGCGCTCTGTGCAGAAGAATTTATGAAATTCTGTGCAGAATTGACTGAAATCGATGTTTTCACTCGCACGCACAAATGTTCACAGCCACCTTCCTCTTTCTTCCCTCCACCATTCACTATGGTCAGCCGCTATCGAACGACATACGCAAGGTCATTTTTCAAATGGCAAAGCACATGGATGTGGCCTCAATACTGGCTGTGCAGTATGCTCAATCCAAGTTACCAACGAGTGCTTGCTGACTACAGACGAACCCGAGCCACGACACGTGCCCGTTTGGAATACGACAGACAGAAAACAGAGTCGGATAAGCTAAGAAAAAGAGTGTAAAAGCATAAAAAAGAGTGTACGGTGTGAACAATGATGAAGGTGAAAGAGAAAGAGGAAGGTGGCTGTGAATATTTGTGCGTGCGAGTGAAAACATCGATTTCAGTCAATTCTGCACAGAATTTCATAAATTATTCTGCACAGAGCGCAGTTAACGCACTACTAGAACAATATATGGGTGTCCTACAGTTGATATGTGCACTAACGAGGGAGCTAGAGGGAGAACAATGTGAAAATAGCAGCCTCTGTAGAAGAATTTTATTTCAAATAATTACACTATAATTTATACATTCTGCGAAAGGGCTAAACCATACGAATCTGAATCACTTAAATTTATGACCATTGGACGGCTGGATACAAAGATATAGGGAAAACAAGTTGGGAGCTCGGAAGTTGCACATTTTGATGGGAAATCACTCGCGCCAACTTTGATGCAAGGAGCAATAAAGTCGAATAGTTTCTGAAAGTTAGGCGAATCCTATTACTTCCATTTATTTTTACTCAGTCCACGTCAACGCTTGCATTTCTATCTGTCTTCCAAGTCTCCTCTCTTCCCATCGCGCTATCGCTACCGCGAATGAAGACAAGAAAGGGTGTCCAATTTTTTATTGAGATTTTTGTAAAATCGTGGTTCACGGTGTGAAAAGTTGCCAACTTACTGACCACGACCACGACCACGACCAATATTACTTGCTCAAGTATGTTTCTGACGGCAAGCTGACCTGACAAAGAGTTAGATTGGGGTGGAGCGTCGGGTAACCCGGTTCGAGGGGCAGCGGTGACAGCGCTTGTGTGCTACAAAAAACGGAAAATGCTACTCCTTGGTAAAGGCCGGCGAAGTCAGGTGATGAGGCGTCGACGGCTAGTCATTGTTCCGAGTAGAGAGGATGCAGAAGGTGCCAGTCCCCAGTACTCCCTTCTCACTTAAGAGCATAAATTCCAACGGATCTTAGTGACCAAGACCGTCAGTCCCGACAGCTTTCGCCATGTTAATGAGCCTACTTCTCAGACTCGGGAGTCATAGTCTGAGGTGGAATGCCACTAGGTTTCGGCCCTCTCCGACTTTGACATAAAAAATGAGGATCGTTGGAGTGTGGTTATCAAGCCTACCTTAGCAGCTCTGGTCTGGCAAGGCTTGTAAAGCGCGTCGAGCAGCAGGATAGCGTTGCGGGCAGGTGGAAATTGATTGATTGCGCAACCAGAAACAGCGCCGTCACACAACCGTACACAGCCGCTGATGGAGTTGCGTATCTAATCTAAATTGAGACTCGGGAAGCTCAGCCCAGAGCCCAGTAGAAGACATCGGGACCTGGAGATTTCGAGGACATCCCGGAAGGTGAAGCATCGGCCTGGAGTAGATCTAGATCGTCGAAGTGAGATAACATGCGATCGTGGAACTAAACCTCCAGAGTCAGAGGATCATGAACCTGAAGCTTTGAATTTTAATCCCGGTCTGATGAGAACAGATGCACCAAGAATCACAAAGCTCAACAGAAATACATTTGGACAACCGTGGCCGCTTTGTACCACTACTGTACTTGTAGATTTACAATTCATTCATCGCGTACGCGGATAAACAGCCATTTCAACTGATCCTTAAGCCCGAGTTCAAGCTAAAAGAGGGTTAATGGCTTATCTCTCGCACATGATATGAGACTTACACGGGGTGGACTAACCGTGAGTGGGGCAACCTTAATACCGAGGTCGGAACCAGCGACACGAATGCTGTATGAGAGAAGGGTCAACCCAAGAATGCGCGAGAAAATGAATGGCACCGTAGACTGACAAGAAAATAAGTTCAGATGCAGCTGAAAGGTGCCATTCATTGAGGGGAATTTCGTAAAGACGGCATATGATTCGGTCGCCTTCCTTGGGTTTCTCGGGAGCGCCTTCGTAAGTAAGGTAAGTGCCTGGTCTGATCGGGGAGCGCTCAATGATGATATTCCCATCTTTAGCGCAGATGATTCGCCACTAAAATGGCTAGTGAGTAACAGACAATCGAGGTCGTCAGGAAGCGGCCCATTACCTCCTGCTCGGAGGAGAGTTGGGCACTGGGTGGGAGGATGGTGACAACATCTCCACTCTCGTAGGTTAGACACCCAACCTCGACGCCGCCAACCACTTCGATACGATAAATTCCGGAAGAAAGTGCAGTAGTAGTCATGGTGCTCTGAGAAAGCTAAAGGGACCGTCAAAAACATGGCCACTTTTATATGTCCGTGGCGTACTCCGACCTGTGCTCGTCACGTTCAAGAGTTCGTCCCAAAAAGACAGCTTGGAGGAATGGATACAGCGGCGCATGACAGGCAGAAAATGGACTTAGCCCAAATAATCCGCTCTACATCAAGATTCAATCCAGGCGTTTTTGGATCTTTCACATATCGAGGGTACAAATCTTACTAATAGCACCTGCTAGTACAGCGTACGACACCATCCTCGATCTGGCGATAGAATATACCTTCTAGTAAGGGGCTTCGTTTGTGAGTAAGATGGCGGCGCAGAACCTCCGTTTGGACACAGACTAACGCTTGTGATTGGGCAACGTGCCCAGCTTCAAAGCGAGAAGTATTTCGAATTGCGGGTGCACCTAGTAGATATCAGTGACTAGCTTCAACTGGGGACCCAGCCGTGAAGTGTGTTCTGTTTTCCGCTGTTGTTCCTCGGCTTTCATCTCCTCCAGGTGGGTATCTCCTACTCACAGTCGCTTTTGCATGGCTTCTCCGGATCAGAATCGGCCGAACTTGAATCTCCTCGTGGTCGGTGGTGGACATCTTTACTGACGCAGGTATATATTACGATCGGCCGAAGTAGACTGACCTCTATGACAGTAGGAATGGATGCCAGTCATTGGTGCATCTGAAAGAAGGTTCTATTTTTCTGTACGTATTCACCACCGCTTCTGGGTTAGTCGCTTATCTTGCACTTGTGACCAGGGTTTCAGCTATATTCTTCAAAACACTCATGTAGAGTGACAGGCGCCATGCATGATCTCGTGGCCATCCAGAGTTCCAAGATATATTTGATGCCTGCCATGTCTGATTTACGGTAATACCCCGAGGCGCCTGTACTCCACCCTTCTAGCATTCATCCTATTCGTAAAGACGCCGATTCTCACAATTAGCAAACCCCTATGGTACTTACGTTGAAGATAAGATCTGTCGACCGCTTAAGTATTGCGTGGATGTGTCGTTACCAGCAGCTCAAAATAAATTTCCAGAAAATGTACCCCTGCACTTCCAACTTGAAAACCTCCCGTGCCCAACTCCAAAGACCCGGAAGACGGCTTACTGCACTGTCCAACTCGTATGAGAGATCGCCGGAGATTCGTTCACACCGGAGATTTCATATGTGATCATTCCCAATGTCCTGGCCGCAGTGAAATAAAGTTCGAGAAGACATATGCACCCGACTTCTAGCTTGAAAGCCTCCTAACTCCAAAGACCTTGCAGAAGGCTTACTGCACTGGAGTCGTATGAAAGATCGATCGCCGGAGACTCATTCACACCGGAGATTTCATACGTGATCACTCTGTTGAAATATTACATAAAGACTCGTTACCTTCATAGACACCGTAACCTGGCAAGGAATATGTAAGCCCAGCGCCAAGTGCTTGACCCACTGTCTTCAGGTAATATCATAGAGTTGCTGAACATCATGTCAGCGCCTCGGACAACAGAGTAGAACGACATGGTTGTGACAATTTTGCCATCCTCGTACTCGTACTTCACAACCGCTGCAATCTCCAGAAATATTTAGAAGAAATCTCTCGGTCGTGCAGCCTCTGATTCTCTATTGGCACTTATACAACATCCTGCATGTTATCTAAGTCTGGATGTACCATGAAACCCACTTTCTGATTGGCATTGTGGACAAACATGTTGAGTCTTGTACACGGAAATCTAGGTTAACAACATCGAGAACCTTGAATTGGTAGAAGGCAGACGGACAGGGAGTAGGTCAGCGAATGTACGCGAACAGCGATTGTGCTCATTAGAATTTGGCACGTCGGTGAGTTCAATGGTGATCCTCGCCTGAGGTTCCTCACCTTTGCCGAATACGAACTGACTGGTGATCACCCCAGCCGATGCCATGCCAGCGCACATAGCTGGTATAGTGGCGGCCTTTTCCCCCTTCAAGTAGACGATTCCGCCCTTGTCTCACAGGAGAGTGGCTCGTTCCTCCGGAGCTCCGATGCTAGTAGGCATTTCCTTGGGGTTTAGATGATTTGCGACGACGCGAACCCCAAAATTTGGGGTTCATGCGAAAACAGGGTAGTGCTCTTCGGCCCTTTTCGGGAGACATGGCCGTTCGACGAATTGCGACACCCGACTCCGAGAACTGGGAATGGGCGCTTCTTTGATTCGTTCAAATTGGTGCCTGCATCTCATTTTGTATCGGAATATGCGCCATGATATCTGTTATAAACACTCTCCTGGACAATTTCCTCTTGAATATGAGTGATTATGAGAGGGTATCGTCCCGAGCTCCCAACGATCTTCTGTACACCAGTTTTCTGTGTTTGTAATCAAAATAAATATGAGATCTGGGTAATAATGTACCGGGGCACGGATTGAATAAGATCCCGTGTGCGCTTCGACGGTGGAACGAGATATTTCCTGGGACCGTATGGCGTTACTGAGAAGTCCTAGTCATCCCCTGTCGTGCTCCTGCGAAATCGGACCTTGAAGTGTCATTTGGCCTCGAATGACGAAAGCGATTTCACTTGAAGTCAGCGTTCGTCATCTCTTGCGCGTGAGCTTTCGACAATCCCGAAGGCGGGTTCTACATGGTTCAGAGGCTAGCCTAAATTGTAGGCACGATCTATGACATTCTGCAGTGTTGGCCGGAGGCGGAGGGAAAAGAGGTTTCGAATAAAAAGTGCTTGGAGTATAAAATGGGGCCTTACCGGACGGTGAAAACGACTGGTTTCCCTGTCATTACTCACCAGTACTCACTGGTTCACCGGTTGACGATGTTGGAGTTGTAAACGGCCGACTCGGAACCGGGAGCGGATTCGGTCCCGGGTTAAGGCGGAGCTTAAAAGTCTTGAAACTATCCTTTGCATCATCAATCTCAATTTCACCTCACCTCGACACCGCCGCCGTCTTCAAGCCACTAACAACGAAATGGTGAGCCCACTTTTATCTTCGCAGGGAGCTCTACCAGCAACGGTTTGTCCACCTTGAAAACGGAGAAGAACTAAGATAGTTTTGGGGTGGATGGTGCGTCTTCATTTCAGATGACACTTTCCCAACCGATCTGAAAAATTTCGCCCACAGAACCGTTTCAGCTATGAAAACCTTGAGACACCTTGTACATGGTTTTGAACGCAGAGCCTTGGGCGATGAAGTGTTCTTTTGCTGGGTCGTGTCTGTTTCGACGGATGCGGCGCTAGAGCTCCGAGGCGCATTGCCAACCTCTCGAGGCTGCTTTGCTGACTTCGTCTCAATGACCAGCCTCCCAAAGCCAAGACCGGAAAGAAGCCCGCTGCTGCCCCCTTCGGAGCCAGCAAGGCCACCAAGGCAAAGAAGAATCCCCTCTTCGAGTCGCAACCCAGGAACTTCGGTATTGGTATGTGAACTCGGTTTGTACCTTTACATCACTCTCTTATCGTGTTTGTAGGCCAGGACATCCGCCCCAAGACCGATTTGACCCGCTTCGTCAAGTGGCCCGAATACGTCCGCCTTCAACGCCAAAAGGTCATCCTCCACCAGCGTCTCAAAGTCCCCCCCGCCATTGCCCAATTCTCGCACACTTTGGACAAGAACACCGCCACTCAGCTCTTCAAGCTCCTTAACAAGTACCGCCCCGAATCTAAACAGGACAAGAAGGCCCGTCTTTTGGCCGCCGCCGCTGCCACTGCCGAGGATAAGGAGAAGGACGCCAAGGTATATTTCCTCGATTCTCATGGTTGTACGATCTCTGACTCGTGTTCGATATAGGACTCTAAGAAGCCCTTGTTCGTGAAGTATGGCCTTAACCACATCGTTGCCCTCATCGAGGCCAAGAAGGCCGCTCTCGTCGTCATTGCCCACGATGTCGATCCTATCGAACTCGTCGTCTTCATCCCCGCTCTCTGCCGCAAGATGGGTGTCCCTTACGTCATCGTCAAGGGCAAGGCCCGTCTCGGTACTGTAGTTCACAAGAAGACCTCCGCTGTCGTCGCTATCCAAGAAGTCAAGAGCGAAGACCAACGCGACCTCGCCACCATCATCAGCGCCGCCAAGGCTAACTTGTGTGTTATCCGCTTCTCTCTCATCTTTGCGTGATCTAACCTTTGCTTTCTTCTCAGCACCGACAAGTACGACGAGCAACGTCGCCAGTGGGGTGGAGGAATCCGTGGCAACAAGTCGACCCAGATGCTCCGCAAGCGTGCCAAGGCTGCCGGCCAGAGCACCACCGCTGCTAGCATCGGCAAGCTCTAAGTGTCTGTACAATCGTACATATAGTCGTGGTATGGTCTCAAAAGATGATTGGCTTAGTAACAGGGCCTTTTTTCGTCATCATCTATGTGGTATAGGTCGTTGTATGGATCATTATGTGCTTCTTTGTTTGATGACATGCAATATGCATTGCGCGGCGGTTGTCAACTGTATGCGTGATCAGTGTTTGGGAAAACTTTGAGCTTCGCTGCTAGAACTTGAAGTATTGTTACGATTAGTCATCTGTCTACGTACATGGAAGAACTAAGGTAGGCTAAAAAGAATACCTCGACAGACCATTAAGGTAAATGACTGAGTGTGGATCTTTCGGGCAGCGGCTGGTTACTTGGAATTATTTATTAGCTCACTGCGTTGGATAAGCAACGCAGGTAACCCATTCAGTAATCAACAATCGTGAGAGGTTCGTCTCTTCTACTTGCGGATTATAATTCCAGGCCGATATCCTAATTGTCCGAAGCAACCACCACGTATTGATCCCAATGGATAGCCTCCCATTTGACCTTCTTCGACCAATCGTCAAGCACCTGAACGATGATGTCCAATCGCTCCTGGCCGTATCGCTGGCATCTCGCGCACTTCGAGTGGAAGGACAACGAATTTTATTTAGAACAGTGGCCCTCTTGAAGAATGTCGATGCCCATATCAAATTCCTCGCCATCGTAACTTCCTCTAACCTGCTGGCTTCGCTAGTTGAAGAATATCGGCAGTTCGATCTACTTGATGCAAAGCATCAGCAAGAACCGTTGTGGGGATTGACATGCCGTGGTTTACAAGCGATGGTTAACCTTAAAGTCCTTTGCTTTTGCGCGATGCATGGCCATCCTTCCTCCCAAATCCTGCGTGGATGTTCTTTCCAACTTGAAGTCTTTAGATGGGTTAGATGGGAGAGTCGCGACGATGCAGGACGACTTTTGGAGTTTCTCTCAACCCAGCCAAGCTTACGCGTCCTTGCCGTTGAATGGATGGCAGGCCCAGAGTTAAACACTTTGGGTATTTGCCCTGGACTGCAGGTACTTCATGGGAATCAAGGACTGCTGAATGCATTCCTTCCTGGGCGAAGAATTACCTCCCTCATGTGGTCACCAGCTTTTCAGGAATCACATTCCGGATTATTCAAAAACCCCAAATATCCTCAAGAATTCCATTGTATACGATATTTCTCATATGGAGGGTTCCTCGGTCGGGCCCCGCTCAGTGTCGTACTTTCTCACCTTCGAGTGCTCGAAGTCCTTGAGCTCATTGCCTTACTCTACATAGAGGTACGTTTGAATTATTCGCTGCAGTTGCGCCTCTCATAAACCATAATACGGCCAGGAGGTTGAAATGCTTTCCGAAATCCCCGGGCTAGGGGTGCTCATCCTCTCCACTCCGTCGTACTGCGACTGGCGAATGTTGTTGCACGAGGAGCGCGAATATTTCCCACAAATATTTGCGACTTGCAAATGTCTCCAGCACATTGACATTAGCATTGACCCAGTGGCTCGAATATATCAAAGATGGTTTCGAGATGGCAGTCCACCACGCGATATCGTTGAACTTGACGAGGTTCTTTTACCTTGTTGGAATATATCATAAGACAGCAAGCCATGTCGGGTTACTTTGGCGATCACATTTTCAAGTTTGCGCGATACCTATGAACACCCATCAGTGTAACCCATACCCCCCAAAAATAGAATATACAGGGTCCCCCTTGTACACATATCCTCATTGCGAGTACCCGATTGATCAAGACATCATTGAGCCCAATAGATCATTGTGGAGAGTTCCTAAATATCATCCTTAGATCGTGATCCGTAACCACTCCTCTCGAATTGTAAAAGCAAATGACATTCGAGAATTTCCTTACCCAACTCACTGTTCCAGCACGGATCATCTAAAGGGGCCTCCTCATCGTCCCGTTTCCATAGCCCTAGGTCCGCTAGAGCCTTCGTAACAACATGTTGGGGATAGTCAACAGTAATGTCGCCATATGTGTCATAATTGAGGTAATTGAGGTCAGAGAAGGTGTGAAACTGGGACGAACATCGACATCGATACCGAAGGCATTGTCGTGAAATGCGGCGATCATGTCCTTTCGCATCAGCATCGCATTGGGAGGCTTACTTATAGCTGAATGGTTTTCCCAGAGGAAGGCGGCGTCAAACACGCAGCCACCTTGTCCATGCCGGGGGAAAGATCCATTTTCCGCATCGTTTGAGGAGGATCCGGTTATCAAGCAGCGTCCACCATCTCGTGTGGTTGCAAACTGCTTTAATGAAGAAGTGATACTAAGGCGTTATGTTAGTCGAGATTCACGATTAACGCCAGAGGCATACCCAAGGTAGAAATTCTGCCAGATGTGCTAGTGGCCCTGGTTTCTCGGTCAACCTCAGTGAAGGTTTAACCTTCCCCAATTCTGTCAAACTATTTTATATATGTACCTATACCTGATGATGGATACTGTGATAGATCGGTATCAAGGATGGCAACGTAACCGGGTGTATAAACGAGGCTTACCAGTAACCCTCCAAGCATAATCTCCAGGTGCTAAAGGAGCTGTCGAATCCGCCGAGATGTTTGTGCCTGCGGGCGCTTTCTCGTATGTCAGAATCGCGACCGTTTTCTTTATGGTGACTGGTTGTAGTTTGAAATCTAGGGTATCCGGATCCAAAATGAGGATCCAGCGGTGCAATTTAGCACTGGTGACTGGGGTAAGACGTTGGTTGAGTCCTGAGGACGACGTCAGCATGGATGATAGTAGTGTCATGATACATATGACAGAAGCTCCGGTTAAGTGCCAGCTCACCGCCTAGGAGACGGCCGGCTAAAAAAAGAACGTATCCCGATGCAGTCTGCGAAATTCTTTTTGAAAGGAGGTGGACTGTGCGGCTGGAAGAAGACAGAGAAGACATCGCAGGTGTAGGGTGTTGTAGAGCGGTCTTCGTGTATATAACGGAGGTGACCGATTGATCGCCCATCAATTTTGTTACATGTCAAGGAATTCACAGGGTAGGTGATTACGCCCTAACTTGACTAATACGATCCCGTGGGCGCCTATTCACACTCTGCGAATTAGCTAGATATTGTCTAGGGATCCAAAAATAATTCGCACTGTTGGAATATCGAGACTCTCTACGAGCGTTCTCAATGCACTGCTATCTCCGTAATCTCGGTACATTCTTCATTTTTATTGTTTCTTACATTCTTCCGGGCTGCAGGCCCTATTTTATATTTTTCTCCTTTCATTCTATAGTCCATAGTATATAGCCGAGACATTGTACTGTAGTTCTTCTCTCGATCTCCTGAACGACTAAGTAGGCTTGCTGATTTGATTTCAACATGCACTGGTAATTTGATTCCTGAACTGAATAGCCGCTGTTAGAGTGAAGAGGGCAGACGATCTCCAACTTGTATAAATCGACGTAGTACTAGATATTTTCTTGTTCTTTCAGAACAAGGGTAGTCCTGGAGAATTTTATTGGAATGAGGACAGCTCCTACTAGTATAATCATACCTAGGTTGATTGAGAACGGTTCTCCTCGGTGGGATATATCACCTATCTCTTTCCCATTTACCGTCTTCGGTGGTCGGCGTCCAGGGCAATAAAACCCACAGATTAATTTAATTTAAATGATCCATCCTCGTGTGAGATATAATACGTGGATGATGGCACCACCATTCAACCAACCAGGTGCATGGAACGGTAAAAGCAGGAGTGTCGGAATCGACTGAGCAAGGTGGATCTATGACGTTCGACGTTGAATGGCTGCCAAATAACGTCGATCCATGTTTCCAGACGTTATCTGATTCACACAAGTTGAAGGGAGATGGATTTCTCCAGAGGCCGCATGACTTGCCCAGTCAAAAAAGCATACCCCAAAGCTCCAAACCCATACGTTCCAGGGCAGTATGAAATTGAATACAGCTCCCCAATCCCACCACTGATATTTACACCCCTGAGGACTATGAAAGGCAACGTTATGGGAAGCGGAAGGGCTGCTGCGTTGATCCTCAGGGACAGCCTCGTTGCCAACATCCACGTTCCGTGAGCCCCCCATTGGTGGCCCACGCAGCCTCGCGCTCGAGAGCCGCACGCTGTTGCTTGAATGTTTTGCAAGAAGCAAAGGCGTTTGACTGACGACGAAGGGCGGCAGATGGGGGGACTTTCCTAGAATGGTTCTGCTTAATCGACGAGTGCAACTTGGCAAATTAGGGCTTAATAAAAATAGGCGCCGATAAAGCCCCTGGGGTGGCAGCTGGAACCCACTCCTTTTATTTTTCGACTAATGGTAATAGGTATGCGAATTGAGTCGCTCTGCCTGGTTCCCGCACAAGCAATTTGGTTTAGGGCGAAGCAACCTCCTCACTGTTGACAACAAGAGATGGGGTCTCGATGCGGCGATGTCAGTATAAGTACACCTAGTCACATCAGGCGCAGGGCTGGCACCCCTCTCAAAGCCATTTTCTGAGAACAACAGTCAACTCGGACGAACCGAAGGCAGGGAGGGAGCAGGTGAGTCCCCAGGCCACACTCGCAAACGAGACTTGACTGTAGACATAGAATATCGGACACAATTTTTTATAGGTTTACGTTCAGGAAGCATATTATTTAAGTCGGAAATTTCCGAACCGAGTTATAACGCATCACAACGCGCCGTAACCAGCTTTTATCGGCACTCGGGAATTTCCGACTGACAGAAACAGGGTATAGGCCGTCGTTAGTTACTGGTTATTTCCAGGTGATCAAACCGGAAGGGGTCCAAGCGACCTGGCAGCGAAGAGAGAGAGAGGAAAAGATTTCGATTGAGAGAGTTCCCGTCAAAAAGATGTTTTCGGCACACAGAGGAAAACGACAGACGGGGTAAAAAACGTATGTGTATTCGCTCAAGAGGACTATCTATGACAGAGCTTTACATACCCAGGTAGTATTAGTAGTCAAGTGATCCGGGAATATAGGGATGAAACAATAGGGAGCGTGTATCGTATGTCCGCGTGGCGTCGACGGCGAAGAGGATAATGGTACATAGTCTGCTACAGTCAATCAGAATCAGATAGCCATCAGCCTCCTTCTAGGGTGTCCAGGCTCCTCGTGACGGCGCTTCGCCTGTCGCCGACCTTTCATCTTTTTGCTAACAGGTGCATCCCCACCTTCCTTGCCAGTGTCCACTTGATCGTTTTCTATTTTACCGTCTTGAGAGTATCCATTGTAGGAAACCTGTGCAAGCTCCCACGCGTGGACTTCCACGTTGTCGTGTTTGACTCCATTAATGGAGGCTTTCGCGTTTCCGTAGACATGGAAGACGAGTTTCTGTGGTGGGATATATGCCGGGGGAGGGGGCGGGGACGGGGGCGGCTGGAATAAAACTGGGGGTGGGGACGAAGGCAAGGGCGGATTCCATTTGGGAGCTGGAGATATGTCCGTGAAACCTTCGGCATCAGCACTGAAGCCAGATGCAGGGTTATAGGGTTGAGAACGGGAGTCCTGGGCGGTGCTCAATGCGGAAGACAGGTGATTTGGAAATGGCTGTGGTAGCGAGGAAGAAAGGGCGGTAGGAGAAGGCAAAAGTGAGTTCTGAGTGCGGTAGGACGCGTTGCGATTCTGAAGATTTGGGGTGGGTGGCAGTAATGGGCGATGATCATCTTCATCTTCAACTCCGATATCGGCATTTCCATGATTTGAGCCAAGATCAGAAGCTGTATGTGAGAACGACATTGACCTTTGCCTCACTGCGAGTGAAGCCACAGACATTGGAGTGGGGAAGAACCGTGACGCTGGCTGTGGAGAGGAGGAAAATCTTTCAGCGTGTGTTGAATCCTGCGGTCGGATGGAACTGGAGCTCTCATCATCGCTCATATCACCAAGGCGGAAATGGGCATCGGGCGTCTCAGAGGATTGGTAGTCAGAAGAAGCGCTGGAAAGTACAATGGGTGAGCCTAATAGTATTCAACCACGTAGTAGAAGGCAGTCCTTACATGGTATCATCATCATCGTTCCTAGACATCGCCCTAGCGCGGCGGTGCAGTTGGCTACTATCTCGAGGATATACGGCGCTACCTTCGGAAACGGCGTCATCTCGAGCAAGCAAGGGATTTAGGATGGATTGTATGTCCCTAATGGGAGCCTGCGTTACACGTTGCTCAGTTGGAGCTCTGTCCTCTCGTCGCCAGGCGAGAACAGATATACTACACATACAAGTTACAGATGAGATAAGAGGATACAAGAAGTTTAAGTAGCACGTACAAATTCACGAAAACAATGTTGAAGACCAGATCCAGAATCAATACCACCTT
>Ga0307513_10003911_pt1 | contig 20020 bp, 28 predicted proteins | sample 15_EM_MG_FD_202174 | JGI IMG/M metagenome (GOLD analysis project Ga0307513, IMG submission 202174) | Populus trichocarpa ectomycorrhiza microbial communities from riparian zone in the Pacific Northwest, United States - 15_EM | ecosystem: Host-associated > Plants > Roots > Unclassified | place...
ATCTCCCATCACGGCTCCGGAGAAAATGCCTGAGCGCTTTGTGCCGAATATGCGGTCGCCAGGGTTTACTTCCGAGATCACTGCACATCCCACTTTGTTACGATCGATCGGGTACCCCGCTGTATCGCGGCGGGTACGCTGACGTCTGGAAGGGTGAACACCAAGGTCGTCATGTCGCGGTCAAGGTTTTGAGGGTTTACTCGACGGATGATTTTGATAAGATCATAAGTGTGGGTTCCCACAATCTGTCAACGCGTGTGTCGGCCAACTGATGCCGACCATTGTAGAGGTTCTGCAAGGAAGTTGTGACATGGAAGACTCTTCGCCATCCTAACGTGTTGTCCCTGTTGGGAGTGACGATGGGTAGGTACCACTTCGCGATGATGTCGGAGTGGATGGCGAATGGGAATGTCAGCGAGTTCCTCAAGACCCATAAGGGTGCTAATCGGTTCGAGCTTGTAGGGTTTTACTCCTATTGCTGACCGCACCCGTCACTGATAATCGATTCCGGTAGCTCAAAGATGTTTCTCGGGGGTTGATATACATGCATGATCAAGCGATGATACACGGGGATCTGAAAGGAGTAGGACTTCAGACGCTAGTCGCTACCCCGCCTTCTAACGCGCTTTTTTTCAAGGCAAATATCCTGATCGACCAAAGTGGCCACGCACGCCTGGCGGATTTCGGGCTTCTTACGATTGTCTCAGATCCCACAAACCCCACAGCCTCAAGTTCCTCCGTGAAAGGTGGCACAACACGATGGATGAGCCCGGAACTCCTCGATCCAGACCAGTTCGGTTTCAAGGACAGTCGATCAACAAAAGAATCGGATTGCTACGCGTTAGGGATGGTGATACTTGAAGTGCTCAACGGCCAGGTCCCCTTCGCACCACTCAAGGATTTCATCGTGATGCGAAAGGTCATCGAGGGTGAACTTCCAGAAAGACCGGAAGGGGCGTGGTTCACGGATGATTTATGGCGGATGCTGAATCGGTGCTGGGCGACTCGACCAGGAAACCGGCCTACTATCGGAGCTGTGCTGGAATTTTTGGAGCGGGTTTCAAGAGCCTGGAAGCCACCCTCCCCACGAGCGGACGAGGATGTTGAGATGGATGAAGATGATTGGGATCTCACGACAGTAAGCGATTCTTCCGGTATGACTTCCTGTTTTAATCCCCCACCATCATGTTTTCTTGTGGAGGGATGCCACGCTGACCATCTTCCCGATTGCCAATCAGAATTGACGCCATCGGACCCTCAACCCCCGTTGACCGATCCTCCAGAAGAAGATCCACCAAAAGGAGTTACTGTAATGAAAGCTTTACCGACAATGCCACCATCCTATTCAGCCGAAAGGTCGGGCGAAATGGCGGTATATGACGAGGACGTGCCGTACATTACCACACCTCCGATACCAGATACGCCGGTCGAATTCATTTCCGTAGAGATGACCGTGCTCGCCCCCCGCCTGATGATGCGATTCGAGCTATCGTTGAACGCTCCTACGTCTTTACGCCTGCCGCGAGGTGCAAAGCCTGTCCGGGGGTTAGAAAAGTGGAGAGGAGAGGTGGAAATCTCACATGAGACCGCGAAGGGATCGCGAAGTAGGGATGGGCTTCGGCTGATTGGGGTACGTGGGAATGTTAGGTCGGATGAGCCGTGTGTGCTCGCGAGGGCTGGGGATTCGTTGACTGTTTGGATTGTGCCGGATGAGGTTGTTGGTGGGGTGTCGGTGCAGAGTGCGAGGATCCTTTATGGTATGATGTGAGGCGTGTCATGCGTGTTATTGCCGTTTGTTTGTTTTTTCCGGGTTGCCCGGGTTGCCTAGGTTATCGTACCAATGGTATGTTATGTATATACACAGTCACTCCGCCGAAACGGACAAAGGCCGCGTCCACTTTTATGTGCAAACCGCCACACCTTGGTATACGGTCGAAGCTCGGCAGGTACGATTCACATGAGAAAGCGCAGCTGTTTCGATGCCATTGACGTGATCTTACCGCTGTACAGATCTCGACGTTGTTCGCAGAGCCCTCAGCCAAAAGAGAGGGTTCACGTGATGTGGAGATTGTTCTCTACCAAGTTGTCCGCGTCGACTGAAAAGCCGGATGGCGCCCTACGGGCTTCGTAGCCAGATGCTTCGATCTGTTGAAACTATTCGGCTTGGAACGTGCCGCCGTACAGATCTCGGGATACTTACAGAGCGCTCAGCCAAAAGTGAGGTATGATGTGATGAGCAGATGTTCGACCCCTAGGTACTGTGTCGGTTTGAATTGACTGCTCGAGTGATGAGATGACGAGGGGCAAAAAGCGTGTGTCAGTTTAAATGTCGGAATGATGTGCACCGCCTCCGAGTCGCCATTGTGCGTTCCGGCTGCACGTAAATACATAAGCACCTTCTAGATGTCGGACCTCGCCCAACGGAGGATACTGCCAATGCCTTCACCCCATCCCTTGCAACGACTCCGTTCCCTCGACCAGCCCTCACCTCAGTTCTCCAGTGAGCTAACTGACCTCCACGACCAAGGGTACAAAGACTGTCTGAAGGACCTTCGAGACGAGGATTCGATTTTCTGTCCTCCTCGCCGCAGGCTCCATCTCCGCGCTTCTCATATCCCTCCATCTCACCCCCACCCTCTACCAGGCTACACCACCTCTCGACCCCACCACACATCAACTACCTCTCTTCTCTCCCCACCATCCTTCCTCCCCTCCACCGTACACACCGCCGATCGAGTCCAGACTCCTGCGATCCACCTCACGCCACCGCCCTGTATGATATCGTCTTGGCAGTCAGACAATGCGACTCCTACGGCACCACACCCCTTCCCCACTCGAAACGATCTTGTGCGGAAGAGGAACGCGAGGGCCCAGGCCCGCCATCGCGTGAGGAGAATAGCCTACGTCGAACGGGTACCCTATTCTCCATTTGATCCTTTCCTCATTTGCATCCGTCCTGACACTCCCTCCCCTCTCCCTTAGCTCGAGCAACTCGTAGTAAGTCTCGGAGAAGCCCTACAATCGTGCTCCGAATCCAGACATTCCGCTGGCCTGTCAGTCGAAAACCCCGACGGCACGGAGTATCTACGTGTTCAACCTGTAGCACCTTCGATAGAGATGCCCATCCCGGCTCCACTGCCCTCAACCACCTACCCGACCCCCGATCCACCTACCCCTGTCGACATCCACGCGCCAGCATGCAGACGCTTAATCAGTCATGCCTTCTCTGAAGATGAAGTCATCCCGTTACTCGAGACAATCTTCACCAGCCAGGACGAAGTCAAGATGATCGGTTACCTCTGTGGAGACGACGCTCAGGCCTTTATCGACGTGATAGACGCAGTACGCCCCCACTCTCCTTCATTTCCGAGCCGCGGCCTGATCACGTCAATCCTCTTCGGCTCCTTCATTTCCGAATTTCCACCTCCGCTGATCAGGCTCTGGATCTCCCTGACCTCCCACCACAGTTCCGGAAGAAGTGCCTGACTGCTTTGTGCCGGATTTGTGGTCGCCAAGCTCTGCTTCCGAGACCACTGCACATCTCGCTTTGCTACGATCGATCGGGTACTCCGCTGTATCGCGGCGGGTACGCCGACGTCTGGAAGGGTGAACACCAAGGTCGCCAGGTTGCAGTCAAGGTACTGAGGGTCTACTCGACGAGTGACTTTCATAAAATCACGAGCGTGGGTTCCCAGTCTGTCGAAAATTTCGCGCTGACCAGCTGATGCTGACCATTGCAGAGGTTCTGCAAAGAGGTTGTCACATGGAAGACTCTCCGTCACCCAAATGTGCTTCCGCTTTTAGGAGTGACAATGGATAATTACCAGTTCGCGATGGCATCCGAATGGATGGACAATGGAAACATCAACGAGTTCATCAAGGCTCATCGGGACGTGAATCGGTTTGAGCTCGTAGGGTTTTAATCTGATTGATGAACACAGCCGCCACTGATAATCGGTTCCCGTAGCTCAAAGACGTCGCTCGGGGGCTGATATACATGCACGGTCGGGCGATGATACATGGGGATCTGAAAGGGGTATGGCTTTGAGTGCGAGTCGTCACCCTGCTTCCTAACGCGCCTTTTTCCCAAGGCCAATATCTTGATCGACCAAAATGGCCACGCATGTCTCGCAGACTTCGGACTTCTTACCATTGTTTCAGATCCCACAAATCCTACAACCCCAAGCTCCTCCACGAAAGGTGGAACGACGCGTTGGATGAGCCCAGAGCTCCTCTATCCGGACCAATTTGGTTTCAACGACAGTAAACCTACGAAAGAATCGGATTGCTACGCGCTGGGGATGGTGATTTATGAAGTGCTCAGTGGTCAAGCTCCCTTCGCACCGTTCAAGGATTTCATCGTTATGCGGAAGGTCGTTGAAGGTGAACGTCCAGAAAGATCGGAAGGGGCGGAGGGAGTGTGGTTCACAGATGACCTATGGGCGATGTTGGACCTGTGTTGGTCAGCTCAACCAGATAAACGCCCCACCATTGATACTGTGTTTGAGTGTTTGGGGTGCATTTCCACGGCTTGGCAGCCACTACCTTCGAGTGCAGATGGTCACGACATCCGGATGGATGAAGATGATTGGCATCTCACGAGCGAATCTTCCGGTATGTCTTCCTATCTCAACTCTCTTCACTTCGTATCCCACTGATTGTGCTGTGGGCCCGAAGGCAAGACAAACGCCGTGGACCAGACCACGTTCATTCATATTAACCCAGATCCAACCCTCAGATCCTCGCTACTTCGCGTAGACTGTAGAACACGGTTTGATGATCGGTTCGAGGTCAATGACCAACCTTGTCGCTTTGAATGGGTGACTTCTCGGGCTGGACTTGAGAGCAACCCAATTTGGACGGCTATATGCCTCAGTAGGTCCTCCCTGTGAACTGTCCCTTGACCCCTCTAACTCTGCTCTATAGTCGGTGGTGTTGGATGGAGTAGGGCACAGGCCAGGACTCTTGCGGTGGCGAAGAAGAAAGCGGCCCGCAAGGTTCTCAGAACCTTCAGGTTCGAGAATATGGTTCATACAGGTCGGTCTGCTTCAAGATAGGGTGCATCGGCTTGCACAACACTACCCTCGGTCTTTTCATCAGTGGTCCTCCGTCGATATGTACCCCCTTCTATCTTCGCGATATCGTTGACCGTTAGAGCCGTTCCGGACGGGGTCGTGGGTTGGGTGTCTGCGCAGAGCGCAAGGATTTTTTTAGGGGGCGCGTCACATGTACATGCTATCATTCGCGATTTTCTGGCCACCCGGTTTACTTGGTTCATTTGACTTGTTGTACTAATGCTACATTACTTTATATTCCGCGCGAAACGCCGAGCTGAGCTTTGTTTAATGTGGCCGACACCCCCGGTCCGGCTCGTCCCTGATCTTTCTTCTTAATACTGCTCCTTGTCACTACCACCCGCAATTTAATACCTTTATATCCTTCATCCAAACTATCCAACATCCTCCTTGGTGCCCTATTATTATCCAAGATAAGATACATTGCACTCTTGCACAGGAGGCGGCATGAGCGCCAATAACTGGGGTGTGAACCTTGGTTACTCACAGAGCATTGGGTCTACGTTACGAAGGCCTACTTATAGTTCCGATGGATTGGGTGTAGCCTGTTATCGCAACGCAACGTAGGGTTATCATTATCACCAGGGCCACTCGGCTCTAATCTGTTTTGTCATCAACGACCCCCACCCACCGGGTCAGTGGTCAGATTGGCACAGCGCAGATCAGCCTGCCGTATCAGGAGGTCCAGTCAGACTCATCCTTAAAATGGCCTCGGAAATCGGCTTCCCACCATCCGCTCCCGCATTAAGAGATACAACAACTCCAGGATATTTAACTATCCTTCCGAACACGAGAAAACAAGATCCACGCACGAAGACATGTTTCGGGCCTCGGAGGTCAGATATGAGCAGGTCTCCAAGATATGTGCGTTCTCCCTCTTCCACACCACCACAGCTTGGCCGAATGTGTCAAGCGGGTGAAGATTATCATCGTCCAAGGAAAGAATTGATGTAATACCAGTGCACGACAACGTGAAGGAAGGATGATGTGCAGGGGGATTGACATCGCCATCGGGGCTACCACCAAACATCCAGGTGTTGCATACCGGAACACCCGTGGTCAGGAAACTAGGGTTCTCCAGCTGTGTCCAGGGTGCTCGTACTGTCGGGTCCAGTCATGCGGAGCTCCAGAATAAAAACCTTGCCAGAGGCGGGTAGTTTTGGTGACGGGGCCAGGACCAAAACAACATCCGGCGGGAGAGCTGCTTTGATCTCCGAGTACAATATCAAGTCCATGGCAGACTGGGCACCGAAAACCACGATGTTGTCGTCAGTGGCGGGGTCGAATAACGCAGAGGCTAGACGATGGCGACCTCCGGGAGGGTCGTCAGAGGGAGATGAATATTTCTGCGCCCACATCTGGGTAGTACGAGGGATTCATATCGTTCGAATGTTGCCAGCGGTCACCTAGTCGTGGAGGATCGGTGCGGCAACAGTGCCGCGAAGATGAGGGAAGTATTGAAACTTAAAGTCTTCCATTGTGCCTTTTACAAAACGGCGCAGGGTCACGTATATGGACGATGTTCCTCAGAAACCTGTGGACGCTATAATTTTGCTTGGGACGTTCGCAATTTTCTTCCTGCGGTCGGCGTGGTGTTAGGGGGCATCGGGACCTTCCGGACTTCCTTTTCCGGTCACAATCTCCCTTTCGGAGTCTGCCGACGGACGTTCACCTCAATGGGCGATCATCACTTCAATCCTGCCTCTTTGTTTTTGTCCGTTCAGGCCTGTCAAGATGACACTTACGTTCGGCGTCGTTATGCCAGGCGGTTGGTTCAGGGCGGGCTGTGTGCATTTGGGTTCGGTATAAAGTCTGGCCGCAGCCACACACGGTTTTGCGTCCGGCACTCCATTTTGGTGTCCCCGAACCTCGAGGGTCAACCGAGATAGCTATTACGCTACCCTTCCATCACCCACGAACAATCTATCTATCCAGCTCTACCCTACCCGGTCTACATCCCCATGATCTCACACAACCCCATCCAACGACTCCGGGACCTCGACAAAGCTTCGCTGCAGTTTCACAAACACCCCAGCGACATCCTTTCCGGGAATGAGTATCGGAACGCTATTCCAACCTACAAGGGGAAGATTTAGTGTGGCTCGTCGAGTACCTGGATAGTGTGAGTCTCAAAATCATCTCTTCGCATCCCACACCGACCCCCGGGATAGGTTCTCGTCGGTATTTCCGACCATACAAGTCCCGCATTCCAGGAATCTCTACACGAACTCGGGGAGATATGTGGTGCTAAGGAGCTGCTACCGAAATCATGTACCCTTCCAGGCTCCTTTCTGGACATCACCCTTCCATCCGTTTCTGGTGCCGATATGAGGGGACCCTTGGTGGTTCAAAGGTCCGTATTGAGCGTATAAGGATACACCCTGAGGGGGATTCACAGAAGGTCAGGAAGGTACGTTCTCGATACCACATTTCCTCATTCTCCGACGCTAAGAAAACCCACAGACATTTCACCGGGTGGCTGTGACGTGGAAACACTTGGCGCATCTGAACCTCGTCTCCCTTCTGGGTGTCACCATCGATCCCCCCCAATCCATTTCGGATTGGATGGCCGGTGGAGACCTGACTGAATACATCACGAACTACCCTGATGCGGACAGACTTGGTCTCGTCCGTGCTTCTCCTACTGCACTGTATGAAATGCTTATCCCCCCACCAGCTGTCTGATGTGACTGACGGCCTCAACTACCTCCACTCTTCCAACGTGATTCATGGAGATCTCAAGGGAGTACGTGATTATTCTAGATCTCACTTCACCACCATATTTACACCTAGTCAGTCAGCCGTCCTTGTGGACGCGACTGGCCGCGCACGAATTATGGGATTTGGTCTTCCTGTAGTCACTCAAAGCCTGGATTCGATACGGAGTGCTCCAGCCGGGTGTGGTCACAGTGCACGATGGATTGCGCCAGAGGTCTTGGATGGTCAGGGGATATTCAGCAAGGAAGGGGATATCTTCTCGTTTGCGATGGTCGTGATCGAGGTTCGTTGCAGATAGCCTACTCGGGACTAACATCTGTTGAACTATCATTCGTTTGAACGAAGGCTTTCACTAGTGTCATTTCGTTCTGCGACAAACCACCTCGTGCGGTCGTGTTGGCTATTATTGGTGGTGAACGTCCGCTACGGCCCACCCACCCGACCCTGACAGATGAATTATGGGCGTTTGTGCAATGTTGCTGGGGTCAGGAGGTTCGTTTACGCCCACAAGTGTCAGAAGTGTTGCAGGTTTTGCGTGGCTTGTAAGTTTTAGCCCCGAGATCACATATTTGTTGCCCTGACCTCTTCCCCGCGTGCAGCAACATTCCGGTGTGGAAATGTTTGATTGATCGTCGCCTTACCACGCAAGAGCGCACCCCCCTGATCACGACCATCTTCTCCGACCGCAATGAACTTGAGGTAGTCAAACGCATTGGCGGGGACGATGCTCAGTCATTTGTTGACGTGATAGATGAGGTATAACCCCACTCTTTCGTCTCGAGGGAATGGGCCTGCTGATCTAGCTGGATTTTCTCACCCTTCCGAGCAGACATTGGATAGCCTGACGCCACGGCTTCGGAGGAAGTGCCTGAGCGTTTTGCCCAAGATATGTGGTCGCCATACACTGCTTCCGAGATCACTGCACATCCCACTTTGTTACGATCGATCGGGTACCCCGCTGTATCGTGGCGGGTACGCAGACGTCTGGAAGGGTGAACACCAAGGTTGTCATGTCGCGGTCAAGGTTTTGAGGGTTTACTCGACGGATGATTTTGATAAGATCATAAGTGTGGGTTCCCAGTCTGTCAACGCGTGTGTCGGCCAACTGATACCGACCATTGTAGAGGTTCTGCAAGGAAGTTGTGACATGGAAGACTCTTCGCCATCCTAACGTGTTGTCCCTGTTGGGAGTGACGATGGGTAGGTACCACTTCGCGATGGTGTCGGAGTGGATGGCGAATGGGAATGTCAGCGAGTTCCTCGAGACCCATAAGGATGCAATCGGTTCGAGCTTGTAGGGTTTTACTCCTATTGCTTACTGCACCCGTCACTGATGTTGCTCGGGGGTTGATATACATGCACGATCAGGCAATGATACACGGGGATCTGAAAGGAGTATGGATTCAAACGCTAGTCGCTACCCCGCCTTCTAAAGTGCTTTTTATCAAGGCAAATATTGACCAAAGTGGCCACGCGCGCCTGCCGGATTTCGGGTTCCTCACAATTGTCTCAGATTTCACGAACCCCACAACCTCAAGCTCCTCCGTGAAAGGTGGCACAACACGGTGGATGAGCCTGGAACTCCTCGACCCAGACCAGTTTGGTTTCAAGGATAGTCGGTCAACAAAAGAATCGGATTGCTACGCGTTAGGGATGGTAATACTTGAAGTGCTCAACGGCCAGGTCCCCTTCGACCAGGAAACCGGCCTACTATCGGAGCTGTGCTGGAATTTTTGGAGCGGGTTTCAAGAGCCTGGAAGCCGCCCTCCCCACGAGTGGACGAGGATGTTGAGATGGACGAAGATGATTGGGATCTCACGACAGTAAGCGATTCTTCCGGTATGATTTCCTGTTTTAATCCCCCACCATCATGTTTTCTTGTGGAGGGATGCCACGCTGACCATCTTCCCGATTGCCGATCAGAATTGACGCCATCGGACCCTCAACCCCCCTTGACGGATCCTGCAGAAGAAGATTCACCAAAAGGAGTTACTGTAATGAAAGCTTTACCGACAATGCCACCATCCTATTCAGCCGAACGGTCGGGCGAAATGGCGGTATATGACGAGGACGTGCCGTACATTACCACACCTCCGATGCCAGACACGCCGGTCGAATTCATTTCGGTAGAGATGACCGTGCTGGCCCCCCACCTGACGATGCGATTCGAGCTATCCTTGAACGCTCCTACGTCTTTACGCCTACCTCGAGGCGCAAAGCCCGTCCGGGGGTTAGAGAAGTGGAGAGGAGAGGTGGAAATCTCACATGAGACCGTGAAGGGATCGCGAAGTGGGGATGGGCTTTGGCTGATTGGGGTACGTGGGAATGTTAGATCGGATGAGCCGTGTGTGCTCGCGAGGGCTGGGGATTCGTTGACGGTTTGGGTTGTGCCGGATGAGGTTGTTGGTGGGGTGTTGGTGCAGAGCGCGAGGATTTTTTATGGTATGATGTGAGGCCTGTCATGCGTGTTATGAGTAGTTGTTACTTTACTCCCGGATTGCCCGGGTTGCCTAGGTCATCGTACCAATGGGTGACTATCCGTAAGACTAGAGATATCTCTAAACGTCGTAGAAGGGTGCCAGTAACCGAGGTTCGCGCTGCCCACGACCCGACACGGCGGTCGGGGTCCTGACAGTTCCCTTATAAGTCCTTTGATATTCATCTAGACTTGTGTGCACACAGTGTAACCTTACGGACAGTCACCCAATGAGATGCTATGTATAAACACATTCTACACGCGACTCGTCGGAGCGGATAAAGGCCGCGTCCGCTTTTATGTGCAAACCGCCGTAACTTGTAGCCTAAAGCGGCTAGCTCGTGGGATCCTCCAAAGACTGCCTGTTCAAGGGCGCATTTTACATACTCAATCACTCGGTGTGATTTTGAAATTGTCCCCGGTGTGCGCGGACGCAAGTGGGCTCGGATCACCGAAATCAACGGAGCGGGTCGACAAGGACCGTGTCCGCTCTCTTCGTGTACAAACCCTCGCAAGCTTGCTTGTAGCCTAAAGTAAGTATGTAAGGTTGGCGACATGCAGATCCAACCAATGGAATCATGGAATGCTCTTTTTTCTATCTCCCCTCCCAGTTCCCCATATAACGGGACAGAGAAACCTAGTCTTTGTAGATGAGGCGCCTGTGGATAAAAACTAGGTCCAACACAGTCCGCAACTGTCACATCCAAGGAGGAGATAATTTTCCAAGGACTTTCTTGCGGGCGTTCAAACGTTCATGCATCGTGTGTCACGCGTTACTCTTCCCGGTGCAAAAGATGGCTGAAAGTTACATCCGTCACGTTGCGTCATTGGTTGAATCCGCATGTCGAAATGCGCGGCCCCCAGTAGGAGGCCGTAACCACCCACGATACTTCGGATCCTTCCCTTATGGAAGCAGTGTCTGAATTTTGACGAGTATCTTACGTACTCAATCACTCGGTGTGATTTTGAAATTGGCCCCAGTGCATGTGCGGATCCAGGTTGGCTCGGATCACCAACATCAATGGGCCAAAGACCTCGTGCCTGTCCTCGAGCACGACTACACTCAAAGGTTATCCATCGGGATTCTCCGGGTAAGTCAACTAACGGCATAAAGACAAGATGCGCGTGTCGGTTTTGGATGTTCGGGTGATGATTTGATGATGCACAGCCCTTCGCCATTACTGTACAGATGTTCGTGGGCGCGTAAATGCATACCTTAAAGCTGTTGGACTCCACCCCAACGGAGGATACTGTTAATGCCTTCACCCGGCCCCTTGCAACGGCTCAGTTCCCTCGACCAGTCTTCACCTCGGTTCCCCAATGAGCTAGCAAACCTCCTCCACGACCAAGGGTACAAAGACCGTCCGGAAGACCTTCGAGATGAGGATTCAATTTTTTGTCCTCCCCCCGCTTTTCATATCCTTCCATCTTACCCACGCCCTCTACCAGGCTACACCACCCCTCGGCCCCACCACACATCAACTACCTCTCTTCTCTCGCTACCATCCTTCCTCCCCTCCACCGTACACACAGCCGATCGTGTCCGGACTTCTGCGGTTCATCTCACGTCACCGCCTTGTATGATATCGTCCTGGCAGTCAGACAACGCGACTCCTACGGTACCACACCCTTTACCCACTCGAAATGATCTTGGACGGAGTAGGAATGCGAGGGTCCAGGCCCGCTACCACACAAAGAGAAGAGTCTACATCGAACAGGTACCCCATTCTCCATTTGATCCCCTCCTCATTTGCATCCATCCTGACACTCCCTCTCCTATCCCTTAGCTCGAGCGAGGAGTAGCAAATCTCGAAGCGGCCATACAGTCGTGCTCCGGATCCAGATATTCCGCTGGCCTGTCAGTCGAAAACCCCGACGGCATGGGGTATCTACGTGTTCAGCCTCTAGCACCTTCGACCGAGACGCCCATTCCGGCTCCACCGCCCTCAACCACCTGCCCGACCCTCGATCCATCCACCCCTGTCGACCTCCACGCGCCAGCATGCAGACGCTTAATCAGTCATGCTTTCTCCGAAGATGAAGTCATCCCGTTACTCGAGACAATCTTCACCAGTCAGGACGAAGTCAAGATGATCGGTTACCTCCGTGGAGACGACGCTCAGGCCTTTATTGATGTGATAGACGCGGTACGCCCCCACTCTCCTTCATTTCCGAGCCGCGGTCTGATCACATCAACCTTCTTCGGCTCCTTTACTTCCGAATTCCCACCTCCCCTGATCAGGCTCTGGATCTCCCTGACCTCCCACCACGGTTCCGGAAGAAGTGCCTGACTGCTTTGTGCCGCATTTGTGGTCGCCAAGCTTTGCTTCCGAGATCACTGCACATCTCGCTTTGCTACGATCGATCGGGTACTCCGCTGTATCGCGGCGGGTACGCCGACGTCTGGAAGGGTGAACACCAAGGTCGCCAGGTTGCAGTCAAGGTACTGAGGGTCTACTCGACGAGTGACTTTCACAAAATCACGAGCGTGGGTTCCCAGTCTGTCGAAAATTTCGCGCTGACCAGCTGATGCTGACCATCGCAGAGGTTCTGCAAAGAGGTTGTCACATGGAAGACTCTCCGTCACCCAAACGTGCTGCCACTTTTAGGAGTGACAATGGGTAATTACCACTTCGCGATGGCATCCGAATGGATGGACAATGGAAACATCAATGAGTTCGTCAAGGCTCATCGGGACGTGAATCGATTCGAGCTCGTAGGGTTTTAATCTGACTGATGAACACAGCCGTCACTGATAATCGGTTCCCATAGCTCAAAGACGTCGCTCGGGGGCTGATATACATGCACGGTCGGGCGATGATACATGGGGATCTGAAAGGGGTATGGCTTCGAGTGCGAGTCGTCGCCCTGCCTCCTAACGCGCCTTTTTATCAAGGCCAACATCTTGATCGACAAAAATGGCCACGCATGTCTCGCAGACTTCGGACTTCTTACCATTGTTTCGGATCCCACAAATCCTACAACCCCAAGCTCCTCCGCGAAGGGTGGAACGACGCGTTGGATGAGCCCGGAGCTCCTCTATCCTGACCAATTCGGTTTCAACGACAGTAAACCTACGAAAGAATCGGATTGCTATGCGTTGGGGATGGTGATTTATGAAGTGCTCAGTGGTCAATCTCCCTTCGCACGGTTCAAGGATTTTATCGTTATGCGGAAGGTCGTTGATGGTGAACGTCCGGAAAGACCGGAGGGGGCGGAGGGAGTGTGGTTCACAGATGACCTATGGGCGACGTTAGAACTGTGTTGGTCAGCTCAACCAGATGGACGCCCTACCATTAAAACCGTGTTTGAGTGTTTGGGACGGGTCTCTACGGCTTGGCAGCCATCACCTTCGAGTGCGGATGGTCACGACATCCGGATGGATGAAGATGATTGGCATCTCACGACCGAATCTTCCGGTATGTTTTCCTGTCTCGCTTCTCTCCATTTCGTATCTCGCTGATTGTGTTGTGAATCCGAAGGCAAGACGAACGCCGTGGACCAGACCACGTTCATTCATATTAACCCAGATCCAAACCTCGGATCCTCGCTACTTCACGTAGACTATAGAACAGAATTTGATGATCAGTTCGAGGTCGATGGCCGACCTTGGCGCTTTGAATGGGTGACTTTTCGGGCCGGACTTGAGAGTGACCAGATTTGGACAGCAATATGCCTCAGTACGTCCCCCCTGTGAACTGTCCCTTGACCGCTCTAACTCTGTTCTATAGTCGATGGCGTTGGATGGAGTAGGGCCGAGGCCAGCACTCTTGTGGCGGCGAAGGAGGAAGCGGCCCGCAAAGTGCTCAGGACCTTTAGGTCCGGAAATATGGCTCATACAGGTCGGTCTGCTGCTTCGAGATAGGGTGCATCGGCTGGCACAACACTACCCTCGGTCTTTTCATCAGTGGTCCTCCGTCGATATGTACCCCCTTCTACGTCCGCGATATCGTTGATTGTTAGAGCCGTTCCAGACGAGGTTGTGGGTTGGGCGTCTGTGCAGAGTACATGGACTTTTTTAGAGGGCGCATCACATGTACATGCCATCATTTGTGATTTCCTGGCCGCTTGGCTTACTTGGTTCATTTGACTTGTTGTACTAATGCTACATTGCTTTACATTCCACACGAAGCACTGGATCGCGGTTTGCTCAATGTAGCCGACATCTCCGGACCGGCTCCTCCCCGATCCTTCTCGCTCAATATTGCTCCTTGCCACTCTTGCCCGTGATTCGATCATTTTATCTTCTTCATCCAATCTATCCAACGCATTGCGCTCTTGCAGAGGAGGCAGCATGGGCGTCGGTGGTTGGGGTGTAAACCTTGGTTGTTCGCGAAGCATTGAGCCTACACTACGAAGGCCTACTTATAGTTCTAACGGATTGGGTGTAGTTTGTTATCGCAACACAAGGTAGAGTTATCCTTGTCGCCAGGGCCGCTCGGCTATAATCTGATTTTTCGTCGACGACCCTCACCCACCGGGTCAGATTAGCGCAGCATCCATATGTCATGAACCAGGGACGGGAGAAAAGATTCCTTCATAGATGTGATCTAATGGCGGACTCGGAAGACGACAACTTGGAGATCTAATGACTGCCAGCAACCTCTCGGTTGACCAGCACAGATCAGCCTCTGTCCCATCAGGAGGTCCAATCAGACTCATCTCTGAAATGGCTTCGGAAATTGGCTCTCCTCCATCCGCTCCTGCATTAGGAGATGCAACAACTCCAGGGTGTTTAACTAACCTTACTTCCGAGCACGGGAAAAAGTGTCCGCGCACGGAGACGAGTTTCGGACGCTGGGGATAGATATGAATAGGTCTCCAAGATATGTGCATTCTCCTTCTTTCACGTCACCATGGCTTGGTCGAATGCGTCAAGTGAATGAACGTTTACCAGCATCCAAGGAAAGAATTGGAGTAATACCGGCGTAACAATGTGAAGGAAGGGTAATGTGCAGGGGAATTGACATCGCCACCGGGGGTATCACTAAAAACATCCAGGTAATACATACCGGAGCACCCGTGGTCAGAAAACTAGGGCTCTCCAGCTGGGTCCAGGGTGCTGGTACTGTCGGGTCTGGTCATGCGGAGCGCCAGAATAAAAACCTCGCCAGAGGCGGGTAGTTTTGGTGACGGGGCCAGGGCCGAAACAATGTCCGGTGGGAGAGTTCCTTCGATCTCCGAGTACAAGATTAAGTTCCATGGCAAACTAGACACCGAAAACCACGATGTTGTCGTCAGTGGCGGGGTCGTATAACACAAAGGCTAGACAATGGAAACCTCTGGGAGGATCATCAGAGGGAGGTGACTATCTCTGCGCCCACATCTGGGTAGTATGAGGGATTCATATCGTTCGAATGTTGCCAGCGGTCACCTAGTCATGGAGGATTGGTGCGGCGACGGTGCGGCGAAGATGAGGGGGATGTCAAAACTTAAAGTCTTCCATTGTGCCTTTTACAAAATGGCGCAGGGTCACGTATATGGACGATGTTCCTCGGAAACTTGAAGTCGCAAGGGAACGACCGGTGTTGGACGCTGGAATTTTGCTTGGGACGTTCACAATTTTCTTCCTGCGTTCGGCGTGGTGTTAGGGGACATCGGGACCTTCCGGACTTCCTTTTCCGGTCACAATCTCCCTTTCGGAGTCTGCCGGCGGACGTTCACCTCAATGGGCGATCATCACTTCAATCCTGCCTCTTTGTTTTTGTCCGTTCAGGCCTGTCAAGATGACACTTACGTTCGGCGTCGTTATGCCAGGCGGTCGGTTTAGGGCGGGCTGTGTGCAAGATGGATGTGTGCATTTGGGTCTGGTGTAAAGTCCGGCCGCAGCCACACATGGTTTTATGTCCGGCACTCCATTTTGGTGTCCCCGAACCTCGAGGGCCAACCGAGATATATTAAGCGTCGGAAGAGTGGACCAAACTTCCTATGCATGTTTGCCGGCGTTGACAATATCCGGTGTTCAAGAACCGAAGCTGCGTCGTCAGGGTGAATGTCAGCGGACGCCGATCCGAGCGCTCCCTTCCTGGGCCAGAACACCCAGCACCGCCAATGCAGTGCGGGCAGATGCGGGCGCCAGGAGCCTGGCGGATAACGTAAGCACGTGGCAGACTGGAGCCGTGGCTGATGTTGTATAAAAGGATTCTTACGTGCGGAAAGGGACTGGTACCCGACCGCAAGCCAATGCCAAACACCAAGACTTCTCTCAAACCAACAGCCCCCGTTCTTTCTAAGAGGTACAATAAGTCTGCCCGCTATGTCTGACGGAACTCAAGTCTTACTCAGTAAGTCGTAATCTCCACCGCCGCGGGCACGCCTCGCTGACACTGTCCCACATCACGTGCCGGGTTCACAGCAGATCGATCACCGGGCCGTGCGTCTCCACCCAGCTTTTTTGGAACAGTTGACGAGAGGGGTGTGTCCTTTCCTTGTCCTTGCCTCTCTCATCGATGTAGTGCAGAACGCTGACCACTCCCCCAAATCGTTACTCGAACCCCCGCGGGACGATGCTCATACTCAATAATGGCGATTTTACTGCTCACAGTCGACCCGACCCATGGTTCATCCGCCCTTGTCGAAGGCACGCCGACCTGCAAACGCTTAATCACTTACTCCCTCCCGCACGAGGTCTTTTCTCTAATCGAGGCAGTTCTCACGAGTAAGGATGAGGTTGGGGTACTTGCTTCCCTCCGTGGGGACGCGGCCCAGATCTTTATCGACACGATAGACGAGGTGCGCCCCACTCCCCATTCCCGAGGCGCGGTCTCCTTACGCTCGACTACTTCGGCTCCGCTCGCGGGCTTTACCTTTACCTTCCGCTGATCAGGCTCTGGATCTCCCCGATCTCCCCTCATGGTTCCGCAGCAAGTGTTTGAGCGCCTTGTGCCGGATATGCGGGCGCCAAGCTTTGCTTCCCAAATCATTGCACGTCCCGCTCTGTTACAACCGATTGGAGCTCCCGCGATATAGCGGTGGGTACGCGGATGTGTGGATGGGTACCCATCGAGACCGCCCGGTCGCAGCCAAGGTTCTGAGAGTATACTTGACATGTGACCTTGACAAGGTCACAAGGGTGGGGCTTTCGTATATCGTCCTACACAACCGAGTTGGCAAGCTGACTGTGTCCCATGTAGAGGTTCTGCAAGGAAGTTGTGACGTGGAAAAGCCTTCGTCATCCAAACGTACTACCGCTGTTGGGAGTGACGATGAACAATAAGCAATTCGTAATGGTGTCGGAGTGGATGATAAATGGGAACATCAATGAGTTCGTCAAGGCTCATAGGGATGTGAATCGGTTCGAGCTTGTAGGGTCGTACTCTCGCTCCCGACTGCACCCTTCACTGATGATCCATTCCTACAGCTCAAAGACGTTGCTAGGGGTTTGATATATATCCATGGTCAGGCAATGGTCCACGGGGATCTGAAGGGGGTAATATTTTGAACGCTCGTCGCTACGCTGTCCCCTAACACGCTTTTATTAAGGCCAATATCCTGATCGATCAAAGCGGCCACGCGCGCCTAGCAGACTTTGGACTTCTCACCATCGTCTCAGATCCCACAAACCCCATAACCTCGAGTTCCTCCACGAAAGGCGGCACGACGCGATGGATGAGTCCGGAACTCCTAGCTCCGGACCAGTTTGGTTTCAGGAATAGTGGACCGACGAAGGAATCGGATTGTTACGCGCTAGGGATGGTGATACTCGAGGTCCTCAGCGGCCGGGTCCCCTTCGCACCGTTGAATGAATTTACCGTCATGCGGAAGGTCACCGAGGGTGAACACCCAGAACGACCGGAAGGAGTTGAGGGGACGTGGTTCACGGATGATTTATGGCAGACGCTGAACCTGTGCTGGGCGACTCAACCAAAAAGCAGGCCTAGTATTGCAGCCGTACTTGAGCGGTTGGAGCGGGTTTTGAGGGCTCCGGAAGAACCCTCTCAGCAGATGGATAAGGATCCAAAGACGGATAAGGATGATGGGAATCTCGGACCAGGGGATTCTTCGAGGAAGTATTCCTGGCTCAATCCTTTTTACTTCATTGTATCCCTCGGGATTATCTACTGGCTTTTTCTCTGAACCTCCCTGGAAAATCCTCCCGAGTAAGGTGGCGAAATGGAGAGGCGCGCGTACCCTATAGGTTTCTCATATAGACGGGGCGAGTCGTTCTGCTTGTGGGTATAGTTATGTATATATCTGTGCATTGTATGGGTCTATTCGAGGTATACTATTAGATCATGTGCTTCGCAGTACCGCCTTTGTGGAGGGACTTGAGGTTATGAGATTCGTAGGATCTGAGACGATGGTGAGAGGTCTGAAATCCGCTAGGCGTGCGTGGCCAAAGAGCGAAAGGGGTGATACAACCAAGTATATGTGATACCCCAGGCCCTAGGGCCGTTTGTCTCGCCACACATATCGACTCTTGGTATTGGTCGTAAGGTTTGTGCCGAGGGTGTGGGAGCAGACCGGCGTGTAAACGTTAGCACGATTGTGTGGTTGGGCCGGGAGGTGGCCTTGGCCGTGAGTGTTCCACCCCGTGCACGCACGTGGGAGATACTAGGGAATTTTTCTTCTTCGGTTCACATTCAGAGTGCTTCATTCCGACAAATACTCCTCATCCCCCTCATTGTGAGCGCAACTCACCTCCGTCGCGTGATGCAAAAACCCGTATCCTGATATCAGTTTCACCTGCGGCACCCGGTGCGCATACAGGGCTGCTTATGGCGGGTTTCCCTGGTTATTTAGCCCGTGCCATTGCATCCTCGTGCTCGATGAAGAACCCTAAGATCTGTCGCAAGGGTGCATGCCTTGACTAACATAACCGATAGGGTGATCGTCGGTTGAGCCTCGATCGCTCTCACCAGGGACTTCTCTGTCGACCCTCCGTCTCCAACTTGAATATATCACATTCCGCGGGGATTTTTATTCATCTCTCGTATAATGCTCACTAGTCCACATACTCTGAGCTGTTCGACGGAAAACTGGAGGAGAGATCACAGTCAGAAGCTGAGATATGAAGGAATCGCAGCTCCAAGTCGGATAGATAAGGGGGAGTGTCGAGTCGAAAGAGAAGAGATTTGGGCGCCCGTGGAAAAGGATACGCGGGTGAAGATTGGCGTCGCTCGGGTGTGGGGTGTGGATGAGTGGGTCTCCGGAGTTCGGGAACAGTCGGGAGAGGGATACTCGTGCCAAACCGTCGACGGGAGTGCCAGGGTGAACCAAACACGAGCGAACGACCCGAACCGACGTTGATCGGCGCCCGAGGCGTGAACCCAGTTTAAATCCCGCTATTGTTGAAAAGACTATTCAGTTCTCCGAGAGGAAAACACCGAACAGTGTCTATCCGATCGGCTGGTACCTACGCCATTCGACCCTCGAGCACTCGCCCATTGCCCTATCCTCCCTCGGCGCCATGGACGTGATCGCCGGACGAATCGAGTGTTCCCATAGTTGGACGGGAATATGGTCAAGTTCTAAACGTTGACCAGAAACTGGCTCTCCAACGGTTCAATCCTCAGACGGCTCGCTTTTTTTGCGTGACTTCGATGTGCAGCAGATCACGAAACACCGATCAGAATAATTGACAAAGGAGCTCGGTCGTCTCATGGAAGTGAGGATGAAGTATTAAAAAAAAGCAAAGCGAAAGATCGCGGAACGAGATAAAAACACAACAGGGGGAACGAACTTAGAAAGACCGGTGGAAGTATGTAATTAACGTGAGGGGCGATCGAAGAAAGTGAGATTGTCCAGTGCT
>Ga0307513_10003912_pt1 | contig 20020 bp, 20 predicted proteins | sample 15_EM_MG_FD_202174 | JGI IMG/M metagenome (GOLD analysis project Ga0307513, IMG submission 202174) | Populus trichocarpa ectomycorrhiza microbial communities from riparian zone in the Pacific Northwest, United States - 15_EM | ecosystem: Host-associated > Plants > Roots > Unclassified | place...
TGTAGTGAACTCATTGCTCATAGACTCACGAAATGCATCTCTTTGCAAAGACCAAACCATCACATTGGACGAGGTCAAAGTTTATTGATCTTAACTGCTTGTGTTTGAAATGAGGAAAGACTATCTTTGTTATTCCTTTCACACTCTAAAAAGTATATCCCTTGCGGTCCTATTTTGAGCCTAAATAATGTTTCTTTCATGAAAAATCTCGACTAGGATCACACCCCACACTGGGGGCAAGTGAAACTTTCGATGAGAAAAGATGAAAAAACCGTGAGAAAGCCAAAAAGGCAAAAGAGCCCAAGAAACTTAATAATTAGGGGACATGCCCAAATCACAAGAAAGAGTGATAACCAAGATAAAGTGAGTATGCCCTAGAAAAGCAATGAAAAAGTAAAAGGGTGAATCAAAGAAAAGCGGCAAAAAAAAGAGGAATGATACAAAGAGTCGAACTATTGATAGTGATCCTTAGTCTTTGAAACCCTGAAACACTCTTTGAGCCTTATGAATCCTTTTCTTTCATAGCCAAAAACCACAACCTACATTACGTGCTTGTAGAAGTCATTTCTAATCAAGAAAGCAAGCAACCTAGAACAATAAACAATGCTCTCAAAATGCAAAGAGTACTTTTTCATAGGAGTCATGACATCGAAAACAAACTATTCATTATTATTCATGCTGATAAAATGAGTGTTCAAAAAGAGACAAGTTTTTCTCAAACAAAACCTCGAGCTTTTTCTCGAGCCCTTCACTTTGAAAACCCATAAGAAACAGAAGGTCACCTCATGATGTATTTTCACCAAAGACAATAACACCAAATACAAGAGCAAATAATCTCTTTTTCAAGAAAAAACCAAGGAGTTGCAAGATTTCAAAAGCAAATGCTTTTAAACTTACATCAAAATTTTTGTTTTCAAAATACAAGATCAAGATTTCAATATTCATTATGGACAAATATTCCTTCACCAAACTGAAAATGGGAGAAATGAGAAAATGGTCGCTTAAAAACCATTATTTGGCAGAGTTGCTGACAAAGCACACCTAAGAGCAATGACCAGTACAAGGGGGCAACATTATGTTTAGAAGGAAAAATCAATCCGTTCTAGAAAAAGAGATGAGCATTTCCTACAACAAGACAAGGGGGCATCTTGGTTTATAAAAGGCAGCTTGATCCTTTCGTAAAGTGATAACGAATGTTTTTAAAAGTGAGACAGGGATTAATGAATGATCCTCTCAAATTATTTGGCAAGATGAAAAATCTCTAGCAAGCAAGTGGGTCACGATGGGCACCATAAAGGGTAAGCTGTGTAAACGAATCTGGGAAGAGACTTACATGGGCCAACTCGAGTAGGCTAGAAGCTAAACGATGAAGATGACCCAAATCAGAGATAGCTAGTCATCATCAATCAAGCAAACAAGAAGATTAAGAAGAAATGGGGGCCTATATTTCAAATCAGATAAAGATGCATGCATATCATCTAAACTTTGTGACATTGGACAATGAGTTTTGCAAACTTCACAGGAGAAATCTCTATCAAGATCTATCAAACGAAAGGCCACCTTGAAATGGCCAAGATTGAAATTGCTTTTGAAAATTTTTCACCTATGAGAAATTTTAACCTGGGCAGGCTGCCTATGAGAATCAGGTGGCAAAAAACAAATCTTTGTATTTTTCCACCACCTTTCATTTCTCATCCCTAAGGTAGTGCGTTTCCTTACCCTACCTCCTTTTGAGTGCGCCTTCGAGCCCTCACCTTCTTCGATTGCGTCTTTGATCCCTCGACAATCCTTTTGAATGCGCCTTCGAGCCCTCATTTTCTTTCGAGTGCACCTTCAAGCCCTCGACCATCCTTTTGAGTGCGCCTTCGAGCCCTCATTTTCTTTCGAGTGTGCTTTCGAGCCTTCACCTCCTTCGAGTGCGCCTTTGAGCCCTCGACCATCCTTTTGAGTGCACCTTCGAGCCCTAATTTTCTTTCGAGTGTGCCTTCGAGCCCTCACCTCTTTTTTTAATGTGCCTTCGAGCGTTCACCTCCTTTTTAGTGCACCTTCAAGCCCTCACCTCCTTTTTGAATGTGCCTTCGAGCGTTCACCTCCTTTTTAGTGCACCTTCGAGCCCTCACCTCCTTTTCAAGCGCACATTCGAGCCTTCACCTTATTTCAAGTGTGCATTCGAGCCCTCATCTCCCTTTTAAGTGCTTCTTTGAGCTCCCATCCCGGGGATAATGCACCGATGAGGCCCTTTTTTTGTTTTCTATACCTGGGTAGGTCAGCCATTACAATGAGACCCTTTCTTTGTATTTTCCCACCTAGATAGGTCACCCATTACAGTGAGACCACTTGTAAAAAAAAAATCTCTATCTGTATTTTCACCATCGTGCAGGTCGCCTAGAACAATGAGACCATTTACGAGTTCCCTCACATTTTATCATCGGGCATGTCGCCTGGAAAAATGAGACCACTCGCCAAATTCTTCGCGATTCTTCTTTCTATCAGGCAGGTCGCCTGGAACAATTAGACCACTCGCGAAACCCTTTTCGCGTTTTATTCTTCATCGGGCAGGTCACTTGGAAAAATGAGACCTCTCACAAAATCCTTCGCGTTGCTTCTTCCTATCGGGCAGGTCGCTTGGAACAATTAGACCACTCGTGAAACCCTTTTCGCGTTTTATTCTTCATCAGGTAGGTCACCTGGAAAAATGAGACCACTCGTGAAATCCTTCGCGTTGCTTCTTCCTATCGGGCAGGTCGCCTGGAACAATTAGACAACTCGCGAAACCCTTTTCGTGTTTTATTCTTCATCGGGCAGGTCACTTGGAAAAGTGAGACCACTCGCGAAATCCTTCACGTTGCTTCTTCCTATCGGGCAGGTCGCCTGGAACAATTAGACCACTCGCGAAACCCTTTTCGCGTTTTATTCTTCACCAGGTAGGTCACCTGGAAAAATAAGACCACTCGCGAAATCCTTCGCGTTGCTTCTTCCTATTGGGCAAGTCGCCTGGAACAATTAGACCACTCGTGAAACCCTTTTCACATTTCATTCTTCATCGGGCAGGTCGCCTGGAACAATTAGACCATTAAAAAAAACCAAAAAAACAAAACAAAAAAATCATCAATAACAAAAAAGAAAGAAAAAGAGGAAGGGTTTTCACAATTATTCTTTTTTACAATACTTACTATACAAAGTCAAAAGAAAATAAATTTTCTAATGCCTTTGCACCGTAAGCATTGTAAAGAGAGGGCAACTGTTGTAACCCAATTTTAGCCCATTGGCTTTTTAATTTAATTTTACAAGGTTTAAAATGTAAAATTAAAAGATCAGATATTTATTTTGATGAAAAGTGTGATTTGTCAACTTGCGTGAAAACTAGGGACTCCAATGTACTTTTATCATTCTATCCTTATCTTCAAGATAATCCGTATCTTCAAGATAATCCTTGTCTTCAAGATAATGATAGTTATTCGCTTTCAAATTTGATTTTTAATCAAATTCAAACTTCAAAAAAGAGAATGAGTTTGATTGAAACTTTGTTTCTCACACGTGAAAGGACTTTGACATTATAGATACAAACCTCAGTGTATGCAAAACAGAATAGGAAAACAAATACAGAAGGAATAATACCAGTTTTCCCAACAACGAGTGCCTGCATCAATCTTCGCTCAAGAAATTGGCAATAACAGTCCAACAACAGGTAAGTCATTTCATCCCCTCGTTTTCACTTTTAATTACCCTTTTCCTGTAGCAAATGTACATGAGTAACTCAGATATCGAGAGAATCTGGAGAAGTGTAGGGTCCAATCAACAACTAATGGGCTCTCGAAGTTGGTATTAACTAAGCTCTCATGTGCAAACAAAGTATACTATAAAGCAATGCTTGGCAATTATGGTTATACCTCAAATATCGAAGCTCTCTTGCCTTTGTTCTGAACTGAGATAAGTGGACTAACCCGGAGTGTTTGTTGTTTCACACCTGAAGAATTAGAGAAGCAAAGAAAGGCTAAGGGTAAAGAGGTGGTTGACCTTGATAAAGAGCTTGAGGTGAATAAACCCGTGACTGAGGAAGAGACAAATGAGTTCCTGAAATTGATGAAGCATAGTGAGTACTGTATAGTGGATCAGCTAAAGAAGACTCTTGCTAAGATTTCAATCATGTCATTAATACTCAGCTCCGAGCTGCATCAGAATGCTTTGCAAAAAGTACTAAATGAGGCCAACGTACCCCAAGATATTGAACAAAAGGCTATGAAGCATCTAGTAGGGAGGATCCATGCTGCCAATTACTTTTATTTCATGAAAGATGAACTTGACGCTCCTCGCTGCATCAATGTTTGAAGTACATTGCAAATGGCTCTCTAGTTACTGTAAAGGCTGAGGAGACTATATCAATGGTGAGAAATGTGGTGGTTCCGTTCATTGAAACTAAAGATTGTAGGGATGGAAACCTTTATGCATTTGAGGTTGTGAATACCGAATGGGTACCTGAGAACATTATGGTGAGGAAACCAGAGATCTGAGAGGCCACCAAAATGGCCGCTAAAAGCTTTTTGAAGCACAATATTCCTTTCTAATATGACGTCGAAAAAGGAAAACCTGAGTGGATTAATATTATAAAGCTAAAAGCTGTAGAACAGATGTTTGGGCTTGGATATAAGCCTAAGAAAGAGGATTACATACGAGTTGCTAGTGCAAGAAGGGAGAAGAGAATGGTTAGGATTGAAGGAAGGAAGCCTGAAAAAGAAAACTTAGTCATCCCTTCAATCAGGGTTTCATTCCTAAAGGCTGCATATGTGATGCAACCTGATAAGGGAAATGAAATCTTTCTTTAGAAGCTTTCTTCTGTGAACATAAACATTATGGATGTGAACATAAACATTATGGAGGAAGATAAAGTCAAAGGCATTGCTGGGAAGACTGAATCTGGAAGAAGGGATGAAGAGTTGCCGTAATTAACCATCTACACTCTGGAAAAAGTTACCGCCAGGGCTTTCGTTCGAAAGGTAGTCGAAGGAGAGAATTTCCAGAATTGCGAGACCCAAGAAGCTCCATTGGTGTTCAAAATGTAATCAACAATGCTTGGATTATGATATTGTCGGTGTTGTTTGCCTTTTTTCTGTTTTGTTTTTTTTAATTATTGACAATCGAGGCTCAAGATGTCAATTGAATTTTATCCTTAGTTTTGAGCCAACCTTTTCCTTTTAATGAGATCATACATTTTCAAAGTTCATCTTGATGTCTTACTGTGCATTTACACATCACTTTCAGCTTTCAGGAACCCTGAAAGTGGATCTTTTACAACAACACCTACACTTTACACTAAGAATGAATGGCCAGACATTAAAGAATATATAGTAGTTGTAGAAGAGGAAGAATGGGATGAAAATAACATTAGAGAATTCACAAAATTAATAGAATAACATGAACAAGCTTGGAAACCCGCTAAAGAGAAACTTGAAACCATAGATGTGGGCAATGAAGAAATCAAGAGAGAGTTGAAGATAGGGACTCTGATCACCCTTAAAGAAAGAGAAGAGTTGATTGCACTACTCCGAGATTACGTAGATGTTTTTGCTTGGTCCTACGAGGATATGCCTGGTTTGGATTCAGATATCGTAGTACATAGGGTACCACTAGTAGAAGGATGCAAGTTGATTAAGCAAAAGTTGAGAAGAACTCATCCGGAGGTCTTAATCAAAGTAAAGGCATAAATAAAAAAAATAGTGGAATGCTGGTTTTTTAGAAGTAGTCAAGTATCCATACTGGGTGTCCAACATAGTGGTAGTACCCAAAAAGGAAGATAAAATTAGAGTTTGTGTGGACTTCAGGGACTTAAACCGGGCTATCCCTAAAGATAATTTTCCTTTACCACACATAGATATGTTAGTTGACAATGCGACACGTAGCTCCATATATTTCTTTATGGATGGATTTTCGGGCTACAATCAAATAAAAATGCGCAAGAGGATAAGGAGAAGACAACCTTTGTAACACCATGGGGAATCTTTTGTTACAAGGTCATGCCATTTGGGTTAAAGAATGTCGGGCCACCTACCAAAAGGCCATGGTGACTCTATTTCATGACATGATGCACAAAAAGATTGAAGTATACGTGGATGACATGATTGCTAAATCTAGAGAGGAAGAGAATCATGTCCAAATATTGAAGAAATTGTTTGAAAGACTAAGGAAATATAATTTGAGGCTTTAACCCTACAAAGTGTTCATTTAGGGTGAAATTTGGGAAGTTGGGATTTGTGGTGAGTGACAAAGGGATAGAAGTGGATCCTGACAAAGTAAAGGCTATTTAATCTATACCAACTGCCAAAATTGAGAAGGATGTAAGAGGGTTCTTAGGAAGGTTGAATTACATTGCTCGGTTTATATCCCAATTAACCACGACTTGTAACCCAATCTTTAATTTGTTAAGGAAGAAGAATCCTAGAATTTGGAATGAAGAGTGCGAAGAGGCTTTTGAGAAAATTAAGTAGTGCCTATTGAATCCACCCCTGCTTGCTCCTCCTGTACCAGAAAGGCCGTTGATATTGTACTTAATAGTAACTGAAACGGCAATGGGATGTGTGCTTGGATAATATGACGAATCCGGAAGGAAGGAAATGGCCATTTATTACCTAAGCAAAAAGTTCACGGAATGTGAGTCTAGGTATACTATGATTGAGAAGTTGTGTTGTGCACTAGCATGGGCTGCAAAGAGATTACGTCAATAAATGTTGTATCATACTATGTGGTTAATTTTCAAATTAGACCAGTTGAGGTACATCTGTGAAAAGCCTTATCTATCGAGTCGAATTGCAAGATGGTAGGTTTTACTGGTTGAGTATGACATAATATATATGACAAGGAAAGTTGTGAAAGGGAGTGTTATTGTTGATCACCTAGCTGACCATGTTATGAAAGATTATGAGCCATTAAACTTTGACTTTCCTGATGAAGATGTGCTTTCAGTCGAGGAAGAGAAATTAGATTGGTGGATTATGTACTTTGATGGTGCTGTAAATGTTAGTGGTAACGGAGCGGGTGCAATGATAATCTCTCCTGATAAGAAACATTATCCAATTTTAGTTAAGTTGCAGTTCGGGTGTACCAACAACACAGCTGAGTATGAAGCTTGTATTATGGGTTTAGAGGCTGCATTGGAGCTGAACATCAGAAAGATAGATGTGTATGAAGACTCAATGCTGATCATTTGCCAAGTAAAAGGAGAATGGTAAACCAAGGAAGAGAAGTTAAGGCCTTACCAAGAATACCTATCCAAACTGGCTGGAGAATTTGAGGAAATAGAGTTCACCCATCTAGGAAGGAAAGGAAACTAGTTTGCTGATGCTTTGGCCACACTAGCTTCTATGGCTAGAATAAACTTTGGGCACAAGGTAAAATTGTTACTCATTGATATCAGAAATAACCCAACTCATTATTGCTCGGTCGAAAGAGAAATAGACAGAAACCCTTGGTACTATGATATCAAGAATTTCATCCAAAACCAGGCATATCCCATGGGGGCATTTAAAATCGACAAGAAGACCTTGAGGAGGTTATCTTGATAGGGAGATTTTGTATAAGAAATCATCCGACGGGACTTTGTTGAGATGTTTGGATGAAGTTGAGGCCAAAAAACACATTACGGGAAGTCTATGAAGGGATTTGCTCAACCCATGTTAGTGGACACATGATGGCTAGAACGATACAAAGGGTCGGTTACTTTTGGATGACATTAGAAAAGGACTGCGTCGATTATGTCTGAAAATGCCATAAATGCCAGGTGTACAGTGATAAAATCAACACCCCTCTAGTTCCTTTATTTAACTTGACATCTCCAGGCCCTTCGCAATGTGGGGAATTAATGTGATTGGGTCTGTCAACCCAAAAGCCAGCAATGGTCATAGGTTTATTCTAGTGGCTATCGACTACTTTACAAAATAGGTAGAAGCCGGTTCATTTGCTCATGTAACGCAAAAAGTGGTGAAGAAATTTATTGAAAGAGATTTGATCTATCGATATGGTCCACCAGAAAAGATTATAATTGATAATGCCCAGAACTTCAATGGCAAGATGATAATAGAACTCTATGCTAGATGGAAAATCAAGCATTCCAATTCCACGTCATATAGGTCAAAGATGAATGGTGCGGTAGAAGTTGCTAACAAAAATATCAAGAAGATTATTCAGAAGATGGTAGTCACCTACAAGGATTGGCATGAGATGTTGCCATTTGCCCTTCATGCATACCACACCGCAGTCCAAACCTCAACAGGAGCCACCTCGTACACATTGGTATACGGAATGGAGGTAGTGATGCCTTTAGAAGTGGAAATCCCCTCATTGAGAGTATTGATAGACTCTAAGCTAAAAGAGGTAGAATGGGCACAAGTTAGATATGAACAGCTGAAACTAATCAATGAAAAGAGGATCACTGCAATATGTCATCATCAACTATACCAAAAAAGGATGGCCAAATCATATGACAAGAAGGTCTAACCTCAAGAATTCCACGAAGGAGATCTTATTCTAAAGAAAATATTGCCTTTGCCAAGAGAAGTTCAAAGTCAATGGGCGCCAAACTATGAGGGTCCTTACGTGGTGAAGTAAAGCGTTCTCGGGAGGAGCTTTACTGTTATCTAGAATGGATGGAGAAGATCTAGTTAGACCTGTGAATTCTGACTCTATAAAGAAATATTATGCTTGATGTTTTCCGTAATTTCCCAATCAAAAAAATAAAGTTCAACCATAAATTCTCTTTGTAAAGAATCTTTTCTTCATAAAGCACATGATCTCATAGCATTTGAAATCGTTTACTTAAAAGAACTATTTTACACATGACTAAGATGCTCAAGATGACTTTATCAATTCCCAAATTGGAGGGAACCAAACCAGATCTTAACGTAACATGTATTGTACACCACACTAGGGCAGGAAGTGCACATAGAGGTACATACTGAACCAAAGCCCAACATTAAGGGGTATCATCATAAAAACCTCTGAAACACCTTTTATGAGAATTGCTTAAAACAAAGTATGATGATGCATTGAAAGTTTCAGTTTTCATGAACAAAACCAGATCTTTTGAGTTTTCCTTGTAAAATAATTTCTTAAAATTAGAAAAGGCAATTAAAAAACCATCGGCAAAAGTATAATAGAAGGCAATATTCAATGGAGCAACAAAGGGCCCCATAAGGAACTAGAGATCTCTTCACCAAGCATGAAAAGGATAGGAAATGTAGCATGTGGAGCATGTTTCGGTTATAGAAGATAGGTCGGGCAAAGAAATGGAAACAGGAGCTCGAAGAAGGCTATAATAGAAAGGGAGACCTATGTTTCCAAAATAGGTAACAAAAACATGCAAGCTATATTGTCATAACACTAACTTGGCAGGAAAGGTGTGACGAAAGCCAAAATAGTTCCAATTTTTTAGGAACCGCTGAGATACAGAATCTCAAGCCAACGAAACTACGAAAAAGAATATGAATTGTGAACCAACACTACTGTATTCCTCGAGGTAAGATGATTTCTTTTGAAGTTCACAACGAGCAGGTCAACAATATTGAGACCATTTTTTAGAAAAAAGCGTGGAGTTTTTTTCTAAAAATCTTAAAATGGGTAGGTCACCCGATATTGAGACCATTTTTTTTATAAAAAAAAAGCGTGGAGTTTTTTCTAAAAATCTTAAAACGGGCAGGTCACCCGATATTAAGATCATTTTTTAGAAAAAGCATGGAGTTCTTCTAAAAATCTTAAAACGAGCAGGTCACCCGATATTGAGACCATTATTTAGAAAAAGCATGGAGTTTTTCTAAAAAATCTTAAAATGAGCAGATTACCCGATATTGAGACCAGTTTTACAAAAAGTATGGAGTTTTTCTAAAAATCTTAAAATAGGCAGGTCACCCGATACTAGACCATTTTTAGAAAAAGTGTGGAATGAGCAGGTCACCCGATATTGAGATCATTTCTGAGATAAAACATGGTGTTTTTCTAAAAATCTTAAAATGGGCAGGTCACCTAATATTGAGACCATTGTTTAGAAAAAGTGTGGAGTTTTTCTAAAAAATCTTAAAACGGGCAGGTCACCTGACATTGAAACCATTTTTTTAGAAAAAAATATGGAGTTTTTCTAAAAATCTTTAAAACGGGCAAGTCTCTAGGTATTGAGACCCCTTCTAAAATCCTCTTCAATTTCAAAACAGATAGGTCACCCAATAACAAGACCATCTTTAAGAAAGCATAGAGTTTTAGTGTGATCAGACAATTTATCTTTACAAAGCACTTGACAAGTCTTGGCTTCTTAAGTTTTGTAAAGAGGGGGCATCTATTTTTACTCTTTTTTTAGCCCCACGTGTTAGAGATGGTGTGTATCCCTCTTGAACCGAATGCTGGAGTTTAGCTCATGGTTGCTGGAAGATTGACAAAAGCAGAGAATAAAGAAATGTTTTTCGAACCCTGTTTCAGTTGTCTTCTAGTCTCCTTATCCTCCTCCTTTGCTGCCGAAATCATCAGGATTCTTAGACTAATTAGGAGACTTCATGATGCTAAACTCGTTCTTTCTTTATCTGGTTTTTAAGTTTGGATAAATCCTTTAAAATTTATACTAAAAAAGTTGTTTTTACTGCTGTCACAATTCTACTTGTAATATTAATTTTGTTCCAACTTAGACTTTGATTCTGACTTAGTTTTGTGCAATATCCGACCATCCCAACTATATTATTTCATTCATGACACGTTAAAGAATTGATTTGCACCTTTATTGGGTCCTAGGGATTATTGTTCTTATGTCAGACTCTTAGTTATATTGGGATGTTCGGCATTGTAAGTTTCCAAATCAGATCAAGAGACCCATTTCGACCATCCAGTTTACGACCAGATTTTGTTCTTCAAAATGATTTTATCTTACTTTGAATCCTTCATAAAAGTTGTAGTCCTGTACGTGTAGATGAATTTTGGTTTCTGAATCACTTGATTTTGATATCAGAAGCTCAAGATATTCATGTTTGAATACCTAGTCTGAAAGTAGAGAATCCTGTCGCAAGAAGGATTTTGGCCCAAGTTTGCAGGGACACAATTGCAAGATGCTTAAAGTTTGAAGATCAATTGCGGGCCACTTTGAAGGACTTTTTTTTTGGACCAAAGACTGAATTGAAAAAGGTGCTAAAATAAGGGAGTTGATTGAAGATGAAATTAGAAGGAATTTTGCTGGAATTTCGTAAGGGAAATCATTTTGCGTCTCCTCTGTGCCAGGTGCAAAATGACATAAAGAGAGGAACCTCACCATCATCTAATGGTTGGGATTTTATCCCTAACATAGACGGCTAGGATGAGAGTGTTAATGTAGAGAATAATTACTAGAATCATATAATAGGAATCAAAATATTTTAGTTTCCTTGTTTGATTTATTTGATTGTAAATCAGCCAAGATTATATCCTAGATTAGTGTAATGAGGCTTTCATAAATAGAGCTATTGTATAGGCTATATATATGCCTCCTATGATGACCAAAGCAAAGAAGAAAAGAGAGGAGAGGAAAAACACAGAGAACACGGGAGAATAGGGGAGCTAAAAAAACTAGGAGAAGAAGAGAAAAAAAGAAACAAAGAGGGCTAGACGCAAAAGAAAATGGATACAAAGTGAAGAACTGAAAAACACACAGACGTGGAGGAGGCAAAAAAGAATACCAAAAAAAAAAGAGACAGAAGAGAAGAGGGAGGAGAGAGACCAAAAAACCAGTAGAGAGAAGGACGAAGACACAAAGATAAAACTCAGAAGACGGACGCCAACAAAGAATAGAAGGGAAAGAGCTAAAACAGATGAAAGCGCTAATAGACCAGCCAACACGCCTTCAACATCATTGTCGTCTCTTCGTTTCCGCCTCTAGGTTTGTTCTTTTCGTCTCTATATATGCATTTTCATTTGCATTTTACTGTTCAAGTGAATTATAATTCACTTGAATAGTAACTGAGCATGCACGCGTGAGGAAACTCCCGCATGCCTCTTGTTTGCCCAGTCGGGTCACTGGCTTGGGCAAGTGACCCGGCTAGGCCTACTAGGTCCAGCCCAGCATGGGCCGAGCTGGACCGGCTCCCCCCCTGAAAAAAAAAACATAGAGAGAGAGATTTGTGGTTTTCTGGTGTATTTATTTTAAGTTCCGTATTTTGATATTGTAAAAAATACAAATATCGTATTAAAATACCCATTTTTCAACAAGATGTTACACTATATATATATATATACCTGAAAAAACAAAAAGATGTTTCCATGCATATTTTGAACATTCCTTTTATTTGAAAAAATAAGTATTTGAAAAAATAAGTATTTGAAATTTCAAAAATATGTTTTAGGATGGATTTCTTAAATACAAAAAAAATAATTATTTTCTTGCATTTTGGATTTTACATGTTTGTAAATTCCAAAGTGTTTTGGCCAATATTCCAAAAATATAAAAATCTTATTTTTGGGCAACTGATCCTTTTTCACTATTAATATTTGTATAAAGAAATCTCAAAGGGTTAATATCCAAAACATTATTAGGAATAATTCGTTATTATTCACTATTAATATTTGGACAAAGAAACCCCAAGTGGTTAATAACTAAAAATATTTTTATAGGAATAAGAGGACATTACCCCCTTAATAATATAAAGGCAAAGAAACCTATGAAAGACAAATGTCCAAAATATTGTTAAGAGTAATACAACTTGTTCATTTTTAAGGGTAGATATATGCTAAAAAAGTTATTTTGAACAATTTAATTGCAAATCCTTGAAAGAAGCCTCAATTATAATTGGGGACATTTCAATTTTTGCTCCACGATTTACGAGTTGCGAATATTTGAAATACTAAGGGAAAAATAAGCTTTTAAAGCACATTGAATCTCCTTGGATCTTTATCTTAGCTGCCTATTAATTCACAGGTTGTAAATTTAGTCTGAATCAAATACAGATTTCAGGAGATCTGTGTTGGTTCTCTTTGGCACTCTATAGACATATCTTAAGATATGATCAATATGGCCAAGGGCTCTATCTTTTACACTTTGAGCCCAAGTTTATTCATCATACTAAACCTATCCTAGAAAAAACTGATGGGATTAGAGAACTCCAACACCATAGCAATTATAAGGCAAACCAAACACTAAGCAACTTACCTTAGGTAGGGCGTACTAGGGGTGCTAAAACCTTCCCTTTACGCAACTAGCCCTTGCCTTAAAATCTCTAAAAGACTAGTTAGGTTTCCTGGTGACCATAATACTAGGTGACGACTCCCTTTTTCATGAAACAAAGACCCCTGACATGATTCCCCGCTCTGGGAAGGGTCGCCGCAACGTCGCGCTCTTGAGAGGGTACGATATCCATAATTCAAAATAAATCAAACAAAACCTTAAATAATTTAAAATTTACAAATAGACCCAAAACAATACAAGAATTGCATGGAAGGCTTTCTGGAATCTGAAGGAACAATGGCAGCGTGTCTTCTCTTTCATTTATGTTCTCTCTTCCTCTTGGTCCATTTGATTGCTGCTGTTTGCGGCGGCTGGAAGTGTAGCGGGAGCTGGCTTCTATGGGTGAAGAAGAGTGAGCCGACTGGGAGAGGAGAGGATAGAGGGAGTGTAACATCCCCCCTATATCGAAATAAAAACAACAATCTCATGTCAACCAAAAAACAGAGTAATTAATTATTATTTTTTATATTTATGGTCTTCATATTAAAATCTACTGAAATTTCGACTGAGTCCCTCTATGCCGGAAGGTCCCAAGTTATCGACATGTAACCTGTTTACACTTCTAATGACTCGCATCTCATAACTCAATCCCGACCCAATCATCTTGGGTTTCAATTCCACAAATATTATCACACCTATCAACCACAATATTTATGATATACATTATATAATAAAATATTATTATGGATGGATAAAAATATAAACACATAGACATGAAATATGGTTATATGAACTACAAAGTTAAGTTCATTCATTCAAGTTTAAACATTAGTTATACAAATTAAGTTATACAAACATTTTCATGTTTACAAAATATAAGGGTATACTCCCGAGAACCTAGATTACAAGAAGGGAACATAAGTTAGGATCTACTCCTGTCGTGCATGCGATGATCCTGAAACAAAATATATATTATTAAAACGTGAATATCACAATAAATATAACAACACGATTATCTAACAATTTTAAAAGGGTAACATGCATTCATATTTTATTCACTTCTCCCTTCTGGTTTTCATTAAAATCTCTTCTTTGTTCAACTATTAATAATCGTTCCCTCTTACACTATCAACCTCCATTCCAGACTTTATAAGATCAAACATGATTATTTTTGCTTAACACATTACCGATACCAATTTCACTAGCATCATCATTATCACCTCGTAGGAGTCGTTGCAAGGTGATCCCCTTACCCGGGATCCTAACATACACTAAATGTATGCTAGCCAATACATGGTGATCCCCTTACCCGGGATCCTAACATACTCTAAATGTATGCTAGTCAATACATGCTTGATCCCCTTACCTGGGATCCTAAATACACTAAATGTATGCTAGTCAATATATGTTCGATATACACTAAATATATGCTAGCCAATACATGGTGATCCCCTTACCCGGGATCCTAACATACATTAAATGTATGCTAGCCAATACATAGGGATCCCCTTACCCGGGATCCTAACATACACTAAATGTATGTTAGTCCAATGTGGCGATCCCCTTATCCAGGATCCTAACATACACTAAATATATGCTAGTTCACGCCTCAAATCACACTTCTCATATTTCCTTTGTCAGCGATAATTTCATCACTCGACAATTCACACAACAACCTTTCACCTTGAATACACATACATTTAGCAATTCACATCTCACATCGGTAATATATTAAATCATGGAATTTAACTTAGAAAGTATAGGTGCGATTCACCTACCTGCAATAGAAGCTCTACTCGTGTTCCCCTGCTGCTGCTGTTGCACCACGCCTGTGGTCCTTCCTGCAAATCACAGGTTTATCTCATAAATTTTCCTCACTCAAGGATATGTTTTATAGTAACCATGCTAACAACCAATAAATCTTTCTTTTAGTCATTTCTTAATAGTTTATGTTTTTCTCATTTCACCCATTAATATTGTTGTTCTTTGTCCAACCATAGTTATCATTCATTTCTTTATATTTGAACTATTTCTGTTTAAATCCCAAACTGTCACTGTCTAGACATTGAACTGTTACTATCCGATCTCTCCTCGGATGTTTAACTATATCTAGAGTTATAGAACTCCGTTTCAAGCGAGATTGGTCTCGTTGGAAAGCTAAGACATGAGGCTACAAGGAATGAGAACCCAGTTCTGCCTCTAAGATAGTCAAAATTGCTCATCAACAAACATTTGGACTATTACTGTCCAACCGTTATTGTCTAAACATTGAACTGTTACTGTCTATATATTGGAATGTTACTGTCCAACAGTTACTGTCTAGACATTTATATTGGATTGTCCAACCATTACTATATATTGGACTGTTACTGTCCAACAGTTACTGTTTAGAGATTGAATTGTTACTATCTAGACATTGAACTGTTACTGTCCGACCTCTCCTCATATTTTTAACTATATCTAGAGTTATAGAACTCTGTTTCAAGTGAGATTGGTCTCGTTGGAAAGTTAAGACATGAGGCTATAAGTTCTCTGAAGGAAGAAGAACCTAGTTCTACCTCCAAGGTAGTCAAAATTGTTTATCAACGAACTAGACCTATTACCCTACAGAGTATGTCGTGACCCAGTCTTGGTTGGTGACCCATAGCTGGAGTTCTATAACTCCAAATTGAGCAAGATCAATTTTCTTAGTTAGTCAACATCTAAAACTACAATTTCTATGAGGAACCTGATTCTAATTCCTTCATCCTCCTACATAAAATCCCTCTAAAAGTGAAGAGACAAAACTGTTCAGATTCGTCAACCTTTCCATTTACACACAACACATGAAGTTATTTAATTTAGCAACTCATACTTCTTCCTCAATTCAAGTCTAAGAACTCTAAACTATAATTCAACATCCAGGCATCAATTTATAATTGACTCATAAAACCATGTTTAGAACACCTTACCCGGTACGAATCAAGGTTTCGATCTTCAACTCCCTCCTTTTCTTCCTAATGACAGCTGGCCCTCCCCTCTTCTCTTCTTGTTCAAATTTTCTTGTTAATCCCTTGCCCACCAGTGTTTATTCTACGTATAATCCTTAATCTTGGATGGGTTCTTGGAATTTTTGTGTTTCTCTCTTGATTTGTAAAAATGGATACAAAAACTCCCTCTTTCTTTCTTTATGATAGCTGCAGATCTTTTTTTTTTCTTATGAGAAGAGGAGTATTTATACTCTATAATTATTCTTATTTTTATTTAGGCCCCATTTTCTTTAAGTGTATTCATTTTGCCCCAATTTCTTTTTAGTTTAGTTTATTTTCTTTAATTTAATCCAGCCTTGATTTTCCCGGGATTTACAGGGAGTGTTGGCTGTTGTAGAGGGAAATGGGGGCTCCTGGTGATGGAGATGAGAGGCTGTAGTTGAGGGGAGAAGGAGCTGGAGACGACACTGGTTTAGGTTGGAGGTGTTGAAATGGCAAAGGGGGAAGGAGAGGAAATGGGAAGGTCTATGGAAAATGGGGGAAAGATTGGTTGCCTTTGGTTCTCTCTATTTTTTCAAAAGAGAGGGTGGGGCAGCGGCTGGTAGAGAAGATAGATTTTTTAAGGTTCCCCTATCCTCTTTTTTTTCCAAATTTTTCTTGGCCCCCTCTTGCTCTAATTTATCCTTCTCTATTTATAGAAAAAAGAGTCATTTTTCCCATATGCTAGGTTAACCATCTATATTTTGATTTTTCTGAAACCGAGCAATATCAACGTCGCTTCAATAAGGAAAATCAATAATTTTTTGAAAATAACACGTTAGAAGTTGAACACGTTTAACAGACTTTTGAAATTTAAATTTTTTTGAGACAACGTTGAAAATGCTAAAAACGATGTAAATATATCAAGAATGTGTTTTTTGCGGTTTTCATTATTTTTTGTTATTTTTGGTTTTTTTTTCAAAAATTTGTCAAAAATTGGGTAGCAACACTTACTTTAGTTACGTAATATTTATCAATGCTAGAGTTGGAAGTATCCGTAATTGAATATTCACTAGCGTCAAAGTCGGGAATAAAAGCAGACCATCAAAAACAAAACAAAACAAACCCTTAGCAATTTAAGACAAAACTAACAACGCGGCCTGCCTCAGGTAGGACATTTAAGGGGTAATAATATCTTTTTGTTTGCATAACCAGTCTTGTACCATAAAATCTCTGTTGACTAGTTAGGGTTCTTAGTCATAATATTAGGTGGTGACTCCTTAAATTAGGCCTTTCCCTATATAAAAAGAAGATGCAAGAAATCTGTTCTATTTTCATTTGGAGATACTTTAAAGATCGCCGCAATGTCGGGTGCGACATATATTATAGGCATGGTAACCTTTCTAAATATGACCTCCTAGTGATCACTTAAGCTAATTTGCCCTTTTTTATGTAAAGTGATCAAAAACTATTTCAAGAAATATATGCATTATTGGATTCCATATTTTCCTACATTCTGCAACTCCTCCTAAGTCAAGCCATATGTTATACATTATAACCAATAAACTCATTTCTACCTTACATAACACATGCATTCAATTTATAAAATTCCCTTACTATAAAATTATCATGCTTCACTTGTTAATAAACTTTCTACCACACCTAATTTACCCATTATTAACATATAAAATCTCAAAACACCTCGCTCCCCTCTTAATCTTGCCTTGGCCGAAACATGGCCTAAAGAAACCAAGGGTCCCCTTCTTCTTCTCATGCAATCATTTATCTTATTTAGTCATTGTTTAGATTATAACAACACATTATAAGGACTTTATCAAGAAAATTATAAATTCTTCTCCTCCCATTCATTCCCCTAATGGTTGGCCACTCTTGTTCCTTTAACCATTGATTTTTCTTTGATATTTCCATATGATTTCATGTTCAAAGTAATTTACAGTACTTTAATTAACCCAATTTCACCCAATTCTACATTTCCCCCAGTTTTACTCAAGAACTCTAATTTCAATTCAAGATTAGTGCACAATTCCTCATCGAATTAAAATTGGTTTTTATAATTAGGTTTAAGATTCCTTACCTGATGATAATTTGGATTTTGATTCTTAATCGGTTGAAAAATTTCAGCTCCTCCCTCTTTGCATACCAACTGACCCTCTCCCTCTCTTCCCCTCACAATTTCTCCACTTGTTTCTTACTAATTCCCTTTCTAAATGATGTTTTCCCTACCTAGTAATCTAGAACTTGTATAGACTTGACAAATTGTGGTGTTCTTATCTCAAATTTTGGTGGAAAAATCAGAAATTTCTCTCCTCCTAATTGTCTCCATGTTGTCAGCCTTATAAAGGAGAAAATAGAGCATTTATAATCCCATTCTTTTTTATGCAATAAAAATCTCATAAATATAACAACTTTATAATTTTCTTTGCAAAACATTTTTATCTGATGAACTTTATCTTTACTCTAGATTCATTAATTTAATATTATATAAATATTTAAGATAAGTTAAGCCTTTATTAATAATAAATATATATTTATATGAATATAATAACGTCACGTGTAATCAACTAATTAGTTATAGGGCATATTAAACTAACAAACGCAACTAAAACTCCTTCATTGAATTAAAAAAAAACCAACTAAATGATGCAAAAACCGATGTAGTAGAAAGCTAAACATTTTGCAAAGGAATGTCCGGAGACTTCACAAGGATGAAGGATGATTTGTAGTGTTCCAAATGCATATCAACCCATGATCATGAGAGTCCATTAATACCAACCCTGACCATTAATAATGGCTAAAATTGAATTGTTTTTTACTCCTATATTCTTTTTTCAATAAAGGTAATGCCTTGGTAAAGAATCAGTACGAAGGCCACAAGTTGATAGCTAACTCTATATTTCTTGGGTCCAAATGACTGGACCTGCGAAATGTAAATATTGAGAAGTAAAAATGCATCTTTAAAACTTATGGTCAAGTCTTTGTTCATTTTCAGCATCTTTTGTTTCAATGATGTCGATCTTTTGCAGCATCAAGTAGGGAAAGTTTAGTAAAGCTAAAACATCAGTATGAAGGCCACAACTCAATAGCTTACTCTATATTTTCTAATAAAAATAAAAAGTAACCACTTATGATTGTTGTTTTTTATTATATTAAGAGAAAAAAATCTATTCAGTCATATGTTATGTTACACGTGTGCGGCGTCGCGACGATCGTTCTTTCAAAATGAGATTAAGCGTGAAAGGGTGTGGGTGAAAAGAATAAGGAATTATTTTTCTTTATCAATGAAACCAAAGAATAGGAGTCGTCACCTAATATTGATGCAAACCCTAGCTGAACTTAATAGAATTCACGAACCCAAGATCTATCTAACCCAAGTTTGAGTATGAAATTAAGCTTTTCACAATGAAAGACTTGCTTTAAGGTAACAAGACTATAAACCACCTAATCATAATGCCTACACATGGAGACGAGCAACAGAAGTATAAAATCACTAGTAAAGATTTGTCAATTCTTTAAAGAGTTGAAGTTCAATCAAGAACCAAGAGAGACAATATTTTTATTTTGCAAAAATCTTTTTTTTTTTAAATATTGTTCACAAAGAAAGAGTACTTATTCTAGAAAGCTAAGTAACCCTAGTTTCCTTAATGAGTCACACATAAATCCAATTTAAATGATACCCAAACAAAGTTAAAAACTAGCCCAAATTAATTAAAATAAACAAATCTGAAACTTAAATAAATGTTGCCACACAAAACAAAGATAGATCAACAACCCAACTAATTAAAATAAGACCATGTCGGTTTTTCTCCTAATCTGCTGGTAGCTTCAAAACCCAACTTCAAATGAATAGTTCTCTCTGGTCTTGATGAATTAGAATGTGTTCCTTTTATCATCGGAA
>Ga0307513_10003913_pt1 | contig 20020 bp, 16 predicted proteins | sample 15_EM_MG_FD_202174 | JGI IMG/M metagenome (GOLD analysis project Ga0307513, IMG submission 202174) | Populus trichocarpa ectomycorrhiza microbial communities from riparian zone in the Pacific Northwest, United States - 15_EM | ecosystem: Host-associated > Plants > Roots > Unclassified | place...
AAAATTGAGTTTGCATCAATTGGACGTCTGTAGCTCCAGATATTAAATTTTGAATGGCCAAAGGTCAACACTGGCAGAATGCGAGATTTGACTTTGCAGGATGTGATTTCCATGATCTTTCTCTTTTTATTTTTCTTGCATTGCATTTCCAGAAAGGTATGGATGTTAGCTTTTTAGTGCCACTAGAATCACTTCATTTTGATCTCTAGAACTCACGCTCTGCACAAAACATCGACTGAACGTCAAATCTGCCAATTACTTCCAATTTACTCCTTTTTGCATCTTTCATCCAAAAGTGCCTTCAAAACATAAAATAAAGAATATCAATGCATTTTATATATAAAACATAGGCAAAACACTAGTTAAATGTGGGTGAAACTATCAAATAATATGGTTGCATCAGGTTTTAAGGGTAACCATGGATAGGTTGTATAACATGTTAGAATTGAATCTTATCTTAATAAAGCCTGTCGCTACCTACAATGGGAACTATAATGCATTGCCTTATAATTATGGAAATTCTCTCAATATGAAGGATCTTACTCTTGTGTTTTAGAGATTGATGGATTAACTTGACGTGGCGGGGTTTTATACCTGAAGAACTAGAAAGGAAACAAAAATCCAAAGGCAAAGAGGTTGTATATGCCATCAAAGATATGGAAATAAACAAACTCGTGAGTGAGGAAGAAGACAATAAATTCCTAAAGCTGATGAAGAAAACCCTTGCTAGGATATTCTTGATGTCTTTTATCCTGAGTTTCGAGCCCCATTGTAATGCACTGCAAATAGTGTTAAACAAGGTATATATGCCCCAAGATATAGCCCAAAAGACTATGAAGCATCTAGTCGAAAGAATCCATGCAACAAATTACCTATACTTCACTGAAGACGAGCTCGATACTGCAGGAATGGGTCATAATAAACCTTTATACATCACTGTGAGGTGAAATGATTGCACTATTGACAAAGTATTGGTGGACAACAATTCATCTTTAATTGTACTCCTAAAGTATGTGCTTAATGAAATGCCAGTTGATTCAACGTATATACTACCAAGCACCATGACAGCTGGGGCTTATGATGGTACCTCAAGGCAAGTGGTGGGGACCATTGAAATAAAGATGTTTATTGGCTTACAAGTGTTTTTAGTAACCTTGTAATTAATGGACATCCACTCATCATACAACATGTTATTAGGAAGGCCTAGGATACACATCGTTGGCATCGTGATGTCATCCTTACATTAGTGTTTGAAGTATATTGTAAATGGAACATTGGTGATGTTAAGACCAAAGAAACCTTGAAAATGGTATAGAATATGAGAGTTCCTTACATAAAACCCGAACGAAGCAAAGATAGAAATCTCCATACTTTAAAGATTGATAATACAAAATGAGTGCTAAAAAACATGATATTGAGAAAATCGATAATTTTTGAAGCTATAAGAATGACGACCAAATATTTCTTAAAGCATAAACTTCCTTTCTAGTATGATCTTATCTTTGGGAATCTTAAGAGGATAAGTTCAATAAGGTTAAAGACTTCAAATCAGAGATTTAGGCTCCACTTTAAACTTATAAAGAAAGACTATAAAAGAGATGAGAAAAAAGGCTGGCCAGGCTGAAAGGAAAGGAAAGGAATCAGAAGAGGAAGAGATTGTCATCCCCTCAATCTAGGTATCATTCCCCAAGACTACTTATGTAATGCACTCTGAAGATATGAAGGATGTCCCTATGCAAGGCTTGGCTGCTATGGGCATCACCATATTAGAACAAGATGATAGTAAGGTCAAGAGCTGTAGTGAGAAAAGAAAGGTTATGGAAGAGAAGAGTTGCTACCGCAACTAACTGTCCACACCATGGAAGAAACATTTACAAAGACTTTCGTGTGAAACCTGACAAGTGATGAAAGGTTCCAAAATTAAGTGACCCAAGAGGCTTCTATAATCTTCAAAAAGTAAATGACAATGTTATTCTAGTGTGCTTTTTATGTTTGTCTATATGTTTGTCTTTGCATTTACACCAAGTTGGCAATCTTGGCTCAAGATGTCAATATATGATTTTCATTGTAGTTGAGCCTTTCTTTGCAAAATACACACTTACACTAAAACACCTTTCGCTTCCAAGAAATCTGAAAGCAGATCATCCATAAAATCACAAACAAATTACACTAAGAATAAATGGCAAAATTTTGATAAGTACACAATTTCAATGAAAAAAAATGATGTAAAACAATTTGCTAGGCTAGTAGAAAAATCAGAGCGAGCTTGGAAACCGACAAAAGAAGAGTTACAGATAATTATTGTTGGTACAAGGCAAGATGAAAGAGAATTGAAAATAGAGACTCTAATCACTGCTAGTAAAAGGGTAAACCTGATCTCATTGCTACACGAGTATGTCAATGTGTTTGTTCAGTCCTACGCAGATATATCTAGTTTAGATACCAATATTATAGTACAGAAGGTGCCATTAAATGAAGAAAGTATACCTATGAAGAGAAACTACGAAGAACTCGTTCAGATATGGTGCTTAAGGTGAAAGCTGAGATAGAAAAGCAATGTGATGCTGGTTGTTTGGAGTTAGTTGGGTACCCATAATAGGTATTTAACATAGTAGTAGTTTCCAAGAAAGGCAAAAAATCAGAGTATATGTATAATACAAGGATTTAAATAAAGTAAGCTCGAAACACAACTTCCATTTGTCACACATTGATATCCTGATTGATAATGCGGCGTGAAGCTCACTCCTTCATGGATGGTTTCTCTAGGTACAACCAAATCAAAATGGCCAATGAAAATAAAAAGAAGACAACCTTCGTTACTCTATGAGGAACCTTTTGCTACAAAGTGATGTCATTCGAACTGAAAAACATTTGGGCCACTTATCAAAAGGCAATGATAACTCTGTTCCATGACATGATGCATAAAAAAATTAAAGTGTATATGGATGACATGATTGTTAAATCCAAAAGGGGAGAAAACCATTGTCAGAATCTGAGAAAGCTGTTTGAAAGGTTGAGAAGATATCGGTTAAAGCTGAACCCTATAAAATGCTTATTCGAGGTGAAATCTAGAAAGCTACTAGGATTTATGGTGAGTAGCCAAGGTATTGAAGTCGACCCTGATAAAGTAAAAACAATTCAGGTCATGCCAGCTCCTAAAATAGAAAAAAAAAGTTAGAGGGTTCTTGGGTTGTTTGAATTACAATGCTCAGTTAATATTTCAAATTACAGCAACTTGCAAGTCAATCTTCCGACTCCTTCGAAAGAAAAACCTCTGGATATGGAACGAGGAATGCCAAGAAAATTTTGATAAAACTATCCAGTAATTACAAAATCCACCTTTGTTGGTGCTTCTTGTTCAAGATAAACTGTTAATTTTATATTTGACAACAACCAAAAAAGCAATGGGATATGTACAAGGGCAACATGATGAGTCTGATAGAAAAGAGAGCAATATATTATCTGAGTAAGAAGTTCATAGATTGTGAGTCCAGATATACAATGGTAGAAAAGCTTTGTTGTGCACTTTTGTGGGATGCAAAATGACTTTGACAGTACATATTGTATTACACTACATGGCTGATTTCAAAACTAGATCATCTTAGATATAGCAAGATGGCAAATGTTATTGGCTGAATATGACATAATATACATGACAAGTAAAGTCGTGAAAGGAAGTGTTATTGTTGGTCATTCGACAGACAATGCAATTGAAGATTATAAGCCTTTAAATTTTAATTTCCAGATGAAGATGTGCTGGTAGTAGAAAAAAAAGAACCAGATTGGTGGACAATGTATTTTGACGAAGCAGTAAATGTATATGACAATGGGACAAGAGTAGTGATAATTTCTCCTAACAGAAAGAAATACTTTGTTTTGATTAGAATGCAGTTTGAGTGCACCAATAATATAGCTGAGAATGAAGTTTACATCCTCGGATTAGAAGCTGCATTAGAATTGAAGATAATAATATGGAGACTCAATGCTAATAATCTGTCAAGTGAAAGGAGAATGACAAATAAAAGATGAGAAGTTGAGGTCATATTAAAAATATTTGTCCAAACTAGTAAAAGAATTTGACGAGATAAAATTAACTCATATAGGAAGAGACAAAAACCAAATTGTTTATGTTTTGGCTATTTTAGCTTTCATGGCCAAAATTGATTATAGGAACAGAGTGCAACCCATAAGTACTGAAGTTAGAGACTCTCTGGCTCCCTATTGCTTAGTCAAAGGAGAAGTGGATGGTAATTCGTGGTATTATGATATCAAATAGTTTATCCAACACTAGAAGTATCCCACGGGAACATCCAATACATATATGAAAACCCTGCGAAGGTTAGCCATGTACTATTAACTCAATGTAGAAGTGTTATACAAGAGTTCATCCGATGGAACATTGTTGAGATGTTTGGATGGGATAAAAGTAAAATAAGCGCTCCAAGAAGTTTATAAATGGATTTGTGCAACTCATGCTAGTGGACATATGATGGCTAGGGAAATAAAAAGATCCAGGTATTTCTGAATAACTGTGGAAAAGGATTGCATAGAATATATCAAGTGTACAATGATAAGATAAATAAGCCTCAGGTATATCAATGGCCATTTGCAATATGGAGAATCAATATAATTGGTCCTGTCAATCCAAAAACCAGCAACGGACATCAGTTTATCTTAGTGGCTATTGACTACTTCACAAAATAGGTGGAAGCAAGTTCATATGTTTATGTAACCTATAAGGTAGTGAAGAGATTCATTAAACAAGATTTAATTTGTCGATATGGAGCACCTGAAAAAATAGTGACTGATAATGCTCAGAACTTCAATGGAAGAACGACAATAGAGCTTTGCACAAAATAGAAAATCGAGTACTCAAATTCATCTTCATATAGGCCAAAGATAAACAATGTTGTAAAAGCTGCCAATAAGAATATTAAGAAGATTATGTAGAAGATGGTAATCACGTACAAGGATTGGTATAAAATGCTCCTTTTTTTCTCTACATGTATATCGCACTACAATAAGAGTGTCTACATGAGCTACACTTTATTCCTTTGTTTACGGGATGGAAGCAATAATGTTACTAAAATCAGAAATCTCTTCTCTAAAGGTATTGATGGAATCAAAACTTGAGGAAGCTAATTGGGTCAAAATGAGATATAAGCAGTTAAACCTAATAAGTGAAAAGAGGTTACTGCAAATTGTTATCACCAATTATATCAACAAAGAATGGCTAAAATATATGACAAGAAAGTCAAACCTAGAGTATTTCAGGAAGGAGATCTAGTATTGAGAAAGATCTTACCTCTACCCGGAGAAGATTAGACTAAATAGGCACCCAACTAAGAAGGCTCATATGTAGTGAAGAAAACATTCTCTAGAGGAGCTCTGTTATTAACAAGAGTGGATGGAGACGACTTGCTGAGGCTTGTGAGCTCTAACTCTGCAAAGAAATACTATGCGTAGTGTACTCATCTTTTTGAATCAATAAAGTTTGGTTATTCATTCTCGTTACATCTTGTGTATTTTGCAAATGATCCCAAAAGCTCAAAAAAAAAAACATTTTAAAAAAATCATTCTCTTTTAAAAAAAGGATTTTGAAGATTTGACTTTGGATAACGATTTCAAGAAAAATCAATGATTTGTCAAGGGCACCTATTCACTTGGCAACTCTCTAGGAGATGACTAAATACCTAGAAACTTAAATGGATGACCCAACCATCAAAATGTTTTGTGCAAAAGCTACATGGAACAAAGATGATGAAGTTTTCATGAGTCATGGACTTGTAAAACAAATCTATACAAATTGTTGCGGTAATGAGGTCAAAATTTATCAGTCTTAACCAATCTTGCTTAAAATGAGGAAAGACCATTTTTGATATCCCTATAGATGAATATGTCCCTTACAGTTCCAATTTGAGTTGAAGTGAAATTTCTTCCTTTGTAAGATAACTCTGGCTAGGATCACACCCCATACTCGGGGCAAGTATTAGAAAATAATGAGAATAAAGGTATTTGAAAATGTCCACTAATGATGAGAAAGTAGTCAAAAAGCCCAAAAAAAAGTAGAATACATGTGAACAAAATCCACGAGATCTTAATTAAGGCCGCAAAATAGGATAGCCCAACAAAAAAAGGGGGGCATTGCGAAATGAAAAGACACACGTGTATCTAAAAAACAAGCAAAAGCTTCTCCTGCAGCTTCGACGAACAAAGAAAAGGAAAATCATTGAGGAAGTTGCAAATGGAATAAAAAAGGGTATTGGTATCTTAATATGAAAAGATAAAGAGATTTTAGGAAAGAAAAGCCAATTAGGTGTTTGATCAAAGGTTTAGAGTGAAAAGAAAAACCTGGACAGATCCTTTGTCTCGACTTCTAAAAGCAAAGGTCTTTGATAGCATAGCATATACTGGAAGAATAGTAAAAGAGGATGAAAGGGCATAAAACTCGTAAAAATCCTTCAACACCATTTGGGCTTGTGAACTCCTTTTCTTCGGTAGCCATAAAACTCAACCTTTATTACGTGCCTTGAAAAGTCCATTCTAATCAAGCGAGCGGGAAAGATTGATAAAAATCCTCAAACACCATTTGTCTTTGTTCACATTGAAAAAATCAAAACACAAGACTTCAAATAAGTATTTGATCTTTTTTCAAACACAATGCACAATAGGCCATCTCCTAAACCAATCGCCATGATAAAATATCTTTCTTCAAAGACTAATACAAATTATGAGTATTGCATGAATGTTGTTATTTGACATGTTATTGAAAAATCTTAGGATTTTGAAAAGTCAAAGTAAATCTTTTGAAATCTTTATTAGGGAAAATACCCTAAAATGAAAACCAAAGTGTGTGTCACAAGTATTTGAAAAAAGCACACAAAAAACAACATTGTCATAAGAGAAAGTTTTAATTCATTCCCGATTAGAAAAAGGTGATAGCATTCATCACGACCTAAATACTCACAAAATAAAAGGTCTACAAAGGCAGCTCGACACTTAAAATTTGAAAGTAACTCGCACGGACTTGCTTAAGTAAACTAGGAGGGTGAGTCAACAAAGGGGACCACCTTAGAAATAATAACCCTTAGCAATAAAAAAAAGAGATTATGAAGAAAAGGGGGGCCTATATTTTGAAAGGCATGCATTGCATATGGTTTAACCTCAACTTTGAAATAGTGTTGGCGTATGATTCAACAATCAAGAGGAAAAATGAAGAAATTTTCACGGGTGAACGGAAGATGAGAAATGACAAAGACATCTCATCCATAGGGTGTGGATAATTAAAGCCATAAGACAAGGCACCCGTTTTAAGAGTTTACCTTTGGAGAGTATTTTGTTTCGAATTTTAGAAGGATCCAATGTAGATCCTAATATTTGGAATTTGAAAAGGGAAGGTCACCTGTGAAAATAGGCTATTTTTTTTAATTTCAAAATAGACAAGTCATCCGTGAAAATAAACCAATTTCAAGGAAGTATGGAGGCTTGCTAAAATTCTTTTTGGGTTTTGAAAAAGGGCAAGTCACCAGTAAAAATAGGCCAATTTTTTAATTTCAAAATGGGCAAGTCACCCATGAAAATAGACTAATTTCAGGGAAGCATGGAGGCTTGTTGAAATTCTTTTTTAGAATTTGAAAAAAGGCAGGTCGCCTGTGAAAATAGACCAATTTTTTGAATTTTAAAATGAGTAGGTCGCCCGTGAAAATAGATGAATTTCAGGGAAGCATAAAGGCTTGTTGAAATTATTTTTAGAATTTGAAAAAATGGTAAGCCGCCCATAAAAATAGGCTAATTTTTTTAATTTGAAAAAGGATAGGTCGCTTGTGAAAATATACCAATTTTAGAAAAGTATAGAGGCTTACTGAAATTCTTTTTGGAATTCGAAAAAGAATAGCTCGCTAATGAAAATAGGCCTATTTTTTAGTTTCATAAGGGGTAGGTCGCTCGTGAAAATATAGCAATTTTGGAATTTTAAAAAGGGTAGGTCATCCATGCTAATGAGACCATTTTCTTTTAAAAAACAAAGTTCTTGGAATTTCAATATGGGTGGATCACCTAGTAAGTTTGACAAACACTTTTTCTTTACAAGCTCACTATGCAAAATGTTGATGAGATTTTGCTTCGTAAGCATTGTAAAAAGAGGGCATCTATTATTACCCATTTTTTACCCTATAAAAAATCAAAAAAGAAAAAAAATAGAAAAAAGAATCCACAAAACATGAGGATCTACATGAAAAAAGCCTAGAAGGTTGCCCAAGTTGGTGGTAAAAGATAAAAATAACAAGTGGAAAAGTTGGAGGACCAAAATGTATAAGATTGATAAAATTAACAACCTAATTTTGATTGACAAAGGGCCCATTTAGTGAAAATATATTTATTTGGTGTAAAGAAATATAAATTTGGATAAGTAAGGACTTAATGAGAATTTTGAAAGGCATAATTTTGAGGACTTATTTGTAAGAAAAAAATGATATTTGAAGTCAATTTAGGCTTTAATTGGAAGAAATTAAAGTCTTGGGGTCGAATTGCAATTTTAAAGAGTTAATTTGGTCAAATCAGGAGCTTAATTGCCTAAATATTGAAGTTTGATGCCCTTAGGGATTTGATTGAAAAAAATTCAAAACTAAGAACCACACTAAAAAGGGTGCGTGATTGTAGGGGTCAAATTGAAAAAAATTAAAAGTTTGATGGTCAATTAGGGGTCTAAGTGCACAAATCAGAAACTAAGAACCAACATGAGAATTTCGCTAAACTTTGGGGCTGATGATTGTGTTTGGTAGGGCTGTATGAAATTAAGAGTTTGAGAGGCAAGTACGAGTGCAATTAAAAGTAATTGGAAGAATATGGACTAAAATGAAATATGTCACATCCCATATTAAAAACCCTAATTTCTAAGGCTTAACTTAGATGACGGGTCGTTCAACTACTATTTAGCTTCTTCTTCGATAGTTTTGGCTGATCGAGTAAGCATTTTCAGGCGAATGAATGTAGCGTTTCCGACCACCTATGAGGCTATAAGCACTACCGTTCAACTAATAAACACCTCCTCTACAAAGATTAGCTACTCTCATCAAACGCTTGCATCCTATTTCTTCAATGAACTCAATAATGTTTTGTCCCCGATCAGTTATTACTGCATTTTCAAATTTTAGGTTGATTGGGTTAGCTCTTAAACGAATAAATATAGAGCTACAGACTTTCAAATTGAGTAAGGTTGGATCTAAATAAATAGTGTGCACCCTCTTTAACTAGATCAGAAGGTCTTCAATGATGATGACATTAAAGTTGCTCCAGCGAAGCCTCGAAAGTGGTTAACTCAGTCATCAATGGTTGTGATACCTATTTCCAAAACCAATAATTTTTTTTTATGTGTTTACACTTCAAGCCTTCTCATGGGGTTCTTATTAAAGGTTGGCCATGTTTCCCTCAAGATCAAAAGGCCAAAAACAAGCTCTTCAATCTCCAAGTTTGGTAAAACCACCAAAACCTCCAAAAACCAAGTTTGTTGCAAAACTACCATTGAAAAACCAGTGTAGGTACATAACTCACAACCATAAAACGTGCTTCAAAAACTTTTTATTTTGATCAGAGGGCTAAGCATTGATCAATCTATATTTGAACCCATCAAAAACCCTGGCAACCTTATAAATACCCCCTGAAAAATCATTCCAAAGAGGAGAAAAAAGGGAGAAAAGGTTGATAAAGGAATTTTAAGTATGAAGGTTTAAGATCCTAATACAATGATTTCTTAAGCTTTGAAAGGGCGTTAAGCTTATTGAAGCAATACTTTACAAGGAAAAGAAAGAGGGTGGTAGTTACTCTAAGCTTAAAGGTATACATTCTAACCTAAAAATAGGCATGAAGATGAGATGTTTACAAGCATGAAGATGAGATTTAAAATGCTTGGCAAGTTGTGTTGTGGTTGCCCCTTTTGTTACTATGATAGCTTGATTCTATTTTTTGAAGTCTTTTTTATGTTTTGGATGTAATAAAAGTCTTCTATATAAGTTGTTTTTTTATATATAAAATAATGTTGTTTTAATTTAACTTAAGCAATGTATATTGAAGAATTGATATTTATCCCGGATTTGCTAGGTCTGTTCATGACCAAAATGAGCCTAGAAAAACCAATTTTTAAACCATATTGCATGAACATGTTGGGTAAGTTGATAGTTTTTAGATTTGGAACATCTTGCATAATCTGGATTATTTGATGTTGTTTATTGGTTCTTTTGATTCAAATATGCTTGGTTATGGTAATGTGGTTTGTTAAAACTAAGAAAGCATGTTTTAAAGGCCTAAAATGCCAGTTCTGAGTTTGATAATGGCTGGTTCCATATCTTGGCATCTTATGGGTTCTATGGTAGTGTTCTTCGTGTTCTTGGAAAAAATTATTACCTTACCCCCATGATTTGGACCAATTTTGGTCCAATTCTTTAAACAAAACCCATTAAAGTGACTATTAGTCTATAATCTAGGGTTTATTTACATCAATAACATGTTTTTAATAGGTTTTAATCCTAGGATTTTGGGATGGAACCGAAACCCATTTTGATAAAATCATGGTTTTTAAGTGATAATTGAAGTGTATGAATGCTAGATTATTGATCATTGCATGATTTTCAATATGTTCATGTCCTTGGTTTGTCCATATATGTTCTGATTTGAAATCTATGTTGTTGGGTTCATGTTAAATATTCTTCGGTGTTCTTTATGTTCTTCGTTTTTCTAAGCTCTGATCCGTTTTGATAAAATATTTTTTTATTTTTTCTATTTTTTTAAGTATGATTTTGTTTTGGATTCTGGTATAGGTTTTGGTTTGTTTTTTTAGGTCAAACTAGTTGACTTTGGTTCGGTTTATGGTCAAACCAAAAGTTTCAGGTCAACCTGGTTGGGTCAAAGGTTAAGATCCTGTTTGGTTAAAAAACAATTTGCTAAAGGTTTTCTTGGGCTTAAAGGTGTGTTTGGCAAACACCCTCTAAACCTATTTTAACAGTTTTGATTTTAAGGAAAAATGAGTTTTTGCCAAATATGGCCTAAAACAAATGATTTTGCTTGTTGCATGCGACCTATTCCATATAAAAAATTGCATATTATTTATAAAAAATGAGAGAATTTTTTTTTAGCATTGTTTTAAAATTTGTTTTTGCATTTTTTTTTTGGAATTTACAATAAGTTTGTAAAAAATCTTAAGGATTTGGCCAAGATTTTAATAACCTTTATTTTGTTTCTCTGAGAATTAATGGTCAAAATTTTGGTATAAATATTGTACCTATAAGTAGGCTGGTATTTAAATATTAAAAGTTGACTAAAAAATTCTTAGAATTATTTTTAATATTCACTAATTTTAATTGGAAGCATTTTTCACCACAATATACAAGTTGTGGAAAACACTTTCACCTTCCAAGATAGGTGAACCTTGTCAAGGCACCTACATGGATTCTTCTTATAAGAATTTATCTTGGCATATGTGCCCATAAGTAATTTAAAATGCCAGATTTATTCATGAGCATAAATCTTTGTTTTGAGTCATAAATAGACCACTAGTTAGGAATCTATCAACACCTGTAAACCTCATCGAGGCCACACAATGCAGCTTACCTCAGGTAATGTGTGTTAAGGGTGCTAATACCTTTCCTAGCCACAATTAGTCCCAGTTCTGGAATTTCAAATAAAACCAGTCCACCCGGGTCTCCTAATGACCTAAACCAAATAATTAGGTGGTGACTCATTAACCCTGACTTCCTGCCACATCGTGGGCGCACGTGCGACGGTAGTGGAGTATGAGAAGTGGTTCCAAGACCTCTTTATATTTGCTTCCACCACGATGCCTGCAAAGTGGAATAGGATCAATAGGCTGAGGGATGGTTTTAGATAGGAACTCAAGAAAGGATTAATTACTTTTCAATATAAGATAATAAAGGAATTGGTTGAGGTAGCTCAATCGTTAGAAGCTGTGATTGGAGAGGAATATAAGAGGGATGTGCATAGTGTTTCAATGAGGTTTGGAAAGAGGAAAGACATGGAATTTTCAATAGGGAAGCTGTTTTTTTTTTAAAGGAAAAAATGTCAATAAACTGGTCAATTTCGGCCAAACAAGGTGAGCTTTACTGCTAGTAGATTTTCAGGGAGATTTTCACAAGCTAGTGAAGGAGGTTCATGAGGAGGGCCTGCATACCCAAGAGTCAACTCCATTAGAGAATATGTAGGGTAAAAGGTGTCTTTTTTTTCTCTATATAAGAATTATAATCAAAAGCATCTGGGAGATTGTTTTGTTATTATGGGTTGATGTTACATTTGTAGGTAGGAAAGGCATAAGTGGAAGGAATGTGAGTATCTGAAAATAGGTTGTTATCATTCTAGTGATGTGAGGTATTTCAAAAGGGAATGTCCACTCAGGAAGATTAGTTAGGCTCAGAGTTTACAACCAGCTCAAATCCAACAATAATCAATGACAATGAATAGTCCTATGAGGCCAGCACCATTAGCCCAAACAATAGAAGAGGACATAAGACAATGTTTATCATATGACTTAAGAAGATGTGAGGGATGCAATGGAAATAGTGGTAGGTATGCTACAATTTAATTCAATCTCTCTATATAAAATATTTGATATGGGTGTCAAACATTTATTTGTAGTATATAGAATTGTAAATAAACTAAATTTGAAAAAAAGAAGTTAAATAGGAGAGTAACTATTAGTACACCCCTAGGAAAAAAGGTATAGATATAGATGTTGTATATAAAGGGTGTGAAGTAACTATCCGTGGGCATGGGAGAAGAATATATTTAATTCCCTTGGAAATAAGGGATTTTGGCTTAATCCTAGGAATGAATTGGTTAAGTTCATATAAAGTGAGAATGGACTGTTTCACAAAGACAATGACCTTAACAGAGGGTGGATGGTAAGGAAGTAGTTTTTAAAGGTGGTAAGAGGGTACTTTCCAATTGTCTAATTTCAGCTCTAGAGGCGAGGAAATGTCTGAGAAAAAGGTTAGCACATATAGTGGAGACTAAAAAAGAGAGGTAGAAATTGCCTAGCATCCCTATAGTGAGGGAATTTTCTAATGTTTTTCCTGGCGAACTAGTAAGGTTGCCTCTTGAAAGGGAAATTGAGGTGTCAATAGAGGTGTTATCAAGGATGGCATCGATAGCCCAAGTACCGTATAAAATGGACCCTAGCAAATTAACCGAGCTAAAGGTGAAATTACAAGAATTATTGGACAAGGAATTTATCCGTCCAAGTAATTCAACTTGGGGAGCCCTAATACTGTTTGTGAAAAAGAAGGATGATACTCTAAGATTGTATATTGATTATCGACAGTTAAATAAAGTGACCATGAAAAATAGATATCTATTACCTCAGATAGAAGATTTATTTGATCAACTAAAAGGATCTTGAGTATTTTCTAGAATAGATTTGAGGTTCGAGTATCATCAAATGAGGATTAAAGAACAAGATGTTCAAAAGACTGCTTTTAGAACCCGTTATGGACACTATGAATATCTAGTAATGCCTTTTAGGCTTACCAATGGCTCAACAATGTTCACGAATTTGATGAATTGGGTGTTTAAGTCATATTTGGATAAATTTGTAGTAGTTTTCATAGATGACATTCTTGTTTACTCAAGTTCACATGAGGAATATGAGAATCATTTGAGAATGGTCTTATAGACACTAAGGGATAATTGCCTTTATGCTAAGCTTGATATGTGAGTTTTGGTTAAATGAGGTAGTTTTTATGGGAAATGTCATCTCGGTGGAAGACATCTTTGTGGATCCAAAAAAAGTAGAAGCGGTTCTAAAATGGGAAAGACCTATGAGTGTGGCAGAGATCCATAGTTTTATAAGGTTAGTAGGGTATTATCGGAGATTTATAGAAGGATTCTCTACCATCGCTTCACCTTTAACTCATTTGATATGAAATGAAGTGAAGTTTATTTGGACTAAAGAATATAAGGAAAGCTTTCAAGAGCTAAAATGAGACTCACGTCCACCCTAGTATTAACGTTTCCTTCAGGAAGTGAAGGGTTTATAGTATATAGTGATGCTTCATGGAAAGGTCTTGGTTATGTGTTAATGCAACATGACAAGGTAATTGCGTATGATTTAAGGCAATTGAAAACCCATTAGGTGAATTACCCTATGCACGATCTAGAACTGGCATTAGTGGTGTTTGTTTTGTGTAATTGGAGGTACTATTTGTATGGAACTTCCATACAAATCTTTACTGATCATAAAAGTCTAAAATATTTAATGTTGCTGAAAGAATTAAATATGCGATAAAGGCTTTGGGTATAGTTAATTAAAGATTATGACTGCATCATTGATTATCATCTTGGAAAAGCCAATGTGGTTGCGGATGCATTGAGCAAAAAAAATAGCATGGTGACTAAGGAGTTAGATACTTCGAGAAAAAAAGAGTTAAAGGAGATAGGAGAAATATGTGAGCGGTTGGATGTATGTTTTGAAGGAGTAATATTAGCACAAATCAAGCTACAATCAATGTTTTAGGAAAAGGTGTTGGAGGCACAATTAGGAGATGCATAAATAGAAAAAGTGAGGAAAAAAGTGCACTTTATGGTGGAAACGCCCTTCCAAGTATTAACAGATGGGTTAGTAGTTAAGGATAAACAAGTCTATGGACCTAACAATGAAGTTTTAAAGGATGAAGTATTTTAAGAAGCTCATAGATCCAAACTTTCAATACATCTTAGTAGCATAAAGATGTATAGAGATTTAAAAGAATACTATCGATAGCCTCAGGTGAAGAGAGATGTGGCCGAATGGGTTGCAAAATGTGTCATTTGTCAGCAAGTGAAGAATGAACACAAGAGTTCTGCAGGGGAACTGCAACCGCTTCCCATTCCAGAACAGAAGCAGGAAAACATAAACATGGAATTTGTTTCAGGATTTTGTTCCACCTCGTGTCATTAGCTACTAGTCTATTGGATAGTTAATTCAATTTCAAGTAAATATTGATATTAATGATTATCATTAATATCATTAGTCTCTCATACCGAGAACGACTAATTATAAAACCTGACTTTAAAAAAAATCAAACGGTTTCCTTAAGGGAGGTTAAATATATGTATAGAAAGGAAAGGTTGATGGAGAAGAGGAACCTACTCTGTAAGTCTTCTCTATTTCAAAAGAAAACAAAAACAAAAAATGAGAGAGAAAGAGAAAGAGAGAGAGATTCCAAATTGTAGGTGAGGGAGAGAAAGTTTGATTGAAGAGATAGTTTTGAATGAAGAAGAAAGAATAAAAGTCATGGCTAGGAAGAAAAGAAATAGGGATAAAAAGAATGATTAGTAGGAGCAATAATTAAAAGGTTCTATCACTTCAAGAATCTTAGGTAAGTGCTTTAAACAATGATGTTATGAATAATTATGTGATTCTTGAACAAAAAGAAGAAAACCCCAAAATTTGTGAAATTAGGGTTCATATAGAAATTGAGGGAAATTATTAATTCTTAAAAAAATTTGACATAGAATGATGATTATAAGTTTTTTATGATAGAGATTTTCATAAATTGAAAAAGAAAACCCTAGGAAATCATAACCCCTAGGTTTGACCAACCTTAGGTTTCATGGGGGATGATGTTCTTATATTAAATCATGTGAATTTAGGCTTACCAACATTATGTAATGAATTAAAATGGGGTTTTGTATGCTAATTTTTAGAAAGATGAGAAAAACCCCAAATCTTGAATTTTAGGGTTTATGCAAGATTTGGAAAAATTATTAGTCCTTTGAAATTGAATAAATAATTGAGTTTGGAATGTGTAAAAACAGTGAAAGAAACAAGAAAATTGAAGAAAATCCTAGAGAAACAAGGATTCCTAAGTTCGACTAAGGGAAGAAAATTATAGGGAGGGTTCTTATTAATTCTTGTTTGTAATTAGGGATTTTGACATATTAAGAAATTAAGGAAATTAAGTTAATACATGAAGAAGTGTGGAAAGAATGAGTTTCTTGAATTCTTGAAAGATTCTAGTATTAAAAATTTAGGGAACATCATGTTTACTTAAGGAATGAAAGTATAGACATGTTTAGGACTAAAATTATGGGTATTGGTGATGTAAGAGGAAAAAAAACCTTAAGGGGGTTTTGGCCACCATGGGAAAGGTGAGACCTATAGTTTACAGTGAGTGTTTAATTCATTGTGATTGAACAAGATGAAAGAACTCTTGCAATTGTGGAAGATAAATGATTGTATTAAAGTAATTTAGGGATTGATTCGTACTATAATATTTGAAGGGGTGTAATGGCTATTATTGATGAGTGTTAACATGTAAACTATAATGTGTTGAATACCCCCCATAAGGGTGCAATAGGGGTTGCTATAACAACCTTAGAATTTAAAAGGCAAAAATTAGTTATTAGAGGTATTTACTTTTGAGAGACTTTGGGCCTGTTGTAATAGACCTGAAAGTTAGTGTATAGGGGACTAATTAACCCTCTAAAATTATAAAGAAAGGGGGGTTGTGTAGTGACAACCTTAGGTGCAAAGTTGTTTAGGGATTTAAAGTGTCTCTAAAAGACAAAAAGCAAGGTTGTTATGACAGCCCTACTATAGAGTAGGAAGGGGTTGATTTGGGCAGCCCAAAAAATATAAATAATGGAAATATAGTCTTATATATAATAATTAAAATGAGGTAAGTTTGGGTTAAGGTATTAGCTTGGAAAAGTCTAAGCATTTCAGGTAAATGGATAGTTATGTGAACGTGAAATAATGGTTTGGTGTAGATATGAAAACTTTATATGCATTTCTATGATGATGTTTGTAAGTTGATAAGAAATGCTAAAAAAGAGTTAATGTGAATATAAAGAATCATGGGATGCAAATCCTTGATATTAAAGAATGATGTTTAATGATGGCCTTGTATGGAACATGAGAGGCATCGACTGTGAAGCCACAAGCTAGCAGAACAGGACCACTGAGAGGAACAGGTAGATGTCTACCACCTCATCCTTGTCCTTTGAAAATTTCGTTATATTTTGAATTCTTATTGATTATTACCAAATGATGATAAATGAAAAAGGAATATCTAAGTGTTTAAGGAATTGAACTAAGGTTGACATGACATTTTCATGTCATAGCATTAAATGATGATATTATGCATTTCGCATTATTGTTATCAGGTTGGATAAAAGGAAATTTGAAGATTAACTTTGTATCTTAATCTTGTTTTAATTGTCGGTCACATAAATAGGGGCAATGATATGTATAGCCGGCCACAAGAATAAGGGTAACATTTATTAGCCGACCACAAGAATGAGGGCAGATATGAAATAGCCAGCCACAAGAGTGGGGGCAAGGGTATAGTAACCAACCACAAGAGTGGGGGAAAGGGTTTGGTAACTGACCCAACATTGAAGGGGTAAATAAGTAGATGTATAGTTGGGCACAAATGTGGAGGAAAATGCAACATCAATCTTCGTATTAGGGAGAGTAAAAGATGTTAGAAAAAGATTGACAATTCAAGTGTAAGAATTTCATATCTTTATGATTGTATTACACCAATGGATGCTTATGATTTTGCTGGAACTTATCAATTGATTTAATGATCAATTATATGTATGTCTTTATTTTTAATTGATTATTTTTATACATGTTGTTTTTCTTTCAGGACTCTCTCATACCTACTATGACTAGATGATTATCTGCTTTAGTATTTTAGATTTAGATTTTCATGTGTTTTTCTCAAGGATTTATAATAAGGTGTTAGAACCATTAAACCATGTTTTTATTTGAAAGTTATACTATGAACCTATGTTTTAGTTGATCATGAAGTTAAGAATAATAAGTTTGTAACTTTGCACATTATTATCATTTCCATTTCTTAAGTTATTATTATTATTATTATTATTATTATTATTATTATTCAATTCTAGTGTTATTATAATATGTACTTCTTAATTATTCTATATTTTATGAAATGTCACAATTCGATTCATTGAGAATATATATATATATATATATATATATATATATATATTTGGTTGCCTTTTTGGTACTTGACACATGATTGTTGTCATATATTGGTCACATAAAAGTGAGGGTTGTTACACTAATCAATTTAGTCTTCCATAACCAATAATTCTCATTGATATCATTAGTCTCTCATACCAAGAACAACTAATCAAGTTCAGGTAAATGTTGATATCAATGATCCTCATTGATATTATTAGTCTCTCATACCAAGAACAAATAATCAAGTTTAGGTAAATGTCGATACCAATTATCCTTATTAGTATCATTAGTCTCTTATACTAGGAACGACTAATCAAATTCTTAATTTCTTAATTCTTTTATTTCTTTCTCTATAAAATTATGTATTTTTTAATGCCACTTTAGTGAGATGTAAATAATTAAATTAACAATTTCTACTAGTGTATTAATTAACTAGGATAAGTGTTAAACACCTACTTGTTGCATATGATGTCGTAGCACCTGCTCCGAACTATTATCTGTTGGCAATAGTACTCCCTATCAACATAGAATAATTTCATCTTTATTAATTGTTTTTCCAAAATCTTTGAACCCATACGTAAATTCTCTAAGTAATACCTTTAGATTATTTTTTGTGTGTATACGTGTGTGTGTGTGTGTGTCCAACTTTGAGGCCTTATCATAGTGATTTTGAAATAAGACCTATTGACGAGTGGATTTGCCCACTATGAATTATATTGAAAATAAAACCTATTAAAAATGGCCTTGTCCATTGTGATTTTTAAAAAAGAGGCTTATTGATAAGTGATCATTTTTGCATAGTGATTTAGGGTTAACTTATTACTTGCTTAATCACTAACCAAACAATTCTAGAGAGTATTTTATATGAAAATAAAAGTTATAAAGCATAGATTCACATGTAATCCCTAATTATTAAGGAATTAAGATTAAATCTAAAATGATAATGTAGCCCTGTATATTACATACCCCATAGATCATATATCATGTACATAATGATATTAGAATTTAATTTGAAGCCCTTTAAATATGTCAAATGAAATTAATGATCTCAAATAATTTTTTTTCAATTAATGTTGATTATATTGGTTTTGGTTTGATAATCAACCAAATTTTATGTGAATTACATTTAAAGTAATCAAAAAATAAATCACAAGTTAAATCCATGAAACATGTGAAAATATTAGTAAAAATACAACTAAAAATAAAACGCTTACAGGCTAAATTACCAAAATATGGAAATGTAGAAACAAAATCATAGGATTGACAATGTATAAGAACTAAATCAACAAAAAAATATCAGATGAAGTGTGTGTCATATATGGGCTAGAACGAGCAAATCATACTTTAGTTGTTTTTAACGGATGAATTGTCATTTGTTGTGGCAAATGACTTGTCGTTTGCTAGACATTTTAGGTCATCTCCAGTGATAAAAAAAAAAAATCAAGGTTTGATCCTTATGACCTTAAACCTAGTTTTAAACTTGTTTTTACATGAAATCACCACAAAAACATAAAGGAACCTCAATAAACCTATTTTTAACCCTAAAATACCCTTTAATCACTTTAAGAAAATAAAAATTAAACTAATAAAGAAACTTCATGGACTTGATCTATTTTTTCCAGCATAGTTAAAAAGCAACACTATCTTTATTGAACTTCTTTTACAAACAAGAACTCATTGATAATAAGATTTACTTTTTTTTATGGCCATCGAAAAACTTTCTCTCTTCTTAATATTTTTCAATGGCTTTCTCTCTTGTCTCAATATCTAGTGATTGAAACATGAAAAAATTAAGTTTAGAATTAAAATGTAAAATGCTAAAACAACGGGGACCAAATAAATATATAAATTGAAACTTCAATGACTGAATTGAAGTTTTTCTGATCCAATATGATTATAGGCTCTTTCCTGTTTTTTTTTCCCTTGTTCTTTTAATTTATTTTTTTTAGCTACAACCTAAGATTTTATTTTGGAAATTCTATCTTTCATTTAATGTCGAAATATTACTCGACAATCCATATATGTTATAGCATGCAAACA
>Ga0307513_10003914_pt1 | contig 20019 bp, 14 predicted proteins | sample 15_EM_MG_FD_202174 | JGI IMG/M metagenome (GOLD analysis project Ga0307513, IMG submission 202174) | Populus trichocarpa ectomycorrhiza microbial communities from riparian zone in the Pacific Northwest, United States - 15_EM | ecosystem: Host-associated > Plants > Roots > Unclassified | place...
TCTGCGTGCTCGGATCGATCAGATCGAGCTTGCCCGTGCGCCCCGCAGGAACGAGCACACGATGGAGCACCGGCGAGAATGTCAGATCATCGAACCCGATGCCGCCGTCGCCGCCGGGCAGCGCGAGCTTGACCGGCTTCGCGATCTCTGGGCTGGCGCGCACGGGGCTCGCGAACAACAGCACAAGCATGGCGGCGGATCGGGCGGTGGTCATGATAGTCCTTGACTACCCGAGCGTCGCGAGCGCCTTCGTCGCGCGGTCGAAGCGGGCCTCGACCACGTCCCAGGCGATGTTCTTGAAGACCGCGTCGACGTACGTCGCGTGATCCGCGCCGTGGTCGATCGCGTAGGCATGCTCGTACATGTCGATCACGAGGAGCGGCGCGCCGAGCGCGAGGGCCTGGGTATGGTTGGCCGACGACGAGATCCGCAGCCCGCCGTCGTGCAGCGACAGCGCGACGACGACCCAGCCGCTGCCGCCGCCGAGCGCGAGGGCCGCGGCCCGGACCTGCGCCTCCCAGGTGCCGGCGCCGAGCTCGCTGCCGAGGCGCGACTCCAGCGCACCGGAGCGCTTGCCGTTGCCGCCGAGGTTTCCGAAGTAGTGCTCGTGGAGCACCATCGAATTGAAGTACGTCAGCTCCTTTTCGCGCAGACCTGCGACGAGGTAGCCGGGTGCGTCGGCCTTGAGCGCGGCGAGATCGATCTCGACCTTGTTGAGGTTCTTCACCGCGCCTGCGTAGTTCTTGTCGTGGTGCGAGGTGATCATCTTCTCCGAGATCCCCGTCAGGCCTGTGGGCTTGAACGGGAGCGGAGCCGGGACGTGCTTGCCAGGCCCCGGTGGCGTCTTGCGCGCGGCGGTTGGCGGCATCGGCTTGCTCGGGGGCGCGGCGTCGGCAATCGCTGTTGCGGCGAGCAGGGCGGCGCCAGTCGCAGCGCCCTGGACGAGGAGATCGCGTCGGTGCATGGACATGGCTCGTTGATACGCCTCCCGTAACGCTTGTAACAGCCTGATATGGTCGTTTCCGTTTGTGAGGCGAAGTGCCTCGTGGTCCTGCTGGTGAGCAGGCTCGCGATGCTCTACGCTCGAGCGAGCATCGGTCGCGCCTCCGGCCTACCCCCCATGGTCACGCACCCACGTTGTATGTGTCTCGTCGCTCGGCCGTCGCGGAACGGTCTTCCATGACCGCCAGCACCCCCGTCGCGCGGAAGGTCGCGGCCGCCGGCGCTCGTTGGATCTTGTTCATGCCGACGATCCCGGCGAAGCCCGCCTCGGTCCGCGTGCGGATCTGGCGGCGGCTGCAGGCGATCGGCGCGGTCAATCTGCGCGGCGCGGTGTACGTGCTGCCGAACCGCGAGGCGTGCGTCGAGATGTTCGAGTGGCTCGCGCGCGAGCTGACCGAGCTCGGCGGGCAAGCCTCGCTGTGCGAAGGGCGATTTCTGGAGGGCTCGACCGACGACGATATCGCTCATCGCTTCGCCTCTGCGCGCAATGCGGACTACGCGGCGGTCGGGGCGGCGGCCAAGGCGCTCGTGGCCAAGCTCAAGGTCAAGCGCCTGCCGGCGGATCGGCTCAAGGCGATCACAGAGCAGCACAGCAAGCTCGCGCACCGGCTCGCGGAGATCGTGGCGATCGACTTCCTGGACGCACCGGGCCGCGTTCCCGCGGACGGCCTCGTGACCGCGCTCGGTCGTGCGCTGCTGCGTGACGGCACGCCGAGCCCCCCAGCGAAGCTCGAGCGTGGGCCTCGGCCGAGCGGCGCGACCTGGGTCACGCGTACCGGCGTCCACGTGGATCGGATCGCGAGCGCGTGGTTGATTCGCCGGTTCATCGATCCCACGGGGCGCTTCAAGTTCGTTCCGGCCAAGGGGTACACGCCGGAGCCGGGCGACCTGCGGTTCGACATGTACGACGCCGAGTTCACCCATGTCGGAGACCGATGCACGTTCGAGGTCCTGATCGAGCGCATGGGCCTCGAGGACGTGGCGCTCACCTCGATCGGCGAGATCATCCATGATCTCGACCTGCGCGATGACAAGTTCCGTCGCGACGAGACCATCGGGGTGCGCAGCGCGATCGATGGGATCTGCACCGCGGCGAGCGACGACGACCAGCGGATCGCGGCGGTGAGCCCGATGCTGGACGGCCTGTACACGCACTTCTCCGTCCAGGCCCGACGGGCCGTACGGCCGTCCCGGCGCCGCTGATGGATTCGGCGAGGCGGCGCCCGCCCGCCACCGCCGTCACGGTGCGGCGCGCTCGCGATGCGCGATCAGCTCGTCGATCATGGTCGCGACATGCGCGCGGATCAGGTCCCGTGCACGAGCGTAGTCGTCGCCGGTGGCAGGGACATCATCCCAGCACGCGCCCAGGCCACGCAGCGCCTTCATCGCTGGCTGTCCGCAGTCGAACGCGACGACGTGCGCGGAGCGCCGGAGCTCGTCGGCGCTGAGCGGCCTGGGCGGATCGCCGCTCGGCGCGAGGCCGTCCGCCCGCAGGCCCTGGACCGCGGACACCGAGGGCTGATCCTGCGGATCGGCACCCCGGGCGATCGCACGCACGTCGAGGCCGCGCTCGCCCGCGAGCTTGTTGAAGTACGCGGTCGCGACGACGCTCTTCGCCGCCCCGTGCTCGCACACGAAGACAACCTGGGCGGGCGGCTGTGGCTGCGGCACGGGCGGGTGACACGCCGCGAGCAACACCACGCCCAGCCACGTCGCCGACCAGATCGCTGCTGCTGATATGGATCTATCGTACATGTTACATCTATATCACGACGGCTCGAAGGACGACACGATGCCCTCGCGGCCGACAGGGCGTGCGCCGGCGATCACGTGCACGGACGTCGCGTCGCGGCCAAGGCGCCGCGTGTGCCTACTATTGACTGTAGTAGCTCGGCGTCCTAGGCTGCCGCCGTGGGGACATTCTCGAAGGCCGCGCGCGTGCTGGGCGAGCTCGAGACTCGTCTCATGGAAGCGCTCTGGATCGACAGCCCGCTGTCGGTCCGCGCGGTGTCCGAGCGCGTCGGCGACGGGCTCGCGTACACGACGATCATGACGACGCTGGACCGCTTGCACAAGAAGCGGCTGCTCCGCCGCCGCAAGGACGGCAACGCGTTCCTCTACGAGCCGGCGATGAACCGCGCCGAGTACCAGCGGCGCGTCGTCGAGGCGGCGCTCACGCCGCTCATGGCGCACGGCGCCGCGCCGGTGCTGGCCGCGTTCGTCGAGGTCGCGGCGGACTTCGACGAGGCGAACCTCGCCCAGCTCGAGAAGCTCATCGCGAGCCACAGGAGGCGAAAGTGAACGTCGCCAGCCTCGCAGGTTTCGGGATCGTCTTCCTGCTCGTGGCGTGGGGGCTCTCGTCCGTCGGCGGGCTCGTCCTGCTCGTCGGGCGCAAGTCGTTGCGCGCGTGCGGCCCGATGGTCGAGCGCCGCGTCGCGGCTGCGGTGGCCATCGTCCCGGTGGTCGGCGCCGTCGCCGTGGTCGCCGCCTTGATCACGAAGTCGATCGCGGGCCCCGACCACTGCACGATCCACGCACATCACGCACATCTGTGCCTGGTTCACGGAGCGATCTGGCTCGATCGCGCGTGGATCATGGTCGCGCTCGCGAGCACGGGCGCGCTCGTGGTCATGCGTGCGGCCCTGCTCGTCACCGGCCTGGTTCGCGGTCACCGCGCGATCCGACAGCTGCATGGCGTCAGCGCGTCGCGGGACGACGTCCAGGTCGTCGAGTCCGATCGCGTGTTCTGCTTCGTGGCCGGGCTGCTGCGCCCCGCGATCTACGTCTCGTCGCGCGCGTGGTCGACGTTGTCGGCAGAGCATCGCGCGGCGCTGGTCGCGCACGAAGCCGCGCACCTGCGACACGGCGATCTCGGTCATCGCGTGCTCGTGGAGGCGTTGCTCGTGCTGGCCGCACCGCTGACCGCGGGCGTGGTGCGGGCGGCGTGGCTCAGCGCCAGCGAGCGCTTGTGTGATGCGGACGCGGTGCAGTCGACCGGCGACGCGGTGTCGGTGGCCGGCGCGATGGTCGCGATGTGTCGGCTCGTCACGCAGCAGCCGGCCGCGCTGCTCGGATTCACGCCGCATGCACACGAGCTCGCCGAGCGCGTGCGCTGCGTGCTCGACGGTGTGCCCACGGGCGCCCGCGCGGCGTCGACCCTGACGCGTCGTCTGGTGCTCGCCATGGTCGCGTTCGTGATCGCCACGGCGTGCGGCGCGGCGCCGCTCCACCACGCGCTCGAAACCCTGCTGGGATAACGCGCGCGCAACGTCATGGAGGATCTGGTGCGGCTCTCAATACTATCGACGGTAGTAGGCGCGTGGTTGCTCGGCGCGGCGGCGGCGCACGCGGAGGTCCCGACCATCACCGAGCCGGAGCTCGTCGCCGCCATCCAGGCACGCGACCCTCGGATCGCGCGCGGCGCCGCCGAGGTGAGCCAGGCCGGCGCGCGCGCCGCGGCGGCTGCGGTTCGGCCAAATCCCAGTCTGTCCATCGATCGCGAGGAGCCGTTCGTGGATGGCGGCGGGCTGCCGACCAACTACCTGCGGCTGATCGTGCCGTTCGATCTCTCCGGGCGGCGCGGCCTCGGGATGGCCGCCGCGGAGCGCGACGTCCAAGCCGCGCGCCACGACGTCGATCGCGCCAGCTTCACGATCGTGCTCGATGGCCTGCGGGTCTTCCACGACGCGGCCCACGCGCGCCTGCAGGTCGACCTCCTGGCCGCGGAGCGGGAGTCGCTCGTGCGCGCGGCGCAGGTCGTCCGAGCCCGGGGCAAGGCGGGCGACGCGTCGGGATACGAGGTCCGGCGGATCGAGCTCGAGCTCGCGGCGTATGATGACCTGCTCGCGACCGCCCGGCTCGAGCTGCAGCAGAGCCGGCAGCGGCTCGCGACGCTGGCCGGCCGGTCGGAGCTCGAGCTGGACGCGGCGTCGAGCCTGCCTGCGTCCGGCGCGGTTCCCGCGCTCGACGCCTTGCTCCAGGGTGCGGTCGAGGCGCGCGGCGATCATCGCGCGGCCAGGCTCCGGATCGACGCGTCCCAGCGCCGGATGCGCGCCGCGGACCGTGGCTGGATCCCGGTCCCCGCGCTGACGGCCGGCGCGATCACGACCGACCTGGGCGACCGGACCGCCACCGGCTACGTGGCCGGGCTGCTGGTGACCATCCCGCTGTTCGATCATGGCCAAGCGGAGCACGCGCAGGCAGCCGCCGACCGCCAGCTCGCCGAGGCCGATGCGCGCTGGATCGCGACGCAGGTTCCCGCTCAGATCCGCGCAGCCTACGCCACGCTGGCCGCGCGCACCGAGCAGGCCGGTAGCGTCGCGGCGAGTCAGCTCGATCGCCTCGACGCCATGATCGCGACCGCGGAGACCGCGTTCCGCGAAGGCGACGCGAGCCTCGTCGAGCTGCTCGATGCCCACCGCGCGGCACGCGACGTCCGGCTGCGTGCGCTCGCGCTGCGGCACGCCGTCGCGCTCGCCCGTCTCGACCTCGAGCTCGCGCTCGGCCACCGCCTATGAGGATGCTCATGCACACGCGCGTCACGTTGCTCTGGATGTCCCTGCTCGTCGCCGGCTGTCGCGGACACGAGGCGCATGACGAGGCGGCGCACGAAGGCCATGGCAGCGCTGCCCCCAGCGAGCTGCCGACCCAGTCGTTCACCGTGTGGGCCGCGCGCACCGAGCTTTTCATGGAGTACCACCCGCTGATCGTCGGCAAGGAGACCAAGCTCGCCGCGCACGTCACCGAGATGCCGAGCTTCAAGGCGGTGACCGCCGGCAGCGCGACGCTCACGCTGGTCATGAAGGACGGCAGCACGCTGGCCGGCACCGCCAGCGCGCCGTCCGATCCGGGGATCTTTCGACCCGCGATCACACCCAAGGCGCCCGGCGCCTGCGAGCTCCGCATGACGATCGCGGGACCCCAGCTCTCGGATTCGTTCGTGGTTGGCCCGTGCCAGGTGTTCACCGATGAAGCCACCGCGCGCCAGCAGCTGCCTCACGAGGCCGAGCCGCCGGGGCGGATCACGTTTCTCAAGGAGCAGCAGTGGAAGACGGACTTCGCGACCGTGCCGGCAGCCGAGCACGACCTCCAGGACGGCGTCCGCGCCGCAGGTGAGATCCAGCCGGTCGCGGGCAAGGCGGCCAGGCTGATGGCGCCGGCCTCCGGGCGGGTCATGCTGGCCGAGCCAGCTCCCGTGCTGGGGATGCCGGTCAAGAAGGGGCAAGTCCTCGCGAGCATCGCGCCGCGACTCACCGGCGGTACCGATCGATCGACGATCGCCGCCGAGGCCAGCGCGGCGGAGGCGGAGGCCGAGGTCGCGCGGACGGCGTTCGATCGTGCGCAGCGCCTGGTCTCGGCCGAGGCCGCCTCGACCCGGACCGTCGAGGAGGCGGGCGCCCGGTGGAAGGTCGCCGAGGCGCGGTTGACCGGAGCGCGCGGCCGGCTCGCGCAGTTCGACGCCGGCGCGAGCGGCGTAGGCGGCGGCCGGGTGTTTCAGATCCGCGCGCCGATCGACGGCACGCTCGCGGTGATGGACGCGTCGTCGGGCCAGAGCGTCGAGGAAGGCCACGACCTGTTCACCGTGATCGATCTCGACCGCGTCTGGCTCGTCGCGAATGTGTTCGAGCCCGACGTCCCCAAGGTCGAAGGCGCACGCGGGGCCATGTTCACGATCGACGGCTACGACCAGCCATTCTCGGTCGACGAGACCAACGGCAAGCTCGTGACCGTCGGGCGCGTGGTCGACCCGCGGACGCGCACCGTGCCGGTGATCTTCGAGGTCGACAACAAGGCCGGCAAGCTCCGGATCGGCAACTTCACCAAGACGGTCATCGCGACGGGCGCGCCGCGCAAGGCGCTCGCGATCCCGGACTCCGCCATCGTCGATGATGCCGGCAAGCCGATCGCGTTCGTGATGATCGAGGGCGAGGCCTTCGAGCGCAGGCCGCTCCGGCTGGGCATCGCCTCACACGGCTGGACCCAGGTGGAGACCGGCGTGGCCGCGGGCGAGCACGTGGTCACCAGGGGCGCGTACGAGATCAAGCTCGCCTCGGCGACGGGCGCGATCCCCGCACACGGCCACGTGCACTGAGGATCTCATGGACCGCATCATCCACTGGTCGATCGCGAACCGCCTGTTCGTCGTCATCGCCTCGCTCGGCGTCCTCGCGTACGGCGCGATGACCGTCCGCGAGATGCCGATCGACGTGTTTCCTGATCTCACGGCGCCGACCGTCACGGTCGTCACCGAGGCCCACGGCCTCGCGCCCCAGGAGGTCGAGGCGCTGGTGTCGTTCCCGATCGAGTCGGCGGTCAACGGCTCGACCGGCGTCCGGCGCGTCCGGTCGTCGTCGGGCATCGGGATCTCGATCGTGTGGATCGAGTTCGACTGGGGCACGGACATCTACGTCGCGCGCCAGATCGTCAACGAGAAGCTCCAGCTCGTGACCGCCCAGATCCCGCCGGACGTCGGCCCGCCCACGCTCGCGCCGATCTCGTCGATCATGGGCGAGATCGTCTTCATCGCCGTGCGCAGCGACAAGCAGTCGGCCACCGAGATCCGCGAGGTCGCCGACTGGGTGATCCGGCGGCGGCTGCTCGCCATGCCGGGCGTCGCTCAGGTCATCCCGATCGGCGGCGCCGTTCGTCAGTATCAGGTCCGCGTCGACCCCGACCGGCTCCGCGCGTTCGACGTCACGCTCGCGCAGGTCGACGAGGCGCTGGTCGAGTCGAACCAGAACTCCACGGGCGGGTTCTTTGTCCGCGGCGGGCAGGAGGCGCTGATCCGCGGGGTGGGCCGCATCGGCTCGGCCGACGACATCGCGAGCACCGTCGTGGTGGTGCGCGATGGCTCGCCGATCCGGATCGGCCAGGTCGCCACCGTCGAGATCGCGCCCGGGATCAAGCGAGGCGAAGGATCCTCCAACGCCGCGCCCGCCGTGGTGCTCGGCATCCAGAAGCAGCCCGGCGCGAACACGCTCGAGCTGACAGCGCGGATCGACCGCGAGCTCGACGCGATCCAGGCGACGCTCCCGGCCGGGATGGAGATCGAGCGCAACAAGGTGCGCCAGGCCGACTTCATCGAGCTGGCGATCCACAACGTCGCGGTGTCGCTGCGCGACGGCGCGATCCTGGTCGCGATCATCCTGTTCCTGTTCCTGTTGAACATCCGCACCACGCTGATCTCGCTGGCTTCGATCCCTCTGTCGCTGCTCGTCGCGATGATCGTGATGCGACTCGCCGGCGTGACGATCAACACGATGACGCTCGGCGGGCTCACGATCGCGATCGGCGCGCTGGTCGACGACGCGATCATCGATGTCGAGAACGTGTTCCGGCGGCTGCGCGAGAATCGCGCCTTGCCGGCTGAGCAGCAACGGCCGGCGACGGAGGTCGTGTTCGATGCGTCGCGAGAGGTCCGCAGCTCGATCGTGTTCGCGACCTTGATCGTGATGCTGGTGTTCCTGCCGTTGTTCTTCCTGTCTGGCGTCGAGGGCCGGCTGCTGTGGCCGCTCGGCTTTGCGTACCTCGTCGCGATCTTCGCGTCGCTCGTGGTTGCGTTGACGGTCACGCCGGCGCTCTGCGCCTACGTGTTGCCGCGCGCCAAAGCGCTCGGGCGCGAGGAGTCGATCGTGGTCCGCGCGCTCAAGCGCGGCTATCGGCCGCTCCTGGCCCGGGCCATCGCACACCCACGCGTGGTGGTCGTCGCTGCCGTGGCCGTCCTCGCAGGTGCCGTCGCGCTCGTGCCATCGCTGGGCCGGACGTTCCTGCCCGAGTTCAACGAAGGCGCGCTGACGGTCAGCGCGGTCACGCTGCCGGGGACTTCCCTCGAACAATCCGACCGCCTCGGTCGCCGGGTCGAGCAGGTGCTGCTGTCGTTCCCGGAGGTCACCTCGACGGCGCGCCGGACCGGCCGCGCCGAGCTCGACGAGCACGCGCAGGACGTCAACGCCGCCGAGATCGACGTCCGGCTGAAGCCCACGAAGCGCTCCAAGGAGGACTTTCTGACCGAGCTGCGCCGCCAGCTGACGACCGTGCCCGGCGTGGTGTGCACGATCGGCGGGCCGATCGCGCATCGCATCGACCACATGCTGTCCGGCACCCGCGCGAGCATCGCGATCAAGCTGTTCGGCGACGACCTCGCTCAGCTCCGCGCCTCGGCGACCCAGATCCAGCAGGTCATGGTGAAGGTGGACGGCGTCGTCGATCTCTCGCTCGAGCAGCAGGTCGATATTCCCCAGCTCGCGATCACGTTCGACCGCGAGGCGATCGCGCGCTACGGACTTCGCGCGGGCGCGCTTGCCGAGACCGTCGAGACCGCGTTTGCCGGCCGCAAGGTCACGCAGGTCCTCGAGAACCAGCGGACGTATGATGTCATCCTGCGCTACCGCGACGACCTGCGCGCGAACGTCGAGGCCATTCGCAACACGGTGGTCGACACCCCGTCGGGCGCGAAGGTCCCCTTGCGCATGCTCGCGACGATCCGCGAAGACGTCGGTCCGAACACGATCTCGCGCGAGAACGTGCAACGCAAGGTCGTGGTATCGGCCAACGTCAGCGGACGCGACCTGGGCAGCGTGATCGACGACATCCGCACGTCCGTCGCGCAGCAGGTCAAGTTGCCGACCGGGTACTACGTCGTCTACGGCGGCCAGTTCGAGAGCGAGCGGGCCGCGTCCCGCGCGATCTCGTTCCTCGGTGTGTTCGTCATCGGCGGCATCTTCCTCCTGCTGTTCCTGTCGTTTCGCTCGACCCGCAACGCGCTCTTGATCATGGTCAACCTGCCGCTCGCGCTGATCGGTGGAGTGGTGAGCGTCTACCTGACCAGCGGCGTGCTCAGCATCGCGTCACTGGTCGGATTCATCACGCTGTTCGGGATCGCGACGCGCAACGGCATCATGATGGTGTCGCACTACGAGCACCTGCAGACGACCGAGGGCGCCACGTTCGACGATGCCGTGCTGCGCGGCTCGCTCGAGCGCCTCTCGCCCGTGCTGATGACGGCGCTCTGCGCCGGCCTCGCGCTGATCCCCCTCGTGCTGGCGGGCGGCGAGACCGGAAACGAGCTCCAGGCGCCGATGGGCATCGTGATCCTCGGCGGCCTGCTGTCGTCGACCGTGCTCAACATGCTCGTGGTGCCCGCGCTCTACAGCTGGCTGGCACGTCCTAGCAGCTCGGCGCCGAGCTGATCCACATTCATCCCGCAGGGCAATGGAAGCTGGAACGCTGGTGTTGCCGCGAGCGCCTGCGCGCTCTCGTCCTCGCCGCCAGCGCGCGGAACGGTGGGATCGCCGTGGTCCGGATGATCCGGCATGCATGCGGCGATGCTCACAATCAACACTGACGACAATAGAGATCTCATTCGCTTCTCCGTGGTTGACCTGTGACCGTCTTCGCAACATTCAGAATGAACAGTGCGCAGGCGTCGACGGGCGAGCGAGCTCGCCAGCAGCCGACCAGTCGTAGGAAGAACCCGCGACCAGGCGCGATGTCGCGACGACGTCGCGAGAAAACCACCTGACCCGAAAGCCAGCTGTGCGATCGAAGACAGATCTCGTCAGTCGACCGCGAGCACGCGCCTGAGGCTCAGATCGACCTCGCTGTCGAGGAGCGCCTTGAGCGCCGGCAGGTCGGTGTCGGCCATCCTCCAGCGCGCCATCAGCCGGATGCGAACATGCGTGGTGAGGTGTTCCTTCGCGCGCGCGATCGATCGCGCGGCGGTGGCGCGATGCACCGAGCACAGCACGGCGATCGCGTCGATCCCCAGGCGTTCGACGAGGTGCAGGCGCAAGATCATGCGCTCGCGCGCGCTGAGGCTCGCGATCGCGGCCTCGAGCTCCTCTTTGAGCTCGGAGCGATGTTGTCGCTTGATCGCGTGGAGCTCCGGATCCGAGTGGTCCGCGGGGAGGCGATCGATCCAGTCATCGGTGCCGGTGGATCCGCCGTCGCGTTGCAGCCAGTTGAGCGCCATGCGCGTGGCCGCGACCCGGATCAACCCTCGCAGCGCGCCCCGGCCGGCATAGTGCAGGATGCGCGGCGCTTCGCCGCGGTCGCGCACCAGCAGGCGTGTGCAGGTCGTCTGCCAGACGTCATCGACCTGCGCGCTGCCCAGGCCCATGGCCCTCAGCGAACGCGCCACCGGCTCGAAGTAGCGCGCCCGGAACTGCGTCAGCGCGACCCGATCACCGCGGGCGCAGGCGAGCGCGATGTAGAGCTCGGAGGCATCCAGCGCGTCGAGGCCGCGCTCTGCCGAGTCGCCTGGTGCGTTGGCCAGGCGCGCCCGCGCGACGCTCGTCATCTCTTCCTGCGACACGGCGAGCTCGGGCCAGGCCACGCGCCCGCGCGCGATCGCCGAGGCTGCCCAGGTCTGCAGGGGATCGAGGTCCGGAGCTTCCGTGTTGCTGTTCATGGTCTCGGTTCCACGCCGCTGTGCGTCGTCGCGGCAAGCTCGGCCTCGATCTCTCGGAGCAACTGCGCCCAGTCCGGCTCCAGCGCCGTTCGAGCGGCCAGCCCGCGCATCAACGCGCCGGCGCGTCGCCAGGCGTCGTCGGCCTTGGCCCGCTGTTGGCTCGCGGCGCGCCGGGATGCGACCTGGGCCAGCACCGCCGCTCGATAGTACGTGTCGATCGGACGATCTCGATCGGCGGGTGTGTCTTCGACGAGGCGCAGCGCGTGCTCGGTTGCCCGATCGGCCGCGGTCCGGTGCCCGCTCCGCAGCTCCAGCGCCGCGGATCCGCGCAGCCCGTAGGCCCACTCGAGGCGCGCGTGCGGCTCGTTCGACGCGGCCAGCAGGGCGAGGTGCTCCAGCGCCGCGGCCCACGCGCGGCGCGCGGCCTCGGTGTGGCCCATCGCGATCTCGGCGTCGGCCAGCTGCGCGATGGTGATGGCGGCGGACCGGCGGTGATCGCGGCTGCGCGGATCGCGCGAGACCAGATCCTCGTACGCGCCGCGCGCCGCGCCGAAGCGTCTCGCCGCATCGGCCCACTCGGATCGGGCGAACGCCAGCGTGCCGAGGTCCATCTCCGCGCGCGCGAGCGTGCCCCGCCATGTGGCGCTGCTCGGCTCGAGCGCCACCATGGCGAGCGCCACCTCGCGCGCCTGCTCGCGAAGCCGTCTCGCATCGTCGTGCTCGCCTCGGGCGTAGTGGACCTGGGCAAGCGTGATGCAGGACCAGGCGCGCACGTACGCGAAGCGTTCGTTCTTCGCCTCGCGCGTGGTCAGCGCGTCGCTGTGGGCCAGCGCCAATGACAGCGAGGCTTCGGCCTCGCGCAGCAGGCCACGGCGATAGCGGCTCTGGCCGACGACCATCTCGATGTCCGCGAGCTTCAACCCGGCCTCGCGATCGTCGTCGTGCTCGGCGCGCAGCCGCTCCATCATGCCGGCCGCCTCGCTCCATTCTCGCTCCGCTTCGCTCGCGTGACCGAGCCGCTCGGCGAGCGTGGCGGCGCTCTTCAGGCGGTTCGCCACGTTCAGCTGCTGCCGTCGTCGCTGCTCCGCATCGTCCGGCGACGTCGCGCGGTGGAGCGCGATCGACTGCAGGTAGCGCGCCCGCGCGCGCTCGAGCTGGCCGGCCTGCGCCAGGCGGGCCGCGCTGTTGCCGAGGAGCTCGGCGCGGATCTCGTTGCTCCGCGCGGTGGGCCACACGCGATCGAGCAGCGCAAGCCCTTGCTCGAGGTAGCCGTCCGTCGCGGCGCCGTCGCCCGCGCCGTTCGCGACCGCGGCGCGCAGATCAAACAGCGCGGCACGCTCGCGGAGCGCCTCTGGTAGCTCGGCGCGCCCGGCCGCGGTGGTCATGTAGTACGCGTCGACCCGGTCCGCGACGCCAGACAGGACATCCAGCCGTCCGACCGTGGCCAGCTTCTCGCGCAGGTCGTGGAGCAGGTACTGGACCAGATCCTCGGCGCCGTGGCGCTCTCGCTCGGCGCGCGCGCGCTCGACCTCGGCCTGCGCGCGCTCGGTCACGATGCGGCGGATCCCGAGCGCGCCGCCCCCGCCGAGCACGATCGCGAACACCACCGCGAGCGCCACGACGGCGCGGTGGCGGCGGACGAAGCGTCTCACCAGGTCTCGCCGCGAGTAGGAATAGGCGCCGACGAGCTGGCCGGTCTGGAAGCGGCGAAGATCGGCGGCCAGCTCGCCCGCGTTCGCGTAGCGGAGCTCCGGCCGCGTCGCCATCGCGCGCTCCACGATGGCGACCAGGTCGCCGGGCAGCCCCGGGGCGACCTGCGCGAGCGGGCGCACGTCGGCCCGCGCCACGCGCTCGAGGATGCGGTCGACATCGTCGCCCGCGACGGGCGGCAGGCCGGTGAGCGCGTGATAGAGGATCGCGCCGATCGCGTACACATCGCTGCGCGCGGTCGCCGGCTCGCCCCTCGCTTGCTCCGGCGCCATGTACCGCGGGGTGCCGAGGATCGAGCCCTGGCGGGTGGTGCGCGGATCAGGGGGCGGCTCCGCGCCAACCGTGTCGTCGGTCAACCCGCCATCGGCGATCCCTGCGTCGATCCGGGCCAGGCCCCAGTCGATGACCACCGTCTCGCCAAACGGGCCGACCAGGACATTGGACGGCTTGAGATCGCGGTGAATGATGCCGCGCTCGTGGGCGTACGCGACCGCCTCCGCGACGGCGAGGACCGAGACCAGGAGCCCGAGCCGCTCGCGGTTGGCGCGACACTCGGTGATCGCCTGTTCCAGGCTGGCGCCCTGCACGTGGCGCATCGCATAGAACGGCCGCCCGTCCGGCAGGCGGCCCGAGTCGTAGACCGGCACGATGCCGGGGTGCTGCAGGGAGGCGGTGATGCGGATCTCGCGCGAGAAGCGAGTGGCGAGGGAGGCGTCGTCACGACCCAGACGCTTGATCGCGATCGTTCGGGCCAGTCGGCGATCGAAGGCGCTGACGATCGTGCCCATGCCGCCCCGCGCGATCTCGGCGCCCATCAGGTAGCGCGACCGGTCGTCCTCCGGCTCCTCGACGTCGCGTGGCTCGCCGCGCAGCGACGACGCGTAGCTCGGGTCGGTGTAGATCAGCGAGCCGCCGCGCACGACCTCGGCCACGAGCGCGGCACAGCGGTGGCAGTGCGCGAGCTCGGTCTCCACCCGGTGGCGCGCGTCGTCGTCGAGCTGCCCGGCCAGCAAGCGGACGACCGTCGAGTCGTCGAGGCAACTCGCGCGGCCGGCGAACGCAGCTGGCTGGGCGGGGGCACGCATGAGGAGAAGCGTAGCGCGAAAAGCGGATTGCGCCCGCCATACACACGAGCACGAGCCGCGGTGTATGACGCGAAAAATTGGACTCCGCGAGATCGGAAGTCGCGCCGGCAAGCTCGAGAACAATGTGGCAGCCGTGTCGCATGCGCTCACCGTGGTGCGCAGCCGCGCGCAGGCCACGACCAGGCGTGGGGGAAGCCCCACGACGCTGCTCCAGGCGCTGGTTCGGCGGCGATGGCTGGTTCTGCCTCTGGCGCGTTCGCGCTCGGATGGCCTCCGCGCTTTGCATATCGCCGGAAGCACATGATGACCGCGCGCCGCAGCCTGGCAGTTTTCGTCACTACGAAAGATGCGACTGTCGTGCTCATTGGGCGTGACTCATCGACATGAATCAACCGCGCCGAGCCGCGGCCCGAGATTCAGGAGCCCATTCCATCCGCGCGGGCCGCACGGGGCGACCCTCGCGGGCGCGGCCGGCTACAGCGGGAGCTGGCCGGCGGCGAGGACGGCGGCGGCGATGCGGCGGCGGGCGGCGACGCTGTCGACGCCGGGGTGCGCGGCGATCGGGGCGAGCAGGGCGCGGGTGGCGGACGCGGCGGCGCCGAGGGCGTGGGCGACTTGCTTGCTGGCGTGGACGACGCGATCGGCGGCGTCGGCGACGAACACGGCGGTCATGTCGGCGGCGAGCGCGGCGCCGTCGTGCTGGGCAGCGGCGAGCTTCTCGCTGCGCGCGAGGGCGCTCTCGATCGCGTAGCCGTCGATGACGACGTCGGCGATGTGGGCGAGCACCTCCTGGTGGTCGCGCACGCGCTCGCCGAAGGCCTGGGCGGCGCCGGCGAGCATCGCCACGGTCAGGCGCTTGGTCGCGACCAGCAGGCCGCGATCGCCGGTGGCGCCGTCGGCGGGCAGCGCGGAGGGCAGGCCGTGCTTGAGTAGCCGGGTCGGGATGATCAGCCGGTTGATCTCGTTGGTGCCTTCGTAGATCCGCGTGATCCGCGCGTCGCGGTACGGCCGCTCGGCGGGGAACTCGCGCGAGTAGCCATTGCCGCCATAGACCTGGAGCGCCTCGTCGACGACGTAGGCCAGCGCCTCGCTGCTCGCCACCTTGTTGATCGAGCACTCGACCGCGAACTGCTCGATCGTCGCGAGGACAGACTCGCCGTCGGCCGGATCGACGGTGGCGAGCGCGCGGTCGACGTCGCCGAGCGTGCGATAGACCATGGCGTCGCCGACGAAGCACCGGATCGCCATCTCGGCGAGCTTGTGCTGGATCATGCCGAGCGCGGCGATCGGCTGGCCGAACTGCCGGCGCTCGAGCGCATAGCGCGCGGCGTTGCCGAGCGCGTGCTTGGCGCACGCGAGGTTGCGCGAGCCGAGCTTGACGCGCCCGAGGTTCAGCGTGTTGAACGCGACCTTGTGGCCTTCGCCGATGGTGCCGAGCACGTTGCCGACCGGCACGCGCACGTGGTCCAGGATCAGCTCGGTGGTCGACGAACCGTCGAGCCCGAGCTTGTGCTCGTCGGGGCCACTGACCACGCCCATGCCGCGCTCGACCAGGAAGCCGGTGAACTGGCTGCCATCGACCTTGGCGAAGATCGTGAATAGATCGGCGAAGCCGCCATTGGTGATCCACATCTTGCGGCCGTCGAGCACGTAGTGGTCGCCGTCGCGCACCGCGGTCGTCCTGGCGGCGAGCGCGTCCGACCCCGAGCCCGGCTCGGTCAGCGCGTAGGCCGCGATCAGCTCGCCGCTCGCCAGCCGCGGCAGGTACTGCGCTTTCTGGGCGGCGGTGCCGAAATACAGCAGTGGCAACGTGCCAATGCCGATGTGCGCGCCGAGCGAGCTCCCGAACGACGGGTTGATCCCGATCTGCTCGGAGACGTACGCCGCGCTGCGCTTGTCGAGGCCGAGGCCGCCGTAGACCTCGGGGATCTCGAGGCGCAGCAGATCGAGCGCGCCGGCCTTGCGCAGGAGCTCGCGCGTCAGCACCCAGTCGCGCTCGTACAGCCGCGCGGCGACCGGCGTGACCTCGCGGCGCATGAACTCGGCCGCGAGCTGGCCGAACTGCTTCTGCTCGGCGGTCAGGTCCTCGCGGGTGACCACGTCGCCCGGTCCGAAGCTCGAGGTAAGAAACCGACCCACCTGGGACGGCTGCGATTTCTGCGCCATGGGGCTCCGTCGCTGCGTGTTATAAGGAACCTGTCGAGTTTATCAAGATGTCCGGCAACCAGCGCGATAATTTGCCCGAGGCCGGACCTCCCGGGAGTCGATCGATCTCCGATTGAGGAACGCGCAAGGAGCCTAAATGCCGAACGTGGTGCAATCCCAGGTTTCGGACGGCGTCGCCGTCCTGACGATCGACAACCCGCCGGTCAACGCGCTGAGCGCCGAGGTCTGGGCCGCGGTCGACGCGGCGGTCGCGCGGGCCGCCGCGGACCCGGCGGTGCAGGGCATCGTGCTGATCGGCGCCGGCTCGACCTTCGTCGCGGGCGCCGACATCCACGGCTTCAAGCTGCTGCGCACCCGCGAGGACGCGCTCGGGCGGGTCGGCGGCTCGCACGCGCTGCTCGTGCGCCTCGAGGACGTCACCAAGCCGGTGGTCGCCGCGATCCACGGCAACGCGCTCGGCGGCGGGCTCGAGCTCGCGATGGGCTGCCACTACCGCGTCGCGACCCGGGACGCCAGCGTCGGCCAGCCCGAGGTCTTGCTCGGCCTCATCCCGGGCGCCGGCGGCACGCAGCGCCTGCCCCGGCTGGTCGGCGCGGCGAAGGCGATCGAGATGTGCGTCGAGGGCAAGCCGGTGCGCGCGCCCGAGGCCCACGCCGCCGGGCTGATCGACGCCATCATTGACGGCGAGCTGCTGGCCGGCGCGATCGCGTTTGCCCGGGCCCGCGCCGGGCAGACCCGCAAGACGCGCGAGCTGCCGCTCGACACCGCGGCCGGGCTCACCGCGGTCCACGCCGCGCGCGGCCTCCGGACCTCGCGGCTGGCGGCGCCGCTCGCCGTGCTCGACGCGATCGAGGCCGCGATGACGATGCCGTTCGACGAGGCGTCGGAGCGCGAGCGCGAGCTGTTCGCCGACTGCGTGGTCTCGACCGAGTCCAAGGCGCTGCGCCACCTGTTCTTCGCCGAGCGCGAGGCGTCCAAGGTTCCGGACGTCCCGCGGGGCACCCCGACGACGCCGATCGCGCGCGCCGCGGTGATCGGCGCCGGCACGATGGGCGGCGGCATCGCGATGGCATACGCGAGCGCCGGCATCCCGGTGCTGCTCAAGGACGTCGACGAGGCGGCGGTCGCGCGCGGCATGGCGACGATCCGCAAGAACTACGAATCGACCGTGGCCAAGGGCAAGCTGTCGCCCGAGGCCTACGCCCGGACGATCGCGCTGATCACACCGACCACGACCTACGACGGCTTCGGCGAGGTCGACGTCGTCGTCGAGGCGGTGTTCGAGGACATGGCGCTCAAGAAGGCGACGTTCGCCGAGCTCGGCCGGGTGACCAAGCCGTCGTGCCTGCTGGCGACCAACACGTCGACCCTCGACCTCGACGAGTTCGGCGCGGCGAGCGGGCGGCTGCCGCAGGTCATCGGCCACCACTTCTTCAGCCCGGCCAACGTGATGAAGCTGCTCGAGATCGTGCGCGGCCGCGAGACCAGCGCCGAGACGATCGCGACGTCGATCGCGCTCGGCAAGCGGCTGTCGAAGATCGGTGTCGTGGTGGGCAATTGCTTTGGCTTCGTGGCCAATCGCATGGTCGCGTACTACATGCGCGAGGCCTACCTGCTGCTCGAGGAGGGCGCGTCGGTCGCCCAGATCGACGGCGTGCTGACCGCGTTCGGCATGCCGGTCGGCCCGTTCGGCATGCAGGACATCGCCGGGATCGACGTCGGCGCCCGGATCCGGCAGTACCTCGCGTCGGTCGGCAAGGCGCGCGCCGAGGGCCCGCAGTCCGAGGTGCCGGATCGCCTGTTCGCGCTCGGGCGCTACGGCCAGAAGACCGGCGCCGGCTGGTACCGCTACGAGGCCGGCAACCGCAAGGGCATCCCGGATCCGCTGATCGACGAGCTCGCGAGCGAGGCCGCGACGCGGCGCGGCGTCACGCGGCGGGCGATCGGCGACGACGAGATCCTGGCGCGGATCACCACCGCGCTGGCCAACGAGGGCGCCCGCGTGCTCGACGAGGGCTACGCGCTGCGCGCCGGCGATATCGACGTCATCTATTGCTACGGCTTCGGGTTTCCGCGCCACCGCGGCGGCCCGATGTTCTACGCCGACACGGTCGGCCTGCCCGCCGTGCTGAGCCGGATCGTGGACTACCGCGCGCGCCTGGGCGATCACTGGCAGCCCGCCCCGCTGCTCGTCCGGCTTGCCACCGCGGGCCGCGGGTTCCACGATGCGGGCAAGCCATGAGGTCCGCCATGAGAGAAGCCGTCATCGTCGCCAGCTCCCGCACCCCGCTCGCCAAGTCGCACCGCGGCTCGTTCAACATCACGCGCCCCGACGACCTCGCGGCGCACGCGATCCGGCACGTGATCGGCAAGGTGCCGGGCCTCGATCCCAAGGAGGTGGAAGAAGTCATCCTCGGCTGCGGCCAGCCGCACGGCGCCTCGGGCCACAACATCGCGCGCGTCGCCGCGCTGCGCGCCGGGCTGCCGACCAGCGTGGCCGGCCTGACGGTCAATCGGTTCTGCAACTCGGGGCTCCAGGCCGTGGTCCAGGCCGCGCACATGGTGATGCTCGAAGGCGTCGAGGCGATCATCGGCGGCGGCGTCGAGTCGATCACGATGATGCAGCGCGACGCCTCGCCCAACCCGTGGGTCGCCGACAAGCACCCCGGCGTCTACATGGCGATGGGCGACACCGCCGAGGTCGTCGCCAAGCGCTACAACGTGACGCGCGCCGCGCAGGACGAGTATTCGCTGATCAGCCAGCAGCGCATCGCGCGGGCGCAGCAGGAGGGCCGGCTCGCCGACGAGCTCGCGCCGATGCAGGTCCGCCGCGCGGTGCTCGACAAGAAGACCGGGCAGCCGGTCGGCGAGGAGGACGCGCGGGTCGAGCACGACGAGTGCAACCGCGCCGACACCACGCTCGCGGGCCTCGCCAAGCTGCCGCCGGTGTTCGACAAGGAGAGCGGCAGCGTGACCGCCGGCAACTCGTCGCAGCTGTCCGACGGCGCCTCGGCGACCCTCGTGATGTCGCGCGAGCGGGCGGCCGCGGTCGGCGCGACGCCGCTCGTCGTGTTTCGCGGCTACGCCGTGTCCGGCTGTGAGCCCGACGAGATGGGCATCGGGCCGGTGTACGCGGTGCCCAAGCTGCTGGCCAAGCACGGCCTCTCGGTCGCCGACATCGACGTCTGGGAGCTCAACGAGGCGTTCGCCTCGCAGGTCGTGTACTGCCGCGACAAGCTCGGCATCTCGATGGACACGCTGAACCCGAACGGCGGCTCGATCGCGATCGGCCACCCGTTCGGGATGACCGGCTCGCGCCTCGTCGGCACGCTGGCCTACGAGATGCGCCGCCGCGGCTCGCGCTACGGCGTGGTCACGATGTGCGTCGGCGGTGGCCAGGGCGGCGCGGCGCTGTTCGAGGCGGCGTAGCGACGCTCCGGCGCGACCGATGGTACGATGGCTCGGAGATGATTCGAGCTGTCAAGATCGAGCGCTTCCGCGGCATTCGCGAATGCGTCGCGGATGGCTTTGGCCGCGTGAACCTCATCATCGGCAGGAATGACTGCGGCAAGACCGCGTTCATGGAGGCGCTGGAGATCGCCGATGACGCTCGGGATGCGGCGCATGTCATGCGGACGTGTCAACGCA
>Ga0307513_10003915_pt1 | contig 20018 bp, 16 predicted proteins | sample 15_EM_MG_FD_202174 | JGI IMG/M metagenome (GOLD analysis project Ga0307513, IMG submission 202174) | Populus trichocarpa ectomycorrhiza microbial communities from riparian zone in the Pacific Northwest, United States - 15_EM | ecosystem: Host-associated > Plants > Roots > Unclassified | place...
TGGGCATTGGCTATACGGATGCCCACTTGCTGGCATCGGTCCTTCTTGATCAGCGAGCGGCTTTATGGACCAGAGACAAGCGCCTGCGGGCAACGGCCGAAAAAGCGGGTGCTTCACTGCACCTACCGCTCAACGTGCCCAACTAAATCATAAAACAGAACCGCTACGAGGTCCCGGACGGGTTTTCGGTGCTTTGCTCTTGATGCGATTTCGGACCGCAGATCCATCATTTCCGATCGCGCGAGATCAGCAATTTATGGACTTGATCCACTCCGTTCATCCCATCGACTGCGAGGCAAGCGCGAACATCGCGATACGGCCATCGGCGCGGGCGCTGTAGTTGGCGCCTTCGCCGAGCGTCATTGTGGTGACGGTATCGTAAATCGACAGCCCGCATTGCTGGACGAAATTGGCAAAGATGCCCGTTTCGAAATGGGTGTCGACACGCATGAAGCTGCCGGCATGGGCCTCCACATGTGGGCGCGCAACCAATATCGCATCCTCATCGTCAAAGGCCACGATTGGCCCCAGAACCTGGCCGCGGCCGAAACGACGGCTCATCGAATAGGCGCATAGCCGCTCACCCTCATAGAGCCCATAACAGACCGAGCTTTCGAACAGCCGAGCGAGGTGAACGGGGCGCGGCACCGCGAAAGCCGGCGCGTCGAGAGCCACCACCGCGTCGAGATCATCGCGCTTCAGCCGCCTGAGCAAACGTCCGGGCACGAGTTCTTTCCATTCGCGCGGCATCAGCGCCTCGCCCTGGCACTGAAATACGGTCTGCTGACGCACGAACCCCAATGAGCTGTAAAGCCGCTTTGCGGCCCGCGTCGCATTTAAGCGGATGACCCTCTCAGGGCATTCGGCCAGAACGTGCTCCATCAGCCACTTCGCCGCACCATTCGTCTGCAGGCGCGGCGAGGTGATCAGCATTCCGAGGGTCGCGAAATGCTCGCCATGCGGAAACCACATCGTCGAGGCCAGGACCCGACCGATCTCGTCGAGGGCCACGAAGCCATCGCCGAGATCGCGCAAATACTGCCAATCCTCCGCTCGGTGCGGCCAACCGACCGCGATCGAAAGCGCGTGCAGCTTGTCGAGATCTATGTCCGCAATATCGGCGAAGCGCACTTGGAACGCGTCGACGTGCAACGTCTCCGGTACTTTCGCATCCATGGTATTCTCCCCGCCGCAAGGGTCCATTCGCTCTCCGGTCCACCGGAACCCATCGCATCCTTGGCCCAGCCTATCCGGTTCCAGGCAAAACATTCCGCTTCTAATGCATGTTCCGGCACAAGATTTGACCGAATCTATCGGTGTTTCGGCACCCATTCGTGCTGTTTGCTTCCTATCTTGCAAGTGACCATGTTGTTGCAGGTCGATTGAGGACGATTTCCCAAAAAGAGGCTGATGGATGCCTGCCGTCGACATTTTGGAAAAGCTGGTCGGCTTCCCGTACGTCGTCTGATCGAGGCGCTCGGCGCCCGCTGCCGCGCTTAATTTTAGATTTGCAAAGGACGGATGCCGGACGATGACTTTCCTCTTCAATTCCGATGCCCAGCGCGGCGGCGTCTTCCGGGAGGCCTTCGCATGCGATCTGCCGGATCTGCCTTTCGCGATGGATCCTGCCACGGTCGATCCGGATGCGGTGCGCTACCTGATCACCTGGACCGTTCCCGATGATCTGAAGCGCTACCGCAATCTCGAAGTGCTGTTTTCCATCGGCGCCGGCGTCGACCAGTTCCGCATTGCCGATGTGCCCGACTATGTGAAGGTCGTGCGCATGGTGGAGGAAGGCATTGTCCGCATGATGCAGGAATATGTGACCCTCGGCGTGCTGGCGCTCCATCGCAACCTGCCGGCCTATCTTGGCCAACAGCGTGATCAGACCTGGAAGGCCCTCCCCTCAACACAGGCGCCCGAGCGTCGCGTCGGCGTGCTCGGCCTCGGCATGCTTGGCCAAGCGGTGCTGGAGAGGCTGAAACCTTTCGGCTTTCCGCTGTCGGGCTGGAGCCGGTCGCAGCGCAGGATCGACGGAGTGGCCTGTTTTGCAGGCGATGCCGGTTTGAAAACCATGCTGGCGGAAACCGATCTTTTGATCTGCCTTCTGCCGCTCACCGACGAAACCCGTGGCTTCCTCAATGCGGATCTGTTCGGTCGCCTGCCCCGCGGGGCGGGCCTTGTGCATGCCGGTCGCGGTCCGCAGCTCAACCACCAAGACCTGATCGTGGCTCTGGACGAGGGACATCTTTGCGGCGCCATGATCGACGTTACAGATCCGGAACCACTGCCGGCGGGCCATGCCTTCTGGAACCATCCTCGCATAATGCTCACTCCGCACATTGCGAGCGTCACCCAGCCCCATACGGCAGCACGCGCCGTTGTCGACAACATAAAGCGACTGCGAGCCGGGCTCGATCCGATCGGTCTTGTCGATCGCAGCCACGGCTACTGAGATTTCAACCTCGAAAGGAAAACCCGTGGCGCTTCTCAAGACCGTCGACCCGAACCCCTCCTTTGCTCCGCGCGAAAACCTTCCCGTTCCGGAGCGGCTGATTTCAGGCGATCCCAAATTCAAAACCTGGGCACAGGATGTCGCCCACGGCGAAATGATCCATACCGGCGTCTGGGAAGCGACTCCCGGCGTCACGCATTCGATCAAGGGAGAGACCTTCGAATTCTGCCACATTCTCTCCGGCATCGTCGAAATCACCCCGGAAGGCGGCGGCCCGGTCGTCTACAAGGCCGGAGACAGCTTTGTCATGAAACCCGGTTTCGTCGGGGTCTGGAAGACCATCGAAACCGTCCGCAAGATCTACGTCACCGTAACGGCCTGAATGTGAGGACCGCTGCCGACGCGCCTCGGCGTGCGTGCCAGCGGCGCGATCGAAACACCGAAGAATCCGTTGCCGGCAGGCCATAAAACAGATTTTTCCACCGTCATCCCGGACGCCGTCGGATCAAGCTGCTCCGGCCGATCCGTTAAGCTGTCATCCCGTGATGGAGGCATCCCATGAGCCTGAGTTTCGACCCCGACAGCCTGTCTATTCCGCTCTGGCATTTTATCGGAGGTCGCCGTCTTGCCGCGGCGGGCGTCATCCCATTATCGTCCCTCGGATGGCAAGGCTTACGCCGATTGCCCGTTGCCAATGCTGATCGTCTTGATCAACCTTTGACGGAGCTACTCTCATGACAACCCACAGGATTGCCCTTATCCCCGGCGACGGTATCGGAGGCGATGTCACCGCTGCCGCCTGGTCCGTGCTGCAGAAGGCAGCGGCCGGCCACGGCTTCACACTGGAGGGCACGGAGTTTCCGTGGTCCTGCGCCTTCTATAAGGAAACGGGCGCGATGATGCCGGCGGACGGCATAGAGACGTTGCGCGGCTTCGATGCCGTCCTGCTCGGTGCAGTCGGCTGGCCGGCGGAAGTGCCGGATTCGGTATCGCTGCACGGACTGCTGCTACCGATCCGCAAGGCCTTCGTGCAGTATGCCAATATTCGCCCGCATCGCCTGCTTCCCGGCGTGCAAGGTCCTCTGAAGGCCGAAGGCTTCGATATTCTCTGCATTCGCGAAAACACGGAGGGCGAATATTCCGGCGCCGGTGGCCGCATCCACCAGGGCACTGCAGATGAGGTGGCTGTCGAAACGTCGATCTTCACCCGCACCGGCGTGGAACGCATCCTCCGCTTCGCCTTTGAACAGGCGCGTGCCCGGAGTGGAAAGCTCGCCTCGGTGACCAAGTCCAATGCGCAAAAATACTCGATGGTCTTCTGGGACGAGGTGACGCGGCAGGTCGCCCTCGAATATCCGGATGTCCAGGTTACCAGCTACCACATCGACGCCATGGCGGCCCGTATGGTGATGGCGCCGGAAACGCTCGACGTGATCGTTGCCTCCAATCTTTTCGGCGACATTCTCACTGATCTCGGCGCCGCCATTCAGGGCGGGCTCGGCTTCGCCGCCTCGGCCAACATCAATCCCAACCGCACTGCACCGTCGATGTTCGAACCCGTTCATGGTTCAGCGCCCGACATCGCCCATCTTGGCATCGCCAATCCGATCGCCGCAATCTGGTCCGGTGCCATGATGCTCGAACATCTGGGTGAGGCGAGCGCCGCCAAATCAGTCATGGCCGCTGTCGAACAGACGACCATGGCCGGCATCGGTGCGATCCCGGGCAAGGACAAGACGGATACCATTACCGCAGCCATTCTCGCGGCTTTGTAAGTTGCTTTATCGAGGACACAACATGCAGACATTGAAAGAGCCGGGCCTCTTCCGACAGCAGGCTCTGGTCGGTGGCGATTGGATTGCCGCGACGTCAGGCAAGACAGTCGACGTCATAGACCCCGCGACCCAAACCGTCCTTGGGACAGTGCCGGATATGGGAGCGACCGAAACCCGTGCCGCGATCGAGGTCGCGGAGATGGCGTATGGTCCTTGGAAGAAGAAGACCCATGCCGAGCGTGCCGTATTGCTGGAAGCCTGGCATGCGCTGATGATCGAGCACATCGATGACCTGGCGCTGATCCTGACCACTGAGCAGGGCAAGCCGCTTGACGAGGCGCGCGGCGAAATCCGCTACGGCGCCTCCTTCGTCAAATGGTTTGCCGAGGAAGCCCGTCGCATTGGCGGCCACACGATCCCCTCACCGACCCCAGACCGGCGGATCGTCGTGCTGAAAGAGCCGGTCGGGGTATGCGGTATCATCACGCCGTGGAATTTTCCCAATGCGATGATCACCCGCAAGGTCGCGCCCGCCCTTGCCGCAGGCTGTGCTGTCGTCATCAAACCTTCCGAATTTACGCCCTATTCGGCTCTCGCCATCGGCTGGCTCGCCGAAAAAGCCGGCATCCCGGCCGGCGTGATCAATATAGTCACCGGCATGCCGACTGATATCGGCAACGAGATCATGGCCAATGAAACGGTTCGCAAGATCTCCTTCACCGGTTCGACCCGCGTCGGCTCGCTGTTGATGCGGGGTGCCGCCGACAGCATCAAGCGGCTTTCGCTGGAGCTTGGAGGCAATGCCCCCTTTATCGTCTTCGACGACGCCGATCTCGACTCTGCCATCGAAGGTGCGATCGTCTCGAAATTCCGCAATGGCGGCCAGACCTGCGTCTGCGCCAATCGCATTCTGGTGCAGGCCGGCGTTTATGAGGCTTTTGCCGAAAAGCTCGCCACGCGGGTGAACGCCATGAAGGTCGGGCCAGGCACCGAGGCGGGTGTCGCGATCGGACCGATGATCAATGAAGCTGCGATTACGAAGATCAACCGTCATGTCGAGGATGCATTGGCGAAGGGCGCAACGATCGTCACCGCAAAAGCGGATCTGCCGGCGGGTGCGCAATATACGGCACCGATCGTTCTGACCGGCGCCACAACCGAAATGCAGCTCGCCGGCGAAGAGACATTCGGGCCGGTCGCGCCGCTGTTCCGGTTCGAGACCGAAGAGGAAGCCTTGGCCATTGCCAATGGCACGCCTTATGGTCTCGCCGCCTATTTCTACACCGAGAGTTTGAAGCGCGCCTGGCGCGTTGGCGAGGCGCTCGAATTCGGCATGGTCGGTCTCAACACCGGCGCCATCTCCACGGAAGTCGCGCCTTTCGGAGGCGTCAAGCAGTCGGGGGTCGGTCGAGAAGGCGCACAGGCCGGCATCGAGGAATATCTGGAAATGAAATCCTTCCATATCGGCGGGCTCGGATAACCCCGACGCGGGCGGGCAAGCGCAACAAACGCCAAGGACTGCCGTAAGGCAGCCCTTTCCAGTTGGTTTGATAGGCGTCCGAGAGCGAGTGCCCTACTGAATCTTGTCGAGCATCTTGTAGTAAAGCCCCACCAACGGCAGGAACCAGGGTTTGCCGAAATGACCGGGAACCGCCGGCCAGTCGAGGCCTCTAAGCGGGTTCTGATCCGGCCGGCCGAGGATCGCATCGGCGATCGTCATGCCCAGATGGGTCGAAAGCTGTGCGCCGTGGCCGGAATAGCCCATCGCGTACCAGACGCCGTCCTGGTATCCGGCCCGCGGGTATCGGTCCTTGGTCATGTCGACCAACCCACCCCAGCAATAGTCGATGTCGACCTGGGCGAGTTGTGGGAAGATCCGGCTGAGGCCTTCACGCAGGATTGCGCCGCTGCGGGCGTCCGAGCGCTGATCGGAGGTGGCCGAGAAGCGCGCCCGGCCGCCGAAGATCAATCGGTTATCCGGTGACAGTCGCCAGTAGTTGCCGATGTTCATCGAATTCACGCAGGTACGGTTTCCGGGCATCGCCGCGGCAATCTCCGCATCCGTCAAAGGTCGCGTTGCGATGATGAAACTTCCCACCGGAATGATGCGGCGGCGAAAATAGCCGAAATTCGCAGTGGTGTAGGCGCCGGTGGCGATCAGCACCTGGTCTGCCGTGACGGCGCCCCTCCCCGTCTTCAGAACGTGACGGCGATCCGCCTGGCGGTGTTCGGTCACCGCGGCCTTCTCGACGATGACCGCGCCGCGCCGCTTCGCAGCTTCTGCCAGTCCCACGACGTACCGGCCCATATGTATCATCGCGCTTTTCTTCGACAGCATGGCGCCGTGGAACGGGGAGCCAATCTCGCTCTTGAGATCCGACGACGAAAGCAGGGCCGTGTCCGGGTCGACTTCCGCATGCACAGCCTCGAAATTCTTCGCTATGCTCTCGAAATGTTGCGGCTTGGAGGCGAGCTTCAGCTTGCCGGCCCTGCGGAAATTGCAGTCGATGCCCTCCTCCGCGATGATGGCTTCCAGCGTCTCGATCGAGGCATCGAGCGCCTTGTAGAGAGCGATGGCGCGTTCCTTGCCCAGTTCCGCCTTGGCCGCGAGATAGCTATGGGCGAGGCCATTGTTGAGATGGCCGCCATTGCGTCCGGATGCGCCGAAGCCCACCGTCTCCGCCTCGAGCACGATCACCCTGCTCCCGGCCTTGGCAAGTTGCAGTGCTGCCCCAAGCCCGGTGAAGCCGCCGCCGATGACGGCGACGTCGTAATGGCCGTCGATCGGACCTTCGGCACCGCCGGTAAAGCGCGGCGCCGTATCGTGCCAGTAGGAGAGATACTTCATCGGTTGGGCCTTTCTCAAAGCCCGACGACGCCAGGCAGGCCGGAAATGTCGGCTATCTCCACATAACCGTAATAGGGATTGGCCGGCTCGTGGCCGCGATTTACCCAGACCTTGTTCTTGATGCCGAGGTCATGGGCGGACATGAGGTCGTAGCGGAAGGAGGAGGAGCAATGCAGGATATCCTCCGGGCCGCAGCCCAACATGTCGAACATATATTCGAAAGCCTGGAAGCGCGGCTTATAGGCATTGGCTTGCTCGGCCGTATAGACGGCGTGGAACGGCGCTCCGAGCTCTTCGACATTGGACATGATCTGCGAGTTCATCGCATTCGACAGGATGACGAGCGGGATTTCCTTGGCGACCTTGGCGAGCCCTGCAGGAACATCCGCATGAGGCCCCCAGCTCGGCACACGCTCATAGACCATCGTCGCGTCCTCATCCTTGAAGGCGACGCCGTTGCGCTTGCAGGTCCGTGCCAGCGAATTATGGACCACATCCGCATAGGGCTTCCAGTCACCCATGATCTCGTCAAGCCGGTAGGCCGCGAAATTCTTGATGAACTCCAGCATCTGCGGCTCACTCAAGCGAGCGCTATAGAGATCGCGTGCCGCTTCCGCCATCTGGAAATTGATCAGCGTACCGTAGCAGTCGAAGGTGATGTATTTCGGGCGGAAGGTGGTCATGCGCTTCGTCCTTGATGTGGTGGCCGTCGGACCGATCGGTGATGCATAGGATCATAAGGCGGCTTTCGGCACTCGTGCCGACTGATTTCCAAGACTTGGAAGCAGAAAGTTCCGTATCGCAGGCCCCCTTTGGCATTTGGTTGCGGGCGGGGCGGCAATTCGATCCGCAATAGGTCCTCGGTCTGCCGGCTTCACGGCATAAGATGCGGCTGCCCCCCATTGCTACGGTCGAAGATATCGCGTCCGGCATCGCCTTCAGATGATCTTCCGGCTCTTTACCCGCAACACTCATGCCATTGAACGAGGGAATACCCATGGAGATTGTCGACACCGCTCTCACCGCATTCGGACCAGAGCATCTCGATGGCGCCGTTCGGCTGTCGCGGCAGGCCGGGTGGCCGCATCGATTGGAAGACTGGCAGATGGTCCTGTCGCTCAGCGAAGGTGTGGTCGCTATCGGTGACGCCGGCGAAGTCGTCGGCACCATCCTGGTGACGGTCTACAAGGCAGATTGCGCGGCAATCAATATGGTCATCGTCGATGAGACGATGCGAGGCCGCGGGCTCGGGCGGAGGCTCATGGAAGCCGCGCTGAAACTCGCCGGCGACCGGCCGCTGCGCCTGATCGCCACAACGGATGGGCTGCCGCTTTATGAGAAGCTCGGCTTTAGGGAGACCGGAGCCGTCCGCCAGCACCAGGGCGTCGTGCAAGCGATTGCACCGCCTGACAACACGGAGATGGCAGGCCCTGATGACATCCCGGCCATCCTTGCCCTCGACAAGACGGCCTTTGGCGCTGACCGCGATGCTCTGATCGGCAAGTTCGCTGAGGTCGGCGAGTTTGCCGTCATCCGCCGCGATGGCAAGGTTGCGGGTTTTGCGGCGGTCCGCGCCTTCGGTCGGGGCGAAGTCATCGGCCCGGTCGTTGCCCCGAGCCTTCCCGATGCGAAGGCACTCGTCACCCATTTCCTCAGCCGCCGGCCGGGTAAATTCCTGCGCGTCGACACCACCGTCGAGGCGGGTCTCTCCACCTGGCTCGTGGAGCAGAATCTCGCCCATGTCGGCGGTGGCATTGCCATGGCCCTCCCGCCGATCACCCGTTCTGCCGCCCCGGCGGTCCACATCTTTGCTCTCGCCAACCAAGCCCTCGGCTGACCCGGAGACGATCATGTACAGCAATTCTCTCGTCGAACTTGATCGCGCCCATCTGGTGCACCCGGTCGCCTCCTATCGCGGTCACGAACAGCAAGGCGTCCGCGTTCTCGCTTCGGCCAAGGGGGCAACCGTTACCGATGCCTCCGGCCACCAGCTGATCGATGGCTTTGCCGGTCTCTGGTGTGTCAATGCCGGTTACGGTCACGAGTCGATCGTCGAGGCGGCAACGCGCCAGATGCGCGAACTTCCCTATGCGACGGCCTATTTCGGTCTTGGCTCCGAACCGGCTATCCGCCTCGCCGCCGAACTTGCCGACCGCGCGCCTGGTGATCTCAAGCATATCTATTTCACTCTCGGGGGCTCCGACGCGATCGACAGCACGATCCGCTTCATCCGCTACTACTGGATCGCCCGCGGTGAACCGCAGCGTGATCAGTTTATTTCGATCGAACAGGGCTATCACGGTTCCTCGACGGTCGGCGCGGGCCTGACGGCCCTTCCCAACTTCCATGCTGGCTTCGGCATCCCGTTCGACTGGCAGCACAAGATTCCGTCACCCTATCCGTATCGCAATCCCGTGGGAGACAATCCGCAAGCCATCATAGAGGCATCGCTTGCCGCGCTCCGCGCCAAGGTCGAGGCCATTGGCCCCGAGCGTGTCGCCGCATTCTACGCTGAGCCGATCCAGGGTTCAGGCGGCGTCATCGTTCCGCCCAAGGGCTGGATGAAGGCCATGCGCGATCTCTGCCGCGAGCTCGACATCCTCTTCGTCGCCGATGAAGTGATCACCGGTTTCGGGCGAACCGGTCCCCTGTTTGCCTGCACGGAAGACGAGATCGTTCCGGATTTCATGACGACCGCCAAAGGCCTGACCTCGGGCTATGTACCGATGGGCGCCGTCTTCATGGCGGATCATGTCTATCAGGTAATTGCCGACGGCGCCGGCGCTTCGGCCATCGGACATGGCTATACCTATTCCGCCCATCCGGTTAGCGCCGCTGTCGGGCTTGAAGTTCTGAAGCTCTACGAGAACGGCCTGCTGGAGAACGGGATCAAGGCCGGCGCCCGGCTGATGGCGGGGCTCGAGGCGCTGAAGGATCATCCTCTGGTGGGCGACGTCCGCGGCCGTGGCATGCTGGCGGCGATCGAACTGGTGGTCGACAAGACGGCCAAGACGCCGCTTCCTGCCGAAGCGCAGGCGGCACGCCGCATCTTCGACCGTGCGTGGGAGAACGGCCTCGTCATCCGCGCCTTTGCCAGCGGCGTGCTGGGCTATGCTCCTCCCCTCTGCTGCACGGATGAGGATATCGATGCCATCCTCGACCGGACGGAGAAGACGCTCGACCAGACTCTCGAGGATCCCGATATCAGGCGCGTCCTGAAGGACTGAACCGCATGGCTGCCTCTGCTCCCGAAATATCGCCGAGCATCGATATTCGGAATTTTGTGCCGTGTGACGGTGTGGATTCGGCGAAAACGGCGCGGTCAAGGTGACAAACTCGAAGAAAGCAAAGGCCTGACCCCCACGAATAAAGGCTTTTCAAAAGAGCCGGAGCAAAAAACCGGACATAGGGAACAGCATAATCTTTCGCCAGGACGGGGCCGGACGGTGCCGCCTGCGCTCGAAACCGGGGATATGAAATTGACGAAGTCTCTGCCTGAATTCAAATATATGAGCTTCGATGTGGTCGGGACTCTGATCGATTTCGAAGGCGGGTTGAAATCCTGCCTGCAGGAGATCGCAAATGAAGCCGGCGTTACCGTTGACGGCGAAGAAGCGCTGAGCCTCTATCGCGCTGCCCGCTATTCCGAGGATGCCGATCTTTTCCCCGATGACCTTGTCCGCGTCTATTGCGCCATAGCACCGAAGCTCGGTCTGCCGGTGGACCGCAAATATGGCGAGCGTCTGCGGGATTCCGCCAAGACCTGGAAGGCTTTTCCCGACAGCGCCGAGGCCATGGCGCGGCTTTCCCGGGACTATCGCCTGATCGCCATGACAAATGCCCGTCGCTGGGCTTTTGAATATTTCTCGGCAGAGCTCGGCAATCCCTTTTATGCCGCTTTTACGGCCGACGATACACACACGGAAAAGCCGGATCCGGCTTTCTTTCGCACAGTCTTCGATTTCGTAGGAGGCGAAGGCGCCTCCAAGAACGACATCCTGCATGTGGCGCAAAGCCAGTATCACGATATCGGCGTCTCGCGTGCGTTGGGCATGACCAATTGCTGGATCGAGCGGCGCCATGCGCAGAAAGGATATGGCGGCACCATTGCGCCCTCCGAGTTCACCGAACCCGACTACCATTTCACCTCCATGGCCGGCCTTGCCGATGCCGTCGCTGCAGCACGCGGCTGATCCGCGAACCACCGCAACCCGGTAAAGCCTGCTGAAGATGGGCGGCCGACAATCAAACGACAAAAGGGGAATGACATGACCGATAAGATTGCCAACTGGACCCCGTCAGACGACGCGATGGTCGAAAATGCCATTCGCCGTGGCGCCACGCGCCGCGAGCTTCTCCATATGATGTTGGCCGGCGGTGTCGCCATGTCTGCCGGCGGCGTTATCCTCGGCCGCGCATCGCAAGCCTTCGCCGACACGCCGAAATCCGGCGGACATTTGAAGGCCGCGGGCTGGTCGTCGTCAACAGCCGACACGCTGGATCCAGCCAAGGCCTCGCTGTCGACGGATTACGCGCGCTGCTGCGCGCTCTATAACCGCCTGACCTTCCTCGACAAGACCGGTATTCCGCAAATGGAACTGGCCGAGAGCATCGAAAGCTCGGACGCCAAGATCTGGACGGTCAAGCTGCGCAAGGGCGTTACCTTCCATGACGGCAAGACACTGTCTTCGAGCGACGTCGTCTATTCGCTCGAGCGGCATCTTGATCCCGATGTCGGCTCCAAGGTCAACTCGATCGCCAAGCAGATCACCGGCGTGAAGGCAGTCGATCCGCTCACCGTCGAGATCACCCTGGCAGACGCGAATGCCGACCTGCCGACCATTCTGGCGATCCACCATTTCATGATCGTCCAGGACGGCACGACCGATTTCTCCAAGGGCATCGGCACGGGCGCCTTCAAGCTGGAGACATTCGAGCCCGGCGTGAAGTCGCTCATGTCCAGGAACCCGAACTACTTCAAATCGCCAGGCGCGCATCTCGACTCTTTCGAGTTTTTCGCCATCAGCGACGACAACGCCCGCGTCAACGCGCTGTTATCAGGAGACATCCAGCTCGCCGCTTCGATCAAGCCCCGATCGATGAAACTGGTGGAAAGCCAGCCAGGCTTCGCCCTCTCCCAGACGACATCGGGCAACTATACCAACCTCAACATGCGTCTGGACATGACCCCCGGCAATAACGCGGATTTCGTTGCCGGAATGAAGTATCTGATCAATCGCCAGCAGATCCAGAAGTCGATCATGCGCGGCCTCGCCGAAGTGGCCAACGATCAGCCGGTTTCACCTGCCAGCATCTACCATAACCCCGAATTGAAGCCGAAGGCCTTCGATCCGGACCAGGCCAAGTTCCACTTCAATAAGGCGGGACTTATCGGCCAGTCGATCCCGATCATCGCATCGGATGCCGCTACCGCCTCGGTCGACATGGCGACGGTCGTGCAGCAGGCAGGTGCAGACATCGGCATGAAGTTCGATGTCCAGCGCGTGCCATCCGACGGCTACTGGTCCAATTACTGGCTGAAGGCGCCGGTTCATTTCGGCAACATCAACCCGCGTCCGACGCCTGACATCCTGTTCTCTCTGCTCTATTCGTCGAACGCGCCGTGGAACGAAAGCCAGTACAAGTCGGAGAAGTTCGACAAGATGCTGGTCGAAGCGCGCGGTCTTCTCGACCAGGGCAAGCGCAAGGAGATCTACAACGCGATGCAGGTTATGGTATCCGAAGAAGCCGGCACGATAATCCCCGTCTACTTGTCCAACGTCGATGCACTCTCCGCCAAGCTGAAAGGCCTGGAAGCCAACCCGCTGGGCGGCCAGATGGGCTACGCCTTCGCGGAATATGTCTGGCTGGATGCCTGATACGCGGTGGACCTGGCCAGACGCCTATCCGGCATCTGGCCTTCTTCGCCCGTCGCGGTGGCGGCATTCGTTCGACGACTGCCGCCGCCCTTTCGCCCCGTGGCCTTATCCGTCATGTTAAAGCTCTGTCCAGCAGGGGGCCCGTTCTTGAGCACATATGTACTCAATCTCGTCATAGTTCGGCTGCTGATTGCTGCCGTGACGCTCCTTATCGTCTCCTTTACAGTCTTCTTCGCCACGGCCATGTTGCCGGGCGACACAGCGACCATTCTGCTTGGCCAGGCGGCCACACCGGAAGCCGTCGCCGGCCTCAGGAGCGCCATGCATCTCGACGAACCGGCGCTCTTCCGCTTCCTGCGTTGGCTTGCCGGCTTGCTAAGCGGCAATCTCGGGACGTCCTATGTCAACAAGATAGCCGTGGCGGACCTGATTGGCGGACGCCTCGTCAACACGATGCGGCTTGCCGGCATCACCACTCTTTTCTCCGTCCCGCTCGCATTGACGCTTGGCATTACCGCCGCGATGTTTCGCGGCTCGCTCTACGACCGCATTGTCACGATCCTCACCATCGGGGTCATTTCCATTCCGGAATTCATGGTCGCGACCTCAGCCGTGCTGGTGTTTTCGGTCTATCTGAAATGGTTGCCGGCACTCTCCTTCGACAACGACGTCACCTCCGTCTGGCAGCTGCTGAAGATCTACGCCATGCCGGTCATTACCCTGACCTTCGTCGTCTCCGCGCAGATGATCCGCATGACCCGCGCCGCCGTCATCGACACGATCGACACGCCCTATGTCGAAACCGCCATACTGAAGGGAGCATCGCGCCCCCGGGTGGTGTTGCGTCATGCCTTGCCGAACGCCATCGGACCGATCGTCAATGCCGTCGCCCTTTCGCTGTCATACCTCGTCGGTGGCGTCATCATCGTCGAGACGATTTTCAATTACCCCGGCATCGCCAAGCTTATGGTCGACGGTGTGGCAACCCGCGACCTGCCGCTCATCCAGTCCTGCGCGATGATCTTCTGCTTTGGCTACCTCGCACTGATCACGCTCGCCGACATCATTGCCATTCTTGCCAATCCGAGGCTGCGCTGACCATGGCCCTGTCCAACACACTTGCAAGCAAGTTCGGCTATCGCTTCAACTGGGTCGGCCTTATCGGTCTGTCGATCATTCTCTTCTGGGGCGTCATCGCGCTGATCGCGCCGCATATCATCCCTCATCCCGTCGGCGAGATCGTCGATGAAGATTACTTCGGCCCGATCAGCAGCAGGTTCTGGCTTGGCTCGGATTATCTCGGCCGCGACATGCTTTCGCGCGTTCTCATGGGCGCCCGCTATACCGTCGGCATTTCTCTAGCCGCCGTCTGCATCGCCTGTTTCAGCGGCGTCGTGCTGGGCATGGCGGCAGCCGTATCGGGTGGTTGGTTCGATACGGCCTTGAGCCGTTTCCTCGACGCGCTGAATTCAATTCCGAGCAAGCTTTCAGGCCTCGTGGTGGTTGCGGCAGTCGGCTCGTCAATCGACGTGCTGATCGTCACGCTTGCGGTCATATATACGCCCGGCGCCTATCGCTTTGCCCGCGCGCTTGCGGTCAACATCAACACCATGGATTACATCACCGTTGCCCGCACGCGGGGTGAAGGCATCTTCTATCTGATCGGCTCGGAGATCCTGCCCAACATCACCGGCCCGGTGCTCGCCGATCTCGGCATCCGCTTCGTCTTCATCGTGCTGTTGCTGTCAGGTCTCTCCTTCCTCGGTCTCGGCGTGCAGCCGCCCTATGCGGACTGGGGAGCATTGGTCCATGAAAATGTCGGGGGCCTGCCCTTCGGTGCGCCTGCCGTCATCGTGCCTTCCCTGGCGATCGCGAGCCTCACTATCAGCGTCAACCTGTTGATCGACAATCTCCCGAAAAAGATCCGCGACCGGAGCGCCTGATGGAAAACCTCGTCGAAATCCGTGATCTGAAGGTCGAGGCCACCACCGATACCGGCCGCCGCATCGAAATCATCAAAGGCATCGATCTCGACATCGCCCAGGGCGAGATCGTCGCCCTCATCGGCGAGAGCGGATCCGGCAAGACGACCATCGCGCTGACGCTCATGGGTCATACCCGTCCAGGCTGCCGGATATCGGGCGGCAGCGTCCGGATCGCCGGCAAAGACATGGTGACGTTGACGGAGCGGGAGCGCGCGTCCATCCGCGGCACCGAAGTCGCTTACGTCCCGCAGTCGGCTGCGGCTGCCTTCAATCCGGCAAAGCGGATCATCGACCAGGTGATCGAAGTCACCCGCATCCATCGGCTGATGCCGCCCGAGGCCGCCAGGCGAAAGGCGGTCGAGCTGTTCCGCGCCCTCTCGCTGCCGGATCCAGAGCATATCGGCAACCGCTATCCGCACCAGGTTTCCGGCGGCCAGTTGCAGCGGCTTTCTGCAGCCATGGCGCTTATCGGCGATCCCAATCTCGTCATCTTCGACGAACCGACCACCGCACTCGACGTCACCACCCAGATCGAGGTGCTGCGCGCCTTCAAATCGGTGATGAAGCAGGGCGGCATTGCCGGCGTTTATGTATCGCATGATCTTGCCGTGGTCGCCCAGATCGCCGACCGCATCGTGGTGTTGCGAGGCGGCGAAGTGCAGGAGGTCGGTACCACAGCCGATATTCTCGGCCATGCCCAGCATCCCTATACGCGTGAGCTGCTCGCAGCTTTCGAACCCAAACCGCGCGGTGAGGACAAGGCAGCCGCCGAGCGGGAACCGCTCCTGGAGGTCAGCGGCTTGCTTGCCGGCTACGGTCCGATCCAAGCCGACGGATTACCGCTGGTTCGTGCGGTTCAGGAAGCGAGCCTGACGGTGGAGAAGGGCCGCAATCTCGGCATTATCGGCGAATCCGGATGTGGAAAATCCACTCTCGCCCGGGCCATTGCGGGCATCCTGCCTGCATCTTCCGGCCACATCATCTTCAATGGCCGCGAACTCGAACGCTCCGCGAGACAGCGCAGCCGGGATCAGTTGCGCGAGTTACAGATCGTTTTCCAATATGCCGATACCGCGCTCAACCCGGAAAAGTCGATCGAGGAAATCATCGGCCGGCCGCTTGCCTTCTATCATGGCATGAAAGGCAGAACCCGCGACGCCCGGATCGACGAGCTGCTCGATATGGTGCATTTGCCGAAGACACTCCGCCAGCGCCGGCCGGCGGAACTCTCCGGTGGCCAGAAGCAGCGCGTCAATTTTGCGCGCGCGCTTGCGGCAGAGCCGAAGCTCATCCTCTGCGACGAAATTACCTCGGCTCTCGACACGGTGGTGGCTACCGCGGTCATCGATCTCCTGAAGGAACTGCAGCGCGAGCTTTCACTCTCATACATCTTCATCAGCCACGACCTTTCGGTTGTCGAAGCGATCTGCGACGAAATCGTCGTGATGTATGGGGGACGCAAGGTCGAAGGGATCACGCCGGCTCAACTGAAGGCGCCGCAGCATCCCTATTCCAAGCTGCTGTTTTCCTCGGTTCCAAAGCTCGATCCCGGCTGGCTCGATGCTCTCGAGCTCGATCCGGATCTGGTGAAAACCTACGGCCAGCACTGAAACCGATTTGCCTGCATTCTGCGCAGTTATAGCGGAAACAGGCTGGTCAGAGGCATGTGGACCTTCACGATCGGCGATTTCAGCACCACGAAGCTGAAATATTTGTCTATTCCGATTTCCATATCGGTCAGCCGCTCCATGATCGTCTGATATTCGCCGATGCCGGCTGTGACGAACTTCAGCAGGTAATCATAGCCGCCCGAGACCAGATGGCATTCGATAACCTGGTCGACTTTCTCAACTGACGCCAGGAACCGGGCAAAGTCGATCTGCCGATGGTTCTTCAGCGTGATCTCTGTAAACACGGTCAGCGTCTGTCCGAGCTTGCCGACATTGATCTGCGCCGAATAGCCTTCGATATAGCCTTCCTGCTGCAGCTTCTTGACGCGCATCAGACAGGGGCTGGGTGACAGGTTTACCAGTTCCGCCAACTCGACATTGGTTATACGGCCGTTCTTTTGCAGTTCGTAGAGGATCTTGATGTCGATCCGGTCGAGCTTCATCTGCGGGTCCTTCCATAACGGGTCGAGAATCTGGCCGCATTTTATGCTGCAGAATTCGTGGATCGAACTTAACACCATGGAGAAGCTTGTCTATTTCATTCTGCAGGAGGCAGCGCAGCACGATCAGCGGCATTGCTGCCCTGCCACGGAATCTTCTGCTGCCCGCATGCGATGTGCGGCAACCTCCTTGGACAAAAGCCGCTAGGTTTCCTCTCGATAAGGAGAAAATCCATGCCTGCGCCGCTCACACTCGTGCAAACCAAGGATAGTCCGCCACTGTCCGCGGATGCTGTCATCATCGGTGCCGGCATCGTCGGGGTCTTCACCGCCTATTATCTGGCGAAGCGCGGTCTCAAGGTCGCGCTCGTGGAAAAAGGCCGCGTCGGCGCCGAGCAATCGAGCCGTAACTGGGGCTGGTGCCGGCAGCAGAACCGCGATGCGCGGGAACTGCCTATGGCGACAAAAAGCCTTGATCTTTGGGAACGTTTCGCCGCCGAGACCGGCGAGGACACCGGATTCCGGCGCTGCGGCCTTCTTTATTTGAGCGACAACGAGGCGGAACTCGCCGGATGGGCTAGGTGGCGAGATTTCGCCCGGAGCGTCGGGGTGACCACCCACATGCTCGACGGCGCTAGCGCGAGCGAGCGCGGCAAGGCGACGGGGCGTGTGTGGAAGGGCGGCGTGTTTTCGCCGACCGACGGAATCGCCGATCCAGCCAACGCCGCACCCGCCGTCGCGCGCGCCATCCTCAAGCTTGGCGGAACCGTGCATCAGAACTGTGCTGCCCGCGGTCTGGAGACCGAGGGTGGGAGGCTATCGGCCGTCGTCACCGAACAAGGAACCATTCGGACGAAGACCGCCATTCTCTGCGGTGGCGCCTGGGCCTCTTCCTTCTGCCGCCAGCTTGGCATCCGTTTCCCTCAGGCCTCGATCCGCTCGTCGATCCTTTCGGTCGGCCCGGGCGAAGGCGATCTTCCCGATGCGCTCCACACGGCACGCGTCTCCATCACCCGGCGCGGCGATGGTAGCCACACGCTTGCAATCAGCGGCCGCGGGCGTGTCGACCCGACCGGACAGCAGGTGCTCTTTGCGCGGCAATTCCTGCCGATGTTCATGCGACGCTGGCGTAGCCTCTCGCCCGGCGGGCTTGAAGGCATGCACAGTGGCCACGAAAGCCTGACGCGCTGGCGTCTCGACTGCCCGACACCGATGGAGCGGATGCGGATCCTCGATCCCGCCGTGGATCGTGGCACGATCAAGCTGACCTATGACCGCGCCAGTGCCATGCTACCAGCCCTCAAGGGCCGTCAGATCACCGCGGCATGGGCCGGTTATGTGGACTCGACGCCCGACGGCGTTCCCGGCATTGGCGAAATATCCACTATTCCCGGCTTCATTCTTGCGGCGGGCTTCAGCGGGCATGGATTCGGCATCGGCCCCGGTGCCGGTCATCTGATCGCCGACATCGCTACAGCTTCGGAACCCCTTGTCGATCCCCGGCCCTATCACCCAGACCGTTTCACCAAATCCGCCTGGGGAAAAGTCGCCGACTTTTGAAACGCTGATTGACCATCCCGAGCGCTCCATTTCGTCGCCAGCTTCTTGAGGCCGTGATCCAGCTCGTCCTCTTCGAAGTGGGCCGCAACCTCATCATGAGCGTTGAACGTGGTCAGCATCATGTAGATCGCAAGCGCGCCGATCGGCCCACAACCGGTGACCAGAACGCGTTTTCCGATCAGCGATCAGCCCGAACGACCGCGTGCAGCGTCACCGCAAAGGGCTCCGCAAACGCGGCTTCGTTGATCGAGACGCCGTCGGCTACCTTGTGGCACTGCCATTATTCGGCGACGCGGCGCCGGCGGAAAGCGCCGCCGCCATCAAAAGGCGAGTTGCACCTTCATCGATTGGCTTCTGTCACCGGCAACCTCGAAGGCTTTGACGGCGTCCTCCATGGGAAAGACACCGGTCAGCAACGGCTTCAGATCCACCCGACGTTTGTTGATCAAATCGACCGCCAGACCAAACTCCTCCTGGAAACGAAAGGTCCCCTTCATCTCGATCTCCTTGGCGACGACCAGGTTCTGCGGGATGGCGACGTCTCCGCCGAGCCCGAGCTGGATCAGCACCGAACGCGGTTTCAGCACTTCCAGGCCGGATCTCACGGCTCTCTCATTGCCTGAGGCCTCGAACTGCACGTCGAAAGTGCCCTTGTTGGCGGAATAGGCAGCCAGTTTTTCCAGGTCGCTGGCGACGTTGATGACCTGGTCGGCTCCCACTTCGAGCGCTTTTTTAAGGACTGCATCCATGACGTCGGTCGCGACGATCTCCCGAGCGCCATGGGCGCGCGCTGCGATGATCGCAAGCGCGCCGATCGGTCCGCAGCCGGTGACGAGAACGCGTTTTCCGATCAGCGATCCGGCCCGTGCGACCGCGTGCAGCGTCACCGCGAAGGGCTCAGCGAACGCCGCTTCGTTGATCGAGATGCCGTCGGCCACCTTGTGGCATTGCCACTGTTCGGCAACGAGGCGCTGGCGGAAAGCACCCTGGATGTGCGGCATCGGCATGGCGCTTCCGTAGAAGCGCATGTTCAAGCAATGGTTCTGCTGCCCCTTCAGGCAGTAGTCGCAGGCATTGCAGGGGCGGCTCGGCGAGACGGCGACCCGGTCGCCGACAGCAAGATGTGAGATACCCTCTCCGAGAGCCTTCACGGTGCCGGCCACCTCATGTCCGAGAACCATGGGTTCGCGAATGCGGATCGTGCCGAAGCCGCCATGATTGTAATAGTGGAGGTCCGAACCGCAAATGCCTCCGGCCTCGATGGCGATCTCCACCTGGCCAGCGCCGACTTCTTCGGTCGAACGGTCCTCGATGCGCAGGTCTTTTGCGCCGTGAATGACGATTGCTTTCATGATCTCTTTCTCACACGACTTTTTCACACAACGGGGGTCGGCAAAGATTTTCCG
>Ga0307513_10003916_pt1 | contig 20017 bp, 18 predicted proteins | sample 15_EM_MG_FD_202174 | JGI IMG/M metagenome (GOLD analysis project Ga0307513, IMG submission 202174) | Populus trichocarpa ectomycorrhiza microbial communities from riparian zone in the Pacific Northwest, United States - 15_EM | ecosystem: Host-associated > Plants > Roots > Unclassified | place...
AAAAATATCGCGGACCCACGTAAATGGGCCTTTGAAGAAACAAAATGCCACACTCATATAGAAGATGAGGCGGTGGCAGATATGTTTGAATGGGACGAGACTGTGGCTTACGATGAGGAAGCACAGTATGTGGGACGGATTGAACGAGAAGAGGAAGGAGGAGTACAGTTGGAAGCGTTGCCAAAACCATATTGGCAATATAAGGAGCTTTTTGAAGAGAAAAAAGCTAAGATGTTGGCACCTCGAAGAACCTTCGATCACGCCATCAACCTTAAGGAAGGGGCAGAACCCCCATGGGGCCCAATTTACCCAATGTCGGCACACCAGTTGAACGAGCTGGACAAGTACCTCAAGAAAATGATGGCTGAGGGAAAAATAGCCGACAGTGAATCGCCTTACGGCGCTCCAATCCTTTTCGTTCCGAAACCTGATGGAAGCCTACGACTGTGCGTAGATTATAGGAACCTCAACAAATTGACGATCCTGAATAAATATCCCCTACCACTGATGGACGAACTGAGAGACCGCGTCGCAGGAGCAAAAATATTCACGAAACTCGACCTCAAGGATGGATATCATCTTATTCCAATGAGGAAAGGCGATGAACACAAAACGGCTTTTCGTACACGATACGGACAGTACGAATACAAGGTCATGCCTTTCGGGCTCGTTAATGCTCCCGCAACTTTTCAGACAATGATGAACAAAATCCTAAGGGAATTCTTGGACCACGGAGTAGTCGTTTATTTAGACGATATCCTAATATACTCTGAGAATATGGACGACCATATCAAATTGGTTCAACGAGTCCTTGACAGGCTTGAACAACACCACTTAGCAGTTTCACTGAAAAAGTCGGTATTCCATCAAGAGGAAGTTGAATTCCTAGGATACATTGTCAAGACGAGCGGAGTCACCATGAGTGATAGGAAAGTGAAAAGCGTTCAAGATTGGGCACACCCAAGGTCGGTTAAAGAAGTTCAGATCTTCATTGGATTCGCAAACTTTTATCGTCGATTCATCAAAGATTTTTCAAAAGTTTGCAAGCCAATAACCGAAACGTTAAAAGGAAACCCAAAAGATTTTCACTGGAGAAGAGAGCAGGAAGAGGCGTTTGAGGAGTTGAAGAGGAGGTTTACAACGGCACCAATTTTATCGCATTTCTACCCAGGAAGAAACACGGTGGTCGAGACAGACGCAAGCGACTTCGCGCTAGGATGCGTGCTGTCACAATACCAAGGGAGACGGCTTCACCCAGTGGCTTTCCATTCTCGAAAATTGAACAGCGCTGAAAGAAATTACGAGTTCCATGACAAGGAACTTTTCGCAATAATGGAGGCGTTCAAAGAATGGAAAAGATACCTCTGGGGGGAAGAAGAACCCGTGACGGTATATACGGACCACCAAAATTTACAATCTTTTCTGACCAAAAAAGTCTGGAACCAGCGACAAATCAGATGGGCACAGGAGTTGACGAATTACAACTTTAAAATAGTCTATAGACCGGGAAGTAGGGGCGGGAAACCCGACGGGTTGAGCAGACGGCCGGAGTACCGTCCTGAGGAGGGAGCTCGTCACAGTGAACAGTCAATTTTGAAATCGGAACATTTTCAAATTTCTGTGATTTATCAAAAACGAAACGCAGAGACACCCCTCGTCCCAGAAAAACGCGAACCAACGAGCCTCAGGATAATGAAACTTTCGAGCAAGGCTATAATCCCGACAAAAGGATCACGGTTTGCGGCCGGTCATGACATCTATGCCCTGACAGACGGCCTGGTACCAGCAAAAGGACAGACAATGGTGGAAACGGGTATCGCGATAGGATTGCCGGAAGGAAGCTATGGAAGGCTAGCCGCAAGAAGTGGTATGGCTAGCAAGATGGGAATAGAAGTGGGCGGTGGTGTAATAGATTCAGATTACACTGGAGAAGTCAAGGTCATACTTCGAAATCATGGCAAAGCGGACTGCGTATTTAAAGCAGGAGATCGGATAGCACAACTCATAGTTGAGAAAGTTGCCAATGCCGACGCCATGGAAGTAGACGATTTGGAAATAACCGAGCGAGGAAAAATGGGCTTCGGATCAAGTGACATGAACCCCAAGCGATCCATCACAGCTAAAGAAGAAACAGTCAGAATATGTTTCCTTCACACAGATACAAGCGAAAACGAATTCTTTAGCGCCGCTGATATTAGCTGTCACCCCCGGTTAATGAGAGAAAGAGAAATGTTATCAAGTGCTCACGTCAATGCAGCCCTGACGCGGACAATGAACGATACATTCCTGGACAATATTAGAGCGGCTGGGAAGGAGGATGAGAAGTGGCAGGAACGAGGCCGGGAACTGATTGAGTTAAGAGAAAGTGGGAGAAAAATGCTGGACGAATGGATAGAAAAGGACGGGTTGCTATACTACAAAAATCGGTTATATATTCCAGAAAACGAAGCGCTTCAGACCGAGATAGCCCAAGGCTGTCACGACTCGCTAGTAGCAGGGCACTTCGGACAGGAAAAAACGATGGAGATAGTAACAAGGGATTTCTACTGGAAAAAACTCACAGATTGGATCAGAGACTATGTACGATCATGCGACGAATGTCAACACAGTAAATCCTCACGGCATGCCAAGTATGGATTACTTCAACCTTTAGAAGTACCTTATGCCGCCAGGTCCTCCATATCAACGGACTTTATCACCCAGCTACCGGAATCACAGGGTAAGACCCAGATCATGGTAGTAGTAGACCGGTTCACCAAGATGGCTCATTTTATCGGCCTCCACGAAAATGCGACCGCAAGAGTCGTTGCGGATACCTTCCTTCGGGAAGTCTGGAAACCTCACGGATTACCGAGCGAAATCATATCGGACATGGACGCGAGGTTTTCCGGCGAATTCTGGGAATCATTGTGCAAGATGCTAGGAGTTAAGAGGCGCATGTCAACCGCTTACCACCCTCAGACTGACGGACAAACGGAAAGGACCAACCAAGTGCTGGAAGGTTACTTACGAACATTTGTCAATTACGATCAGAACGACTGGTGCCAACTGTTGCCGTTAGCAGAACACGCCTATAACAACTCGGCTACCAACGCACACAAGATGACCCCTTTCTTCGCCAACTACGGTTTTCATCCACAGACAGAATGGATGAAAGAAAGAGAAGCTCAGAACCCCGGGTCGGCATTGTATGTTCACTGGATGCAGGACATACACCGACAGGTGAAACAAACCCTAGAAAATACCCGGGAATCGATGAAAAAATATTACGACCGAAAAGCGACGGAACAACCCCGCATCAAGGTCGACCACTTGGTAATGTTGAACGCGAAAAACATACGTACCAAACGCCCATCGAAGAAGTTGAGTCCAAAGCTGTATGGCCCGTTCAAAGTCTTAGCAAAGAAAGGAAGTCGGGCATACAAGCTAGAAATATCGCCTAGGTGGAACATTCATCCCGTGTTCCACGTTTCGTTGTTGGAACCGTACCGAGCCTCGAACCGACGAAATCGCGAACAACCCCCACGAGACCCCGAAGAAATCGAAGGAGATTTAGAGTGGGAGGTAGAAAGGATTCTCAAGAGTGAGAGCATTTCCTACAGGCGAAAGGTTCAAGGAAGAGACAAACCCATGAAAGAGCTTCGGTATTTTGTAAAGTGGAAAGGCTGCGCGGAGGACGAAAATACTTGGGAGCCACCCGAAGGTATGATAAACGCGCAGGAAGAGGTGGAAAGGTTTCATAGAGAAAACCCGGAGATGCCGGGTCCAGGAGAGGTCGAGTGACATAAGAAAGGTTTTCCACCAGTGGACAAGCAAACGCCGATGGTTTTTACCCCTACTATGTAGAGCTCGAAATAAGATGAAAAGATTGTATAATAGACATAGAGTATTCGGGACGAACACTTCGAAGAGGGGAGCTCATGTTAGGCGCACGGACTCCCCGTAAGGATTTACAGGGCAAAGTTACCCTACCTTGGCGCATACGAACTTCGAAGGAAAAAGATAACACCCCCCTCCAGCCCCGGCGTTGGGACGGCACGCCATCACTGGCCGCCTGGGTAGTTGCGTCCCAACACCTAAGACCACTATCAATGGAACACATCTTATAACACCGTATACGTCGCGGCCGTCAGTCCGACCGGATCCTGTTCGCAGCCTATATGAGGGGAGACCTTCGGGCACCTTATGCAGGTGGAAGCAGGTGAATCGGACGACGGCGCATAAAGTTACAGACACTTGAAGACAGGCTGTCGGAAGAGTGGGTTGATGGTGACGGGACGTTTTGCATGAAAGTTAGTCCACTCGTACCTACAAAGTCGTGTAGAGTACGAAGTAGGTAACTATGCGCAGTAAGTGGATCGGGTGAATCCACAGAGGACAAGTTGGTAAAAGATGGAGTCCGAGGGAAGATGCCTATAGGTACGATCCCGAGGACAAGTCGTGTAATGCCGGAAGAACAGAATACGAGATGCAGTCGCATAACGGATTCTCGACGGAACCAACCAAAGGAGACTGGCCCTCTTCTGTCCAGCGAGTTAGACTACCCTCGACGAGCACGAGGGCAAGATAATTCGTAACCACCGTTGTCAACGGATAAACCGATGAGCTGACACCTCACGTGGTTTCCACACCATCAGGAATAATGAAAGCGCAGACCGATAAGTTGACCATGGGAGCAAAAGGTGTGGTAGAGAGTTTTCTGGGTCTACGAGTGTTCGCACTCAGGTCAAGTTCGCAGAGTTGCGGGCAAGGTACTTAGTTAGTATAGAGTCAGCATGTATACCGCGATTGCTCAGACGCGGAATATAAATATCGAAGCATCTTCGCTGCTACTAAGAAAAACAAGCACGGAGAAGAGATCTTATCAATATTATAAGTTATTCTATACTTTTATATCGTTACCAATACTTCGACAATCAATACCGGAGTGAATTATTATATCTAGCCTACATTACTCGTTTCTTCTTAACGAGTTCTCCGATATAATTACGATCTTGGTCCTAGCTGTCGGAATACCTCACGCCGAAGCTACCACCTAACATTGTACTTGATCGTATGCCAGGTCTTGAGCATAGATTTGAAGCAGTCAATCATGTTGAAATGAGGGAAGAGGATGCTGTATCTGAACCTTTTGCAGCTCAGTATTTGCAGAGTATTGAGTTAGCCTCAATTCCTCCTTCATGCTTGAAACTGGAGATTGGTGCTCCGGTCATTCTTATCAGAAATTTGAGTGCAAAGCAGGGACTTTGCAATGGTTCCAGAATGCGAGTTCTGGGGATTGGTCGAAACTGTCTACAAATTGCCATTCTTGGAAGCAAGTGGGATGGTCAAGTACGTCTTTTACTTCGAATCAAGCTTACAACCAGTGAGGCGGATTTGCCCTTTATTTTAGAACGAAAGCAATTTCCTATCAGATTATGTTTTGCAATGACAGCGAATAAGTCTCAAGGACAGTCATTGCAGCAAGTTGGGGTATATCTTTGGACTAATGCTTTGACTCATGGTCAGCTTTATGTTACTCTTTCTCGAGTTACTTCTTTGGATGGACTTACCATTTTGCCATCTCCTGGTAGTGCAGCTTTAACTCAAAATGTTGTATTCCTGGAAGTCCTTCTGGAATATGTTCTGAATATGTTTCATTGTTCTTATTATTATATGTATACTACCATTCTTAACTGATATTCGTGTACTTATACAGAATATTCTTATTGAATAAAGTTTCATATCTAGACTATGATACAGTGATTCACAAAATTTTATTTTATCAAACTTGGAAGATGTATTGCACCAAATTAAAATTAATATCCTAAATATTTCTGACTGTTCGTACTTATTCTATAACCAAATTTATATGTTCACTTTTGAAGTATTATCATATTGATACTTTATATTCATTCTACAACGAAGCTTGATTTCTAAGCTATTATAAGATTATTCACAAAACTTTATTTCATCAGACTTTAAATAAGTATTCTACGAAATTAATATTAAATTTATAAATATTTCTGAGTGTCCATACTTATACTATTACCTAATTTGCACAATAGTTTGTGAAATACTATCAGAGTGATACTTGATAGCTATTCAAATATAAAGCTTGATTTGTTAAATATTATTAGATTATTCACAAAATCATATTTTATCAGACTTTCAAGCAGCATTGTACAAATTTAATATTAAATTTCTGAATGTTTCTGACTATTTAAAGTTGTATAATATATAAATTTATATATTTAATAATCACTGTACTATCTTATGACTTCCTATTTGGGCCCTACAAACCCCAAACACATGTGACCAGACTTGGCAAATTCGCTTTTTTCTGACCTATTAAATTATCATTATTCTCCTTAAACACAATCAAGCCCTCTACTTTCTCCTCAACTTTTTTTTTTCCTGACCAAAAACATTATCCTACCTACAACCTCATCTCAGCCATTTAACTTCAATTCTGTCTTGATTACCTCTCCCACAATGCCATTCAATCAAAAAACAACCACTCAGCAGTGGATCACCTTTCTTCAAATACTCGCAAATACCAATTCAACTTTCGAAAAACCGGTTCCTATTTGTTCGAATCCAATTATGTACAAAAATGGCATTGCCAGACAGTTGTGGGTTCAGAATGCAACAATGGAGGCAACTGCTATAGCTGATGGTACAATGTGAGAAGAACGGGGGGTTTCTATGTTCAGAGTTGGACAGAAGGGCATTCTCTGAGTACATTTCAAACGATGATGCGAAGTTCAGGAACTTTAGCTGTGTTTACCAATCCTTTAGGTAATGGAGTTGAACAACAGGGAGAAACGATAGTCAACTATCATACTTATGCCATTTTTTACCAAGCGGGGATTCTGGGCATGTTCCATCCAAGTTTTCAATCTGGGGTTGAAACCTTTGATGGATGTACAGGGATTGCACCAGCTAAAGCCTTGGTCAAGTCACTTAAAGCAAAGGGCAGTAAGCGCAAAATCCAGGAGGTTTGGATTGGTGGGGGAGGGAATAAAGGAACAAGATGTCAAGAGATGACAACAAAGTGGCTGGAAGAGGAAATCCAAGTCCACATGGGATTCAAGCTTGGAAACTGGCAGGAGAGGGCAGGGTGGATTAGGGTTTCCTTTTAAAATGTTTGTTTTAAAGCTATTAACTTTTTTGCATATCTGAATGAAATGTTTTAAACAACTTAGATTTCTTGAACCATGAATCTCAAATGATATTTTCCTTATGAGACACCACTCTCGAGGTCTCGAGGGGGCTCCTGCTAGTAATAGTGTACTTGGAGATAGGTAGTCGAAGTAGTGGTAACGATTATGTAGAAAAACTTATTATATTGATAAGATCTCTTCCGCCTGCTTGTTGACCTCTATCTACTTCGGGCTCTTGCTCGCCTCTTATACCCTTTCCTGGGGTACATCAGACGATCATACTAGTGAAGTACCTTTTCGACTTCTCCTAGCTTTTGTGAATTTTGGGAACACTGTTTGACCCTGAGTTCTCGCAAAACATTTCGGCTTTAATCAGTTCTCCAGAGAATTACGTCCCATTACCGGTTCACGATTCTTATGCCCTAATGAACTTGGTCTGTATATGTAGCCTGGCTCAGTATCATACCAGTGGTTCCTTCTGCTCATGTTGTGATCAACATTTCGCATGCCGGGTAATTATATGCCTACGTCTTACTTATCAGACTACAGATGTCCGGCGGCTTAACTTTGCAGCGCCATAACTCCTTATCCCACTATTCAAACTTCTCCGTTTGATTTCTTACAAATTGAGAAATATTTCCTCCATAGTAAGCGGCGAAAACCACTTGGTCGGATAGCTTGTGGTAATGGCTGGGGACTGTTTGCGATCTGTAGTAGCGCTATAATAACTGGGGTGGGGGTGTGGGTCGAACATGTAACCTTCTGTAAGAAGTCACGTGTTATTCAAACTGTGCTAGTTTATGCATGCCAAGGTAGGAAAACTCTGTCCATAAAATCCTTACAGGGAGTCCGTGCGCCTAACACGAGCTCCCCTCGTCCAAGTGTTCGTCCCGAATTCTGTATGTTTTATTAATACAATCTATCTTCCGTGTCAAACTCCATATAGTAGGTGTAAAAACCATCGGCTTTTAATTGTCCACCGATAGAAAACCATTTTATGTCACCCGACTTCTTCTGCCTGGCATTTCCGGGTTTTCTTAATGAACCTTTTCCACCTCTTCCTGCACATTCTTCATACCTTGGAGCCGTTCCCAAGTGTTCTCACCCTCGGCGTCAGCCTTTCCATTTCACAAAGTACCTAATCTCTTTTATCGGTTTATTCCTGCCTCGAACCTTTCGCGTGCAAGAAATGATCTCGCTTTTAACAATCATTTCTACATCCCACTCCAAATCTCCCTCGATGTCTTCCAGATGTCGTGGTTGTTGTTCGCGATTTGCTCTGTTCGAGGCGCAGTAAGGTTCCAACCAGGAAACATGAAATAGGGGATCAATTTTCCACCTTGGCGAAAAGTCTAACGTGTAGGCCCGACTGCCTTTCTTTTCTAAGACTTTAAAACCGGCAAACAGTTTGGGTCACAACTTCTTTAACGGGTGTTTGGTATGTATGGTTGTTGCATTCAACATTAGCAAGTCGCCGGCCTCAATGTTGGGTTGTTGCGTCGCCTTTGGGTGGTAATATTGCTTCATCGATTCACGCTTGCTCTGTAGGGTCTGTTTCGCAGGTCAATGTATGTCCTGCATCCAGTGAGCATACATTGTCGCCCCGGGGTTATGAGCTGCTCTCTCTTTCACGAAAGCCGTAGTGGGCGAAGAATGGGGTCATCTTGTGTCCATTAGTTGCCGAGTTATTATAGGCATGTTCAACAAACGGCAATAGTTGGTACCAGTCGGTGTGATCATATTTGACAAATGTCCGTAAGTAACATTCCAGCCCTTGGTTGGTCCTTTCGGTTTGTCCGTCATTTGGAGGCTTGACCGCCATTGACATGCTGTTAGGCGCACAGACTCCCTGTAAAGATTTACAGGGTAGAGTTACCCTACCTTGACGCACATGAACTTCGAAGGAAAAAGATAACACCGCGGTCCAGGGCCGGCGTTGGGACGGCGGGTCATCACTCGCCGCCAGGGTAGTTGCGTCCCAACACGAAAGCCCACTATCGATGGAACACATCATATAACACCGGATACGTCGCTGCCGTCGGTCCGACCGGGTCCTGTTCGCAGGATATATAAGGGGAGGCCTTTGGGCGCCTTATGAAGGTAGAGGCAGGTGAATCGGACGACGGCGCATAAGGTTACAGACACTTGAAGACAGACGGTCAAAATAGTGGGTTGAAGGTAACGGGACGTTTTGCACAAAAGTTAGTCCCCTTGTACCTACAAAGACGTGTAGAGTATGAAGGAGGTAACTATGCCCAGTAAGTGGATCGGGTGCATCCACAAAGGACAAGTTGGTAAAAGATGGAGCCCGAGGGAAAAAGCCTATAAGTACGATCCCGAGGACAAGTGGTGTAATGCCGGAAGACCTGACTACAACATGCAGTTGCAGGTTGAATTCTCGACGGAACCAACCAAAGAAGATTGGCCATCTTCTTTTTGGCGAGTTAGACTACCCTCGACGAACACGATGGCAAGATAATTGGTAACCACCGTTGTCAACGGATGAGCGGATGAGCTGACACCAGACCTGGTCTCCACACCATCAGGAATAACAGAAGCGCAGTCCGATAAGTTGGCCATGGGAGCAAAAGGTGTGCTAGAGAGTTTTCAGGATCTACGAGTGTTCGCACTCAGGTGAAGTTCGCAGAGTTGCGGGCAAGATACTTGATTAGTATAGAGTTAGCATGTATACCGCGATTGCTCAGAGGTGGAATATAAATATCCGAGCATCTTCGCCGCTCTTTAAAAACAACAAGCACGGAGAAAAGATCTTATCAATATAATAAGTTTTTACCTTATCGTTATCAATACTTCGACCATCTATCCCGAAGTGTACCATTATATCTAGCCTACATTACTCGCGTCTTCTTAGCCCGTTCTCCGATATAAATCGATTCAGTTCCTAGCTGTCGGAATACCTCACGCCGAAGCTACCACCTAACACATCCGTCGTTTGACTGGACGCAATTTGCACCATGATTCCCAAAGTTCGCTGGAAAAGATCACATCCATGTCGGATATAAGTTTGACTGGTAATCTGTGAAGTTTCCAAACATCCTGAAGGAATGTATCCGCAACGACCTTGGCGGTCGCATTTTCGTGAAAGCCGATAAAGTGGGCCATCTTTGTGAATCAGTCTACTACTACCATTATCTGGGTTTTACCCTGCGATTCCCGTAGTTGCGTGATGAAGTCTGTCGAAATGGAGCTCCAGGCTGCATAAGGGACCTCCAACAGTTGGAGTTGCCCATACTTTGCATGCCGTGGGGATTTACTTTGTTGACACTCGTCACAGGATCGCACGTAGTTTTTGATCCACTGTGGGAGTCCCTTCCAGTAAAAATCCCTTGTTTCTATCTCCATTGTCTTTTCTTAACCGAAGTGTCCCACTACCAAGGAGACGTGCCAGCCTTGGGCTATCTCTGTCTGTAGGGACTCGTCTTCGGGGATATATAATTGGTTCTTGTAATATGCTAACCAGTCTCTTTCCAACCATTCGTCCGGCATCTTTTTTCCACTTTCTCCTAACCTGACCAGTTCATGGCCTTGTTCCAGCCACTTCCCATGTTCCTTCCCAGCCCCTCTGATCTTGTCTAGAAATGGATCATCTATTGTTCGCGTCAGTGCTGCATTGACGTTAGCACTTGATAACATTTCGCTTTCTTTCATTAACCAAGGATGATAGCTGATATCGTCTGGGCTGAACAATTCATTGTCACGTGCGTCTGCGTGAAGGAGACATATTTTGATTTCTTCTTTTTTAGCCGTGATAGATCGCGTGGGGTTTAAATCCCTTGGCCCAAAGCCGAGTTTTCCCCTCGCGGTTGTCCCCACGTCGTCTACTTCCATGGCGTCCGCATCGGCGATTTTTTCTATTATGAGTTGAACTATCCGATCTCCTGCTTTAAACGAGCATTCCACCTGGCCATGATTTTGAAGGATGACCTTGACTTCTCCAGTGTAATTCGCATCTATTACACCACCTCCCAATGCGATTCCCATCTTGCTAGCCATACCACTTCTTGCGGCTAGCCTTCCATAGGTTCCTTGAGACAGTCCTATCGCAATACCCGTGTCTACCATGAGTTGTCCTTTGGCAGGTACCGCCCTGTCTTTCGGGAGGTAGGTGTCATGTCTGGCTGCGAATCGTGATCCTTCCGTCGGGACTATAGCCTTGTCTGAAAGTTTCTTTATCCTCAGATAGGTGGATTTGCGTCTTGCCGTGATGAGAGCTGTCTCTCGGCTTCATGTTTCATGAACCACAGAGATTTGAAAATGTTGTGTCTTCAAAATTGATTGTTCATTGTGACGAGCTTCCTCCTCAGGATGGTACTCCAGCTGTCTACTTAACGCGTTGGGTTTCCCACCTCTACTTCCCGGTTGATAGACTATCTTGAAGTTGTACTTTGTCAACTCCTGTGCCAATCGAATTTGCCTCCGGTTCGATACCTTCTTGATTAAGAAGGATTGTAGATTTTGGTCGTCGGTATATACCGTCACGGGTCCCTCTTTCCCCCAGAGATACACTTTCCATTCCGTGAACGCTTTGATTATTGCGAGTAATTCCTTCTCATGTATCTCATAATTTCTTTCACTGCTGCTTAATTTTTGAGAATGAAAAGCCACCAGGTGAAGCCGGCTTCCTTGGTATTGAGCCAACACGCATCTGGGAGTAAAGTTGCTGGCGTCTGTCTCTACCCCTGTTTTCCTTCCTGGGTAAAAGTGTGATAAATTTGGCCCCATTGTAAACTTTCCTTTCAAATCCTCAAATGCCTCCTCCTGTTCTCTTCTCCAGCGAAAGTATTTTGGGCTCCCTTTTAACCTGTCGGTTATTGGCTTGCAAACCATCGAGAAATATTGTATGAATCGTTGATAAAGGTTTACGAATTCAATCAAGATTTGGACTTCGTTAACGGATTTTGGGCGGGCCCAATTTTGAACGCTTTTCACTTTTCTTTCACTACTGGTGACTCCGCTTGTTTTGACAATGTATCCTAGGAATATGACCTCTTTCTGGTGGAATCCCGACTTTTTCAACGAGACTGCGAGCTCGTGTTGCTTGAGCCACTCAAGGACCTGTCTGGGTAGCTTGATATGGTCTTCCATATTTTCGGAGTATATCAGTATGTCATCTAGGTATGTGACCACTGCGTGGTCCAAAAGTTCCCTTAGGATCTTTGTCATAATCGTCTGGAAGGTTGCAGAAGCGTCTACAAGCCCGAAAGGTATGACCTTGTATTCGTCCTGTCCGTATTGTCTACGAAAGGCTCTCATGTGTTCGTCACCTTTCCTCATTGGAATAAGATGATATCCATCTTTTAGGTCGAGCTTGGTAAACACTTTTGCTCCCGCAACGCGGTCTTGGAGCTCATTCATGAGCGGTTGGGGGTATGTATTCAGGAGTGTCAGTTTGTTGAGGTTTCTATAGTGTACGCACAGCCATAGAGTTCCATCCGGGTTCGGGACGAACAGGATTGGTAGTCCGTAAGGGGATTCGCAGTATGCAATTGTCCCCTCCCGGAGCCTTCTTTTCAGGTAGTTGTCCAGCTCTTTCACCTGGTAGGCCGACATAAGGTAAATCGGACCCCATGGGGCTCGGCTCCTTCCTTAAGGTTGATGGCGTGGTCGAACATTCCTCGAGGTGCCAACATTTTAGCTTTCTTCTCTTCAAAAAGCTCCTTGTACTGCCAGTATGGTTTCAGCAGGGTTTCCAACGGGATCCCCCCCTCGTCCCACCCAGCTATCCAACCGACATACTGTGCTTCGTCATCATAAGCCACAGCTTCATCCCATTCATACAAATCCGCCACTGCCCCGTCTTCCATATTAGCGTCGCATTTTTCTTCGTGAAAGACCCATTCCACTGGGTTTGCGACGTTCTTAAGGGGGTGTTCATTATTCCACCACTCGAATGGAATAATTAAATCATATTTTCCTGCGTTGACGACTTCGCAGGATATCATGCTGCGGTGACTATTGGCACTGATTTCCAACAGAATAGGATGGGTATAAAATATTCCTCCGGTAGGAGCAGTTTCGCCATTGAAGGTCGTGATTTTTAACAAAGAATCCCTAGCTTCGGTCGGGATGTTTAGCCGTCGTGCGGTGTCTTGGTTCATGCGTTTGATGTTTGAACAAGAATCCAAAAGGACGTTTATCATGTGTTTTTGCCCTCTTGTTTCAATAATTGCCTTTCTTTCCAGGCAGGCATAATGCTTAGGTGTTTTAATGGGACTTGCGCTTTCACTCGAATCTTGATGAAATGTTTTCATCGTGGCGGTTTCATGTAGTGGGGGGGTTTGTTACCACCCCAGCCCAGTTTCAGCTCTTAAAGCCTCCTGAGACAAACTTATAAAACAAGTTTCTTATTTATGAACATCAGGCATCCCACTAGTAGCAGTCTTTACCTCCTGCCAAGGAGTTCCCATGTTACACGAGTGATGGTTCACTAGAGTACCCTTCAAGTTCGTGACTAGGGTGCGCCGCGCTTGATTGTCTACTTATCCCTTTTGTGAGGCTGTCCCCTGCGAGGAATCCATTGTTCCTTCGCCTTCGAGGTGGTGGCACTCCTGCGGAACCCCCTGCGACACCATTCGTCATAACATGAACCTCATGCAGCAACAGCGCGCCCCTGGCTTCGCATTGCCTGGCTGTTGTACCTGGAGAGAAAGTCATGTTGCCCTAGATTTCGACACCCCTTAGCGTGTTCTCCAACTAAACATTGGTTCTCATGTATGATTGTCTTCTCGTTCTATGTAGTCCTGTCGACCGCTTTCTTCACTTGTGACTTTTTAAGGTTCCTGTGGTGAGTACGGACTACCCATTTTGGGTGGTAAAATTGCAACCGGTGTCCTTTTTTGTTTTTTTATCCTTCAAGTGGGATACCATCGCCGACTACGCCGCAGGGTTTTCGATTCGTGGCAGCAATCTCACTACCTGATCACTGTCGTTGTAGGTACCTCGATGACTTCATACAAAATTTGGACATCCACGAAGGCCCATGCTAGGGGCCTTTGCGCCGCTCGTCTTGAGCTTTCTCCCTCGCCATCTACGGCCAGAGTGGCTACCTGGGGGCGTCGTTTTGGTGCCCATGATGCTTGGCGTTTGGGCTTCGTGGGCCCTCGATATACCGCTGATACTTGTACCGGTTTTCGACAGTATTTCCAAGCGTCATTTTTCCTCACACATCGTGTGCATTCATTGTCCGATTTTGGTTTGTCGACACATTTTTGATCGACGCCCTTGTAGGCTTCTGCCCACACCGTATGTTTAACCTCCCCATCTGGTGCCACCGACCTTTCCTTCTTCACTCTTGATTCCCCTGCCTGTTTTGCCTTATAGGCGGCCTTCTCCTTGGCCATCTACTGCTTTTTTACACGCTTTGCGGTTGCAGGTGGCTTTGAATCCTCAAACTTTCTTTTTTCGCCCTTTGTCGCACCAAAGAGACCCCCCCTCGAAGACTTGTCCGTTCTTTAAAGTCCTCTGCTGCCCGGTTAACGGTCCTGACTGCTTCCAACCATTCCCCATCTTCGCCGGACTCTCTGAATGAGAGTCGTCGTAATGCATGTTTGGGAATTGCGTCTTCAATCATTTTTCTCGAGGCTATACCGGTGACCCTTTCATGGATATTGAGATTTTCCAGTTCCAGCAAGAACTTAGTGATATCACGGCCACATTTAACAGATCCCGTTTCTCTTAGAGATTTTTCGACTTCATGGGTAGGGCCGAATTGTCGCAACGCTCGTTCGGCAAACACATGCCAGAACCCGTATACGGCTTGTTTTGTATATCTTAATTCTCCGGTCATTTGTTGCCTGTCGGTAAACGCAGATTGGTGCGACTTCCTTCCCTTCCATTCGGCTTCTGGGGTCTTGCCACAGCCCACTGTTTCAACTACGAGAATCCGTGCATGTTAGTAGCCTCATGGGTATATCTTGGTGTGTTTCATTTTTGAACACGCCAGGGTGTTCCGGTGGGACTCTCGTCCGTTGTCCCAAAGTGTTGGCCATGACCCGGCAAAACTGGTTAAACTGTGCGTTGTTCTTGGTGCCATAGTGGTCTTCTGGCTCGGGTGCGGGTCTCTCGTCCCGTCTTCCTTTCCGACTCTCTTCTGACTTCCTCCCAGATCCGTCTCCTTCATCATCGGGGTCTCCTCCTCCTACTAGACCGCCCGTCGCCCCTTGTCTTAGTGGTGGCGGCGGGTTTCCGCCTTCTGCTCCTGAGACTTGCGTGCTCGGGTCTGACACCTTTCCCTTTCCCTTGACCTGCCCCATCAATTGTTCCACCAAAGCCTTAAGCACTGAGATTTCACCATCTTGGGTTTGTCAAGACTCCTGGTGTTGTGGCAGCTCCTGTCTTATGAGATTAATGCTTACCTGATGATTTTTGAGTTCCCGTTTATGTTGCTCGTTAATCCAAACAATCTCTTGGTCCAAGAGTAGGACTCGGTGCATGTACTACTTGTCAGTTCCTTGCACTGCTTCCTGGAGCTCGGATGTGAGAGCCTCATGTCTGGCTTGTCATTGATCTCTCTCCCGAAGTCGGTCGACGACTTGAGTGCCAAAGCTTTCTTTAACCTTCTGCGATTCCAAGTCCAAGAGTTGGATCTGGTGGTCTATTCGGGTGAGCTCTCGACCGACTTGCTGGGCCCAAGCCTTTAACTTTGTTTTGACTTTTAACAGGTCTTGGGCCATCAATAGGATGTTAGTTGGTAGTGAACTGAAAGCAAGATGTTGCTTATCTTGACTTGAGGTGAGCATGGGATCGAATCGGGCTTGAATTCGGTCTAGTTTTCGATCCGCATGCTCATGATGTGATCGCTGGTGGGTTTGGGTGTTCTTCTTCCCGCCGCTCTTCGTCTTCCATGCCTCACTAGGAAGCCCAGTGAAAGCCCAGGGGAAAGTGGAGCCTGGTCTGCCGAATGCAACGTGCTCGGGCGGGGGATGGTTCTCTCCACACTAGGGGCTGAGGCTCGGGACAATTTGTCCCCTCCCCCTGCTGCTTCTTCTTGTTGCCATTCCATGGCCTCGGGCACTTTCAGGTCAGAAGCCATTTCTTGGGTTTCTCAATGGGAGCTTATGTTTTATTCCCTCTCGGCACTTCTGGTATCTCAAAGTTCTGACTCGAGTGTGTATCCGACTTTGGGTACTAAGTATGCCAAATGGCATTGGATCTTTCTGAAAGGGTGTGATAAATGAATTTTCAACCGTGCTGGTATCTGTATAGTGCAGCGATATCTTCGAGCGTAACAATTTTTTCTGGGTTTGTCCACCAGAAGTAGGATTCGTGGTAGGGCTCTACGGTCCCTAGTTCAGGTGTTTTTGTATAGGAGAGGACTTCCTCTATTGAGATAGTCCTTGAGGGTGTTGCTTCGTGTAGGGTCTGGGGTTTGGAAGTATAGGTGCCTCTGCCAAACATTCGTCTCGGTAACGATGAGATATAACAATATACTGTTAGGTGGTGGCTTCAGGTTGAGTTATTCCGACAGCTAAGTCCTGAATCGATTTTATATCAGAGAACTAGTAAAGAAGATATGCATGATGTAGGCTAGATGTAATAGGGCACTTTGAGATAGGTAGTCAAAGTATTGGTAACGATGATGTAGAAAAACTTATTATATTGATAAGATCTCTTCTCCATGCTTGTTGACCTGTATCTACTTCGGGCTCTTGCCCGGCTCTTACACCCTTTCCTGGGGTACATCAGAGTCTCATACTAGTGAAGTACCTTTTCGACTTCTCCTAGCTTTTGTGAATGTGTGAACACTGGTTGACCCTGAGGTCTCGCACAACCCTTCGGCATTAATCAGTTTTCGAGATAATTGCATTAAATTACCGGTTCATGATTCCTATGCCATATGAACTTAGTCTGTATATGTAGCCTGGCTCGGTATGTTACCTGTGGTTCCTTCTGCTCATGTTGGGATCAACATTTCTCATGCCAGGTAATCATATGCTTATGTCTTACGTATCAGACTACAGATGTCTGTCGGCTTAACTTTGCAGCGCCATAACTTCTTATCCAACTATTCAAACTTCTCCATTTGATTTCTTACTGATAGAGACATATTTCCTCCATAGTGAGCAGTGAAAACCCCTTGGTCGCATTCCTTGTGGCAATACCTTAGGACTATTCGCGATCCGTAGTGTAGTTATTATAACTGCGGTGGGGGTGTGGGTTGAACACATGACTTTCTGTAAGAAGTCACGTGTTATTCCAACTGAACTAGTTTGTGCGCACCAAGGTAGGGTCACTATGTCCCTGAAGTCCTTACGGGTAGTCCGTGCACCTCACAGGGGTAGTGTTACTGTGATCGGGGTTTACTGCCGCAAGACACCCCAGCGCTAAGAGAGTTGACTATCTCATTCAAAATGACGTCAGAAATTGGGCCTGTGATCCAGTACAATGTATAGGCCTCATGCATTCCCAAGAAATATTGGACGACACACCAGCTGATCGGAAGGGTAGTGATGCCGACGACACGCGTGAGCATTATACCTCTCATTTATCTGAGCCGTCCTTGGGCCTCTCAGACACTGCGCATGGAAGTGAAATCCTCTTTATATGATTACCACGTCCGCCTGTAGGACACGCTAAATGGCCGGCGAATCGTATCCCCCTCCTTGTCCAATGGTTGGGCGAGCAGACTCCACTGTTACCATTAGATGTCCTCCATCGCCTGGCTCAAGCGGAAGATGATCCCATTCATTGCGTACAGTTCGATGAGGATTATCACATGGGGGATACGCCAACAAAGTGCTGCTTGAATTACCTTATCAATGAGTATCAGACATCCAAGGAGATGCGGAAACGTCGTGCTGGTTTTCACGCAGAGGGCCTAGAGGACCCTAAGTCTAAGAGAGTTCGTACGCGTGCTGGTGAGCAGAAATTGACTGGCGAACTAATGGATTCGATGGTGCGCCAATGTCTACCTAGATGAGCCGTGGATTAGTTGTCTGGACTGTCATTTCAAACGCTCATTGATTGTTTCCTTTCCTTTTTTTTCTTTTGATCATTGTGTGTGTAGCTCAACGCGATGTTCAGTCTCGTTCTTTCTAGATCCTGTTCCAATCCCCTATAGGTGCGGAATGTGATGTTCAGGTAAACTGTCGACTTTTGTGGGCCAAGACATCAGCCATTGACGATGCGGCTCGTAACACAGCTCAAAGCCTTCTGTTATCGTCAGGGGGGGTGATCATGCCGATTGGCGACACCTCATACCCCATAGCGCTATTACAGAACGGACCTCACACACAAATGCCCGGCGAAATTCCGCCAGTCCGACAAGCCCACTGTGCCACACCTGTTGTTGTCTAACCCTAGTATAAGAAGGCAACCTACCCCTCATCCTTCCCCTCGACACCATCCAGCTAGCGGTTCACTTCCACACATATTCTCCCCTCCTCTATATATCAAATGGCTCAATTAAGAAAAATGAATGCCGCAGGGGAAAGGTCAAAGTAAGGACTATCTCTGCATCAATTTAAGAGCGCATTACCTTGACGTTTCTGTTATTCCCTAAGGTGAAACAATCCCGCCACCTGGGGTTGATGCCACCAGCGCAAAACGCCGCAAAAGCAATCCGTGTGCTGATGCCATTGCCAGTGAGGTGTCAAGGACGTAAGAAATCTTCTCTGTTTAGCATAATCATACATTCAAGAACGTCCAGATATAATTTAACTTTTTAACATCAATAGTTGTTCATTGACATCCTGTGCAAGACCACCAACTGAGCCAGCGGTGGAGGATTCGAGGTGAGGGTACAACATACTACGCATAGGTCAGAAATTTGCGACCTAACCTCAGCTGGAATCAGGGGGCGCTTCGGGGAGATATCCTCCGCTAAAAGCTGGGGTTCGTTCTTGAATGCTGGCGAGCCTACAGCTGCGAACAAGGGATGGCCAACAGGGTAAAGCTTATATCACAGTGCTCGGGTGGAATCCTACGAGTCTGACTGGCACCAAAATGGACTTGCTACTCAGTTTCGCAAGCTCGCTCATGCATGTCAAAGGCCGAATTGAATTAATTAAAACAAACCACCGCCCCGAAGACGTCTATGCAGTCAGACGACAAATAAGACTGTTGGTTAGGGACACAGCCAAGAAGCTCCAGGCGAGGAACGATCATCTCCATTCAGAACGAGCAGAGGATGCAACAGATTCAGAGGTCTGTGATGTTCAGAATAAGTGTTTGCCCCCATTTACATTATGCGATTCTACGACTAGTCCTCACAGTTTTTCCAGTGGCCCAATACGATTAGGCCTCTCCATACTGCCAAAGGCAGATCAGGATCAACATTATTTGATGCACAAGGGCACTGAAAGCCAGGCACCCCTTCTTGCACTACCACTGGTATGACGAGGACTTGGGCTGAGGGATTGCAAGCGGAGTCTTAGGATCGCCGAACTTGCAATCCCTAATCGGCGTGCTCAAGCGACAACATGTGGAGGACCCCATCCAATCTGCGGGATATCTCATTTTGGCAACTGGGCAAGGACATCAGCAAAAATTAATCCTGCCTCTGAGGGGTGGGGGCCGCGTCCGGACGCATCCGACGTTGTTTTTTCGTCCTCTGCGTCCCCAGCGTCCGGACGCCATTCCCAATGCCGATTGCGTCCTGACGTGACGTCGGACCTTATCCACATCCCGTCGCCACCCCACATCACCTGCTCTTCTCCGGCCCCTTATCTCACGTCCTGACGTCTCTTTTCCTGCCTCGCATCTCCGCAGCATCCGGACGCCTCCCCAAGGTACCCCCTTTTCCTTCTGCCTCTGGGTGTGCTCATAACAACTTGCCGCCGATATCACCCTAGTCATTCCTGCCGGTGTGCCTCCTACTACTACTATCGTGCATAATTTGTTTGTTTCTAGAT
>Ga0307513_10003917_pt1 | contig 20012 bp, 19 predicted proteins | sample 15_EM_MG_FD_202174 | JGI IMG/M metagenome (GOLD analysis project Ga0307513, IMG submission 202174) | Populus trichocarpa ectomycorrhiza microbial communities from riparian zone in the Pacific Northwest, United States - 15_EM | ecosystem: Host-associated > Plants > Roots > Unclassified | place...
TTTCAGATTTTATTTCACACAACATCCCTTTGCGGGTCTGGATGGGGGGGGGGGTAGAAAGCGTGGCAGGAAGCCCAATATCATAAATTCATCCTAGCTGTACCGATCTGGCATCCGTGGCAGGAAAGGATGGGGGTCCACTCGTTTATGATATGCTCCAAGCTCTTTGCCAAGAGCTGGGGGATTCACCCCTGTGCGATACTCATAATTCACCTGCTCGCCAAGTCTGCCCAAGAAGTCGTACCACGCTGTGCAGGTAGGTCACGGCACTTGTGCTGTAAGGTGCGGATTGACTGCCCCATCAACATCAGAAATCTCCTCCCCACGGGGGGGGGGGAAGGGGACAAAAGGGTAAAATCCAATCGTGGAAGACGATAGAAATCGAATACCGGCATGGTGATCCAATTGGCCTATCAAGGAGATAAATTAAACGCCCTGATACGTGTGCGACTGTAGACGAGGCTGAGCCTAGGCACTTGAGTCACGACAATGACTCCCCCAGTTAGATTTTGGGGCATAAAATCCATTTCAACGACACTTTAAGTCAAGAACCGAGCCGAACTACATACCAACCGCCCAATCCACTACAATGCCCCCAATTACTAGAAGATCTAAAGAACAGCAGTTGACCAACTTGACACCCCCAACTCCAAAACCCAGAAGAAAAGCCAGTTCATCAAGAGTTGGATCTTCGTCTTCAGCCGCAGCCACTCCAGCTCCAGTAGATGATGGGACAGGGCCAGTGTATTTCTGGAAACCGCACGAAGTACCATTCGGTATCTTTTCTCAGTGGTGCGAAGATGAATTTACTGCTCCTTTCGATGGGGAAGAAATGAGATTCGGCACAGCAGAGCAGTACGTACATTATTATCCCTGTACACATAAAACCTTATCAGTGTCCTGAGGGTAATCTTTTGGTACCCCACAGATACATGATGTATAGCAAAGCAGTGCTATTCAACGACCCAGATACCGCCGCAGAGATAATGAAAACGACGAATCCCTCGACCCAGCGTGCGCTAGGTCGTAAAGTTCAAGACTTCAACGATGTGACATGGGCAAAGAATAGGTCCCGGATTGTGGAAGAGGGGAGTTATTGGAAGTTCAAGAAGGAACCAAGTCGGCTTTTGGAAACGGGTGACAGGGAGATTGTTGAGGCCAGCCCCCGGGACAGAATTTGGGGTATTGGGTTTGGGGCCAAGAATGCTGATGTTGGAAAGAGGGATAAGTGGGGTATGAACCTGCTGGGGAAGGCGTTGATGGAGGCGAGGGAAAGGCTAAGGAGGGAATTGGAGCCAGAGGTGGATTCGAAGGGGAAGGAGTAAGGCTAGCTGAGGGACAATTACCACCATGGGGGGAGCTCGAAGCCCATTTGTTTGTGTGCACGCAAATCGCAGAAGGGATGCGCAGCAGGCTCATATTTGCGTTCTTCTTCCTTTCTCCGATGCTTCTTGCCTGCTTTCTTGCTTTCTTTTCTTTCCTTCTTTATTCATTTCTTTCTTTCTCGCCTCATTTCTTTTCCCTCATCCTTCAGTTGGTTTTGATCGTGCATAGCGAAAATAAGGACACCCCACGACCTCTGTATCACATGGCTTATGCGGAGGATTCCACAAATGGCGCATTAGGATCCCGGGATTGCTTCAAATTCTTTCCCCCATTTTCTGCAGACTCCTTCTCGTTTAACGGAGGGCCTTCCGTAACGTTTCTGGGGTATCCTATTGATCCCAAATGCCTGTAAGACAATGAAAAGACAGCGGAAGCACCGTTTGCGCCCTCCACGCACACTTTCAATGAGCAAGGTTCATTGGCTTGCTATCAACGGTATCATTGGAGCGTTTATCATGGTAAGTTTCTCTACTAGGCTTTGGTATCCTAGCACCATGGAAAATCAGAAAGGACCTAAAACAAGAAAAGAGAACGCCTAGAGAACACAAGCATTGGATGGAGATGAAAATGTTCGAGTGTGAGTGCTAGATACCATGTGATTAGAGGACAGGGCCTGTTAGAGACAACTCTAAACGCAATATACACTCGCCAGTAACAATCTGAAGAAATATCTATACAAGAATTCTGGACTGCCACGTCTCAAGCTGATGATAACCCTCCCCCCCAACCCCCTCTTTTCCGACAAATCCAACACTCTAACTGAAATGAAGGCATCACCATTATCATCAAGAAGACCAACATCACCGCCTGCAATACCCCGAACTCTCTATAATAATAAGTCATAAAATTTCCCCTTCAATTCAGTCCCTCAGGCCCGCAGCTCAGCGGCCGCGATCACTCTACTAGTACATAACAATTTACAAGTCGCTCAACCCCCCCTCTCGGGTATATGGCTATCATCGGCGATCACTTTTCCTCCCTACCCCCCACCCCCTTACTTCTGCTACGAGCTCTGTCCCCCTTCCCCGCTAGAAGAGCACCGACCCCGGTAGATGATCGACGGACGTCATCGCGTGTACCGAGTGATAAAACATGATGTCTAATTATTGACCGGAGAGGAACAGGAAGAGGAAGGTACGGGAGGAGCCGGGTTCTAGGGTCGGGTAGGCAGAACAGGAGTGACCCCGTGTCATCTCCTTAACTGATATTGGTAGTTATTCGTCGTAGGTTAGAGGTGGCTAACCTCGCAGTCCAAATCTCAAGCTTACCATGCTAGGGGCCTCTTGCGGCCGGCGAGGCAGAAACGTTCCATTCTGTTGTTGCTGCTTTGCTCCTCTTCACTACAAAAAGATAGAAACCATAATAATAAGAGAAAAAAAAGACAGCAGCTTTTGGTTAGCTGGCTGGCTGGCTGGCCACATCTCGGAAATAGAGAAACATCCCTGGTAGGCTAAATTTGAGCGATTTCGGAGGTTCCTATATTACAATTAATTGCTTTCTCAAATTCCTCCCCAAACCAAGGGATTGAAGAGTTTTAAATTCTAAGACTTTCTGTTGCTCTGCTCGTAGGGCGGAGATGAAGGGAAAGCCGAGGGAAGGAGGGAAGAGAGAGAAAGAAAAAAAAGAGGAAAAAAACAAACAAAGCCATTCATCCGAAGCTTGCTTTTTCTTAACATTAGTAATCGGGTGATGTCGGCAGCCCACCTCTCGATTGTAATAATTGGTCTCGTTTCGGATTGTATTAAGTTCAGATGTATCACTTCAATTCCTTTTCTCCTTTTTTCTCTCTTCTCTCTTGCCCCCGGCTCCCTGGGTAGCCCTCCGACCAAAAGTAACCGTCTGATCACTCCGTCCCCGCAATGCTTACCGAACGCTTCCATCTGATTTTCAGGAACTGTTTATTTGACCCTAGCGTGTTTCAAGCGGGGGGTGGGCCTTTGTTCCATTCTTCCATTTTTTTCCTGATTCAGATTTAGGACTTGCCAATCCCCAAAGAACGTGGGAATCTGCACGCCAAGCCTCTGAAATCACACCCAAATCTACGGAATACGGTACTTTTGACGTTAACAGGCAGCTGCTGTGGTTCACCACAACTGGTACGGGTGCTGTGCTCTGCAAACGACATGTTTTTTCTTCTTCTCCCTCATCAGCCAAGCCAAGCCAAGCCCCTCTACGACATTTTTTTTCCTTTACAATTTCTCACCGGATGTGTGCTCCTAGGAGGCAAGGGGCACCCGAAAGCAGGGGTCCTAATTTGCATGATGCTCGGATACGCAAATATTTCTGCCATATATTTCCCTAATCCCTGCTTTTGGGCACTTTTTCGTCTACTACCAGTGAAAACACAAGAAAGCTTGGGACTGCGCAAGTTTTTCCATCCCGTGCGCCACTGGTCAAGAATTGAACCTTTTGCCCAAAACGGGATGCCAATGGATGATATCTTGGTGTGATATATGACTTGCGAGCCACCTTAGTTGAGCCATGATAATAAAATTAGTTGAGGCCCAGGAATGGCTAACGCTCCCGTACCATGGGACACCGGATCTACCAAGACGGGATGCCACTGCAGCCTTGGCCTGTGAGGATGTGGGTAGGGGCTGGTAACTTATTTGCGCTGTACTGCACAGTCTACGTCGTTATTTCGTTTTTTTTTCCCACCTACTTTTCTCAGGTTGCCTCAATATGCCACATGACTTTGATTTGAAAAGTAAAAGAAAAGAAAAGAAAAGAAAAAAAATGACGCTACTTCTTTTTTTGCCTGAGCAACTTGTACATGTAGCACAATTTGCAAGTGCCAAGAGATTGTTCGCGAAAAAGCCCTTCGGAATCCCTTAATCACCCAGAGACATCGCCACTGCAATGCCAAATGTCTGTTCTTTTCTCACCCAGTGGATGTATGAGGCTTGTTTTGGTTTGGTTGAGACGAAGAAGGGGGGCGCTTTGTCTAGCCTCAGTTTTGATATCCCAGAACAGTGGCATTGATTAGAGTTCCCGTGTGCTTGAACCTTGCTCTTACGAGTGATGGGCGATCGCCTTACTGGCAAGAGGCAAGGGCAGGCCGGGCAGGAGAGGCCCAGTGGGTGTGGGGCGGCCCAAGGGCTGGTGGGTGGGTCTGGGGGTTTTTCTGTGCTGCCGGTCAAATAGGGCAGGAGTTGGGCACCCCTGCTGGTGGTCCAAGCCATTGGCCAATTCTCACTGTGACTGTCAAAGTTAAACACAACGGTTTCGCCCAGCCCATTTGTCTGGGAGTACCGGTATGATACTAGTAATCTTACTTTTAGGGTGTCTGAGGGGCATGCCACCTTTTCAGTGCCCATACATGGGAACCTTTCACTTAACAAAAGGAAACAAGTTGTGCATTACTGTGATGCTGTATTGGCGGCCTTGGCCAACTAAAAAGAACGTGGTAGCTCTGACCAAATAAATAGTAATCACTTGATTCACGTCAGAGTGCAGTACGCCGCACGGTTTCCCAAGAGTAACCTTTTTCCCCGTCTGGGGACTGAGCCGTTCTTGTTTAGTGTGGCCCTAAAAGTAGTTGCCTGCAGGCCCTCCCCGCCACGACCACGACCACGAACACACGCCCCATTACAGCTGGTCCCTGTCTGCTACCGGCGATCTGATTGTTGGGTTATTAGCTGCACTTTAGAGTTGGGATGAACAGAGTTTGCACGATGCTTGGAGCGGAGTTTCCCGAGATGTTATCATACTAGTACACACTCGAGTACCGTATCTCCTCTTAGCAGGCAAGAAGCAGCATGGTATCCGAAACCGGGGGTCGTGGATTGGGCACTCAGATACGCATGGGGTTTTTGCCATATATTTTGCGAATCCCTGTATCTGGGGTGCTCGAGGGATGGCTCATGGTTGATCCCATCGTGCAGGGTCGACAACCTAATTTGGTCAGGCGGTGAAGCTGAAGACGACCCATTCCAGTCTGGTAACACAGCTTTTGCTCTTTTTTTTTCCTTCACTCTATGAGAGCACTAAGAAAGTACCGCGCTACCCTAGGAAGCGTTGGCCGACAAATTGTTCGACTGGTGGGGGGGTTAGTGTCACGTAATACTTACGTCTGGAGAGGGTGAAGGAGGGTGGGGAACTAGTTTCGATTCATTGATTGGTACTGTACTTGTAGAATAGTACCGGCACTGTACCGGAGAGCCCAGTATGCTACAGATCAAGAGCAACTGAGAGAACTTTGAACCTGTCTCCGTCTCTGTTGGAGGAGTTGAAAAAGGGGCCAACAAAAAGCATACCTTAGCTAGTTGAGATCCATATAGAACTCTGATAGGGCTGCAAGAATATTCCTAGGCTAATGCGCAATGTGATGGATTGCGTTGATCTAACTCTGGTGATCCTCTTAAAAATGGATCCTACACTACGGTTCAGCAAGGTACAACCTCTTATGCAGTACTGTAGAGTACGCTGTAATGCGGAACTCTCGAACTCTTTCACAAGTAGATATAATAATACTAATAACAGTTACTAACCCCAATCAATAGGATGTGATATTTAATGAAGAGAGATCACCCAAAATTCTACTTTGATCCCTGCCGCTTAATCTTTCCATGTGGTGGAGATCCCGGGGGTTGTGATTGAGTGCCAGTAGCACATGAATGGGAAAGAGGGAAAAAAAAAGCCCGGAGACGAGACATGTCTTGGAAAGCACACAGACTGAGGCAGACATCCCCGAAGTCCAAGGCGATTTCTCCCCACTCTACCTCTTCGAAGGGGGGAAGAAAAATAAGTAAAAAAGCTCATCAGGTCGTGTGGGGGCTGACTAACGCAATTAATACCCCCCCTGGGGAGCTTCCCCCACTCACTCCCCGAGAGGTACAGAAGAGGATAGCCCAGCGTGCAACTTCTTGACCTCTTGTTCGACGGCAACGCAACATGCCGTCTCAAGTCCAAACCAACAGAAATCAGAAAAAAGAAAAAGAGTTCATTCAACCTCCTTCTGTTCTGGCGTCACGATAATATCCACGATGAGCAGCACCATACACACTCCGTCGCCCTCAGAATCTTCATCTCCCTATGCGACAGCAGCTAGCGCAAAGGACAACGCCTCTCGCCTCCGGGAGAACCAGCGTCGCAGCAGGGCTCGCAAGAAGGAGTACCTGACGTCCCTCGAGGAGCGTGTCCAAGCCTGCCAGAGAGCAGGAGTGGAGGCAAACGTTGAGATCCAGAATGCGGCCAAGAGGGTTGTTCGCGAGAACATCCTGCTGCGAGAGATGCTGCGAAACAGAGGCCTTGGGGATGGTGAGATTGAGCGGGCCGTCAAAGAGGGCGGGGAGGGGAGCGTTGATGGGGAATCGGCGGTCGAGGGAGTTATGAAGGTTCTCGGACGAAGGCCATGTGGTGGGGAACAGCTTCTCATGGAAAGGCTAGGGAGCGAAAGATTCAATGATAGAAGAAATTCCACAGGAATGCTGGGTGCGAGAGATGCTGGCGAGAGAGTACCACGCGGTAGTGAGACTCTCCCATGTCCACCGGCGACGGGCTCTGGAACATGCGCTTCCGCAAAGGTGAGAAGAGAACAAAGGGCTGAAAGAAGGAAGAGGGGAAAAATCATTCATCTTTTTCATTCTGATTCTAATCTTTTCTTTTCTAATAACCAACTGGCTCAATTATATCCTCGACTCTGGATCATTCTGTCCTCCCCTCCCTCATACTGGTCTTGATTTACTTCAGCCGACACCATTCATCCCAACTGGCCAATTTTTACGGCCGAGAAGAAGCAAGAATCATGGGCTAACTCAAACGCATTTATGGTAGTGTTCATCCCAGCCTCCTCTATCCCCGCCATCACCCGTGGTACCACTCCCGACCCACCACCGCCCGCCTCCGCATCCGCCCGCATCCACCCCGCAACACTACCCGTCACCTAGCGGAACACCAACATCTGCCGTTTCCACCTACACACTACCAGTCTCCGCGCCACAGCTGAACCCTTACTGCACATTCTCTTCCCCACCACCTCCCCCCTCACAATCGTACACTGTTACCTCCCCAACATACCCCCCCGCCAACGCCGCCGCCGCTGGTTACCAACAATTTTACCCAGCCCCACCACAGAATGCTTCCCCGCAGTCATCGAACTGCTGTTACCCGTCTCAGCAGCAGCAGCAGCAGCAGCATCAACAGCAACAGCAACAGCAACAACAGTACCAAGGTCCATGTGGTACCTCGACGACACCCTGCCATCTCGCGCAAACCTTCATACACCAATTACACCCTCAGGACAATGGCCAGCTAATTAGCGAGATATGTCCAGCTGAGGCCATGAGAAGCGGGAACTGTCATGTTGAAAACAATGTTCTTTTTAGCTTGCTTGATAAGATCTAGTATTCTCGTTCGTTTTTTTCCTGTCCAATGTGACATCGGGGAGGTATATATTGGTAACAAGGGTCTTTTTGTGCGGTAATTTTGGGGTTGGGGGAGGCGTGTAGTTTGATGGATCTTGGAGGATATGGATATGTATGGGGAGGAGGGATAAATAGGTAGGTATAAGGTAAGTTTTTACTATGGGAGACAGGTTTGTATCATTACTATTATTCTTGCGTTGGGTCGCTTTCAAATTGGCGGGAGGTGGTATATGGGCTGGCGGGGGGGGGGGGGCCTTGGGTATGTTGGTGCCACTTAAAACTATAAAAGTTGGCTTGTTCGTACACAATTAAAAAACCGTAAATCGGGACCATACGACATCTTCTCTGTGCTTTATCTGTCCTGCGATGGCTCGACATCCTAGAGGTGGATTGCGACTGTTGTGGTTCTTGTCACTCGGCTTGCTGACTGGCATACGAACCTAAAGAATGATGCACAGTATTTACTATTACGAGTTATTAGATACTGCTGCATTTAATAGAGTTCAATTCAGCCTCAGATGGTGTTTCTTCTCTGAACTTTTTTAACTGACTGAAACAAATGTGTGCTCAAGACAAATAGCAATACCTGAAAGACTAGATTAAACGCACCATTGGTAGACCCCTAAAGAGATACATGTAGATCAAATCAAATTGCGGTTGAGGTAACCAAGGGGTAATGTGCTCCAAAGTGCTCGTCCTCGGGTTTCCCCATCTCCTCTCTCCCTGGGATATCTACCATATCTGATGGAGTCTGGGGCGCATCCTCGAAAATATCACTATCGTCGTCATCGTCATCACTCTCTTTCTCTATGGGGGTAGTAGGTAGCGGCGGCGGCGGCGGCGGTTTATCTACAAACCCGATTATAATGATAGGCACCTGAGGGGTTGGAACTTCATTTGGTGGTTGTACTGCCGAGACACGGGTCAGCAAGGTTGAGGGAAAGGGCAAGATTTACAGACCGGAAGGTGGATCGGTCTCTCCGGGGCCGATGCCCGGAGTCACGGACTCAACTGTGCTTTCAGCCGAATCCTCTTCGTGGGCAGAGGTTGGCCGAGAATCGTCTTGTGGGTCAATAAGAGGTTCTTGGGGGTGGGCCTCGCCGATGTGGTCCCCTTGGGGTGCTCCTGGAACTACTAGCCGGAGATTTAAGTGAGGAAACCTTTGAGGAGAAAGAAGAGGCAAACCATCTAGATCTAGTGGAAGTGATAGGCCTTCCGTCATATCTTCATCCAAGAGGGAGGGGGTCTGAGACGGTGGAGTATTGAGTAGCCCCCCAACCTCCCCAACAATACCTTCAAGCTCGAGACTAGCTTCACTTACAAGCTGTGAGGAAATTGGCAAACCTGAGGAGAATCCTAGGCTGCTAGAAGTCGGCCAGGTGGTGTCGTTAACTTGCGGATCTGAACCGAAATCTATGAGCGATGGTTCCCCTTCATATTCAACTCCGACAGACTTTGTTAGATTTCTCGCCACTCAATCGGAAGATGGGGCAGACAAACCGGGTGAAATATCCAGCCCGTTGAGCAATTCTATTGCAGGGGGGTCTCGGGAGGGGCTTTCCTCTTCGAAAAGGCTTATTAGCGGAGCTTCTGTAACTGTCGCCTCAGGGCTTTCATCAAGATCGAGAAGGTCTTCTTCTGTAGTATCGACTGATCTAACTGAGTCTGAGCCCGACGCAGAACGCTCAAAACCCGACCATGCTGGCCCGCTGTAGCTGCTGGTTGTGCTTGGCGGCGGTGAAACTATATATTAAAAAACAGACATTAGTTTCAACCCTATGATATACTGCAAGCGGACGAATGAGTTACCACGTCTTGAAACATGGCTTGGGCGTGAATAGTATTCCTCATCCTCCTCAATCCTTCTTCTTTCTTCATCCAGGGGATTCTCCCGAATCCTCTTAATCATATCTTCAACGCCATCCAGCATAGTGTAGAACCTATTGTCTCTTCTCTGAATATTCCTCAGTAGGTCTTCAACGGCTTTGACGATAATCATTCCGCCTCCACCAGATTCGGTAGCCGTAACTACCAGGTCTTCTATATGGCCTCTAATTTGTGAGACTCGGATCGATAACGAATTGCATTCCTCATTCACTCTCTGGCTTAGCTGATCGAATTCAGTAAGTGAGGCACCCAACCTCCCATCCGGTCTGCTTAGTTGCTCCATTGCACTTTCTAACTCAACAAGTTCTGTCTGAGCTTTATGCTGACGATCGAGCTGGTCCCTCAGTTGGGTAATTTCGAAATCATTTTGGTGATTCTGGATAACGAGTTCTTCCCTTTCCTTCTCAAGAGGGTTTGGGCCAACAATATTACTGGAATTGGCATCAGTATTTACATGGTTACATTATTCATATTTGCTAACAAGTGGGGGAGAAGGAGAAGGATATATCTTACTCAATAGCAGCCCTTACGACCTGGCGTACTGCATCCCCAACTACGGGTAGCCTAACCACAACTTCTCGCTATGGTTGCATGGATAATAGTTAGTCAAGATCCATGAACATAAAGGGTATCACTCTTCCCTCATCTCCCCCCAATCCACCCTTCAAAGTGGCCACTTACCCCCACTGCCATCGGCTTTGTCAACCTGCTTTCATTAATTTTGAGTCGATTAACTCTCAACTTGCTATCAACACTCTGCTTCCTCCTGCTTACTATCGCCAGCCGCCCCCGAAGATCCTCCTGGGCCTGAGAAACGTCCGCCTTTCTCAGACCAAGTTGGACCTTGGCCGCGTCACGCTGATCCAACAGGTTTTCCCATTTGTCTTTGAAACCCGCCAGCTGCTCCTGTTGAGCAGTAGCTACTTCAAGAACTAGTGTAGCCTGTTCAGATGCGTCGAGAAAAGCGCCGACATCCAAAACTTCCTCAGTGCCGCCGCTTTGCTCAGGTTCAAGGATGGACCAGAGCACCTCGCGAACCGAATTGACAGCGGGCTCCAGAGCCGTATAAATTCCCGACTCCTGGGAGGAAGCTAAGGTTTCTTTCATCTGCGGGGCAAGATGCTCTTCCCACTCGCTTGCTAGCTTGTCGGCAAACGCAAGGATGCCCCCAATGCGCTCTTTCAGGATGCGGTTCTCTTCCATGCCGAGCTGTCGCGATAAACAGCCAGAATGCGCTTCCACGGGGTGAGTAAACGCCTTCCGCAAGGTGCCCTAAAGCGAATAGGCTCTTTTAATGAAAGAGTGGTAGTTTATAAGCGATTCGTCTGCTATATTGTCCTTCGAATTTGGTTGGAGTAACAACAAGCACCCAAAAGCCTTCTTTCCTGTTTTCCTCCTGTTTTGTACGCCTTGTTCGTCCAGCGCTCCCGGGTTCGCTGTCCTTGAAAACGCCCATTCATAAAGGGGCGCTGGCTATCGTAGCACTGTACAACCATTGGCTTCTGCACAGTGTCTCAGCGCAGGCGCCACAATCAACAATCATCGTTGATAACAACCTGCTTGTGACGAGAGGCCCGATGGGGCGGTTCATTTTATGCCATCATTCGAGTACAAGCATACCTAAGTATCTAATTGGCAAGGCATTCCTCATATCGTATGGGTGTCTGTCATTTCACAACCGCTCTTAACAGAGAAGTATAACCCACGTCGAGACTCTAGATCCAACTACTTATGAGGATGTTATAATAAGCCACTATTCCGCGGCACAAGGCTAATGGGGAAGGCTTACAATCCAGACTTTCGACCTCCTGCGGATAGTTCCTGGATACGCACCGAGCGCAATGCGGGATCATCCACCGTGGCGGGGCGCTGTGCCGCCCCACGGCATCTTACGGAATTTCGTTATGGGCAGATACGGTACTTTTATATGTATATACGTATTCAATTGCGGTCCTGGAGGGCCAGAAGCTCCGCGCCCTAATAATTTAAGGATAGTATTGGGTTATTATCACGGCACTTGTACGATAATTACCCCTCGCATAGTACTGCACGTCATACCTTGCTTGTAGTTGTCGCGACTCGCGAGGCGTCTCGTTTGGTGGTCTTCCAGCGGAACTTCCCGCAGCCCAAGAATTGGCAAGCTAATGCTGAAAGCCCTAACAGATAGCTCGAAGCTATAATACCTACAGTGATTCTCATGGTTTGTTGCTTCCGATGCAACGTCTAATGCATTAAACCCGGGCCAGTCTTAATCTTTTTACGTTATCACCAGAGTAGATATTAACAGTTGGAACTCACCGGAGGTCACTCGTCTAAGCTAGAGCGTTGGTAGAATGTAGGAAACAACTGGGGCACAATTCTAACAGGCCCAGGCTATGGTAAGGGGGATCGCACTTTCTTCAAGTAATCCTTTGTTCTCTATGAAACGAGTAACCGTGGTCTGCCACAGGACATCTAGGAACAGAAAAATAATGAGGGAGGGTTATCTATCATGACGGTAACACACTCGTAGCAGCCTGGCACAGCCCACTTCATGGGGCCTGGGACACCGGTAGCAGATTACCGGGGATTATCCTGCCATCACCCAGGGGAGGTGCCCAGGATCTGTCTCCTACGAAAACCTCCCGATCCTTACTCTCTTTCATCCAGAGTGCGGACCGCGCGAGTGTTATCTACAGCTAATACAATATGATTTCCGTGTTGCAAAACCACGCCTAAGTCGAACCTAGTAACACTCACTAAAGCTTATGGGATCGCCCAGGGCTTTAGTTTGAGCATTTCACCGCCTGCACGTCCCCCTAATAGACCACGCTCAATCACTTCCTAATGAGTTCGCGAGTGATTCTTCATGATAGTGTAGTAAAGTTTAAAGTTTAAAGTTTAAAGTCTGGTTCTTTGCGCTGAAAAGAGTGAATAAGAGAGAGAACAAAGTAGCCCAATTTACAAAAGACTTTTTGTTATGCGAAATAGAGCCCAACCAAAACCCCCAACACCTGGTTGCCACCTTCTAAACATGATATTACTAGAAAATGTCAGCAATAAGTCGCCTCTGGTCCACAGAATAGGCACATACCAAGAAGTAATCAGCCACCGGCTTTTTCGCTGGCATTCCTCTACTATCCTGGGGGGCCGCTTCAAAAACTCGGTACCGTCTCCCTGGCCCCCTTCTGACCACACCGGATCCTTGTCCTCGGCCAGCAGTCGCAGACCACTGGGCCCCAGCGCCACTGCCGTTCCTTTCTTCTCCAAGCTCGAGAATTGCGGCTACGTTACCGCAGCGATAGCAGTAATTTGGTGCGGACCAGACAGTTACGATACTAGAGTCGAACATTTCTTTGAAGCCCTCCATTACAAGCTGATGCGCGCGGGCTATTAAGGTCAGGTTGTTTAGGTGGTTGAAATGCTTCACTATATCAGCTCCAAAGAGAAAGCCGGCACCTCGAGGAGAAAGGCCCCAGCCATCGATTTCTAGTTTTGTCAGATTTCTGTATCGAGATCCAAGGTTGGGAGCAGAGGGAATGGATTACCGTCTGGGTCAGACCAGAGGAGATCGCACATTGCGCCTTCATGTGGAACCTCCTGTTTCCTATCGAGTAATCGGATCTTATCCACACTGTCCACAAGAGGACTTAATCCTCCATGAACACACAGGACAGCACCATTATTCACACCTTTTGTTCCCCCAGAGCTTCCCGAAGCGCCAGAGCCAGGTGGTCCCCCTACTGCCCCGCCACCATCACCACCGCTAGCACCACCCTCCTGGAGAGGGTTAGCAGCATTCATCAGCCCAGCGCCATCATCTCTTCTCTTCAACCTTGTAACAACGTCGCCACCAACGCCTACAACCTCAACCTCACATTCTTCGGTTTCATCGCCAACAAAAGACCCAGCGCCAACAACCAGTGCACCCAACGCAAGGTAATCAAATACCTCACAACAATACCGCCATACATTAGCACTCCCATATTTTCTCAGACACTCATCATAAAATCCGTAAACCGTAGTTATCTGTCGGCTCTCGTGGTTCCCTCTAATAAGGGTTATTCGATCCGGATATCGTACTTTCAGACTCAGCAAAAGCAGGAACGACTCTAAACTATAAAAACCGCGATCAACGAAATCGCCCATGAATAAGTAATTTGTTTCCGGCACATCACCGCCCACTCGAAAGAGCTCCATGAGATCATGAAATTGGCCATGGATGTCGCCGCAAATTGTTACCGGCGCGTCAACGAGCTGAACATTTGATTCTTCGATTAGGAGCTCGCGGGCTTTGTAACAGAGCTCTCGGACGGCGGGCTCGGGGATTGGTTTGCATGAGCGGAGAAGGGATATTGCGCTGTAGTTTAAGTTAGCGACCGGAGGCTCGGTAATGTCGGGGTGAGGGAAGCTACTGGTCGAGATCGCTCATATTGACAGTCAAGGAAAACAGTAGGTGGGTTGCGATACTCTGGGTAGGAGACCTCCAACAGAGTGTGTCGTGTAGGGTAAGGATGGAGGAAGGAGGGTGAGTGGGTGTTGTGGATAGCTGTGTTGTTTTGGTGAAGGACAATTTTTACGGTTAGATCATGGGGGTTGGCGATTGCTGTGACCGCGGGCTGCAGTGGAAGTGCGGCTCCGATGAGCTTAGTTAACATTTAGCCCTCGCCACCAGCGCCTTAACCAAAATTTCAACCTCAACGAATAAAATAAAATCAAAATCAAGGAGGATCAGAAAAGGAAAGCAAAAAGGGAAGAGGAAATGGATGCCCCAGAAGATCGAGATGTCAAGTTGCAGAAGGTTTCAGGAGACCTCCTCCTTCGGTTTAAGGAGTCCCTCCCCCGTCTTTTGCTCGAAGATGGCTCCACCGGACCACCCCGGCCAACAGTTGACTCGAAGGAAGTTGATTCTATGAGAGTTCTTGTGAGCATTCCCACTATGATACCCCGCTTGTACATTGGTTAACATTTTACAGATAGAACCGTTCCAGGAGTCTCCACAACTTCTCGATCCGTATTTAACCTCGTTTCTCACACCGCTTACCAGCGCTTTCCTAGCTCTTCTCGATACTTCAAATGCGAAGCCCCCCCGACCGCCATTGCCTAAACCAACAGGTTTCGATCGTGCAGAAATATCATCCCATGAAGCTATTGCTAGGTTACTCTATACATTGTGCAAGATCCGGGGCCCAAAAATTATTACTAGATTTCTACCTAACGAGCCCCGCTGGCTAGAGCCACTCACAAATCTACTCGCATCCCGAAGTACAGAATCCTCAAGTAGCTGGCAATTTCGGTTTATTCTATTGCTATGGCTATCACATTTACTCCTTGCGCCCTTCGATCTAAGCACCATCTCGACCCCTAGCACGGAGCCGATACCCCTTCCAGAACACCTTGATATCAAAGAGTTACCCGACCTCCCTCGACGACTCCTTCAATTGGCAATTGCGCATCTTGCCTCGCCGGGAAATCGCGAGAGCGAAACTGCATCACTTTTGATTGTTCGGTTGTGCATCCGGAAGGACATGGGGTCGTTGGGGCTTCTCCCGGCTATGATTTCTTGGTGTATGGACACTTTTTCAATTAAGCAAGAGTCTACGGATTCGGCGTATACTAGCCTCTTCCGAAAGACTAGTGTTGTATCTGTTCTGGCTGGCTTACTAGCTCAGGCTGATCGTACTGCGATCATCCCATTTATTATGCCAATATTTAGGCTTGTGCAAAGGATTGAGTCCGAAGACGGGAAGGAATGGGACTCGGCTAACATGAGAAGACTTGGGACGAAAATATATCGATGGGTGGCAATACTGTCTTTGACTAGAGAAGGCGAAGCGAAGAGCGAGGATAACGTTGTCGAAGACATAATAGAGCGGCTACTAAACTCTCTTGGTGATAGGGATACTGCCGTGCGTCTTGGTGCATCGAAATCCCTTGCCGTCATTTCGAGGAAATTACCGCCAGATATGGCTGGGGAGGTTCTAGAGGCTGTTATGGGTATCTACGAGGAAGACATATTCTATTCTCCTTCATACGGACCAAACAGGAAAAAGATGCTTACAGCAGTCAACGCCGAGAAATGGCACGGAGCAACGCTTACGCTTGCCACATTTCTTCGGGAAAGGGCAGTTCGTAGTACAGATGTGCTGGAACGTGTGATTCACTGCATAATAACCTCTTTGTCGTTTGAACAACGGAGAACCACATTTGCCGCCGGCGGGAACGTGCGTGATGCTGCTTGTTATGCTGCCTGGAGTCTTTCTCGGTCGTATACAACCGACGAGTTGAAGGCTGTGGGCAACTTTGATCAGCGTGGGTTTATTCAGCAAGTTCTTGCTACCGAGTTGATTGTTGCCGGAGCGTTGGATCCCTTAGGGAATATTCGGCGAGCTGCATCTGCTGCTTTGCAGGAGCTTGTGGGAAGACATCCCGGGATGGTTGAGGAGGGCATAAAGGTTGTACAAGTCGTAGACTATAATGCTGTTGCACTGCGCCGGAGAAGCGTAGTTAAAGTTGCAGCGGAAGCAGCAAAGTTGGGCAGTGGGTACTGGCATGGAATTGTCAGCGGGATGATAGAAGGGTGGAGGGGCATCGGGAGTGGTGATGTTGAAGGGAGGAAATTGAGCGGGGACGGCCTTGGAGAGTTGATATACATTGCTCTACCCGGCGACGACAAATGCCCAGGCAACAGAATGGCTGAGCGCGTGGTGGAGACCGTATCATCTCTTCTCCGCCGAATCCAGACTGATGGGAAAAGCGATATTGAAATATACCATGGTGCAACCTGGGCTCTGGCCTCCACAATTCTTACCGTCCCCCCTGATGTGCTTGCCCCGATAAAGTCGTCCTTACTATTGCCCCCGTTTGAAAAGCTCACAGGGAGCGAATTTCTTAATACCCTCCTCCGCCCAGAATTAACTTCTGAATCGACATCCCGTCTTGTCTTTGCGCTTTGTCTCCTCAATCCTCTTCCAATCCCTGCTATCAGACTCTATATCGCTATCCTAGAGGCAAGTCTAGATCGCAATGAGGACATAGTCCTTCAACAAGCTGTACCAGCAGCCAAAAGACTTATAGCTCTGTCATCGCTCCCAAACAGGGAGAATTTGATTACATCCTGGAATCGCCGGGCATCTTCCAACCGGAAAAAACGTGGGTACATTCTTGCCCTAGGCGAAGTCCTTCCATTCCTTTCAAGTCCCACAGACTTGCGAAAGGCTACTGTCTCATCACTACTGAGGGCAGCCGCTTCTGAGGAAGTTGAATATCGGGTGGCCGGTATAACAGCTATCGCCAGCGGAATTCTATCAGAAGGAGATCCTACGGAGGATGCGACCCAGGCCATAGTGGATTCCCTTGATGATTACGAGGTTGACTCACGAGGTGATGTGGGTAGTTGGGTGCGCTCAGAAGGAATTAAGGCCGTGCTCGAGCACTGGGAGCGCTTGGGGAATGAAGACGCCCAGTGGCAGATTCTGGAAAGAATAGTTCGTCTCAGTGCGGAAAGACTTGACCGAGTTCGAGTGAGAGCCTGTGAAGCCCTTGTGAGAATATCCGAGAGTGAAAAGTGGAAAGATCTAGTTGAGTACATCAATATGTATAGTTTTATCCCCTCAAACCCGTCTCCAATCTTTTGCTAATCGATAATAGCGAAGTGCTTAAATCAGAGATATCAGCCACTTCTGTTTCATCGCCTGAATACTTTACTTCTCTAATCTTGCTGCTAAACCACCCTCGTCTCTCAACACCATTTTTAAAAGGCCTTATACTCTCCGCTGGTGCAGGGTCGGATAGCCTATTAAAGACATCTCGGGCAGTCCTTCTATCCTTTCTATCAAACACTTCTCCAACGCCTATCCTAAGTACCCTAACATCACTCCTACCACTTGAAAGGACTACAGTCCCAACACTAGAGGTCATGTCAGCGATCCTAGAATCAATCCCCTGCACCCCTCCTGCAAACCTGTTTCCCTCTGTTCAAAAAGCACACTACAAAAGCGCCAATCACGGCAGATTATCTGCCGCAGTGAGGGTTTATGGCGGAATCTACATGAACGAGGATAAACCAGGGAGAAAGGCTGCGGTTGACAAACTCGTGGCTATGCTAAATCACCCATTCCCCAAGATCAGGGAGGGGGCCGCGGAGGTTTTAGTTGGGGTTGCTGGGTGTTTGGGAAATGAGAAGAATGGAAGGGCCATCGAAGCTTTAACTGGATGGGATTGGCTCGGTGGTGCAAAAGAAAGAGGGGCTGTGGTTAGGAAGGTGAGGGGGTGTTTCGATGCGCAGTAGGTGCAAAAGAGATGTTGCAAGACGCCTTCAGGGCACAAAATCTCCTAGCCGGATATAAAAAAATTACACCTGGCTAACTAACTATACTCGAGTACATGTATCGAACCACTCCGGGTTGCAGAGATCTAACTTAGTGCGCATCAGAGACTACCCCAATAGTCAACCAATCCGTCGAGTGATGACCCATGCTATCGAGATCTCAAATTGTTGGAAGACCAATCACATTTAAAACACATTATAATCCAAGATGTTATATTATCATACTATTATATTATATTTCTCACCACGGCAAACCCCCCTAGACCAAAAGAGCATAAAAAAAGAGAAACAAAAACCCGCTCAACCCTCCCCGCCGATGTCAGTACGGTAGGTAACATAAATACACCATGCGCACATCATGAGCCAATTCCCTCCTGATCCTCTAAGCCCGAACCTCGCAAAACTACTAATCTCAAAGCGGCCAACCGGCAACCTAGCCTACCAAAGCCCACCAAACGCCCCACGAATCAAGCAATGAATCAATCAATCAATCAATCAATCAGTGCTTTAGTTTTTTTTTTCTCTTCCCCACCCTCCCAACCCAACGCAAAACCGCTCAATCGCGCAGTGCTTTCCATAATTGGTAAGGTTTTTACTTTCTTTTCTTTTCCTTTTCTCTCCCCTCAACTCATCCACTTAACTGATCTATCCACTACCACATGCAGTCTAACTGACGCCCTTAACCGACCTTCTTTTCTTTCCTTCTTTCCTTCCTTCTTCCTTTTTTTTTTTTACCCAAGTTGGATTGATCGGCTTAATTGATTGATTGATTGATTACTCACGGAGCATCACGGGCTAATAAGAAACGAAGCCTCATTTACGGATATTGTACTCGTACCGTACCGTACATGCTACCGCGCCCCATAGTGCGCCGTGCATGCCTTACTCGGTGCATGAAGCCTAGTACCGTAAGAAGTAAAAGTAAGAAAATGCAGAACAGGAAGAGCAAGGGGGAGAGAGAGGACAACTTTGTTGGGGTCTAAGTTAAGTTATTCGCTACCGGCCTGTGCTGCCTGCCTGCCTTCCTGTCTGCCAGTCCATCCCATCCGTATGAACAGGGAAGCCTGATTGGCTATTAAGATTACTAAACAGATCGGACACCGAGCGGAGAGACAAAAGATTCAAATCTCCGCAAGGGAAAGGGAAGGGGGAGAGAATCAGGATCTATCTACCGAATGATTGCATTTCAGAATATGTTTCAAGATTTTTTTCTTTTTCTTTTTTGCTCTTTGCCCCCCCCTTCCTTCCCTTTTCCCCTCCCTCTTGGAATAGAATACGAGAGGAATGTGTGAGAGAGCTGTCTTATTATAAGAACTAACTGTCGACGATTAGTTGCTGATACCGGGACTAATAAAGGATAATATATGTCATAGTAACAGGTTTCAAAGGCGTGTAAGCCTACTAATTTAGTTGTTAGAAGGTAAGCCAGCAGGTACGGTAAGTGTGTATGTATTCGTACTTCCCTCGTACCGGTACTGCAGACTAACAGCGCGAACAGTAGCAGTTCCATATTTGTTTTTTGTCGAGGCTGGCAGGAGCAAGTTATGCGCACGGTCGGTGAATCGAGTGATCAGTCATGTAGTATTTCCGCTCTAAACTTCGTGCCGCTGTAAACGGTACCTACCGTATCTGGGCATCTATTAGCTAGTTAGCTAGCTAATACCCATTACCACCGCATTACCCTTATATCGTCTTATACGCCACGGTATGGTAGGTAGCTAAGCCAACTTTACACCATCGTAGTCCCACAACCATCCTAAACACGCAAAGAAAGGAAAGAAAGAAAAAAACCTTCCCTAAGCCCCACTTCAATACAACCAGGCAACTAATCAAACCCCAATAATTCCGACCCCCCGATAAGAAGGCCCGTGATTACTGTGTTTTGTTTTACTTTTTTGTTTTGGCGCTCTCTAGGCCCTCTTGCTCGTGTGAAGGAGGAGAGGAGGTGGTGGGGGGGGGGGGAGGGAGGGGATGGGAAATTATGTCCCCCAAAAGCAAAATGTGCCGCAACAGTGCAGGTTGGGGCGGGGGGGGGGGGGGGGAAGTGTGTGGGATTAATAACGTTT
>Ga0307513_10003918_pt1 | contig 20010 bp, 12 predicted proteins | sample 15_EM_MG_FD_202174 | JGI IMG/M metagenome (GOLD analysis project Ga0307513, IMG submission 202174) | Populus trichocarpa ectomycorrhiza microbial communities from riparian zone in the Pacific Northwest, United States - 15_EM | ecosystem: Host-associated > Plants > Roots > Unclassified | place...
AGCCGGATGAAGGCGAGGAGGAGATGACCACTTGATGACTATGATTTATGTTATGGTTATTGCGTAGACTTTGGTTCTACATTTTATTTTTATCAAATAGAACAGTGATGAAGTTTTTTTTGTTATATAAATGGTTTTTCTAGGCCATACCTTAGGGTGCATGCCGGAGTTTTCCTGTAGTTAAATACAAAATAAACTAATAGGATTTTTTTTAAAAAAAAAGAAAAGTTTGCAGGGAGTGGGAGATGGATATTAGGTTACGGCACTAAGTAATCGTTTGATAGATGTGGGGTAGTGTTGATCGAGATGGTGGATCGGGAACTTGGAGTGTTGGAGTCTTTAGCCGATAGCTTACCGTATTGGATTGGTATGGAGGGTGCTGTAGAACATATAGAGCACAGTCTGGTTTGCACTTTGGATACTGCATAAACAAGTGTGTGTGCGCGTGCTCGAGTACAAGTGCCAGTGGGGTAAGTTAAGAGACGGGGGTGATTTCGCTTTCGCTAGTTAACCAAGATTGACTTTTCATTGACTTTCTGGCAGGTCTAAGTGCACAGAACAGTTAACTTGAATGGACCGCTGAGGATATATTTGACTGGCCAACCTTAAACAACTGTTCAATCGCTTCTTACCGGACCCTGGACAGGTGAAAGTCGCATTGGCGCTAGTGGGGATTTTCTTGAACCTGTCCAACCACCGCTGCTGCCTATGTTTAAGCTGTGGCGAATTTGCTTTCCTCCTGGCCTCCTGTTGGCGCATTAGCTCCGATCTGACTTTCACCAGATTATACCGTTACCCGTTATCGGCAATATCGTAATTAATCTGTCACTTGAGGTATCAAATCATACTAAAGTTGTGTGGCTGATGCTGCCCCCTTTTTATTCGTTGCACCAAAAACGCCTCTTTAATACTGGTAACTGCGTCAACGAGCACCTCTCTTGTTTGCTGGAGGGGCCCCGGCATTACCCGTATTATCCTTTACTCTCCAGGCTTTTCGTTCGACCATTCATCGATATATTTTTTTTAACGGTATAGAGTTTCCATTCTCAATTCAAATTTGCCTAAAAGTTGTCCATGATCTGGTGGGCGTGGGAGCCATCGGGGACATTAACTCTGCATCGGACTCGGGCCAAGAAAGCAGCCACTTGAGTTCGGCATCCGCCTTGCATCGTGGCGGAAACTTGGTGCCTCCCCTTTTGTTATCCACGGCTAAGCTTGGGCCTACAGTACACGTCGAGAATAGATATGCCAACCAACCAGCCAGCCAACCAGCCAGCCAGCCAACCAGCCAGCCAGCCAACCAGCCAGCCAGCCAGCCTCGGAGACACAGTAAGCCGGTGAGGTGTTGAAATAGAGTATGTCGATGACCCACAGATTAGGGCCTGCTTGTCAGCTGCGTGCAGTGGAGCATAACACGGTGTTCACGGATCTCGCTTGTCTCTTTTTGCCGAGCATGAGATGATAGTACTGCGCTATCGAATCGAAGAATGGGGGAGGGGACGACAGTTCTCATATTTTGTGCTGCATGGCGGGGCTGTAGCCGCACATGATGAGCAGCTGAGTGTGGTTTATTCTTACTCGGCTATTCGAGCAGAACCTGTAGGTTTTGAAAACTTTTTCGAATGGCCTGGGCATTATCGGTATTGCCGGCTATGGCATCGGGGAGTGCTACTCAAGTACATAGCACATTTCTTTGGCTTTGTGGGGTCTCCCCTTAGTAATTTGTTCTTCATGGGAAATCCATATTATGTTATAGCATAGGAATGTATAGGGGTTGGTGTGATCTAAGGTCGTCGTTGTGCATGTATTCTGTAATGTATCATACTGAATAAAGTTAAAGTCAGTCAGACCTCACACTAAGAGGGACCGGCAGAATGGTTTAAAGGGCTGAGAAGAAAAGGTTTCCCACAAGGTTCCTGAGATCAAACCTCCCTACTGCCCTGAGAGATCCTGTCATAGAAAGTTTATCCCGAATAAGAGATATTATGATATCATACTGTGGATGCTTTGTTTCCTATTGAGCCCAGTAATTTCTTTCCCCTACTATCCTGATACCCCGAGGAGTCTTACCCCCCACAGTTTCTGAGCAAATCCTAAGGTTGGGGTGAAGGGTACCTGAGAACCGGTTGGGCGATAGGAAGTCCCTGCACTGCGTCAATCTGAAGCTTTGGAGAAATCCTCAGGCCTCCACTATTCTAGAACTGGGGGGTTCTACTCTGTGACAAGCATGAATCCTGCTTCTTTCCATCGTTCCGGGGTCTTGTAGGATGGGGGTTGCTCATGTGGGGGCTCTGTGGTGTTCTGTCAACGGACTATCGTATAGTGCATTGCGTCTAAAATGTGAACCTGGACCGTTGCACCATGCAACATACGGCCCTGCGGGCAATTAAGGTTATATTGTGGGAGTAGTGTCGCAGTTTTTCAAGATTCAATGTTTTATTCATAATAATAATATTATTAAAGTGGTTATGCTTTTAATCATATCTCCCCACTTCTTTTTAATTGCCAGGGCAAATAAACCAACAAGATGGAAAGAAGGCAACTGGGCTAAGGCGCCATCCAACGAGCGGCAGATGTATGATAGTCTGGGGCTAACTCTGGCAGACAAACAAATGGGGCAAGGGGCATGTTAATGTTGCTCCACATGTGGGATGCTCAAGGTTCATTTCCGTTCCAACATGTTCCGGCTGTATTGGGGGGGGGGGCCGTACAAAATAGACAAATGCTGTGATGAGTGTAAATGCAGTTTTCAAAAGTATCTGGATGTCTTGGGGCCAAGACTGGAGGATTTATCATAGGTGTAAATTTGAACGCCTTGGCGCCCAGACATCCGGATGCTTTTGAAAATCGCCACTAGTTACTTGGGGGGCAATCGGACACTGAGTGAGAGGCTGTGATGAGGGTGTGGGAAAGTTAGGGGAGTGTTAGGGAGTGGCTTATTAGTTCTCTATTTTGTATGATATATGGGAAATATGGCTTAGGGCGTTGTGGTTAATGAGGGTGAGAATGGCTGATGAATTGAATACCTGTCTCTAGATATTAGTATGAAAATATAGAAATTGATGACTGCAGCTGAATCTCGTCCAAACCCCTGCGGGGAGCCCCTTCAATGATTAATTGATTGGTTAACCTAAATTAACTATTTATCATGTTATTAACATTATTGTGGGGTTGCAGTTGAACAAGGGCAAGCAAGGGGCGGGCAGCCCTACCAGAATGTTATGATACCGTATTTTTTTGGGATATCGGGAATGCCCGCTAGGGGAGCCTAGAGCGGAAGAGGTGAAATAGGCGAGTTTGCTATCATACTTGCTTCAGGGGAGCTGACAAGCTTGCGTCATCAACCTTTCAAATTGAACGTCAACCAGCAAAAGATACTAGTTTATATCGGGGGGGGGGTCATGGCAAAGGTTCTTTGAACTTGGATGCAAAAAAAGGGTTGCCGTCTCAAGCGGGAATAAGTAATGGAATGATTTATTAGCGATTTAGTCTTGCTTCCCAGAAGGTGTGGGAGGATTAAATGCGAATAGTGTCTCAATTGAATTGATATATTCTTGCTCAAGTTTTCTTGCTCCGCTCCATCACCAAATCTCACACGCTGCGTTTTTGATATGATACTCGTTGTTGGAATTAGGATTTCGGATATGCACTCTCTACGTATCAGAGTACGACAAGGCCGGTCATTCACCCCTGGTTCCGGTTTCCTACCCTCCGAGTTGGACTTACTGCTTTTGACTTTTTCCCTCATGTCACTGCCCAATCAGTCGACTGGAAACGCAATTCTACTCTCACTTGTTTTCTCTTCTCTTCCATATTGTGCCCTTTATCTTCTTTTCCTCTGCCGATATATGTTGCTGTTTCACTGTGTAAATAGTAGGCCTTCCTGGCCCTCTGAGATTGAAAAAAGTATCTCTCGCGCGTACATGTTTCCGGCATATGGCTTGACAATTGAACCGTTTTTCAATACTCGTTTAACTTTGCCACCACCACCCAATAACCACGTGTGTGCCCCCAACCCCTTAGCGTCATTCCGGATATGCCCAAAAAATGCGGTGCCTCCAGGAGGGACATGCTCGACCTTGGGAACACTGCCTTCTTCCCCAAGATAAGCGGTATTCGCCGTGAGGTGGCTTCTCGACAACGATATCACTGGACATCGGAAATACCCCCCTCCACGCAATGCTGCAATACAGTGTCAGTAAAAAGGTTGGGGGATTATGATGAAATTGGTCTTTAGGATGCCAAATTGTTGAAACACTAACAGCGTAAAGTCTAGTCGAAAGAGCTCCTGTCGGTGGGTGAGGTTACTCCCTTAATACTAGATGAAGTAAATTCAGTAGCATTCGCATGGCAGACAAAGCCGTATTTCAGGGCGGGGGGACGATCCGGAAGAGGACAAAAGCACAACATCCCCAATTAACCATCAACTTTCCTCTTTTTTCTTTCTTTGCATTTTCATCTCGGTTTCCCTGACAGCTGTGAACCTGTTAACACGCAAATTGGCGCAACTTTGTTTTTTCAAAAATCGCCATTCACATCAAAGAACGCCTGGAAACCACAGAACCGCCGACAGTACTATACCCTGGTATGGGCGCTAGCGATGGGGTGGATAGATATCCGAGATTCCTAGGTTTCTTTTAGCGCTCCTGTCAATTCCTGCCAGATTAAATTATTTCCTTACCGCTCATAGTGCTCTAGTGATGAGTACGGGACTTCGGGCCTCTGTCCATTGCATCACTGACATCTACACCCTCATACGGTATAGTATACTAGTAGGCTCCCCAAGGGCTCCAGAGAGTTGAAGACACACTGCTCTATTCGTAGCTGGTCTTGCACCACACCCCTATAATACATATCTTCCCCGAGAGTGGAGATCCCGCATGACCTTTTTGTACTCCTCGCCAAATGAGATATTTGTCAGATGTGTTTGTCCTCTTCTCTTTTCCACTTTTCCGCCCGGCACGGCCAGCTTTCCAGTCCCGGTCCACAAAATGATGTGGCACCGATCCGCTTAGATCTTATTGATCACTGCATTTGCATCTCCACCATGCACCGTGGATAAGCGGTGGTCACCGGCGTTGGCGAGAAATCATGACTGCGGGCACACTAAATTCACCTCTCATACTGGATGGTGTGGTGCTTGTGGGTTGGCTTATTAGTAGCCACAGCCCTCAACTGGTAACGTAACTACGGACCTGTCCTGCAGGTATTATAACGGATATTTTCCACCAACTCGGAGCGTACCAACTCATGGGAGCACAACTAGAGCGCTCGTACACTCGCTGCCTACGGTCCCTACTGTGATGCAAAGCTCAAGCATACTGTCGTTCCTTCATCTCACAGACATCTCCCCCCATGCATGAAAAAATCAGCGAGTGACACCTCATGAAAATCCGGACGTACCCGGTGTTAACCCCTGCATGCTCCGCACGAAGCCTTGATTACCAATGTTTGAAGGGCCGCTTATGTGCGATATACGGTGCAGTATTTCACCCCGACCCCGCCCCGTCAATGCGACGAGGGTAAATTAATTCACCTTGTGCCCCTACGACGCCTGAAAGCTAACTATGAACAACGGAAATATACGGAAAAGGAAATTACAACGCCAACGCCTAACTTTGTACAACTCTTTTCTGTTGTTTTTTTCCCACACGGGGTTTTCTCTCTCGTCATGGGATTTTCTCAACACGCGTTTCACGACGTTTTTCCACTGGAAGTTAGGCATTAGCAATGAACATCGGAGAGTTGGTGGAATACAGAGAACCTACAAGGCATGTCGAAAATCGTGGGTATTTCCTGGTTATTGCTGCCCTTCGCTCTGAAGACGAATTTAACCCTTTCCTTGAAAGTCATTGGTCGAACTTTTTCCGAAACAAAGGCATCGCCGTCCGGGACTACATTGCTAAGCCTGGCGGAAGAGTATATTTCTCCGGTGGTTTGGTATTGGAAGTACAGTTGCAATTGCTCGAGCTCATACCTCAACGCCTTGTTCTCGTTTCTGCGTCGTCTCAGGAAGAACATCGCAATTATCAGAGCCATAGTAAGTGCCCCGCCGGCTCCTCCGACAGCAATGTACCACTTCCTCCATTTTGCATTCGACCGCTTCTTTTGCGCTTCCATCCCCTGCTCGCCCGGGCAGATGCCGGTAAAGAGGCACTTCAAATCCTCGTCCTCCCAGCCTAGAGCTGGTTCCTGAGTCTTTGCACCGAGTGAGGCAATGATATCTGGATTTGGCATAAACTTGGAATCTCCCGAATCGCTAGGAGCATACTCGGTTTGCCATTTAAGTGTGTTCATGTCAAAGAGATTTAATTCATCCCATCGACAGTCCGTGAGTCTCTCGCTAGAATTGACTCTGTGCCCACCGAGGACAAGCATTTGTTTGTTGTTGACCATATGACATGTCATCCGCTGCCGTGCCTCTGGGTTTGTATCGCCAAGTTTAACCTTGTAGTAGCGGAATGCCGGAAGACTGAGAATGTACATATCATCGAATGGCTTATCGTTCATGCCCAGCATTGGGGTCATGTAGTCGGTACCCCCACCATATATGAAGATATGGTGGGTCCTGTTACCGGAGGGGTCGGGATCGGAGGTCGCCGCAACCATGCAAAAGTTTTTCCTCTCCCAGGGCATCGCCTCCGAGTCCCCCACCGCGGTTTGGTAAAACCATCTCCCGGCATCAATATCGTAAATCCATATCGTGTCCATTTGAGACATAGGGTTCACCCGTACATCGTCGGGGTCGATTCCATCCTTTGTTGTTGCATTTTGGACGGGTGCTGATAGCTTTACGCATGTTAGCCAAATTCGCATAATGTTTCAGACCCGGTACTCACCCGCACTTTGTACTCCCCCGTGCCACCAACCAACACCAGGCTGCCCTTCTTTCCTACCGGGAGGTAAACCACGCTCGGTCCAATCCTCTTTTGCTTTAGCGGCAGTCTTTCCGTCTAACTGCAGAGTGAGCATAGATTGGCAAAAAATACTGGGGTATCATATCTCCTACCTTTCTCTTCTTCCCGGCTACCAAATCTATGACGGTGAATTGTTCCTCGGGCCCGTAGTACCAGCCCTTGAAGGTGTTATTTTCATAAGCCCTTAGTCCACCGATGTAAAACCCTGTTTCCCCATCCGAAGTCACGACCGACGCGCCCAGAGACTGTCTATTTGGGAACTCTTCGTCGACATGGCTCCATCTGTCCGTCATCTGCCAAGTCTGATTGGTGAGACTGTAGCCCCACATCGACGATGGTTGCTCCGGCAAGGATTTTGGTGTCTGCCCTTCATACAAGAAGACATAGTCGCCCTTTCCGCTATACATTGCTCCGGCCGAGAAGGCTGGAGGAATTGTGTCACCATTAATCTTTGGCTTTTGCCAAGGGACTGTATTCCTGCCTAGCTGGAAACTCTGTGTAAGGTCCAATTGGAGAAATTCGATATCTATTAATTAAGCCAGTCAGAACAGCGCTCGGCGGGGGAAAAAATAGGTAGAGAATTATACTGGGGAATTCTTGGACAGTATTGTTCCGTTTGAGAAGCATACTCCCGCCAAACATATATAGCGTTCCATTCTTAATGGTACCTATAAACGTTAAAAATTGAATTCCGAGCCGCACATGAGGATTTCATACTTTGATGAGCCCAACGACGGCAAAGACCTTCCTGCTGAAAAGGATCAGCCTTTATGGTTGCACCAGGAGCCTTTGTGTTCCGGGAATTCGCCTGTCGTTCGAAAAGTTCGCCAGCGAGCGCACGGGCGCACAAACAGAGAGTTAGGACTGTCAAGATGATCATCATCCCCAAAGACATTAAACAAACAAACAAAAAAACTTTGCTGGAAGAGCGGAATGTCAAATGTGATATAAGAAGTGAAGAAAATTGCCTCCAAACACCAGGTTGCGGCGCTTAAATCGAGAAAAATTGTTGATTTTTCAAAATGAAAACATAAGAAGCGAAGAGAACGATAGACCAAGAGCAAAACGAATGTGGATAGAAAAAAAATCCCAGAAGGAAGCCCTTCTCTTTGGGCTATCCAAGGGTTCGCAAGGATGGGGAAAGGTGCGACGGGAGAGAATATACCAGAGGGAGAGACGGGGACCCTGTGATGATATACTGGTACGAGCTAGGGGGCAGCTAGTCTCAGAGTATGAGTTCCTCTTCCAGATGTCACTAAATCCTCAAACATCGGAACTGCATCGCTGAGTAGCACAGGGTCCCAGGGATCAAACACTGACTTCCTTTCTGAAGGAGCGGCTGCGTACCGGCATTGTATTCTCCGAGCCACAAAGTCTCTGCCCATCTAAAACCTCATGAGCCACCACTCGTCAACCCATCGCAATACATCCATCTAGTACCGTACTGTACGTAATTGACAAATATTTCTTGAGAAGTTAATTAAAACAAGGGGATTATCTTCTATAAGCTTATTCTAGAGGGCTAAAGCTGCGGGGATGGTTTATAGGGTGAACAAAGACTTTCCAACAAGGGAGGTGAACGTCCCGATCTCAGCTAAGCGGGCCTGCAACCAAGCTTCTCACAACAAACCCTCGACATTAGACAAATAATAATCTGGAGGCTAGCAATTGGGCGGGGAAGGGTAATGGGATCGCATGAACACGCGCCAGATGTAGTAGGCTCTTGAGACGTGGGTGTGGAGGTTCATAAGTGTCAAGATCACCACCCCTGGTCTGCGACAAGCGAAACACAAAGGTATCGGATTCGTCGGCTGTCTGTCGGGAGGACCCGTGGGTGTCAGAAAGAAGGTCGTACCGACCCCGACCCCGAGACCGTTTCAAAACATTACCGTCCCCGGGCGCGTGAAAGTCGCAACTGGTGGGAAATTATAGAGTTTGAATATCCGGGGCTGCCTTCGTCGTAGGGAACTAAACAGACAAGAATTGAGCTAACTGTTCTCAAGGTTTGATTCGCTCCGCAGGATCTTTAAAAAGAGATTGCTCCCTTACCTAAGCGATAACCAAGGAAAGAGTAAGCGCGCGCGTTTAAAGGTAAATTGTGCTTGGCAGGTACTCGAGTAATCCCTTGGGGGAGTGGTGGCTGATTGGTAGCCAGTTAGGAGACGGCACATATCCACCGGCAAGGGCTGGAAAGGCAGATCACAATTGCGCCCTCTCGCTCATCCGCAGGCCCCCTCAGTTCAATAATGCCAGCAAATCATGATTTTTTCGGATGAAGACATCCCCAAGGTGAGAGAGAAAAACATCTGTGCTAGGGATGTTTCGACCGAGAGAAGAAAAAATTCAGGGATACTCACAGTAGCGGACCCCGGTTCTGGAAATAAGGGGTACGGCAGTCTATGGCAGCTGAAAGGTCGGAAGGGGAGTCAGTCGTTGAGGCTTGGAGCATCAGAAGGTCAAGCATGTGCGCGGGTAGCCATTGCCTCGCGCAAATTCCCGAAGGCAAGGTCTTGCAGTCTCGGGCTTCAACACCTGATTGGCCAAACGAGGGGTAGCTGTACGGTATAGTACTAGTACAGTACCGGAACCATACTCAACCCGAACCCGAACAAGCGGGCGTGGACCCGCCGGAAACGAGATAGAAAGCTTGACCTAGAAGCGGTCCCGCGAACATCATACATGTCCGACACCACTGAGGGCCGGTATTCTAGACGAAAGGCATTATCCATAACGGTGCCACTTGTGGAAGGTTCTCATCGGAGAAAAGAATTGGAAGGTCACATATGCCGATATCGAAAAGCCATGAAGCCTAGCTACGATAGAAGGATCTTCAGTCCAGAATTGGATAATTCAACCCTGGGTATACCCCCGCAATTTCCGGTCGAAAGCGGACCGATTACTTGGGTCATAGGTTCGGGGGGGGGGAAGCAAAAGTTCATGTGAGGATGGGTTGACAGTAGAATTGAAAGTAGCGGCATCATAAAGCGGGTGGGAACTTACGCTCCTCACATATTAGGGACTTCGCAGGAGGGCAATACCGTACGGTACTATTGCATTAATACGACGAGAATGTTGATAACAGAGTACAATATATCATGGAATAGCCGTCTCAATGGCTGGACCGAAGCGAAAATCGTCTGGGATGACCTCAGGACCCAGCTTTAGACAAGCTAGATTGCCAAGCCTTCAACCTCACAGGCTTCAAGGAATGTCCCTTTACTACAACTCTAAGTACCTTCCGCAAGTACCGTCTATTCCATGCTAGATTCATGCTCGAATATTCTGTTAGACTCGGGACCAAAGAGTAGAATCTAGAGTTCATATACCTGCATTCCGCTTACATCGGGACACCGATATCTAGCCAAAGAGCGGAACCCGCTGTCCTCTAGGAGCACCTGAGGACTCAAAACAATACCCAATGAGCCCACAAGAAACCCCAGAGCGCTTCACCGTTACCATCCCAATATGAGTCCCCTTGCACACTCGAGTATGATACCCCAAATAACCAAGCAAACAGCCCCCCCCCCCATCCCGTGGGATCCAAGATTCATGCAGGAAAGAAAAAAAAAAGATAATACCAGAAACTCGCGCATACCGGTACATCAACTCGAGCGGCCAATATCCGTACAACTATCATACTAGCTCTGACCCTCGGTCACCGGCACACCGCTACTAAATTCTCCTATGTCCCCCTTCCACCGCCACAGGTACTTCAACCCGCGTCCGAATACCACGGCAAGAGCGCACCTCGAGCCGGTGTTGTTTGCCGACTGATATTTGTGGCGGGGGGGGTAGAGGCTAGAACACCTAGCCCGGAAGATGGACTTTAAGCGCCAGCATTAGATTTCCAAAATATTTAATCTTAGCGACCGGATACTTTTAGTCATTATACTCCGACGGGGTCCGCAGGAACCAAGGACGAGTACTAAGACAAAATATTTTAGGCTGCACTAATATTACTTCACCATACAACCGTCCTAAAACATATCCCCCTAGTACATTCCCGCCCACCACAATCATAGTCTACTGCGAGTATGATATGATACTTGTAAGTTACCGGTAGTGGACAAGGGCGCTTTGGCCCAACACCTTGAGCGAATCCTTAGCAAAACGCCAACCATCAACCGTGGTCCGCCGCCTTACCTGTGTCAGAATTCATTTTTGTTTTTAGTTCTGCTGTTTAAACTCCTTTAATAACTTATAGTGTTCTTTTGCCGCTGTTTCCCCCCTTCTCTTCTGTTGAGACGCCCTTGTAAAGAGGGCGTAGATGTAGAAACATCGACTCGGTCGTTGAGTGTAAGTACTATATACACTGGCGGGGGGGGAGGATCAAATGGTCGGCGAACCCTCCACAACCGACTTCCACCCCTTCCGTGAGGCGTGCGGTGAGGGACATCTGTAGCCGGAGTATCCGGTGGAGAAGCACCGTCCGTCTTCAAGAGATATTCAACCACCACTCATAGAAGAATTGTGGCTCCATTAGGCTATAGAGCGGATGACCGTCTACACATCAATAGAGAAGATAGATATATCTCAAGCTTTTATGGAGATTTTGGGATTTGGTAGTGGGTCCAGGGATTTAGTGGCGGGGGGGTATCCTAGGCATGCTGATTGCGATTAATTTCCTTGGCAAAAACGACTAACAGTTATTTCAAGGGGTACTTGTATGTGTAGTAACCACTCTCGGAAGTTCGTAGGCCGTTACCGAGCTAGAATGAATGTCGGCCTGCTCCGGCCATAAGAGGTCTTCCACCATACCGTAGAATTCCATAAGTAAGCCGCGCGGATTATTCAAAGGTTGAGTTGTGGAGCAAGGGATTATCTAAGGGCTCATACTCACATGAGCTAGGTATTGGGTGGCTGCGGCTTATTTATGGAATTCTACGGTACCCCTTGAGTATGAGAGACCTAATTTCGCACACCGCTAGTACTTCTGCGCAGGTCTGGAGCAGCCAACGCGCGGAAACAATTTTCCCGATAGTGTGGTTCCGGGTCCTGGATGGGAAGCATGTACTATTAATCCTACCACCTCCCCTCCCACTCTGACTCTTTCAATTGACGGAAAGCATCCAACCAGGCCATTATGAAGCTTAGAATTGCTGTAGATTCAGTACCCGCATGAAAGGCGCTGTGGCAAGGGGCTACAAATTTCCCTCCCATCGCTCCTAACACCATATTTGGGCTTTGTCTGTGAGGTGCTGAAGGTTATCTCTTAGGGACCAAGCCCCGTCTGTAAAAACCCATCGGCTGGTTTATCAAGCACCGCGATTAGTATGATAGGCCCAATAAAATTGGTTGTGGTGCAAGTATTGTGCTCGTAGAGTATGATACAGTCCCCAACAGGGGTGTGACGAATACGGCAGGTGACCAGCAGGGGCACCTGGCGGGCAAAAAGTTGAATTCGTCAAGTAGAATAACAAAAAAGGCCTGTCACCGACGCCTGCTCGCCGCTGGCCGGTATTCGTCATGTCCCCGTTGGAGAGTGGACTCTGCATCAACTCAACCCCTTGGGTCTGAGCTATAATGCTTGACCGCAGGTTACCGGCGACGGGGGTTTGTGGTTGGTTGAATTTATTATGCTACTATGCCATGAAGTGTCGATAGCGCTGCCTTCTCTAGGGATCCCGTCCCGCTAAATATCTGCCGGGCCTTTGCGCCCGACTTGGAGATGTTGAAACTGATGCATGGGTAGTAAAGCGGTTTAATGGGCACGGAGCCGATACCTCGAGCAATACAACTTCGTTGGATACGTGAAATCGAGGAGGTTTTTAGATGTGGTTCGGGAATCGTACAGAAAATACCCCTTGCCGAGATTACCAAGGTAGTCTCTGGAAACGACGGAAGGGAGGGAAATATGCACGAGTGACCACGTATGAAGACTTATATCCTTGCCCTAAAAATACCCTACGAACGATGGTGCTAGTGGCTGGTTCTGGATGTATCGTAGCTAACACAACAGATCATAACAGACCACGACATCGAAAACAATCGGTAACTTGAAATGTCTCACCGGGAGTCGCCGGGAGAAGGGAGAACGCGATAATATAAAATACAAACATAGCTAGTAAGACAACGAGGAAGTGCGGTGGGCCACACTGCAGAACCAAAGAGGAAAAACCGAAAAGAACGAAGGAATACCTTAAGGAGGTTAGAAAGTGCCATAAAGGAAACTTAATTAACCGGCACACCAGCTTGCAAGAGCGCCCTCCCCCAAGCATCGAAAAAGCTCTCCCTCTCACCGACAAGCACTTCGTAAGCCTTTATAGCAATGTTTTTCCATAATATCGCGGTCCAAAGATCGCCCGCCATCGCCCCCGCGGTAATGACATGTATAAACACCCTCATGACTAGATAGCCCATGTATCCATATCTCTCAATCACCACCTTCCTCCCCTTAGTTGTGATCTTGAACCCTAATCTATTTAGGGTCTGCTTTGCAAGGAGGAAAACATCCTGCGGACGCTCTGCCCTCACGAAGAATGTCTGCAGAATGTCTGTTGGCGAGAGTAGTAGGATCCGTGGGTGGATAAATTCGGGCTTGGCGTAGGTTGCTTCGATCCCCTTTATCAGCGTTGTCAAGGGTGCGATTGCCGAATTTGACTTCTTAACTGATTGTTTGAAGTAGACTTTGAACTTTAGTGCTTTCTCTATCAGCTCTTGGCGCTTGTCTTGGACCTCCTGCGATTCGGCGACTTCGACCTGGCAGAGGGTGCATTCGCAATTGAATCCCCATTCCGTGTAGAACGCTTTTTGACGTTCTTGCACACCGGCTCGGTTCTCGATGTAATTGATAGTGATTTCCTCCCCTTCGGAGATGTCCCTTGCTGCACGGACTATGAGGAGACCTCCCAGGAATGAACGAACTGAATTTGGCCAACAGGAGTGGTTGATATATGAGGGCATTATCCAGAGGCCTGAGCCCTCAGGGGCGCCTGTAGGTGCTGCCTCGGCGATGGCTTTTTCCACCTCACTTTTTGTTCTGAATAGGTTTTCAAGAGGATCATCGGTAGAACTGAGCCGTTTACAATCAGTACAGTTCCTCAGCATGATGTGCATCACCAAGTGTCTAATATCATTAGCGGTCGGAATTCTTTTAGAGGGCTGCTTAGAACTTACGAGTCGACGACCGGCAATCCGTCAACGATTTCTCCCGGAACTCTTTGGTAACCTCCGCTGTTTAGCCCATAAAACCCCTTCGCCTTCTTCGGGCTGTGGTATAGCACTTGGATCAATTCCCGAAAAATTTGAGAGCGCGTGCCGGACTGCCCCTTCCTATCCTTGATATTCAACAGAGCATTAATCCTCACATCTGCAGCCTCTCCGTGGCAAACAATAAAGGCTTTTGAACAAAGTAGCAGATCCCCAAACTTTACGTCCCGAGTGGCGAACAGTCCTCTCCCTTTACTCCCCGCATCCCCCACCCTAACCGGCCCAACATATTCTGCACAGTCGAGTTTGCCTCTTTTCTCCCCCCACTCTTTAACTTCATTTCTCATTTTTAAGAATGCATACTCTCCCGTTCGCTGCTCTTGCAAACGCCGGAACGTTCGGAGGAGCCTTTCCTTTGCATTTTTGTTTTCTGGAAACTCCTTTAGTAGCTTTACAAAGCGGGCTTTGGCGGATTCGTAGTCGCCGTCCTCGTAGAAAGCTAGTGCGCTGCGATAAAGAGCCTTTTGGTTCAGTGGTTCGTAGGAGAGCACCTTTTCGGCATCTGTCAGGGCCTTCTCATTGTGACCTAGTTCTAGGTATGCTTGGGCGCGGTTAAGAAGGAGGATTATCTCGGGCGCTGAACCGGGTCCTGCGATTTCGAGGCCTTTTGTGTAACTTTAAGAAGTTAGTGAAGGTTGCCTTAGACACTTTTGATAAGGTTTTATCAGCGTGCTCCCACAATCTAGTACTCACCATTGAACAGCTTCAAAATATTGTTTCCCTTTATAAAAAATGTTCCCGTCATCCTTCCAATCCAATGACTCCCTCCCCAATAACCTAATCCTTGGCCGCCAATTCTCCGGAATCCTTTCATCTTCACTGTCCAAAAATATGATGTCCGAGACATGATCAACGCGGATGCTCGTCCCACCTACGGAGGTCGTCTTGAAGTAGGGCTCCTTCACGATGAAAACCTGCCCCTCAGGCATAACATTTCCCAGAGATCTGCGACTATCCTGATTGTATATCTGCACCAACTCCACTTCTCCGTTCTCATCTTCGGCTATTGTTGTCACGGAAACATATCTTTTCGGACCGACAACTGCTCTCAGTAGTATATAACTCCCACGATGCGCAATCTCGAGTCTTAAATCATCAAGGAATTTCTTCTCCAGAGTAGCAAACGGGACGGTGCAAGGTGGGTACTCGCTGTAGGTTATGTTGGTTGCAAATCCGCCCGTAGGTTCCACCAGCTCCGGAGCATCCTTGTTCTCCAGGTGGTATAGCCAAATGTACTGCAACCGCGAAGGTTTATTAAGGGGTTTCTGGCCTTTGCGGGCTGTGGAATCTTTGAAGGTTCTCTCCGCTCTGTTGAGATAATGAAGCCATTGGTCTTCCTCTGTGGGACGTTCGAAGCCAAACATCTTGCTCTAAGTAAATCCGTCGATTTTACGATGAGGGGCGTAGGTGAAAATTAGGTGGGGAAAGTGCTGATTATTTGTGCCCCTCCCGAAGTACTGTACTGTACACCGGAGGACAAAAAAGTGCATGAGTTTTCGTGCAATGCAACCATCGCCAAAAAAAAATCACCCCAAGACCGATGAAGGCCAGAATCCAACACAATGCCTGCAACACAACATACCAGGACATGCCAAAGAATGAATACTGAGAAGGCTGCAGAGGCCTTGCTCTACCTTGTACAGACTTAGCCTTCTAGGCGGATAAAGCAGTGATAGGTGCTAGTCTAGCAGAGCAAAGCAAGTCTGCCGCAGACGGAAGCCCAAGTTACCCTGCCACCACCATCGACCGATACGGAAATGGTGCGCCTCCACAATCATAGCCCCGCTTCCATTGATATATCTGCGTGGACGGAATTAACCACCATCAACTAAGAGGAGGGACTTTGGGTATGGAAATACCACTCCCCCACTGACGCTACAATACTGATAGCCAAAATGAACACAAAAGACTATTGGGCCCAACTGCAGAAGAGGAAGCTTAGAATCCTATACAAGAAGAGGTTGACTAAATGGTTTGGTTTTGGGGTTGAAGTGCTGGGCGCTGGGGGGGTATTTGGTTGCCGTACATCTTTTCTGTTCGGTTAATTTTGTCAATGCACAATAATACCATATCATACTTCCTATTAAAAATAGGCGTTCGGATATGCACTTTCTAATTGGGATTTTAGAGCTAAGGTAGAAGGGACTTTAGTATTGTAGAGAAAATACTCGTTTCTATTGAGTTTGGCTTAGTCTGAACATGACATACCAGGTCCTATATATCACGATTCACACACAGTATTCTCAAACCAGTTATTTCACTCCTTTGCTGGCTCAATTTCACACCTACGCCTCCGAACAAATCATTCTATCATCATGGGACATCACTCTTGCCGTCCCCTGCCATCCCCTACAGTCCCCCGGCTGTCCACCCCCCCTGCCCTGAACTAACATGTCTCACCCTGTAGGGCCCGCCGTCCTGCCCAAGGACGGCCGTCTTGCCCTGCGGCCGCCCAGAACGGATTACAGATTGCTGTCCGGTCCCGTCCGGGGCTCTTGGCAGTCACCCCGCGGGGTCCCGCCGGGTCCCCGGCCTGCTGGGAATACTGGTTGGTGGTCAGCTGTCGGGTTGTGAGTTGTTGAATGCCAACTAAGTTAGTGCGGTTGGGGGAATCCCACACCGCTTACAGAAAACATTTTCCAGTAGCCGAGCCTCTTGCTAGCCCTACTGAATTATGTGACTGCGGCCGAATATGTTGGTCCATGCAAAACGGACTTTCTTTGAAAAGCAATCAACCTTAAAAGTTGGAATTCTACAGAAATATTGTCAAGTCCTATGACCCCTCGAACCGTTTTTTCTCCTCAGTCTATCAAATTTGTTCCTTCCTAGTAAGTTCTATTTCCTTCTAGATATATCGCTTGCGAGATCACTAGTGAAAATGGTCAAATATGGGGCACCGAATAGCAACTGGGATGGATAGCGAGCGACGTCTTCTCTTCGTTATTGCCTGCTGATCTAGCGGTAAGGACAGAAGTATATATCAAAAAGAAAACCAAGCTCTGATCCTTCTATCGATCACCACACGTCTCCACCTTCTTTCCTCCAGGTTCCAAAACAGAAACAAAAGAAAGAAACATTTTGCCTAATCTCTGAACAAAATAAATGCATCACCAAGACTCCCGCTCCCTTGTGCCTTTGATCAAATGCCCAACTCTTGTTCTCCCTTCATCTCTATTTTCCGTCATGAATTTTTTTTCAACATTCTGTGCTCCATCCCACCTGTCAACGGAAACATATTTCCCGTGCTTCCGCCCTTGTATGAGACAAATGAAACTATACTATGACGAGGAGAATAAACCGATTTCCAACAATCACAACCTTCGTAATTCTCAATTCTATTGTGTACCACAGACCTTCATTGACTCTGACTAATTTTATCTAGTCATGATAACAGAATCTCTTGATGGCATTATATCATCACTAGTTCTCGTTGCCTTATTACTGCACATCACCTTAGACTCTTTGTCAGTGAGCTCAATTGTCCGGTCTATTTCTCCTTAATTTCATATGGGATGAAAGGCAACGGGAAAGGACATCTAGACTGACTTATATCTTAGTGTCTCTTCATGTGACTGCCTCAGACAGATGGGTGAGAACTGTCAGGTCCTTCTACGTACTGTGTGTGTAGTGCAGGCGACTGGCGGGCCCGATGGGAGAGGGGCGGACTCTGCGGGCAATAGGCTGGGACTGTAGGATACATATTGGAGTTACCGATCAATAGATGGTTGCTGGAACCTGTGGTTGTCCTTTAAGATGGCGCCTTTCTCAAAGGACAAACTCTGTTGTACTATAGCTGGGAATATCTGCTGGAATACGGGGAACATTTTTAAAGTGGCCTTCTTCCAATTGCTGGGTGGCGGATGGCGGAAGGGTGGGTATGAAACAAAACTCTAGGATCAAAGCAACACTAAAGACAGATGGTCAGCACACAACTCTGCGAGGCGAATTTGACTTCTATTCTTCTCTCTCATGCCTCTGTTCTACGCATGTACCCTCTTCCTTCAGTTATAATATGATGCTAACAAAGAACAGAACAAACATCATAAGGAAGGCTTCTTCACCGCTCATAGCCTCCGTGCATCCGTCTGTCCCTCCCGGATGGTTCTGGCGCTGCGCTGATCCCAAGCGCATATCCGGAGAGTTTGCCTGAGCAATACAGGACCCGGCGCTTAGGCTGCAGATGCCAGATGTCGAGCAACCCCAAAGACATCCAGTACTTTCCCATATCGCTTTCTGGCTAGTGGATGTATTTGCTCTCCGAAGCTCTTTGTCTGAACGATCCCGGGATAGGTCATGTCCGTGTCCGGGCTGGTTTGCCAATCAGCATAGCTCTCAACAAGACCATGATGCTGTAGATGCCTGAAGGGCTGTTGGGACGATCAGGATCACAGGCTCTTATCCTATCATGTACTGTCCCATACTGATTCCTGCCTGTAAAATCCTGTCACTTTTACCCCTCAAAGTCTGGGAATTACTTCCTTTGTTTCACATTCCAACAAGTAACCTGAGAGACGGGGCATTACTTCCTACTTCATAGAGCTCTTTATCTACTTGGAGAGTTGGTGTTCGCTATATACCCACACTCAGTGCTCTCAATGGCCCGGAGCTCCCGTGGTGGTTGACTGGGGCACCCCCAAGAGCGGTGGACGAGGCGGCCAGAAAAATGCGGGCTGCCCTAGTCCGGGAAACCTCCTGTCGGTGGCCATAGCTAAGGACTACAGCCCCTGCAATATAAGGCAAACTCGAGAAGTGGACTGCGCGGGACTGCGCGGGGCTTCCGGGTAAATTCTTTTGCCCCATATGAAGGTAGAGAGATATATAAAAATAAAATAAAATAAGTGAGTTCTATTCTAACCACTAGAGAGAATTGGCCCATATACGAATAGTGTTACCCCAAATACCCCATAAGTGCTAGCAGCCAAAAGTATATCGGAAATATAGTAGCTTCCGAAAGTATAGTAACCATCATACAGGAAGTCCATTTCCACAACTCCTAATACCCTTTTGTACATAGACGTGCCATAAAGGTCTTTCACACAATCGGCTATCGTGATGCCACAACCCCAGCATCTGTGTTAACCGTCAGGTTGCATATCAACCCCCATATCCACCAATCCAAACCTGAGTGGCGATCGGGAACTGGGTGTGTAATCCAATGTGGCTTTCAAGGCCAGTTACTGTGGGAGGACCACACGGGTCTCTGGGAGCACTATGGGCTATGGGCACATGTAGGTAACTAAGGGTGACTACGGGTAACTACAGGTGATGTCAGGACATACTAGTATGAATTATTTCCCCCCTGGGGCAGTCAAGATTTATTCCTTTGCGGCGAGTTGCGGGGCAAGTTTGGGCAGGGGCAAGAGGGTATCGCACAACGTCATCCACTACTGTCCTCCTTCAGGATGGATGGACTGCCCCCCCCCGCCATACATCGGACAGACTTTTCGACTTCCCAGTGCGAGGTTCAGTGTGCCAAGCAGTCATGATAGAATTCTTTAAAATAAGGCATCAAATTACCAGCTCAGTCAAGTCAGGTAACATACAAGAAGTAGGTTAAAATATAATAATAATCAGAATGAAACTCAAAGGCATGCCAGAGTAACACTATCTCATGGGGGTAAAAAAAAACTGCGAGTCTGCGATAACATCTATGAATAAAGTAAAGGTCACTTGAAGTCGGTTTTCACGGCGAAATCTGAGAGTAATCCCGGGTGATACATCTTGATGTATCCCGCAACCTGGTGAACGTCAGCATACTATTAACTGGAAGCTTATACTCACGCGGCCGGATTGAAATCAGAAGGGCTAATTTTGGACTAGTGCATGTTTAGTGATGGTCCACCATATACGGTATAAACTCGCCAAACTCGGTGGAAAATCCCTT
>Ga0307513_10003919_pt1 | contig 20008 bp, 19 predicted proteins | sample 15_EM_MG_FD_202174 | JGI IMG/M metagenome (GOLD analysis project Ga0307513, IMG submission 202174) | Populus trichocarpa ectomycorrhiza microbial communities from riparian zone in the Pacific Northwest, United States - 15_EM | ecosystem: Host-associated > Plants > Roots > Unclassified | place...
GAGTAAGAATTACGTTTAGCAAGCCTCTTATCTTGCACGTTCTCGCCTTCCGTCTGACTGAATGTTCTTGCTGATCCATGTTCCTATCTCCTTGGACAGGCCAGGAAGTCCTCCGGAGTTGACAAAGAACCCGATGTGCGCTCTGTACACGTGTTGAGGGAGATGAAAAGCAACCGCTTCGATCTATTCCGAGGTCGGCTGTCCCACACAATCTCGGATCGATTGCAGGGGCTACCTGGGAGCCGCGGACATGAAGGGGATACAGCTGTGCTTCTCGTTTGTTGTTCAGTCACTGATTGCAGACGAGGATGAAATTCATTTAACCTTGATCTTTTGCGACGACACCTGGCGTAGAGTTAAGCCCGCGTTTCGATTGGTGAACGTTGTCTTCTAGCGTTCACGTTCCTATCGCCTGGCCTTGCTGGCCACGTTTACCATGGAAATCTTGAATGGGACGTCTAGAATTGGATAGAACTTTTACGAGGATGGTATTGTGGGGATCGATAAAGCCCTAGACTCTGGTGAAAGACGGAAGGGGCGAACGTGATTTACATTCTCCGGCAGTTATCGTGGGACGTTTATCTGAACCTGATCATCTCCCAATCCACATCTTCACCACCCGCCCAACGCGTTCGATAGTATAGAATGGCTCGCCAATTCTTCGTCGGAGGAAATTTCAAGATGAACCCTGCGACCAGGGAACAAAAAAAGAACATCGTCAAGATTCTCAACGACGCTGATGTTGACCCTACAGCCGGTAATCGTGCCATCTTATCCCCATTTCTTCGCGATGCTGACAACACGTTTCAGAGGTTGTTATCGCGCCACCCTCGCTGTATGTTCTTGCTCTTGCCGATATCTTGCGCAAAGATTTCAAGGTCGCCTCGCAAAACGCTTACATCAAAACCTCGGGTGCTTTCACTGGCGAGATAAGGTTGGATTTTGACTCGATTGGCTGTCGTTTACTTGGAAATTACTCAACAACCACTGGGATGCAGCCCCGCTCAGCTCGCTGACGCTGGAATCCCGTACGTTATCCTCGGTACGTTCTCGCAATATATCAAAAGATGTTCCACATTTCGCCCTTACCCATGTCCCGTTGCGGAACAAAGGGCATTCCGAGCGCCGTACTCTCTTCAAAGAAGACTCCGAACTCGTGGCACAGAAGACCAGGGCTGCGATCGACGCTGGATTGTCGGTGATTCTTTGCATTGGAGAAACACTCCAGGAGCGTGAGGCGGGCAAGTGCACCCAAGTTATCGAAACTCAGCTTAAAGCGGTTGTGCAACTCACCAAGGAGGATGACTGGAGGTGCGCTCCTTGCTATTAACAAAACGGATTTATGTCCGATGTTTTTGTGACCTTGCAGCAAGATCGTAATTGCATACGAACCCGTGTGGGCCATCGGTACGGGCGTAGTCGCGACGACTGCTCAAGCCCAGGAGGCACACGAGGACGTCAGAAAGTTCCTCCGTCAGGCTGTATCCACCGCAGTCGCCGAGAACACCAGAGTAATTTATGGAGGCAGCGTCAGCGGTGGGAACTGTTGCGAATTGGGTGAGTGCCTGAGGTTCAAGGATTATCCGGAGAGCGTTGGCTAATGTGTGTATGGAAGCCAAACAACCTGATGTTGATGGCTTCCTTGTTGGAGGGGCTTCGCTCAAGCCGGAATTCGTGAACATTATCAACTCCAGGAGGGCGTAGAGCACATGGGATGCCTTAAAAATATGTAATTGTTGAGAAGAATAGACAGCGAGAATTTTGCCTGCCGTTGTTTGGCTTGATCGATGTGGACAAACAAACAGACGCGGGGTGGTCCGTGCGCACCAGCGTCGGTACAAAAGGGAGCGCGGTTGGAATTGAAAGCCTCATACTTACCTTGAGGGCGTGATCCCCTTCACGTCTTGGGGTTACGGGTTGCAGGGCTCTTCCATAGCACGGCGACCCTGTCCTCAGAGGAGGCCTGTGATTTGTATGGGCTCCGGCTCATGCACTCTCTCAATATTTCCCTGTCCTGCTTCGGCCCTCGGGCTGGGCAGGCCTTTTTTTTTTGGCCGGTAATTAGCCCTAACCCTAACCCCAGTAAATTCCCAAATATATCCATCTGGCATCCGTCCGTAACGCTGTGTGACCCTCAACCTTCCACCTCACCGCGAGCGGCCACCCAGCTTGGTATGGCTCATGGAACGTCCGCGTAAGGACCAGCAGTCGCTGCAGAAACGTGTCTCTTGTGGTCTGGTGTGCAGTAGACATACCACCGACGCCTGACTTGCGATACCAACATCCCAACAGCCTCTCGTTGAACCTCCGTCCAGGGTCACGTTCCCTCCTTCCAGGATTGGAAATGAAGCCGCGGATGCGATCACCCAGTCATATCTTGCTCTCGAGCACATCTCCTTCACTTCGTCGTCGCTCCCTCTTCCACTATCGTTTCAAGTCGGCCATGGCCACCACTACCGCCACCGAGGTCGAAAAGACCGCACATCCGTTCGATAAAACAAATCTCGAAGCGCTGCTGAGCAGAAGATTCTTCTACGCGCCTGCCTTCGAGATCTATGGAGGTGCGAACGCATTTGCGGCCTTGACTGATTAACCAGAAGGAGATCTAATCATTTTCTACACTGACTAGGCGTCGCTGGCTTATACGATTACGGCCCTCCGGGCTCATCTCTCCAGGCCAATATTATTTCGGAATGGCGGAAACACTTTATCATTCAGGATCACATGCTAGAAGTCGACACCACAGTCATGACGCCCGCCACAGTATTCGAGGCCTCCGGTCACGTCGCCAGGTTTGCCGACTGGATGGTGAAGGATTCCAAAACCGGTGAAGTCCTCCGTGCCGATCACTTGGTGAAAAGCGTCTTCGAGGCCCGCCTGGCCGGTAATCTGGAGGCACGTGCCCCGAGAGAACAACCAGCAGCCGCCAAGTCCACCGTCCCCAACAAGAAGAAAAAGAAGGATGAACAGAAGAACGCCCCCGTTAAATTATCTGACGAGGTTGTTTCTCAATACGAGGTTATTCTCGCAAAGGTATGGGCCCCAGTTGCTTCCAAGCGATGTGAATCCGTTGCGAATTTGTCATGGTTCTAGCTCGACGACTACTCTGGGACAGAACTGGGGGAGCTATGTCGAACGCATGAAATAAAAAACCCCGCCACCGGAAACGAGGTTTCGGAACCCCAACAATTTAACCTCATGTTCGCTAGTAGCATCGGTCCCACCGGTCAACATCCTGGGTGTGTTGTCAACGTTCGAGACCCTGGGGCATGAAACCGTTTACCTTTCACAGTTATCTCCGTCCAGAGACGGCACAGGGCCACTTCCTGAATTTCAACCGACTTCTCGAATTCAACAACGGACGTATCCCGTTCGCGTCCGCACAAATAGGCCGATCATTCCGCAACGAGATCTCGCCCCGTGCAGGTCTACTCCGTGTTCGAGAATTCACGATGGCCGAGATCGAGCACTACGTGGACCCAGAGGATAAACGTCATGAGCAATTCCACCAAGTTCGAGATGTCGTCCTTTCCCTGCTCGATCGGGATACCCAGTACGCCGGCTCCACAGTTCCCCAGAAACTCACGATCGGCGAGGCGGTCAATAAAGGCATTGTCGCCAACGAGACGCTCGGCTATTTCCTAGTCAGGATTTACGAATTCTTGATCAAAATCGGCATAAACCCGGCGAGGCTACGGTTCAGACAACATATGGGCAACGAAATGGCACATTATGCAACGGACTGCTGGGACGCAGAGATTCATAACTCGTATGGGTGGACCGAATGTGTGGGCTGCGCTGATCGGGCCGCATACGATCTCTCTGTACACTCAGCCAGGACGGGACAGCCGCTGCTCGTGAGACAGGCTTTGAAAGAGCCGATTGTTACCGAGAAGGAGACGCCTGAATTCAATAAGAAGGTGATTGGTAAGACGTTCGGGAAGGATGCCGCCGCGATCCTGAAGACGGTGGAGAGTTTGGATGAAGCCGGGCTGGCGAGACTCAAGGGCGAGTTAGCGCAGGGGTGAGATGACTCTACTCCAACGCTTACGGAACGATGCGCTGACCAGTTGGCAGCTCTGCCGTGATTGATGTTGGAGAAGGACAGGAGTTCTCGCTGACTCCTGAGATGCTCAAGATAGAGCGAAAAACATTCAAACAGTCCGGTGGGTGTCAGCCTGGTCCCTTCATTTCCGGTTCCTTAGCAGCCGATTGATCATCCCCCAGTCAGGGAGTTTGTTCCCAACGTGATTGAACCTTCATTTGGGATCGGACGCATCCTTTATTCCCTGCTCGAACATTCCTACTGGGCTAGGAAGGAGGACGTGGACCGGGGGGTGAGTCGGCTTCGCACGTCCGTGCCGAAGCGATTTTCATTTAGATTTGGGGGTGGTATTAGGTTCTGTCCTTGCCACCCTTAGTTGCTCCGACAAAGGTTTTGATCGTGCCCCTCAGCGCGAAAGAGGAGTTTGATCCGCTTATTCGGGGAGTTTGTAAGTCCATGTACCTTTCGCACCGCAAAGCAAGAGCTAATGGGATCCCTTTCCACTGCCACACAGCTTCCAAATTCCGCAAAGCTGGTGTGTTTGCACGCGTGGACGATTCGAACACTTCGATCGGGAAGCGCTACGCTAGAAACGACGAATTAGGCACACCTTTCGGTGTTACGCTCGATTTCGCCTGTGATTGCTTTTTTTCATTTCAGTCTCATTTGCACGTTTCACGATTCTGATACGCCCATTATTCTTTGCCAGCGTTACAAAACAAGACCATGACGCTTCGGTGAGTGGCTTGCGCTCTTATCAGATGATTCATCTGGGGGGTTTGAACGTAAATATCTGACTAACATTATCCAAAAATTGCAGGGAACGGGACACGATGATGCAGCTCATCGGACAAATTGACGATGTTATCAAGGTCGTCACGGAACTTGTTGAGGGCGACATCGATTGGTCGGAGGCATGCCGGAGATTGCCCGCGTACGAAGGGGTACAGGCTGTGTGAGTCTTACAAGGAACGTTTGGTGAGCTATCCGATTGGGCGGAGCGCGTTGGAGGGTTGGATGACCCTGTATAATATTGCGGAAAAGAAATCTGAATCGTAGCAGTCTTTCGAGTGATATGATCAAACTTCTCCCCTCTGTCCCATTGACCGGTCGTCCAGGATGAGAGGTTTCAGGAGGGTTCGCGCGGGGACGCGAGTATACGGCAACTAAACTTCGGAGGACTCCTGGGAGGGATTGGTTCCGCTGTGGGTGGTGGGAAGAGATTGCTTCCGTCAGGCTTTGGTGATCGTTCGGGTCACCATGACGAAAGGGATTTTTCCCCATCGTTTATGGCGGAACAGTCGCGGAGAGATGAATGCGACGTGCGTTGCTTCCAGGCTGGGAAACGAGGTGGGTGTCGGGTCCCTCCTTCCATAATGGGAGGACGCTCCCGATCATATCCGTCTCGGTCATGCACGAGGGAGCGTTTGGTCGGCCGGCGATGGGAAGAGAGAGTCAGGGGGGTCATTGCCTCGGACACAAGCTCTCCTAATCTCCCGGTGATAAGAAAAAAGCCTTGAGGCGCGAGGCATGGCGCGAGGCATGGCAACAGACATGGGAATGCTGGATCCAATTCACCCGTGTGGCGCGGATTGATATATACCATACAAAAGGGAACCAGAGATTGCGTCTGGGACGGTTGCAGGAGATTGCAGGGCTGGCCGTGGGTGTGGGCTGCGTGGTTGATGGATCGCAGACCGTTACAGCAGTTACATACAACCGGAAAGCACGCCACGGCAGGCGCGTAGACTAAGAGGGAGAGATCTGGCGAGATTTATGATGATGGCGCATGCCATCGTCCGAGGGTGCCGTACATGCATTGAAACGAACGAGCCGAGATAAGCAGTCGACGCTAGATACGGCCCACTAGCCCTGGGCGGGGAGGGGGGAGTTCGGGACGATATGGCATGGATAGCGTAGGGATGGAGGCACGGATGATCGGCAAAACGGTCGGGCGAGAGAAAGGGCAAGGTTACCGTACGGTGAACTTCACAGGGGGGGTGATTAATAACACGCGTTCTGGTTCATTTCACCTTTGACTTTTCGAGATTGGGGTCGAAGATCTGAAGGGGGAGGGGGAACGGCTACTATGAGGACGCTCTCTTCAGGCAACTCACCTGCCTCGCATGGATTGAACAGCCGTTCGGAGGATGTAGCCAGCAATTGCTCCCGAGACTCGCTCTCTAATGCTCTCTTTCTCGCTAGCTGACTGTGGCTACCTCAGACTCTAGCTATAGCAGAACGGGCTCTCAGATGCGCTCGCGTGACCGGGGTATTAACGTCTCATGACTGTGCTGGTCTCAATGCGCATGCGCAGGCGTGTGCGGATATCGTAAGGCCTGACCATGGGCACGGAATCGGATTTTGTTTCCAGACGAAAAATAATAATATTTATTTTGGATTGTGAGATGCGTCGGGATTGGCCGACCGATCTCAAATTCTGGGACACAACCCTCTTTTTGGTCCTCGGGTAAGTATGTCGTTGGTCCATGATTGGCGTGCTGACCCGCGAGTTATATAAACCACTCGCCATCCCGTCTCACTTTCCTCCCAACCGAGGTCCTTCGCTTCACTCTCCTCCACATCGTCCCTTGCGCTTTATCCTTCGTGCCAATCATCCCCCATGGACGCTGCCTCAAACGCTAAGACCCTCCGCAAGGAACAGCTCATGGCTCTGCCGAGCGTGTCTTGCTCACTGTCTTCGCTGCCCCAAGCACGGAGTCTCGAACAAGTTTCACTGCACCCGTCCTCCATGTCTGCTCAGCACGCTGCTGAGAGCGAAGCCAAGGTGCGCTTCGTCCCCAGCTGAACCCCCCAACGTATCCGTGTTGACCCTGCCTGGTCACAGCTCCGCAAAGTTCTTTCAAAATCGGGTACTCCGTCCCACCCATCACTGATCGTCACGCCCCCGCCCAACCTTCCGTCTTCTCCGTCTCCTCAACTGATGATGAAGGTGTGTGTGACCGCAATTTCGTATTCTCGACGCGTACCGTTCCTGACCCTCTTTCGCGTCGCAGTTCAAATCCAAGTGAACCCCTTACTGCCTCGTGCAACATCATCATCATCTCTCTCTCTCTTCCCAGTGCATAGACTTTCACCAACTGCCGGGACAGTTTCGGTTGTGGCGCTCCTCCGTTGCGACGCCCATCCATCCCTCTAATTGAGATGAACACTCGACTTGTTTTCTCTCCCTCGCTTGTCATTTTGTTTTCTGGTTCTCAGCGTTGCCTCTCTCTCCTTTTACCGTATAGATTTCTTACTTATACTAGGGTCCCCTCTCCACTTGCATCCCACCAACTGTTTCATTAGCACTTTCGTTCATCATCACTACCATCTCATTCATATATCCGTCGTCCACTCTTGGCTAATTATTAGTAGGGAGCCAGGCTGGGGCTCCTGTACATATACTGGTTCGCAGTGTGCTGGGCAACTGTATGGGGTTCATATCGCAATCTATATCGATATTCTCGCGTTGTCATCTGCTCAGGTCCGAGCGCATGATATGATGACATGCATCATTCAAACCCGCCGGGCTGTTTTTTTCTTCGACCTGACCACACGTGGACGATGGAGGCACTCCCGCGCTCTCTAACGTGGTCCCAACCGCCTTGTTCGTCTCGTCTAAACCCTGGAAACATGGAGCCGAACCTCGCGAGCTCTAGACCCACGGCCCACCAGCCAGCCAATCGGTCGGCTCAGCCGCACGATAACTCAATCCTTGGTCTTCGTAGAAGATCTTTATGAGTGATAGCTGCAAAACCTGAATGCATGGGTCTCGAACAGATCCACCTCGACGCCCTTAGCCCATTCCCAGCATCAGGCGAATGTATGGCCCTCAGGATATCGGTCCGCCCGCAACCGGATTCATCATATCATCCTGACTCCCCGAAGCGCTGGGCCAAACTCCCATCTTCACCCAGCCACGCCCCCTCCCTCCCTCCCGTGCGATGGCGAACAACGCACGGCAACGAGTTGATACCCTGATGGCCACCCTCGAATTACACGTAACTCGCTCTGATTGTTCATCGGCGAAATCGATGCACAAAGTACCTTTTAGCGTATCCAGTAATCTTCGCTTCCAACGCCGAGATCTCTCAACCCTCCCAGTTTTCCAAAAGCCAGCGAGCCGATTCAAATCCCACCCACCCATGTTTCGTGTCCAAATTTCCTCTTTGGGGATCCGTTCCATTTTTGGTTGAAAGAGGCGGCACACATTGCGCATATTCTTCCCTCGCTCAATCGTTAGATTTCCCGTCCCGCTCCGTCTGGGGATTTACTTCCTGACGCACGCTCTATCGGCTGATCCTCTCCCGATCTCCACGCAGTGATAATCTTTTACCCGTCTCGTCTGAGATGTAAAAGGTTTCAAGTCCCCGTTCCCGAACGAAGTTCCCTCACCTTCCTCCCTCCCGCACCCCCGTTTTGGGCGGCTGACGTCGGCCACACGCACTTAGGACACTCCGGCCGCTGTAATGACACCGCGGGGTCTTGCGTTTTGACGTGTTGTCAACTCTCTTCCCCGATCGCCGTCTCCCCCCGCCGTTCGGGCGAGAGCCATCGCAATTGACGACCATAAGCAGTCCGGGGTTCTCGCCTTTCACCGGGTTCTGTGCGCAGCGGCGACTAGAGCTGCCTAAACAATCTTCCGACAGCCCGTACCGGACGACGTTGGCCTGTCGTGTGACCGAAAATTACCTTTCTAAAGGTGACCTGGATCGGTTGTCAGATCTCAAACGAATACGCCGTCCCCCACAAACGCATCACCGCTGCAGTATGGGGTAATTGCGTTACGGGGTTCGTGTGTTTGCTTAGCGTTCACGCTTTATTACCTCGAACGTTGAATGCATTTACAGCGTCTGGACCTGCCCCACCGTCATCATCATACCTCTCACAAAGAGTTCCGATCATTACAAGTCAAGGCGGTCTCGGGAGGCTCTCCGCGCTGTCGTCATAGCGGTTCTCGGCCCTCGCACATTATGTTAACCTCTGCTATGAACCGTTTCCGAGGTCTGCTGACCGTGCACCTGTGACGATGCGTATGTAAACATACATCATCTGAGGCATCACCCAATTCAACGACAAAGCCCGATCATGGTGTGTACCCTGCGTATGATCATGCTGTAAGCTATCAGTGGGGTTACCCTTACCTCCCTGCCCCCCCTCGTCGTGTTGGGTGAAGCTCCGATAGTTACTAGATCCTTGCTGGCTCACCTTTGATCGCCAGGTTACCGGTGATTCAACGCAGCGACCTAGATTCACACCTTCCTTACGTTACGGCCTCGCGCTGATGGTGGCTCGCATACACCCCGGAGCAGCCTTAACTGCCTGATCCTTTCGAGGTCTAGAGGCGTTGGCGCGTGTATCATTGGGGTCCTCCCCACATGATGGACCATACCTGGACCGTTTAATCGACAAATGCCATGCTTCGACACTATATCTTGCACCGCCTTGAAGCAGTTCTCGACCGGCGCCCCTTTTCGCTTGTTACTTAGTCTTGGCTTCCGGCGGGGGCATGTGGTTCGCGGACCTGGAAATCCTGTCCCGTATCCCCGTCGCTTGTCGTGAACACAGCACGCACCCATGACGATTCGCTTACATACCTCCCCTCACGCAACCTCGGAAGCTGTAGTCCCGTACCCGAAATAATCTCGTAAACGTGCCTTCCGCATCATCGAAGGGGGAGGATGAAACACGCTGCAGTGAGATCATTGGAATCATGTGGGCGGAATTGCTGAGACACGAGATGGAGGATGACGGCAGACAGTTGGGTAAGTTATAAGTTGGAAGGTGGGCACCATGGTTCTGGCGATCCTTCCACGCCCCTCTCCTCCTTGGTTTCCGGTCGCTGTCCCGACGCTGGAACGAGAGACGAGAGAGCTCGGGAGTGTGAGCATTCCGATATCGACATGCGGGGGGAGAAGTTTTTTTTCTTTTCGTAACCGTCCCACCGCGGCACTTCTTCCCCTCCCCCGCCAAGGTTCTAACAACTGATTGCGGTGGCTAGCCTCTTGCGGCTGCTGTGGTAGCGGGTAACACGACATTGATGACCATGACCACCCTCTACGTTATCGTCCCAGGCAGCGTGCAGCACTTTTTACATCATAGTTCGTCCCTTCATCCAAATACTTATCTAGATTTTATATTCGCTTTAATATATAGGGGGGGTGACCAATTCACCATACCACAGATACCCCATCGACGCCCGAAACCTTGCACGGTCACACGACCGTCCACAATCATGGGGGTATACAAGATTAATGATTCCCCATGATGCACTTCGGGATGCCTTCAAGAGATAGGCCGTCACCGCATAGCATGTATTATATCATGATCCACGATGTCCGACTATCAAGTCAATGCGTCAGTGGACTCCCTTAGCGGCGCTTAACCTCCATCGGGATGATCACCAGACCCCCGTTACCCTCCCCACTTCCATTATCGCCAGTGTTGGGCCTCAAGGCGTCGTAGACCGTATTTGCCTCAACGTGCCTCACGTTGAGATGGCGGAACTTGTTTTCATCTTACAAGTGTAAACAACATCTATGGTTCCCGAGACCACGGCGGAAAGGCACCATCTTTTCATTCGGCACTTTACATTTTTTTCTCTGCCTACCCCCCACTTACCCACCCACACCCCCTCAACCCTGAACCCAAATCCTTGAACTTTGTTGAAGCACGTTCTCAAGTTCGGGTATGGGGGGGGTGGTCGTCGTCGGAAAACGCCGAGCTCCTGGATCGGACCACGCCCGTTCCTCTCGAGTGTGTGCGCATGATGCGCCGTCACCGAGATGATCGCCCTCACTCCACCCCGCCGGGGCCCTGGGCGCATCGAAAGGGGGGGGGGACGAAGAAAACCTCCGCGCGGAATAGGCGATCCCGATTGTCGACCGTTGATAACCAATACAGGATCTGCATCTCCAAGGCACCCCAGGCAATTCCCAGGCTCTTTCTAGTTGGTTCCGTGCGTACGGCCGAAACGAGGGGTGCAAAAAACAAGAAGAAAAATAAAATAAAAAACTAGGTTTTCGGTTCTTCGAGTATCACTACTTGCTGCGCAGTTGAATTGACTAACAGCTTGTGTTGCAGGCAGGAACCTGCAAAACGGGCTAACACATAAATCGGTCTCCACATTTCCATTCGTTTGACTTGGCGAAACAAGGATGGTATACAACTGTACCCCATCCTCCCAGTTCTCGTTAACTCTCGTCATCATTAAAGCCGTTTCGTCCCATAAGGTTCTTATCAGTACCAAGAGGACCTCACGACATTACAAGCTCCGAGCGCGTCGTTCCGAACCATTTCCGCGCAACCCACGACGTCCTCCGTAACTCCCGCTGTCGGAACAGAAGTGCTCAACACGTCTTATCCCAATTGTCTCACATCCGAATTTGGCTCTGGGGTGAATAACGCGTTTCGGACGCTTGGGACAGATGGAATGGAACACCGAAACGGAAGGAGATGGCAGATAGTACGCAAAACGCTCTTGTTACAAAACTTGGGAACCGTGATAAAAGGGCCCCACTACAGAATACACGACCGTGGTAATTAGCTAACTTGCCCAATGCTGTACCCTCTCTCTCCGAGTAGGGCTAAAGGAAATCATTATACACCGGCGGAAATGAAAAAAAAAAACCAGGAGAGAGAGCCGGAGATGAAAACCTCGTAACAAATCGTGAAAAAAGAGAAATAAGGGGGGGGGGGGGGTAGCAGGAGCGTGTCTGCTGTGTGGTGTCAAACTTCCAAAAGATCCTGGCCAAACTTACTCAAGCCATGAATGCTGAACCGATGCCGATATGGGCCTTCACCAAACTCTCTCTTCCACGATCTACTCAGTCCTCCTTCCCAAGCATACAACTCCACCTTCCAGCCCTTCTTTAACGCTGTCCTAACGCACCCGAGGAACCCTTCCTCGTTGAACTGTCCAACGTTCCCGTCTCCAGTGGCGAGAACGATGGTAGCATTGGCAGGCACGACATCGACATCCGCGATCGCTTGATGTAACTTGAGTTGTAACAGCTCATCAACGCCTTGTTCTCGGTATCTGACCCTCGTTGTCGATCCCCCGGGCGTACTAACAGGAGAGCCCGCGCTGATCGCTCCACCAGAGTCCGTACGTGCCGGTGTAGCAAGTAGACCGATATTTGCACCGTCAGAGTTCTCCGAGGTCGCCGCACCACCAGCGCTCTTGTTCCTTGAGTGACCACGAAGCGTCCGTATAATTCCAGAACCAGTAGAATTTCTCTTGTTCTTGTTGGAGTTTATAGAACGGCCATTATCCCCGCTAGAACCGCTATTACCGCTAGGTGTACCGACCAGGAGTGGATTTCTGTCCATTCCAATTCCCATGTCTGGAACTCGGGCGTAGATCCGGACCTCATACCCGAGCTGCATAGCCGACTCCATTGGTTGATAAAGGGGTGAGGATGATACGAGGACCCGCCTCGTCACGGATCGACCGCGTTCGAGTATCAAAGCGAGAGCGGCATGGGAAAGGTGTTTAATGGGACGTCCGGTTACTATCGCCGGATGACGTCTCAGGTATGATAAGAAACCGATGAGGATGTTTGAACTAGCAGGAAGTGGACGTCGGCAAAAATGGAGACCAAGAACAAATTTGCGGACTTACTGGTCAACGAAGACGTGTATGAGTGTGTCTTTGGATTGAGGTTTGGGTCCTCGGGGGTCGACAAAGTCCCCCTCCTCAGCTTGGTCATTAGATAAGATAGAAGATAAGCGAGCGGCGTCCTCAGGGAATAGAAGTCGTAGTTTGTGTGCCAATGCGCGTAACCTCAAAACTCGTGGGTCTAAGGGTAGGGATGTGGTTGTGAGACGAAGACTGGGCGTTGACTTGCTGTGAAGAAGGGGGGTTGTAGTAGTTTCGACCGCTTTCCCCTTCTTCCGTAAATCACGACCCCTGGCGGAAACGGGAGTGGCGTTCTTAGCGGGAGAGGAAGATGATTCAAAAGATGAGGAAGTGTCTTCCAAAGTAGCGTCGCCAGCACCACTAGGGCTGCCGGCCGTGTCTTCTATGCGAGAGTCACTGTCCAAGGAGAGAGGTGTCCGGTTGGCAGGACCCTGGCTGTAAGATTTGACCACCTTCTTTCTTCGGCGTTTCTTCCGCGACTGTGCTGCTGCACGGAAGGCACTGTCAGAAGTGGAACTCCGGTTCCCTGCCCCATTACCGCCAGCAGCGTCACGAGAGGCGAAAAACTTGGCACGCTCTGCGGCAATGAATCCAAGGGCTTCATCGAGATAGCCTAGAGAGGGTTGGTCTCCATCCTTGTCCAGAACGTCTACGCCAGAGTCGAAGTCATATGACCGGACTTCTACGGTCTCGGGGAAGAGTTCTTCCCCTTCTGTATCCGAGTTGTCCGAGTTGATGTTCGGTGAGAGGGATCTGGCGTGAGGCCGTCGTTCATCTCGCCAGGAGCTGGACAGGAAGGAAGGACCGGTACGCCCACGAGTTGCATTAGACTCTGTGGTTACAGGTGAAAGAGCGACGAGGGATGAGGTTGGGGTGCGATGGCCATGATCGAGCTGGGTGATGGGGATGGGTATTGCTATCACTGGACGAGGCTGCTGAAACTCGTTTAATGCGCGGAAGACGTCCGTAAATGCTCCAAGATCCGGAGGGTCTGGAAAATGGAACCGAATTGTCAAGGCGAGGGGCAGGGGGAGATGATTGGCGTCTGCGGGGGGCTCACCGTCCGAAGTTGCCTCACTGGCTGCGGAACAGTTGGAGAAAGGACTGAAGGGAGTTGATGAGGTAGTGGTGTCTGACCTGGCCATTAGAGAGAGAGATGGGAGGGGGGGATTGTCGTAGAGGTTAAACACAAATCGATGAAGAAAGGAACGCGGTAAACATGAGGGAGGGAAGCAGGTGGCTGACTGAGATTCTCCAGGAACTCCCTTTGCAATCACGGTGACTCTGATCACCCATGGCCTCCTCCAGCCCAGACACCCATAGTCGTTCTCTGCCCTCTGTCTGGACAGCCCAGGAATACTTGGATAACGTCGCCGAGGCACTCGATGCCCTCGAGGCCTACAAGAAGAAGGACGCCTCCAAAGGTACAACCCTCTACATCTCGGTCTGGAGATCTCTGACACCCTAAACGCGACTTCCGCCAGTCGTCGTGCGATTCAAGGCCGTCGGCAATGCACCAATAATGCGACAAAACTTCTACAAGATCACTGCATCCAACAGATTCCAAGCCGTAATCCAATTTCTGCGGAAAGAGCTAGGCTGGAAGGCTGGAGACCCGCTGGTACGCATCCTGAGTGCTTTGAAACGGAGCAAACACGAGATCTCCTGACGCCTCGTTTTCTCCTGCAGTTCACTTACATTAACCTCGCCTTTTCTCCCGCCCCAGATGACACAGTCTCGAACCTATACAAGGTTTGGATCACTACTTTACGCGATTTGACATACGTTTTCACAACCAATCCCACCAGTCTTTCTCCACAGACGGTCATCTGATAGTAAACTACAGGCAGGTTCCTTTACCCCGTGTGCTCCGCGTTTCTCTAAGCTAAGACGCGTCGCAGCACCACAGCTGCTTGGGGCTAAGACGTAATCTCGAACGATCTCTATCATTCTGGTATGTTGGAAACAGGGAACAACTAGGCATATTGGTCATTAATCGTCCTTGATGTAGTACATGGATCATCCCATCGATATCATTACAGCCGTCTAGTCGTGAAGAAACAATTACCTCCTAGCACTCCCATAATCTAAAAAGCGAGCAGATAACCGGGTCGGGCTCGGTTTCAGCGGAATATGTTCATCGGAACCGTACTCCTCTTCGTAATTCACCATTACGTCCTCCTCGTCGTTGATGAACATGGCCTCCTCTGCCCATTGGATGAGGACACCTTCGCCCACTCGGAATGGTAATTTTCTGGCTGTGGCACCCACCCACCGCTTGACTTGGGGCGGGGGATATCGAATCAAGTATCCAAGACCAAGTATCGCGGATCTATCCTAAGGTTAGTATGGCTCGAATGGACATCGAGGGCGCGACTTACGAGGCCATCGCGAGCCCAATCATGAGATTTCGGACTGTGTGATGAACAGGCAGGGAACCGACAAGCTCCTGGTTTCCATCACCTTCTGGTTGGGTGTCGTCGCCTGCTGGTGTGGTATCCTCGCCCTCTTCGAGTGCATTGAAACTTAGAGATTCCTTTGCACATGCATACGGGCTTGACCACTCGAAGCTGTGGGTCCCAGCAGTTATACCGATGAATGTCGGGAGGGAAGGCTGGGGGACAAGTCATGGTGTGTCACCAATTAAACATCAAACAGAAGTAAGGCCGGCCGCGTACCTCTCGAGCATTCCGATCGCATGTGAATCGGAAATGTGAAGCTTGAGGGTTATTTCTCCACATGCCCCCTTTGAGATCAACCTCAAACTCGTCTAAAAAAAGACAACCATATTTAATCTCCACAGAACTGCGGTGGAACTAGCGCCAAGACCGACCGTTGTGGGTGCTGTGGTGAGCGTTAATCTCGAGGTCGGTGGAAGTTGTGGTGCCGATCCCGAGGTGACCTGCGATCGGGATGGCTTGAGTGAAGTGTGATTCTGGATCTTCCAAGTCCACCACACGCTCTGAAAAGGCATGTCATAGTGTTTTCGGTGAATGAAGGCAAATACCTGCCTCTTAAACAAATCCATGTACCCGGAGGACACTGAAACAACTATCAGCCCACTTTTCGGTCGCTCAGAAGCGCCGCAGCCTCCCCGGTCCTCACCTGTGGTTCAGCTTCCTCTCCACTCTGTGGGGCAAGCGGTCCACCGAAGGATATGTCGTAGGATAGTTGGGTTGTTGGCGTGGGTTCCGCACGGACGTTGACGACTCCATCCTGCCCTCGATCATGGAAGAGCGGACATAAATCGTACCGAGTGTGATCCACTGTGAATTCGCAGAAGCCGTGGGGGTTAGATAACGACTGGCGAGCTGCTACGGCGTAAACGCAGGCTGCCAGGGTCAGTCCTAGGGACTTGGGGGGGGACATGATAGCGTTTGGGGAAAGGTGCTAGGGCAATGGGCAGGGCAATGGGGTCACTTGGCTAGGGTGGAGTCGGGCTCCCCAGTCCGAGCGCCCCGGACCAGAGACGGCCAAAACGGGTTGTAATCGGTCCTCTAATCCACACACGTGGGGTTGATCGGGGAGACTACCTCAGCTTATCAATGTCCATTTTTCCGTCGTGTCGGGCTCGGCGACTGCGCATCCCACGCCCCCACCGGAAGAAACCACGTGGTTGAAATGGAGAGTGTACAAGTACAGAGCTGGGACAGTGATACACATGTTATAGTGATCTACTCATGTGAAGATAACACCACGCAGCTTCCGGATAATCCTTCTAACGAGGTGGGGCAAGGGTGGGGCAAACCTCGGAGTTCGAAGATCGGGACCAATAGTTGTCCACAAAATTCGCTCACGAGGTGTAACCCACCGATAGTGAAGAGACCGGATGGTTACAGCCACAGCACCCTGCACCCACCACACCAGTACGCGATACACGATGATAGCGAGTCGAGCGGGAGTGGAGATCCGCAACCGGGTCGGTGCAGCGTCCAGGAAATGTCCTTGTGAGCGGTCGTCGCTGTCGTCGCTGTTTCTGAGGGATTTCACCCGATTAGTTATTGACCAAAACCGGTGGCTGGCCTCCGGGTTCACGTACAGGTGATCAATGATGAAGCCGACGAGCAATGGTTCATGTATCAAGGTCACACGTTTGTGTTTCCCTTGGATCCGACCCGATACCGTACGCCAGATACCCTACAAATTTCGTCAGTGCTCACGGTACAGTAGTGAGCCTGATGGATGTAAGGCACTCACAGTAGGTGGAGATAACACACATCAAGTCGACCCGATGGGATCAACCCAGCAACCTCCGCCATGAAGCATCAGCGTGCGATGAGTACCAAACCTTGCAACCCATAACGGACCCACCCGAGACGTGACATGAAACATAAACCCTAGGCCACAGGATGGAATCGAGATCGCAATACCGGAACCTATGAATGTTATGGCCGTCATACCGATGGCGATCTTTATCCGGATGTTGCAGCCTTAACCATCTAGTGATAGTCAGTGCGCAAGAAAACACTGCAAGTCAAATAATTGGGAGAGGGGGGACGTGTAATGGCGTACCCAGGCTTTTTAGGTGCATGGAGCCGACCAAAGCTCCTTTGAGATGGGGTCGTATCACAACTACTTCCCACTGTTCCCAGATAGGCTACCGAAAAGGACAGGAACCGTTTCCTCTTCATCGTCCCCGCCACTCAAAGGCGTACGAGATTTGGTCTCGCCGGAAACGGCCAGACCACCGTTCTGGCCGGGTTCTTAATTGAAGGCATCCCCCACAGAACCCACAGTCAGGTTGTCCACGCTTCTCCCATGAAATGGGGGCAGAGAGTATTCCAGCCGCATACGACCCAGAACCCTTCTCGGTTGTGCGGTTCACCGAGGTAGCGGGGAGCCCATTTCTGAAAGATCTAAAGCCGCAAGTCTGCAAGCGATCTCCGAAGTTTTCTCGGGACGGGGATCTCGCCGATAGACTGCGCCTTACCAAGTAACCACAGGGGCTCTCTATCGAAGATCAATCCTGTTGCTGTCATCATCGATACGGAAGAAAGTTTTGGGACACCAGAGTCACGGGTTTACCGGCCACTCACCGTCAGAGGATGGACCTGTACAAAGGTCAAGCCAAGTGCGGTGCCAGTGGCAAGGCAGACACTGCCACTTGCGTCAAGTGTTCATTCATCTCATTCATCCGGCCTGGGAACTCGCAATGGTGATTTAAACTGGGTCACTTCTCTCCCGAGCCCCCACACGGGGGGCAACTGGCGGCGATTGATGATTGTTTTGGGGGAGAGACCATGACCTGTGATCATGGTGGTAAATGGACAAGAAGTGTTTGTGATTGAGAGTGTCCACTCGCCCGCTTTTATTCAGGTATACAGGCGAACCCCAATAAAGAGAAAGAGAAAAAGAATTTGCGATCGTGGCGAATGAAGCGGAACAGATGGAGTAAGCTAGTTACAAATGCACGTACAAGGGATACAGGACTTGTGGGACAGGAGGGAACAGGGTGGGAGAGGGTAACAACCCTGGTTAACGAGAAGGCTGCATGAGCGGGCGGTCGCAGAATAGCTATGCGCGTCTGTGATAAGATACGAATGTGCATTGACGGTGGTATTAACGACGTGTCACGGCCGTCGTAAAGAGCTAGCCACAACTACAGATGATGAATGAGCAGTGAACAGCGACATCAACAGCAGGAGGAGGCAGAAAGCAGCGTGGGGGAGACACATCAATTAATCACCGGCTTATACTTCGACAGGGGGTGCTCCTCACCAAAGCCATCGGCACTCCCGACATCACTACCCTCCGCGGTGTAATCGTCGTGCCCTACTAGGCGAGACGGAATCGTGACGGGAATGGGGGAAACGGACTGACCGCGGTTCGCAGCTTCCAGGACGGCGTGAAGGTCAGGGGAGGGTGAGTGGGACCGGTTAGCCATCACTTCGTCCTCATCGTCAGCTTCAGTGACATCGACCGTCATCCCACCTGGCATCAGCTGTGATCGGTGCCAGCGACTCCCACCCATCCTGGTTATCCGAGACCCGAAATCATGTTCGACCTCTGTCTCCGCACCAGCAACAATGGCATCCTCGGCAGCCTCTCTCTCAAATCTATCGCGGATGGAGGTGGTGATCACGGTTCCCGGGGTCATGGGTAAGCCCTTCCCGTCTCTCGGCTCGATAGCCGTCTTCGGAGGGACATCGGAGCCTTCCTCGTCTGCGATCATGTCCAGTTCGGGATCGATATCAACTTCGACATCCTCCTCCAAGTCAGCGAATGTTCGGCACAGCGGGCAGTTGAATGCTGGATGGTGGGCGTCTAAAAGGGGACGGATGCACTTGTAGTGGAATGTATGCGAACAGGGGGCGATAAATAACGCCTGATTGATTGCGACAGCAAACAGACCTGGTGGCGGTTCAAAGTCAGCCCAGCTCGACATAGCCGGAGGAGAGACATACAAATGCAGCAATCCGCCATAGCAGATTTAGCGCTTATCTTCTTATTGGTTGATGCCCCGGGCTGATTGAGGGCACCCGTGAGAGCGCGAAGCTGCTTGATGGCGTTTGTACTGAATAAAACAAGCTTAGAAAAATAGGGGGGAAGAGGTAGGAGAAATGAACAAACTTGAACGCATTCGGAGTGGCCTGCCATTCTCTATTCACCTCGACCTTTATCTTTACGCATTTGTAAATGTCTTCAGCGCCACCCTGGTAGTCTACGCCAAGTTGGAGGACGTCGCCATCCTTGAGTTCGAACGGTCGGGATTCTGAGTTGGCCGGTGATAAACGAACGTGATTGAGGAAAGTGCCTGAGGATGACTTGGTGTCTCGAATGAAGAATTTACTGCCACCCTCGGCCCAGATCTCTGCGTGTGCACGGGAGACGACCTTGGATTTGAAAGCGAGCTTGTTTGAGCCAGGAGCGTTGGCGATGCCAAGGCCAGAGCGGTCGGTGAAACGGCCGATCCTGAGAGGCGCATCGCCCTCCTTGACATCGCGGGCGATTGGATCGAACTTGAGCGAGCGACGAGAGTCGAGATGGGGAACAAGGCGGATACGATGGGAAGGGCGAGAGGAGGGGTTGTTTGTGGCGGAGAGAGCGGTGGGGGGCTGCTGGGAGAGTGGGGGAGTCTGTGGAATCATAGAGTGGTGGTTGGCCAGCGCACCAGCTGATCGTCGCCGCCTCAGCATTTGCGTGAGGGCGGAGTGGGAGTGGGAGAGCTGAATGACGGCAGGTGTTGAGGGGTTCGCGGCAGCAGGGCGACGTCTGTGACCGGCGAGGGCAGGAGATGGAGAAGCGCGGTCGTCAGGGATAGATGGGAGAGCAGGGGGAGGCGAGCCGCGACTGGCGTCGTGTTGGGTGACGCTCAGGCC
>Ga0307513_10003920_pt1 | contig 20007 bp, 18 predicted proteins | sample 15_EM_MG_FD_202174 | JGI IMG/M metagenome (GOLD analysis project Ga0307513, IMG submission 202174) | Populus trichocarpa ectomycorrhiza microbial communities from riparian zone in the Pacific Northwest, United States - 15_EM | ecosystem: Host-associated > Plants > Roots > Unclassified | place...
AAACCCAAAGCGGGTGGTAAGTACATCATCGCGCCGCGACACTCCCGCCCCTCACTGCTTTTGCAGGATCCCGGATGCCGCCGCCAAAGGTCCCGGCCAAGCGTCAAGCGCCCCTGCACGAAGCTGATGACAACCAGACTTTCGGTGATTCCTCTCTCACCGAAAGCCCTGAACCTCGACTGCCATCGCGTAAGCGACAGAAGGCAAAGACGATCGCGTCGAACGAGCCCGTCCGAAGGTCCCAGAGGACCATGTCACAGACGCCTGTACCTGCCGACGACTAAGTAGCATACTCGCCCGGTTTCTCGATGGACTCTCGATTTCTTGACGGACTCTCAGTTTCGTGATGGACTTTTTTTGGACCTCTCGCATACTGTATTCACCAGACAATGTGATCGTAACGTAGAATTAGTGTACTGACTGTCTGTTATTATTGGAGAATACAAGGGCTTGCGGAATTAACAAACGATTGTAAGATATCCCTTCCCCCATAAGGATATCCTTTCCTTGTGAGTGACCCTCGTACCTCGTGAGGGAACGCCCTCCTCTATGAGGATCCCTCATCCCTCGTAAGGGAACGCCCTCCTCTACGAGGATCCCTCATCCCTCGTAAGGGAGGGTATTCCCTTACGAGGGACCCATTTGCTCTGTCCTATCCTCATAAGGGTCGTTTCCCCACCTGTGGCACACCATTATTTCGTAAGTGAACTCCGATGCTACATGTGGCCCATGTTGCCACGCCGCGCTCGTAAGCATTCTTATTCGTAGCGGCACTTATGACAACAAACATATTTCATGAAATCATCTCGAAAATTACAGACGCTTGGTAACATATATACTTCCTCGCGTACGGAGTGAGTTCACTTACGAACTCGACAGGGACTTATGGCCCTTATGTGGAAATATGGGGCTCATGTGGCTCCCGACTTTTTCCCGATGAGGCAGGTAACACCCTCCCCCTGTACCCCTGCCTTTAGTTACCACAATTAGCCAATAAACCCCCTTTTACCTCACATCTCCCATCTCCCTCTCTCACATCTCTCTCTCTCAAAGTCTTTCAGAGTCATCTCCCACACCAGAACCCCTTCAGGGTTTTCACTCATCACCCTTCTCTGAAAGAACACCAGACCTATAATCCAGAGTGCTCCATCACCAGAGCCTTGAGAGACATTTCTCAATATTGACAGACCCTTGATCTTGTGATCTAGAACAAGGAAGATTCACACAACTCAGCAGACCCTTGATCTTGCGATCTAGACAAGGAAGATTCACACCATTTTGACAGACCTTCGATCTTGCAATCTAGATCAGGCCTCCTCTCCAGAGCACAGACGCTTAGTCCGGTCACTTAACCAACTTCAAGCCAGAACACAGACGGATCGAACAGGCCACTTAGCCCACTTCAAGCCAGAACACAGACAGATCAAACAGGCCACTTAGCCCACTTCAAGCCCCATTCACCAGGAACCTTCTGACCTCCAAGACATCGATCAGATCAACAGTCTAACCTCTTCAGGAGAACAGACAGAGACCTTTCCCCATTTGGATAACCTTTTCCCACTCCACTCCATCGACACTCATCCAAGGACCACCCCATTTCCTCATTAGGAAAACAGATTCCCATGCTTGCTACTCTTCTCAGGACCTCCATTCAGGGTTACAGAGTATCACAAGGAGACTGGTGTGAAGACCGTTGAAGTACCCAACAAGCTACTGAAGAAGCACTAATAGTCTTCAGCGAACTCATCAGGAGCAGCAGCCAGAGAACGTCAATCCCACACCCCCTGAGGAGTTGGATATTAGGTCATTAGTTGCCTGACCTAACCAACCAGCCTGCTTGCCCAAAAAACAAGCAAACCAGCATTGCATCAGGAACCACCATTTCAGGCCCTGTGCGACATTCAACCTGACAGTGGTGGGACCAGAATGCAGGTTTCTGTTGAAATCAACTATCTTACCCTGATGCGCACCTAAGTGTCATTCTGCCAGCGGCATGAAGAGCGGAATGGTGCTCTTGCAGCACAGAATGGAATATCTTGATCAAATCAGTTGTGGAATGGGGGATGTGTGCAAGATGTATGAACAACTTTCCTTATTCACGGCCTCCAGGACCCCTTTGGGAATGTGCAACTATAAATCAACAGTCCCAGAGCAACACAAATATTCCTGGAAAGCAGAGCAGACCATCCAACATACTAGTTCACAGTTTGTGTGATCGCATTGCAGGCAATATCCTTTGCAGAAATGGAGTGTTCCATTCCATGGGGGTAACTCGAGTCCAGTGAGAAAATCAATCCCAAATGTATCCAGTCTGTTGAGGTTATTGACCAAATTCGCACTTGATGAAAGGTTTTTGATTGAAATTCCAGCCACCGTTGCTGTAACTTCTTCAGCTCACATCAATTGGCAGTGGTGGCATCCAAACTGGCAAACCCACAGCAGAGAAAATCAATCATCTTATCCCGAGGAGATGAGCAGTGTGCAAAGGTATAGATGTCAGATGCACCTTAAGTTCACTGGTTTCATTGCATCGACCCTTACCACTCATGTGTGCATCGTTGTACAAGAGAGCCATCACAATATCCTTTACATCAGTGTAGTATACAGTGTTCCACCCCAGTAACTCAAATTCCCACTGTGCTGAAAGACTTCTGGCTGTTGAACCAGAGGCTTCCTTTAGCCCTACAGTCCTTAGGTCACATGACCGGGTAACGCTGATAAGTGACCCGATGACCAGATCACGCTCTATAGCAACCCGAAGGCCAGACTATATTACATGGTCCATGCGTTGTCGCACACCAAGTCGGCTTAGGTGATTATTGGTAGATAGTTGAAGTGTAATCCGTCTACCATGCATTATAAAAGTCGAGATAAGATTAGATAGCAGACAAGGAAGATAAGATAAGGAAAAGCGTGGAAGAGATTAGATTAGATTAGATAAGATCAACTCTTATCTGATAGAAGCAAAGGTTAGGAGGATATATTCTCCCAGACCCACAGACAGATGGACACACAAGGACCCACTCACAGACACAAAGGCCTAGACCTCAAGGGACCCTCAATCAGTCACACAAACCATCCAAAACAAATGCAGAACACAGGAGAGCAGGAGAACCAGACCTATCCCCATGGAAACAGGAGGAACATTCCAGAACACCATAGAAGCCTTGGAATCCTGAAGAATCACAAGGAACCACACAGAACATCATGGAATCCCAAGGAACCTCATGGAAACCATGGCAACTGACAGAATCTGACAGAATCCCACAGAACACCATAGAACCTGACAGAACATTCTGGAACATCAAGGAACCTGAAGAAATGAGGAATTATATAAGCAGATGGAAGATTCTGGAAGCAGATGGAAGTAGATAGAATTAGATAGAACTTAGGAAATTCCAGGGAAAGCTTGGAATGTTCCATGGCCTTCTTGACTGGATTTCTTTAAATTAGCCTCAACCCCCTTTCTAAGGGTAAGTTATCCCCTCCCTGCTTTTGTGGCAAACTGCTCAGCAGAACCCAAAGCCATCCCCTTCCCCTTTCACCTCCTATCACCCCTCAGCACCACCCACCACCTATCACCCAAACAAACACTTACACTCATTACCTTTGACCTGTGTGGCAGAAGTGACATTCGCTTGTCATCTTATACAAACAGTTCTCTCAACATTGCACGATTGACTGTGTGAAGACCATATCTCAGGCCACCTGATTGGTTCTGTATTTACTGGCATCCAGATCTCTGTTTATGACTGAAGCACGAGTCTTCAGGGCGGGGAGTGTCAGACAAAACAGACAGGTGATTGCTATGTGAGTGGACGTCCTCAGCAACCTTCTCAACACGTTATCCAAACCTTCTGCTATCCGTTACCATCGATTCAAGTTACTCAACAACCACACAGCCACCAAAGCGTAGTAAGCTTTGTTCCCCACCACATTCCTTCACAGCAGCTTCCCCAGACGAATTCCTATCCCCACGACAAACACAGAGCCCTCCAGACCTGAACACAGCCTTTACAGAACACAGATTTCAGACGACACAGCCCCCTTGATTCTGCACAGCCCACAGAAGCCAGCAACAGTCACCTCAGCAACAGAACACTGATATATTGATCCCTTGTCTTTCACAGCCTCATCAAGTTACCACAGCAACAGAACACAGCCTCCTGCACAGCTCATCAGAACACAGCCTCAACCAGACATAGCCTCAACTCAATCACCACAGCAACCATCCCCTTAGCAACCCATCTTCCCCTTCCATTCCCAATCATCAAGCAGATCAGAAACCCATTTACCATCAATCCCCTCCACCCCTCAGGTGTAGAACAACAAGGTTCAGACAAGGAGAGAGTGTGAAGGAAGATTGTAACTGAAGCCTTCAAACACTACTGAAGACATCACACTCCTTTCGATTTCTATTCCTCTTCTCTCTTACGACATACGATGCATAAAGACAAGAAAAGAAGACATCATATTGGTACACTAGGGTCAATTGCCCTCCACAACGATATACAGTGCGACTAGTGATTATTCCCCTCGAAGTCATGGACCTCTCCCTGGTCCTCTGCAAGGACACCTTCAGCCATCTCTTCAGCCAAGGTCTCGCCTTCCGAAGTTCCAACTCCATCCAATCCCTCTACCATCTCCATGCGACTGGACTGCAAGAGCAGTGAGAGTTGTTGGATCTGTACTTGATCCATCACCTGCTGCATCGCTCCCAGAGCTTGACGAATCAGCATCCCCCTCTGGCTCGACTGAAGAACGAATGCTCTCAGTTGCTGAGCGCTCATCGTCTCCCTCTCGCCCACTCGAGCGACATTTGATGTAGCTGGTTTGAATCTTTCGGAGATAGCGGGAACGGAATGACTTGGTTGACGGAAGACCCCGGAGTTGACCTTTGAAGTACAAAGATCGGACGTAGGGATGGTATTTGCTCAGTGGAAGACTCCCAGCGGATCGAATGCAACGCTGTCCACTCACAGCATTACCAAGGATAGGTTGCTCATCCAAGACACAAGTCATCAAGTCAAATTCCTCCCGAGACACGATAGGAAGGACTTCTTCATCTTGATGCAAAGGCGACATCGAGCGCTCCTCACTCGAAGCTCCACTATTCTCCTCGGAATCTTCTTCTTCTTCCATAGGCGCATCAGACGGCACTTCGGCGGAACTGGCATCCTGGGTTCAGATGTTTAGTCAAGACAAGACTGGACTAACCCTCTGAACCTACCTGGTTCACAGTCACTTCCAGCTCGCCAATCGGTACCATTAGGACCCGCTCATCAGACGCCATCGGAGGAGTAACATACGCCTCATCAGAAGCGTATTCCAACGGAGATCCTGCCCTAGGAGAAGACTACGATCCGATCAGCCCAAGAACATACGAAGATCACAAGACACGTACCTCTTTGTTACACGAACAAAGATGGTCAGACATAGCAGCCATAGTCGTCACTATATCCTCCAGACGCTCCTCCAGACGCTGAATCCTCATCGCATCTGCAGCGCCATTCGACTCCATAAAGGCTACGCTCATCTCCAGTGTCTCGATCCTTTCTTCGTACTCCTTCTTCTTCTGCTCCAAGGCATGGATCCTGAAGAGGACCCGACTGTAGTCACCTTTGAAGCTCTGGATCATCGCTTCGTGCTCCTGCAACTTGTGTTCATCCAAACCGACTCGACCCCCCAAGGCACCCAAGTCCTTATTGATACGACCGAAGACAGTAGTGGCATCTGTCACACTTTGACGCCACTCCTGCTCCAAAGCATCTCGCTATTGGTTCAGTTAGTTGAGAACTCAATCGTTCTACAACAGCTGGACCTACCCGGTCCTGGATCTCGATGACCCTATTCCAGATCCTCACACTGGTAGCGGTTCCCAATCGAACAGCTTGCTTTGCTTGATTCATCAACTTGTCTTCTCCCTCCCAGTCGAAAGACCCCATCCTGAACAACAAAACTAGGACGGGATCCCTCCAAGTATCCCTATCGCTGGTCCTCCATGTTTCGGTGGTTCTGATTGCAAAACCCCACAACCGATCATCATAGTGACACTCGGCAAGGATGTCATTGACATCTTCGCCGCGCATCCGACGCATGATCTGTTCAAAAAGGTTAGCATTCAGACCACTTAAAAACAACATCAAGACACTAGCTTCAATTGGTCCGGGATATTCGGCTGAGGTATCGATCCGACTCTTGCTGTGTCGACAGTTGTCACAACGGGTGATTTCTCCATGGTTGTCGGGAGCGACATAGATGGCACGAGAACCAACAGAGTTATCAACAGAGGCCGCATTGCGGATAGACATATGAGGTAAAGTGTTGCTGCGGTTGGTAAAACGGTAGAAAGGTTTGATGGGGATTGATCGCATATCCATCCTGCTTATATGCTTTCCATCTATCCCCTGGTCGCTACCCACAGACCGAACCTTCTTCCCATCATCAAGGGACTACTCTATTCCCATCACCGCCCACACTTCGCAACACCGCTTGCCCGAGCTCATCACTGCTCATGTCTTATCTTGCCACCCACTCTAGAATTCCTACCTAGACCTTCGACGTCACGAATGACATCACTCTACTCCACCATCGTCACCAATGACTTCATTCCTTCGTCACCAATGACTTCATTCCTTCGTCACCAATGACTTCATTCCTTCGTCACCAATGACTTCATTCCTTCGTCACCAATGACTTCATTCCTTCGTCACCAATGACTTCATTCCTTCATCATCATTGCATCATTATGACACGATTATGACATCATGACCTAGACTCTTTCTTTGGACTCTCTCGGACATGTTTCGGACCCATCTTTGATGCCCCTTCACATTCATCTGCATCATTGATCATTACCCCCTGTTTCACTCGGATCACTCGTTTATCCGCTCCAACCGCTACCTTTCCATTTTTGGTACATGTTACCCTTTTTGGTTTTGGTAGTTCCCACACACTCATTCCTTTCTATTATTTCTCTCCTTTCTCTCCCTCACACTGGTTTTGCAATGTTCCGGTTACATCTGTCACTGTCACGACCACTCTTCCTATATAGGTAGATAGACTGTGGCTGGTATCTCCCTAGCTTTGCAATTCCAGGAAATCCTCTCCCCTTCTCAGCCCTCTTGCGCTGTTACGGACAAGTGAGTCTTTTTCCTTTGGAAGAAACCCCAGCCCCCTTCCCGCTCTCCTTCACTCAGTTCTCATCACTTAATTGACGTTTACCCTTCACTCCCTAGTCGAGTCAAGACCGTCGCTCTTCATGATAAGCCCTCGGTTTGAGGCACACATCCCACTCTCGGGCTCGTGATTGTCCTATCTTGTTAACCCAGTTGTGCAGCAGGAACACCTACCGGAAGAAGCGACCACTCAAAGCTGTTGTGGTTGTGGTTTATCTCTGGATTGAAGTGTCTCCAGCAGATTCCACCTTTGGCGCAGTAGAGCTTAGGGTGAAGAGTGGCCCTGACACTGTGGAGTTGTTAGTCAAGTTCATTCAAGACTTACAACCAGTCTTACTTGTCTAATCAACAAGTGAACCAAACGGATCGACTGTTACTGCTCAAGTATCAGGCCATCGATTCTGGAACTCGACACCGGCCTTCCGCTGTCTCTACTTCGTTCTTGGTGCATTCTGCATGTATCTTTTCAGCCTCTTCATTACATTTGCCCTCTCCCTTTCCTGCTCATGTGCAAGCTGCTGGGCTGTTTGGAGGATCCAGATGAATTTTTCAAGCTGAACCTCATCTGTGATGTTCTCAGGCTCATCCTCATGGTCAGAGTCCCATTCAATTGAATCCTTGGGGATATCATCTGGACCCACAAGATGGGACATCAGTGTGGAGCAAAATGCGGCAGGTTTGTTACTTACCATGGGGCTTGTCAGGTGGGTTTTAAGCTCGGAGGTTTTCCCTCCTGGCATTGTCCACTTTTTGATGTCGGCCCATGTTGTAGCTGACAAGAGTGGATTACCATATATGATAAGTACATCCTAATTAGGTATTTAGTTGCTGGGCCAAAATCTATGTTGAAAATTCGGAACTTTGCCCAAATGGCTTGAAACATTGAGAAAAGTGAAGTGCTGAGCAAAGTATATTTTGGATATATCTGTCATGCATTCAAAGAAAATTGAAAACAGCCTTCTGCGACCTGAACCTACAGCCCTAGCCTACGTTTCCCAGAGCTTATCTTACCCCATACAGTATTCTATGTTGTCAAATAACATTCACATATGTCGCGATCATTTACTTACATAAGGGGTGCTGGTTCCTCTTGACGTCTACCTTAGGAGCTTAGGGTGAGAGTGGCCCTGACAATGATGATGAAAGGGTAGAAGGGAGTAGAAGAAGAGGTGTAGGGATAGTTGGTTTCAGAGGATGAGTGGATGATGAGTTGTCACCTTAGGATGCCTTCTTTATCCACTTCTCTTCAACCAGGACATGTCACCAAGTTCCCCATCAGTTTTCCTGATAACATAAGTGGTACTACTTTCCCACTTTTTTTTTCTATTGGTTGTTCCCATGCTTCTCAGGACTTCTTTGTCATGACTTTTCTACAACCCACTCTCTTCCTGATCAATCTTTGTCATGCCATTTAGATGACCCACATTCACTCCTAAAATGACTCATTATGACTGTAGGTCAGAGACCTTGACTCAGCGTTACTAATCACTTATCACAGGCCACTCTGGTAGTATATAAGGACCTCAGATAGTGCTTGTACTTGCTAGTTTTGTTATTACAGGATTCCCTCCGCCTAAAGACCCCCTTTGGACAAACTCAGAGACCTGCTGTAAGATACAGGACATCTGGCCTGTTCTCTTCCACTCAATTCTCTCTTTTCCTCCTTGTGGTATCCACTGCCTCCTTGACCCATTGTCCAGTGTTGTGCAAGGTCCTACCTCACCCTCCTACCTATTGGTTTGAAGACCTCTATCTACTCCTGTAGCTCATTGTTGTCTCTGTTAGCAAGGGCAAGCTATTCAAGAATCAGTCAGTAACTCCCAGTTGGAGTTGTTTCCTGGAGAAGGTCTCAGTGCAGAGTCGCCCTGACACCTGGCTTTTTGAGATCATTGTACAATGAGCCCAGGTCACCATTGACATATCCCCACTTCTGTTAAGGAACAGATGATTATAATGCATTGGGTACACCAAGTGCCCAAGCCAGAGATCACACAGCTGATGGATGTACATCCATCTACAGTCTGACATGCGGTCAAGAAGATGCGAACAACTGGGTCAGTCATCAAACATTCCCTACAGGGTGGCCCTCAGAGAGCTTTAAATGGTGTTGACTGTACTGTGGGTACTATCTTACATGCACTTATCCAGCACCTGAACTAATCATCTGACTGGCTCTATAGTATATCAAATCACTCATCGAGAGAACCCTGGATCTCTTCCTTTGTAAATTGAAGGAAGATTTGGAAGTAAACTGTGGTGTCTCAGTGGATGAGTCCACAATATACCAGATACTTTCAAGATGTGGGTTTACTCTCAAGAGGAATGCATTTGTTGCAAGAGAGTGTATGGAGGAGGATAGGACCAGGTATGTGATGGATATTTCACAGAATTATCATCCAGACCAACTGATATTTGTCAACAAATCCATGATGAACCAGCTGACAATGCAGAGAGATCAAGGATGGTCCCTGGTTGGGGTGTCACTCTCATCAATGAGACTTCTTCATCCACAGAATATGGTATGTCTATTGTCACTGTCCCACCTTCAAGTTCCTTATTCTAATAGTCCTCTAGCTATTCCATTCTTCCTGCTCTTTCCCTCAATGGAGTGCTGTACCTTGCAGTGGAAAATCATTCATACACAGCCAAGGAGTTGAATAGTTTTATCAACAGACTGCTTGATGTCATGAACCCTTTTTCTGGGCCAAACTCAGTTGTTGTCATGGACAATGTGAGCATCCACAAGTCATGGAAACTTTGTGATATAATCAAAAGAAGGTGTGTATATAGCATGCATGCACAGTTCTTGTCGTTGACAACTACAGTGGGATGAAGTTTAGTATTTACCAATGTACTCCCCAGACTTAAATCCAATAGAGGAGGCCTTTTCCTGCATCAAAGCTTGGATCAGGGGAAATCACAATTATGCTCATTCAGAGCTAATTCCTGATGATCTTCAGTCCCCCATCCATCTGTATTTTGTTATTTGGGAGGCAGTGCTTACAGCCATTTCACCTGAGAAGATTGAGGGTTGGTTCAAAGACAGTGGGTACTTGTGATCTGTACAGTACATTTATTGAAAACTTCTTTGTCCCCACATACATTGTTCAAAGACTTCTTCATCGTCCCCATGTACACTAATGGAAAACTTCTTTGTCACCCCCTCATGCATTAATGAAAAACTTCTTCATTGTCCCTGTGTACATTACTTATTGGCAGAAAATTTAAGTCAGGTGTGATAATTTGCTTGACTACCTTCAATTATTACAGTTAAGTCAGGGGGTCCTGCTCAGTCTTGGTGATTTGTTTCGATTTCCTGGCTCTACATGCCATCCTTGCAGCATGTTTGAAGATCTCTTGCGTGATCCCAACTGGAATCAAAAGTTGATCAAAACTCCATTGAATATCAGAGGTGTCAATGATCTAATCAATGTAACTGAACTTGGCATCCAAGAGCCTCTCCTCATAACAAGTAATGCCCAAGCTAGGCATGGTTTCATTCAACTTGCCAAGAAGTTCTCTGGTCATCAGGTAAATAGTTGTGTCAAGCTGGTTGGTGCCATTAGTTAGATTGATTATTGACTGGGAACAAGGTAATGGGAGAGAGTTGGCAGGTTCCACAGGTGGGGTCAATGTCATCATCACAACAGGCTCAGACCCTGGAACAGGGGAGGAACACACTGGGGTGATCAATACTTGTGGCTGCAGTACTGGATTCAGCAAATAGATGTGAATCGAGGGCACTTGTGGGGTTGGGTTGCCTGAGGGGGCTGTGTTAGATGCCAATTATAGATATGGTCAAATGTGGAGCTGTTGGGTAGCTGTGTATATGTCACTTCACCAGTGGCCTGGTATGCTAGTTAGTGTTGCAGCCAATGGATTGTTAAGGACATACTATCATTCTCGCCCAGAGGGTTAGTTGATATATATTCAGTTCTTTGTGGTCTGAGGTAATTGGGTTAATGTAACAGGGGTGGCCTCTGTGTAACTGACAGGAAAGGCAGGACCATAGTTCCCAGAACTCACAAGTGAAATTGAGGGTTGTTGATGTCCATGGTTTAAAATCCTAGCCTTCATCATGTGGGGGTATGGATTGCTGGACACTGTAATCCATGTCAGCCTAATATCATTCAGAAATGCGAATGTGGCTGGTGACATACCAAGTTATGAAGCAGCAGAACTGGGTTCCTGGACTGTACAGCAATAACCTTTTGGACCATCTCCAACATCATCACTGTATACTCACTTTTATTGCTGAGCTGATGAGAATCCTTTGCTTGGTCATTATATTATTTGTATCTGATTGAAGCCTCTTCTGGCTTGATATCCATATTTGCACAAACCCTTGAGAAGAAGTTGGTAAAGACAAGGTCTGATGGGATTTGCAACTCCTATCAGGTGACCAGTCCACCAACAATTGTCACTGGGGACAAGGGTGTTGGAATTTGAGAGGAAAGAAGATAAGCGATTCCAATGGACATGAACCCCAGGCAGCTACAATCCGATGAGGGGTTCGCTCTACTTAGCTACACTATTTATACTAGTATACCCTAGGATAAAAATAGATGTGGCCATGGTACAAACAAAGGAACAAACAAAGAAAACAAATGATCAAAGGGCTATGGCTAACTACGTGTGAGAACACAGTGTTCTGTGTCTTTCATCAAAGGGTACCCAGAAATGAGTGGGAACATTTTAGGAACATCTCAGGGTCTAGGTCAATTTACTGCATTGTAACCAGCAGACACATTTATGGCACATTTGGAATGTATTGCTAAGATAAAATGAAATGTTCTCAGATATGATTACAAAAATGTTCCCAATTTGTCACCACAAATAATCCTCCAATGTTTTTGGCAGGAATGGGCCTCATATCTCATGTTCCTTCAATGTTCCTATAAAGAGGCCATGTACTTAATGTGTTTCCACTTGAGAATGGGCCTAAGGATATCTGAAACTCATTTCTGGGAAAATTTTAAATGTTAATATTGAGAACATTTCAGTTTCATCTTAGCAACACATTCCAAATGTACCATAAATGTGTCTGCTGGTTACAATGCAGTAAATTGACCCAGACCCTGAGATGTTTCTAAAATGTTCCCACTCATTTCTGAGTACCCTTGCCCCCAGTGTTTTAACCTTCTCCATACTCATTACTAAGGAAATATGGTTTCTCTTCAACTGCAACATCAGTCCCTAGATCCCTTCCACCTGATGTTCCAAGTCCAGAATCCAAGAGGCCTGAGCATCCTGAATTGCCATGGTGTTGGTATGAAGTTGGCCAGCAACTTCCTCATTCATCCTCAGGGTGACCACTTCAGAGATCACCTGAGTAAACTCAGTGGGGCAGCATTAGTAAATATGCTTGCTCTCATGATATGAAAGGTCAATCTATAACATTGGTCAACCCCTTTGACAAATCCAAAGGACATCACCCAGATGTACCATTTCATCAGACCCATCATAGAAGTTCTTGTTGTCCATACACCAAACTTCATTGAAATGTTGGTTGGGGGTGGGGAAGGTGAGTTGGAAAGGCATGATCAAGCAGTAAGAAAGAGTGGATGTGAGAGTGGAAGAGGGGAGGAAAAGTGAGATGGAGAAAGAAGCCAGCTATTGGGACAAGTATAAATAATAAAAGGAAACCCTAACCCTGAAACACCAGATCTTAGTTTCCATCAGATCATTCCATCAATATGACCAAAATAAGCCATAATGGAAGGGGAGTTTTAGATCCAGGGATTTCTCTCTGAAACACCATCAAATTTTTCAGAAGGCACTGCCCCATCATTTTGCAGCCTCACCATCAATCAAAAGGGAAGCAGGAGGATGTTCTGTAGAAGTAGATGGAATATTCTAGAAGTATCCATATGACTCATCCTTAGATGCCTCCAAGGAAGAGTAGAACTTAGCCACAGAAAGTAACTGATTATGTGATGAGGGTCAAGGAGTATATAAGGACAAGCCCCCTCAGGCTGCCTTTCCCCTTATCTTCAATCTTCTCTGTAACCTCTACTCTAACCAGTGAGTTGGATACCTCTCAATAAATCACTTTACTCTTTATACTAACATACTTAGCAGGAGTCTCCTGCTAGTGTATGTTGCCTGCCTCTCATCCCAACCCCAATTTCCTCTCTCCCTTTCCTCTCCCAGAGATCAGAGATATAAGGCTAGATTTGTGGAGTCAACACTTGTTGAAAAGCCTCAGTGTTAACTAGGCCAGAGGCCAACTTGTGCACTGTCCCTACCATTGACCCTTTTCCTCTTTAGATCAAGGAGTCCCCTCCCCACCCTTCCTCTCTACCACCAATCATTACTTTGAGTAGAGTTCCATATATACTAACCAACCCTTGGCTATCATCACCTTTATAGTACACCCAGCCTATCACACCAAAGTTCCTCAAGTCCTTGTTGACAAGCACCCTGTCTACCAGTGTGAATCTTGCATTATCAGTTGGTGGCCCTGACATATATGGCCAAATATGGTCACCATCTGCCCAATTTGAGTTATTCACTTACTTTGGGAAAAATTTAAATGTTCCCATAGTATTCCTGATGGGGACACCCAGGTCACATGACCTGGGACACTACAGGAAAACTGGCTGGAAATATTCTGAATGGACTTGGTATGTACTAGGTGGGTTTTTGCCTAGTACTTTGTCCATGTCCTCGCAATGTACTTGTGATGTACCAGCCCAGGACACTATCCCTTGCCCCCAGTGACTGTCAACAGGTCTGTCAGATACATCACAACAGTTGTATCCTGGATTCAATCTGTACCAAGTGGAAGTTTTACATTGTGTGAGACAAATAGAGGTCTACAAAGGATGTGGCAGCTGTGAAACACCACAAAACTATGGCTGGGTCAGATGTATCAGTAGAAATGGTATTGAGGAGCAGAACAAGCTCCAACCAAACACATTCCATGTGGTAGTGGACTTGCTGAATTGTCCAGCTGAGCTGTCTGAGATTCACAACATCCTGAGCAGCAGTATACCTGTTAGGGATGATGCCTGCTTACTATTTACTGGGTACCAGAGGTGTATGTGTAGAGGGTGGTTAGGGGTGAGGGGAAGTAGAGGGGCATATGCTGGCCTGAGGTTGGGGGATTTGTGATTGTAGGGATAGATGGGTTTCCAAAAGTTGCCCACAAAGTCTGTGAGTGTGTGGATGAATAACCAAAAGCTTTCCTCTTGATTATGTAATTTGGATACTCCTTGCAACCAGGCAATGAGTTGTCCAGGTAAGGCCATTGGAAAGTCCCACCAGGAGCTGATGCAAGACTCACACTGATAGACTGGCTGCTTGTTGATAAGTACTTGAGGGATATCTGTGTGAAAAGCTGGATGTACTATAAAGGTAACAATAGCCAAGGGTTTATGAGTATGGACGGATTGCCAATCAAAGTAGTAATTGGCAGTGGATAGGAAGGGTGGGAAAGCAGCTCCTTGATCTAAAGATGAAAAGGGTCAATAGTAGGGACAGTGCATGAGTTGGCCTCTGGTCTGGTTAACACTGAGGCTTTTCAACAAATGTTGACTCCACAAATCTAACCTAATTTCTTTGATCTCTGGGAGAGGGAAAGGGGAGAGGAAGTTGGGGTTGGGATGGGAGGTGAGCAACATACAATAGCAGGAGACTCCTGCTAGATATGTTAGTATGAAAGGTAAAGCAGTTTATTAGAGGTATCCAACTCACTGGTTGGAGTAGAGGTTACAGAGAAAATTGAGGATAAGGGGAAAAGAAAGCTGGAGGGGCTCATCCTTATATACTCCCAGATCCTAATCACATGATCACTACTTGACTATGGCCAAGCCTACTCTTCCATTGGAGGCATCTAATAATGACTCAGAGGGAGTCCTTTTGACTGTGGCTGATTCTTCTAGAATGTTCTATTTCCAATTCTTAAACAGAACATCCTTCTGCATCCATGATATTTGATGGGTTGTATATTGATGGTATTTCAGTGAGAAATCTCTGGATCTTAAACTCCCCTCCAATTATGTCTTAATGGGGTTAGATTTGATAGAATGATCTGATAGAAGTAGTGAGTTGCATTTTTGGGGTTAAAGTCACTGGGGGCAGAGGGGGTCTTACCTGGCAGGCAAATTGAGAGTTTGTTGAGAGTTTGTGATCAATTTGCTCCTAATTTTCCCAGTGGGTAAGTTGTGAGTTTATTTGAAAGAAACCTGCCAAATTACCCACCAGGTATTCTTTGAATGAACCCCCTGGGTTCTTTGGCAATTTTGTTCAAAACTTACCTACAATTTACCTAAGCCACTCATTGAGAGTTCTTTCAAAAAATGCCTAGAAATTTGATCACAATGTGCTCAACCACATACTCAATAGGTTCTTTGAGAGTTTGTGGTAAAATTGAACCACATTGAGAGTTTATTGTGAGCTTTTTGAAAAGAACCCACCAGGCACATTATGGTCACATTTCTGAGTATTTTTTGAAAGAACTCTCAATGAGTGGCTCAGGTAAATTGTAGGTAAGTTTTGAACAAAATTGTCAAAGAACCCAGGGGGTTCATTCAAAGAATACCTGGTGGGTAATTTGGCAGGTTTCTTTCAAATAAACTCACAACTTACCCACTGGGAAAATTAGGAGCAAATTGATCACAAACTCTCAACAAACTCTCAATTTGTCTGCCAGGTAAGACCCCCCTCTGCCCCCAGTGTCAACTGCTTCATAGGAAAACAATCAGATGGTCCTTGCCACAACATGGCCAATTTGGACTCACCTTCTTGCACTAATGGCACATGGATTCTCTCAGAGACTTGGGGGTTTTTGTTGAACTTGATTTACTGTAGATCAATCTTCTCCCAATGTAATCCCTCTGCAAATCTCTAGATATGTGGATTGTGATCTCTCCAATGTCACCACCAATGAGCTGATGAAGTGGGGACTTACAAACCTGTGGAAAGATGGCCATGAAGGGGGCTACACTGTGTGGCATGGATGTCAACCAGTTTCCAATTTCCCTCCTTGGGAGGCTCAAGGTGGTGAATGCCCAATGGATCAACCAAATTTCTTTGAAAAGGTATTCCCCTGCCTTTACCCTTATGGGTGAGGCAGCCTTGAGAGTGGGTGGCCTATTCCTCTTGATTTCCCCAAGCACATTTGATGGTTACTTCAGTACTCCAATCATCACTTTTAGCATTTCTCAACACTGACAAGCCCTTACCTCTGCTAGAATTCAGATGAAATGTAATACTTTTGATCAAGAAACCCACACAGTTGCCAAAATCACTGCTGAGAAGCTTGGCCAAGTGAAGGAAGAGGAGCGAGGAGTTCCAATATCCAACAAAACAGTCAGGGCACTCAAGAGGCATGTCTATGCCACTGCTGCATGGGTCTTGGATACAGATCAGTCATAGTACCACCTATGAAGCCAAATTTGGTCAAAATCAACAGTTTTGGGCCTGCTCTTACTCTAGATCACAATCAATCCCTCTGACTTTCATAATCCAGTCACCCAAGTACATGCAGGAGAGGAGATTGACATGGACAGTTTTATGGCTACCCTAGGACCTGATAAAGCAAGGAGGGCAAAGAATATTGCTGACAACCCACATGCTACTGCAAAATTCTTTCACACTGGGGGCAAGGGTACCCAAAAATGAGTGAGAACATTTTAGGAACATCTCAGGGTCTATGTCAATTTTACTGCATTGTAACCAGTAGATACATTTATGGCACATTTGGAGTGTGTTGCTAAGATAAAACTGAAATGTTCCCAATGGTAACATTTAAAATGTTTTCAGACATGCCTACAAAATTGTTCCCAACCTGTCACCACAAATAATCCTCTAATGTTTTTGGCAGGAATGGGCCTCATATCTCATGTTCCTTCAATGTTCCTACAAATAGGCCATGTACTTAAGGTGTTTCCACTTGAGAATGGGCCTAAGAATATCTGAAACTCATTGCTGGAAACATTTTAAATGTTACTATTGAGAACATTTCATTTTATCTTAGCAATACATTCCAAATGTACCATAAATGTGTCTGCTGGTTACAATGCAGTAAATTGACCCAGACCCTGAGATGTTCCTAAGATGTTCCCACTCATTTCTGGATATCCTTGCCCCCAGTGAAAGCTATCATGTATGCAAAGAAGTAATGGCTACCAGGCATCAGTCATTGGCAAACATATCCTCAGTGTCTATAGAACCTTCCATATCTCCCTCAATATTTGGGTTGTTGCTGTTGTCACTTCCACTGTCAAGAGGAGCATCCACTAGAGGTTGAGAATCATTGGGAAGCTTGGACAATATAGGAACATTGATGGTGACAGGAGTTGAGCTAATGTCTGACTTCCAATGTCCATGAGATGGATATGTGTGAGTGGGGTTAACATAGGAAGTGTACATACTAAGCCAGAAGGAACTGAGGGAATGGGCAGAGAGATAAGCCTTCCAGTGTGCAATGACCAATGTAATAAGTTCATTGTACAGATAGGACTACTGGCATGCATAAGCATGAAGTCCATCCTGGATGTTAGAAGGGTAGTTACATTTGGTGTGCTCAGGCATAAGGGAGAGCCACTAGTCTTGCTTCCATTTGAAGTACTGGAGGGTTTGTCCCATCTCTTTGACAGTGAGCTGGACCTCCTCTTCATATTGTTCAGCTCTTGCCTGGCACTTTGCTCATTAGATACAGTCAAAATCTTAACTCTCCATATCGGAGGTGGTGCTGTCTGCTAGCTGTCAGGCGGACCTAACAGCACACCCTGAGCCGCTACTGGCAAGCGCTGAGGGGAACAGGTGACAAGTGATGGGAGGGACGGATAAAGAGGAGCAGAGTAAGGGGACAGATGGGAGATGCTAAGAAGGGATCAGGCTACCAGGTTCAGCTGGTGAGGCTGCTAGGGAGACTCTGATGATATCAAATCTAAGGAATACAGCACTATACTACTAGTCCTTATATACTACTGAGATGCGCACAGACCATGCTGTGTAGCGCACAGACCATGGGCTGCGCATTGCGCACAGACCAGGTCTGACAAAGCGAATGACAAAGGTGCTGACTCATTAGATTTGACAAATGAATGTGAGCCACCGGAGTCCCAGTGGGTCGTGAGAAGAAACTGTCCAAAATAGGAAAGGTCCAAAGGGAATGATGTGGGTCATGGGAAAGGGATGAATAATCACCAATACAGTCCTGACAAAGCACAAGTCATCAAGGATGAGTGTCAGCGCGTTTGCTGTCATGAAGAAAACCCCGTTAAAAATTTTATAAATCAACCAAAACACAAGACATTCAGTACGCTCGACGACCAACTCGAACATCACACTCTTTTCATTTTCCTTTCCCCTCCTCCCTTACGACACACGATGCATAAAGACAAGAAAAGAAGACATCATATTGGAACACTAGGGTCAATTGCCCTCCACGACGATATACAGTGCGACTAGTCATTGTTCCCCTCGAAGTCATGGACCTCTCCCTGGCCCTCGGCAAGAACACTCTCGGCCACCTCCTCAGCCAAGGTCCCGCCTTCCGAAGCTCCAACTCCACCCGATTCCTCGACCGTCTCCATGAGAGTTGAGCGCGCAAGAAGCAAGAGTTGTTGGATCTGGATCTGATCCATCACTTGACTCAGCGACTCGAGAACTTGCCGAATCATCAAGCCCCTCTGGCTCGAATGAAGAACGACTGCTCTCAGCTCCTGAGCATTCATCGTCCGCCTCTCTTCCACAACTACTTCTTGCAACACGCCCAGTTCTTCTTGCTCGAAGATAGTTGGAACGGAATGCCTCTGATGAGGGAAGACCGCGGAGTTGTCCTTTGAAGTAGTTCGAACGGACGTAAGGATGGTACTTGGCCAACGGAAGAGTCCCAGCTGAGCAGATGCAACGTTGCCCACTCACAGAAGACCCTAGGATAGGTTGATCATCAAGGACCCGTGTCATCAACTCGAATTCTTCTCGAGTCACGATAGGAAGAACTTCTTCTTCCTGATGAAGCGGCGACATCGACCTTTCCTCGGCGGAAGAACTCGAACCTCCTTCTTCTTCTTCCTCTTCTTCCATCGGCGCATCTGTCGGCACCTCGATAGAACTGGCATCCTGGGTTCAGATGTTCAGACCAGACAATAAAGGACTGGACTAACCCCCTGAACCTACCTGGTTCAGCATCACTTCCAGTTCACCCGCCGGCACCATCAGGATTCGACTCTCTCCAGCCGAAGGAGCCTCATGATACGACGAATCAGAAGAATACTCCAATCCCGAATCCTCAGTAGGAACATCAGGCGACCGCTACTAAGAGTCAACGTTGTGGTTAAGGTCACAACAAGAAGACTCTTACCTTGTCACCACAGGTACAGAGTTTGCTCTGCATGTGCCCCACGAGATTGGTCAAATCGTCAAGCCTCCCTTCCAAGGCTTCTATCCTCTGAGCGTCCACGGCGCTGTTCGACTCGAAGAAGGCGACATCCGTCTGCAAGGATTCGATCAAGTTCAGCTGAGCCCTCCGTCCCTGCTCCAGCTCATGAACTCGAAACAAGACCTTGCTATAGTCATCTTCGAAACTCTTGATCATCGCCTCGTGACCTTCCAACCGGTGTTCATCAAGGCCGACTCGACCTCCTAACGCGGACAAATCCTTGTCGATCCAACCGAAGACAGCAGTGGCATCAGTCACACTTTGACGCCACTCTCGCTCCAAGGCATCTCGCTGATGGTTCATCAGTTAGGATTTAATTATCCAAACTCGATGGACTTACCCGTTCTTGGATCTCCATGACTCTCGTCCAGATCCGGACACTGGTAGCCGTCCCCAAGCGCACAGCTTGCTTTGCCTGGTTCATCAACTTGTCTT
>Ga0307513_10003921_pt1 | contig 20002 bp, 20 predicted proteins | sample 15_EM_MG_FD_202174 | JGI IMG/M metagenome (GOLD analysis project Ga0307513, IMG submission 202174) | Populus trichocarpa ectomycorrhiza microbial communities from riparian zone in the Pacific Northwest, United States - 15_EM | ecosystem: Host-associated > Plants > Roots > Unclassified | place...
AACTCGATGGACCTACCCGTTCCTGGATCTCCATGACTCTCGTCCAGATCCGGACACTGGTAGCCGTCCCCAAGCGCACAGCTTGCTTCGCCTGGTTCATCAACTTGTCTTCGCCCTCCCAGTTGAATGATCCCATCCTAAACAACAAAGCTAGGACAGGATCTCTCCATTGTTCCCTGTCGCTCGTCCTCCAGGTCTCGGCGGTCCTGATCGCGTAACCCCAGAGCCTATCATCGTAGTGACACTCTCCGAGGATGTCATTGACATCTCCGGAGCGCATCCGGCCCATGATCTGCTCAAAAAGGTTAACCGACAGACCACTCGAGAACAACAGGAGTATACTAGCCTTGATGGGACTGGGATAGGCGGCATTAGGGTCGATCCGACTCCGCGTATGGCCTCGATTGTCACAACGGGTGATTTCTCCCCGATTGTCGGGAGCGACGTACACGGCACGAGAACCAACAGTATTATCAGTGCTGGCAGCATTGCGGATAGACATAAGAGGTAAGGTGTTGCTGCGGTTGGTGAAGTGGTAGAAAGGTTTGATGGGGATTGATCGCATATCCATCCTGCTTATATGCATTCCAACTATCCCCTGGACGCTACCTTCGGTCCGACCTTTCTTCCCACCATCAAGGGTTCACTCTATTCCCCATCACCGCCCACATCTCGCAACACCGCTCGCCCGAGCTCATCACCGCTCATGCCCTATCTTGCCGCCCACCTTAATTCTTCTGCCCAGACCTCCGACGTCACCATGACATCAGTCTACTCCACCATCGTCACCAATGACTTCATTCATTCGTCATCATTGCATCATTATGACACGTTTACGACATCACGACCCGGACTCTCATTCTGGACTCTCTCGGACATGTTTTGGACTTATCCTTGATGCTCCTTCACATTCATTTCTCTTACGCGTTTCACATTCATCCGCATCATTGATCTTTACCCCCTGTTTCACATCGATCACTCCTTTATCAATTCCGATCACTGCCTTTCCTTTTTTGGTACTTGTTACCCTTTTTGGTTTTGGTAGTTCCCACACACTCATTTGTTTCTATTCTTTCTCTCCCTCACACTGGTTTCGCATTGTTCCGGTTACACTTGTCACTGTCACGCCCACTCTTCCTATATAGGTAGATACATTGTGGCTGGTATCTCCTTAGCTTTGCAATTCCAGGAAATCCTCTCCCCTTCTCAGCCCTCTTGCGCTGTTACGGACAAGCGAGTCTTTTTCCTTTGGAAGAAACCCCAGCCCCCTCTTGCTCTCCTCCACTCAGTTCTAATCACTTAATCGACGTTTATCCTTCACTCTTCGGCAGAGTCAAGACCGTCGCTCTTCATGATAAGCCCTCGGTTTGAGGCACACATCCCACACTCAGGCTCGTGATTGTCCTATCTGGTTAACCCAGTTGTGCAGCAGGAACACCTACCGGAAGGAGCGACCACTAAAAGCTGTTTGTGGTTGTGGTTTGTCACTGGGTTGATAGTGGCCCCAGTCGACTCCACCTTTGGCGCAGTAGAGCTTAGGGTGAAGAGTGGCCCTGACAGCGAGTGGTACAGTCACAAGTTTCGAAGAGTGAAAGGGGGAACCAGTAATTATAGCTCGCCCACATTCAAGCAGCACTACATCAGGTTTCGGGCCGCTGTGTCAAACCTGTTGCCACTAACTCGATGCGGAGCAGGGGATAATTGGGCAGAATCCGGCAACCGACCCCGTAGGTATGCCAGAAGGGAGTATACTGTGGGAAGGCTAGTACTGATGGATCAGTACAAGATTTCGGTCGCTGTAGGGTCTTTTCTGGTACCTCCAGTACTGGCCTTTCCCACAGTGGTAGTAACCGATGAGAGCAAAAAAAAGGCCAAATGGTTCGTTGCTACGTGGCCATGCAACAGAAGCACCCATAAAATCCCTTGAGTCGGTTGTACCCGTTCGAATGTACTCGAGGTCCGCTCTACTGCCGCACCCTGCAAAGTGCTCCAGAGAACGCTGGGCCTTGAAATCAGGAATACCACAGTCAGGCGGAGATCCGGATGTTCCGGACGCGATAATAAACGACCTCAGGATTCGCAGCGGGACCTTTGAGGCGGGTGAGAAAAGCGACATCTCGTCTAACGACGGCATAAAGCCGCCAGACGGAGTTAAAACACGGTGAATGAGCCCATCCGGGCTCGGCCGAAGAACTGACCAGCTGTTGGAAAACGTATGACCCGAAGGCGAGAGTCACGACCAGGGGACCCATCCAAACGGCTTGTCGTGGGCCGACGCGGAGAAGGAGTACGGGTTCGTCCATAGTCGACTCAGTTCCGACCGCAGAGTCCGGTAAATGTTTGCGAACTTGTTCCGATGCATTGAGGCGCCTTCCTCATATATTTACCACGGGATCCAGGTCAGCAACGGACCGATCCGGCCCGAACGCCCCTAGGCACCTCTCACACCTGCCACGATGACGTGTCCAACCACGAAATCCAGGTCGCTCAGGGGAGCTTGTACCCCCAGCGTCAAGTATGGATCCCTTATCGGTGCACACGACTGACTCTGATTTATACTCTGTTCGCGTTGTAGGGATGAACCTCCCGAATCACATGATGATTGTTTGGAATCGAGGCAAACTAAAGCCAGGATCAATTGCCTACTCCGTATTGCACCTCCAAGGACGCGCACTGTGCACAATTCGACCCACCACCTCCCATGTGAAATCGTGGAAATGATCATCGCCCACCCACCTCATCGGTGACCTCCACGCTCTCAAAGCTTGTTCATTGGCTTGCCGCCCCTGGTATATCGCCGCGGTCCCACACCTCCATCATATTGTCACTCTCAGGGACGCGCGGCCGGACAAAGCTCGTGATAAGCTCAAGTCGGTATCCAAGCTGCATGAGTTAGGTCTGGCACCTCTCGTAAAGAAATTCGAGGCAATGGTTTGGAGCGATAAATTATTGGTTCGTGCCTAAGACATTCACCCTTCGTGACTTACAACACTTTTCCGCTTTCACGAACGTTCAGGCGCTGACGCTTCAAAACGTTAACATCTAGGCATCAAACACTATTTCGGACACTTCTCGCCAACCCTCCGATCCATCGTGTTGGTCCAGCCACGTTGTACCCCTCGACAGTTGGCGTATTTCCTCTCCCTTTTTTCGAAACTAGATTATATCTATATCCATTTCCCCCTCTGTTTCCCCCTCTCCAATCCAACCAACCCGCCTTCGACTCAAAGCTTGTTCCATTCTCCTCACCGAAATTGCGAGGGCGGCTTAAACTTGTTGAGTTTACTTGGGTCGAGACTTTGATGGACCTCATTGCTTCATGCGGTGTCCTGTGGTTTCGTTAAATGGACCTACGCAACGTTGCTAGTTGTGTACCCATCCTACTGGGGGCGTGTGCCGAGGCACTAGAGACACTGCAATTCTATGCGGAAGGTAAGGAGTTCAACGTGGGTTTACCTGTGGTTTCGAGCTGACGACCAATAGGAGTTCATTCGCCCCCACTACTGCCTGAATTCAATCTATCACGATTCAAAACACTCCGATCTCTACAAATCGGGGTTGGGCAACGATATCCCGGCTGACAAACCGACTTACTGTTGTCATGGAAGTACTCAACTATCACGTCCCCTGTGTTCTCCGAGCTCGTCATCGTCCTCGAGGAGGACAAGGTTGCTTGTCTACCCTTCGATCCCGCATTGTTCGAGACATTGAGCATAAGAAACGAAGTCAGACCCTTCAAATTGGTGTTTTTGCTTGAGGTTCCGGACTGGCGCTGTAGGTGGATGGAGGAGGCGGTGGGTGTCGATGGGAGCTTTGAAATCAGTGACTGCAATGGGACTTCTCGACTTTCTCAACTCCCCACTCACCGTCCGCACAACACGACTTTCAGTCCCACGTGAAAACCGGCGTTGACTAGATACCTTTCACACACCACCCCAAATACCGTTGGATTGTAAATGTGTAACATAGGTTCCGCAAAGTAAAACACAACCAACTAACGTCGGAAAAACCCGTACCATGGCCCCACAGGCTCAGGGCTCCCAAGTTTTGATTGTGGGCGGATACGACATGGGCGTTATGTACCACTCCGGCTCTCCACTCCGAATACCACAAAACAAATGGCCCAGGCGTGAGGTACAGACCACCTCGTCACACCCCCTCATGCTTTGGCATACGCACGCCATTCAGGAATGCGGGTCTTCCGTAGCATTGAGTGGTTTATCCTTCAAAGTTTGGTCATTTAAGCCACCCTTGGTCGGTTAAATCGCGACTCTGGGTTAGAATCTAGTGCCTGATGTTCCACGGATATATGAGTAAGATGGTGGTGATACTCGACGAGTCTATGGTACTGACCGGTACAGACTGGAAGGGTAGACATCCGCTTAACCGTTGCCACGACCCTCGTGGATGTGGGGTAAAAAACGAGCAGGGAGTAACTGGGTCGTGGTAGAAAATGGGCAGCCTGTGGTTGGATACCCGTCACTAGTCATCAGACCTGGGGAGAATGGAATGCCGGAACGGTCATTTTGTGAGCTCATGAAATGGCTTTTCGTCTGTTATCGCCAGTGACGCTCAATATGCCCCCTAGAGTCAGTAAATCCAACCACGGAAGGGACCTGGGTTGTCCCGAACACAGGGATAGGGTAATATCGGTCTTCGCAGGTACCACCTTTCGGCCCAACAAACGCGCTTGGTGACGGTGCGGCTGTCATCACTGGAATTCTCCTTCAGAATAGAACCTACAGATCCCCCGCAGGCCGCTCGGATGTCGATGAGAACCGTTGGTTGACGGGCCGACCGTGAAGAGGATGAGACAATGCGGACATGCAATTCCAGCCAATCCCACCGATGCTTGGAATCCGAGTATCGCTACGTCACGAGCGGTCTCCGCGGAACGTCGGCTGGACCATGTGACGGTCTTAACACAGCAGGTGTGGACCAGGCGGTGGTTCTCTCATATCTGCTATGGCTTCTCAATCATTACGAATCACTCTGTGTTTCGTTACGAAATTGAGGGCACGCACGAGATGCTCCCCCCCACGCGTACCCATTAGACGACATTGGTTCAGAAGGTTGGCGTGAATTGTGAGGCGTGTGTATGTCGGAAGGCGAGTGAGCAGCTCCTTGTAACGAGAAGATACGTGGCAAAGAGACGTACGTAAGTGGGCGTAAATTGAAAGGCGGTCAGAACTGATGGTTGAACGTTGAAAGGTCAATCACGAGAACAACGTATGTAGTTAAGCGAGCGGATTCCTGTCGTGGGATCTGCGGTTGCTCTCGTTCGTCCAACTGAGGTTTCCCTGTGCCGTGAATACGGGCGCCGCTTGCGCATGTAATGGCTACAACCCGACGATGCGGAAGAAATCCCAACGTCGATACTTCCTGAGCATAGATGATGTAGGACGGACACGACAATCGCTGACGGATCTGTGGTCCTGTAGATCAACGGATCGAGGTGCAGCAGACCACCAAACTACTGGAGCCCTCAGCGGTGAGATATCGTCAATGGTATTACGTAGTTTGTTCGAAAAGATTCGGACAAGAGGGAGTTCTTACAAACCAGTGGAACGAGTCGTCCTGTGAGACGACCTGATGGATTTCAGCGAAGAGATGCAAAGGTACGCATCTGCCGCTCCGAAGTTGATAGCGAAGAAACGTCGTGGGGGATATGGATTTCCAGGGGATAACAAGATACGTCTTTTTCTACAGTTACAGATACGACGATTTGTGTTTTAAGCAGGCACGTTACAAAATTGATTTGTATGGGGACGGTGGAGGGTTGTGAGGTGAGATGTACACGTGAGATCTTGAAACGTGGATGAACGCATTGAACGGAGCTGGCCAATCGGGTGTGACCCGCTCCTTGATCGATGATCAGCTCAGCTGGCGACTACAAAGTGGCTGGAAGGGGAGCAGGGAGACAAGACCACGGCGGCCGGCGTGCCAGATACGGGCGGGGAACTAAAAAAATACAGCAGTTGTGCTCGGCTGGCGAGGAATTTGAAACGAGGATTCTTTGATAGTGATGGACAGATTGGAAAGGGGGGAGGTACCGGCCGGAGGCAATCATGGAGTACTGGATCTTGCCGCAGAAGAAATGACTATTTACGCCGAATTTTCGATTATGAGAAAGGCGAGTTGGAAACCAATGAAATTAAGGCGATAAAATAGACGGAACCTTCCCTCGTTTACTAACACACAACTCTGCTTCACACTTCTTCCTTCGCTTTGTCTTTTTGGAAGTTAATTCAAACTTCGGGCGGGAGACTACTCTGCTGCCCCCGGCGCAAGGGGGGAGAACAACGGCACTCGTGGCAATGTTGAGCATTAAGGAAAAATCCACTTCCAGTAGGGGACCCGGCAACTCCCAGGCTGACGCTGTGGACTTTCGGCAAACGCGCCACATGGCTGTGACGGAGATAGTTTTTATTGAATTTCTGTCGCACCTTTTGGATGCTTTGGGGGTGGGACAAATATGCCATCATCGGTCGGACGTTCATGACACCAACCTTACTCGGTGCCAACAACGTCGATTGAATCGATCAGCTTCTCGTTTCCGACATCGCACCCTCCGTTCTCATCCATTGAAGGGGCCAGTGGGGGTAAAACCGCCACTTTAGGATATGACGATCTCTACACCGATTGGATGAGAACTGGGAGTGCAGCGCCCAGTGCATATGAACGGGTGGGACAATAGGTAGACAAGCATAATTGGTCCTGACGACACGTTTTGGAATGATGATCTTTGGCACAGGATGATTGGAATCGTTTGAAATACCCTGTGGAGGGAATCCGGATTTGAAATACTGGCTAGCGCGCCAACGGAGCCAATTTTTGACATCTCGATGGACACCGGCCCCCGCCCGAGTTTATTCCGTCTCACCTGCACTGGAGGCCCTACCGCAATGACATAAAACCCCCTTCGTTTCTCCCCTCCCTCCATCACTCTCATGCCACTTCCCTCCCAATTTCTCTTCCGCAGTCGAGGAGAGTCCTCGGCCGACGAAAAAAACCCTTCGCCACAGTCACCTGGTAGTCTGTCGGTATCATCCAAGGTCGTGATCAGGAGCTTACCTGCTTCGGGCTTGAACGGCGTATCCCTCTCTAAGCGCCACGTGCAGATGGCTCAGGACCTCCGATCTTCCATACCATCTACCTGTCGTTGGCTTGGCCCAGAGGACCTCAAGCTCGTCGGCGAACATCCGATGGCCTCTGGGGGGTCTACGGACATCTGGAAGGGGACATATGACGACCGCGAGGTCGTGTTGAAGTCCTCCCGTTGCTCCATGTCATCCGATGTCGCTCAAGCCGTTACGGTATGCTACAATCACAACCTATACCTAGTGGTACACTGTTGACAGCGAGTTACAGAGGTTAAACAAGGAAGTTCACGTATGGTGTCTCCTTCACTGCAGGGGTGTGGACGTAGTGCCGCTCTTGGGGGTGTATTCGACTGAGACTCGCCCTTTTGGCCTCGTCTACGAGTACATGGATGGCCTCGACCTCAAGCAGTACCTGAGGAACGAACCAAACGTGGGGAGGGTGAAACTGGTACCTATTCCCTTGCATCCCCTCTCCCCACTGGACACCAACCCTCTGATACTCCCCGACAACAGTTGACAGCAATAGCTCGATCCTTGGACCGCATGCACGACCTTGGCATTGTCCACGGAGAACTCCACACGGTAAGTCTTCCATTTGTCCCGTACGCTTGTCATAAAGCTCACGTTCGCCTCACGTCTTAGACAAACATCCTTGTCGACAAAGACGGCACTGTCCGCATTGCAGGCCTCGGGAGTGCGTCTATCCTCTCCCACTCCATAGATCGGACAGCGGATGGTGGGGAGAACGCCGGTCAACTTTTCCGCAGACGTGCACCAGAGTTGATTGGACCAGGGGTGTCGCCGGATGTGACTGGCCCCGCATACCCAACCAAAGCCAGTGATATGTACGCCTTTGGGGTTCTGTCCTGGGAGGTATGGGCGGATTCATTTCTGACATTGTTCACTTCGCTCACTCGAGCCAGATTTTCACAGGACGACCCCCGTTCCCTGAGATGACCGAGATTGCAGCGACGTACTCGATGCTGACCGGGGCTAGGCCATCACGGCCAAACCACCACGAAATCTCGGATCGACTGTGGTATATGGTCGAGCGGTGTTGGCACAGCGTGCCCTCAAAGCGAATGTCAGCTGGAGAGGTGGTTAGCCTTTTAGAAGCGGAATTACCGCGTATATCAAACTCCTATAGCTTATCTCGCGCCCAATAGTGGGTCAATTCAAACGCTGGAAATTGGGACGGGGAGGTCCGATCCGTGCGCGTAATTCTTATACCACACTCTTGACCATCCCTCGTTGCGGTATTAAGTGACTGTTCGTAAGGTTACACCACGTCTACACGAGTCTAGATGAATATCCAGGGATAGTGCAGAGACCCCGACCGCTCTGTCGGGCCGTGGGCGGCGCGAATCTCGGCTAGTGACACCCTTCTACGATGCGTAGAGATATCTCTACTGAGTCTTATGCACAGTCACCCATTATTGGGTGGACGTAATTTACGGAGAGTACTGCGTATTTTTACGGGAAGAGAGCACCGGGTCAATGCGACATCGAAGCCGCCCGGTCGCCTACCCAACCCAACCCCGAGATCCTCTTGCTGTACATTGACCCCAAAAGCCAAACAACGCCACTGTCTTTCATTTGCGTTTCTCAAACTGATTTTTGGGGTAGATCTGGAAAGTCCATTAGAAACAAGCCGAAACGGCGACCGTCAGAACCTACATCCCGTGTCATGGGGGCGAAGACCAGTCCAATGCCGGCTGTGCGGTCTTGTCCGACGGCGATTACCAGGCCAATGGGATGTCACATTTCGATGGGTTCAACTGACGAGGGGCCCTCCAGTTTCGCTGGAGGAACTTGGTTAATGCGGTGTCGGCTCGGTGGCACCCGAGCGGGGAAAGATAGGAGAAGCGCGAAGAGCACTGACGGCACGCTGAAGGTGTCTCTGGGCGCGTGGATTCCAGCGAACGTGTCTATTCAATGGAATGTCGACACCCCCCCCCTTTGAACTGAAATGGGAACACCGCTCGCGCCCGTCCTAATGGATTTAAAGAATGCGGGGTTGATTTGACAGACCATAGTGTGATGGATCTTCCAACGTCGATTCGAGGTTCAGCCTATAGGAACCTAGCACGCTATCAGTGGTTGGGAATGAACCGAGCGCCCGTTCGGTTTGACGCGGAGCGTGAAGGAGCCGCTCACGGGTGGGCAGGCCTCACGCATCGTGCGAACAGGACCACAGACCGCAGTCCAACATCTGCTTCAACCATCGGGCGAAAACTACATGAGACACCGTTGTGTGTGAAAGGGTGTGGAGGACAGGAGAAAAATTCGGCACTGAGGAAGAAGGAAGGTGGAACACTGATAATATAAGAACGCTGAATAGGTGTTTGGGCGTAGGAGAGAAAGGAAGGATGCCAATCGAAGGAGGCGTTCCCCTCTCCTCCGTTGGGCGTTGGTGCCGATCGCTTACTCACGGCACCGTCCCGATGACGGCAACTACCGACACGTCACTACGCGAGGCCCCTGACCTTCCTTTTCTTTTCTCTTCCGATCATCAGCAAAATCGTCGCAGATTGACACGTTTGGATCCTCCGCTTCCTCGTCGACACGCCTCACACTTAGCGCTGCCTTGTGACCCGAAGTGGGTCAGAACATTCGAATTGAAGGAGTGTACCTGTAGGCGACATCACACGATGTACATCTTGGGGTCGATAGGTGCTTACCGCTCAGCTCGGCAACCTTGAGGTTTACCGAGCTGCACTTCACTCTCGAAGGTGCGTGATATGCGTATTTCGGGGTTCATCGCCGTCAAGGAGTCCCTTCTCCGTGCTGGGCGTTGTCGCTTATCGCCTGATCGGAGGGAACTTGAAGGCGATAGCCCTTCCAATAGCACCATCTCCCCTGTAGCCCATTCGGGTCCTCCTCCGTCTGCTTCGACTTACAGAACATGAGCTTCACTGTTCTGCAAACCGAAACTACAAATAGGTGAGTTCTTGTTTTGTGAAGAATCAGGTCGTCACTCTCATCCATGGGTCCGGGTCAACCATCCCGGGCTTATGGAGCGGAAGTGAGATACCCGCTAAAGGTGGGTAACTGTATAGGTTCTCCTGTGAGCGTCAACGCGATCTCGGCTACGGAGGAGGATGTCATCCACCCGACGCATCGGCAATACCTAGAGCCTCTTCTTTCTCTGTGCACACGAGGGAGCCATTTCAAAATCGACGGCGCTGACATTTATGCATCTCCTGGGCTTTTAATCTCGCTTGAAATTTATTGGAAAGGGGTCTGCATAAGGTGAATATCAAACTTCGAGGTATGCGTGTCTGTGGCAACAATAATCGGAGTAGAAGAGAGCGGTTGCCCGACGAACCACCCGCCTGGCGGACACGTCGGGTGATCCGGGTGGTGCGGCTACGGGCGAAAGAAAACGAAGAAACGGGGGCCACTCGAAGAACCTTGTCCCTCTGGACAGATTCTACAGTATACTCGCTGTCAACTTACGACAAGCGGGAGTACCCATGCAAAAATGAGAAAAAAGGGGGAAACGGAACTATCCACTCGGCCGCCCATGGACCAAACTCTCTTGACCATGGCCACTGTTTTAAGCCGACCTGCGGCGTAGGAGAGGACAATTGGTCGGAGGAGATATTACCGTACCTGCTCCACAGGGACAATTCCCGGAGAGGATGTCGGGGATTACGCAAAAGACGAGCTCACCCGACGCAGTGAATGAACTTGTGCCATCCTCTTGGATGCAGGAACGATCGAGGAGCCTTTAGGAATCTCCCGATGGAGGGAGATCAGGCTGAGAAGGTTTCAGCCCCGCCGGAAATATCCTTCTCATCCTGTGTAACAGTTTGTAAGTATAACAAATCTTGGAGCTGTTCTTTAAAGTCACGGTCTGGATGTGACCGTGGTCATGGGGAAAGGCGCCGGTCACAGATCACCCTTCCGCTCTCAATTTTGTCGGGGTCGCCGAAGGACAACGGACATCAAAATGAAAGATGTGGGAGTGAGGCAGAAGGAAACTCACGGAAGCTACGAGCGTTACGTGGGATCTGAATCGGATGCTGCCGATTATCCCCGTTATAGGGGTAGAATTTCTCGTAAGCTTCCCCACGAGAAAACCAAAAAGATGGCTCCCATACCCGCCCGTTCGCGTGGATCTCGCATGCCAAAGTGCTTGGCAACATCGGGGGTAATAGTATGCCGTTCGTCGGAGGGGCAGATCCAGACGAAGATAATTTCTAATTCCGAAGATCCTCCGCGTAACCATTACCCGGAAAGTCCCATATATCGGCTAGGAGTCGGTCGGAGGTGAATCAGGGTATCAGCTGTAGAAGTCCTCTGACGAGCCCCTTCTCAAGGACGAAACTTACCCGCCGTACTGTGCCTGAACACAGCCCAACCCAACAAACAGGACCAGTGTAGAGTGGAGTCTGGTGGGGTCAGACGGTAATTGGCTTGCTTGGGCCGGCGCCCCGAGCGGAGCGCTGGACATCGCACGTCATCCGATGCTCGGCCTTTCACGAGTACAAGTTAACTTTCAGTTTCCGAACGCCTTGGTCGCGCCCACACGTAACGCCGCCCTGCGCAAACAAAGAAAAAAACAAATCTCAGCGAGATGACAGGAGGAGGGCGGAAGGCGCATGCGGTAAACAAACAGTTCCCAAGCCGGGTCAACTGGAGTCAAGAGAGACAACCGGGTACTTCTGTTGGAGACGCCCGTGGCGAATCCAGTAGCAAGATGGTAATTTCATGGGCGGTGGGGTTGGGAATCTTCTCCAGCAACGCGGTTTCACGTGTCAAGGTCCAGCCTAAGGTTCTAGCCGGGAAACTATCAAATCCCTAATGGGGATGTTTCAGTGGGCGCTGCGTATTAGTTGACCATGACGGGAGTGATATCGAGATTCGCGTCCGGGTAGGAGAATAATTCGGTGTGGAGGACGCTGCGGTCAGGCATGAGTCGTCGTTGAACCTTGGAGCTTGAAGCTGAACTCGAAGACGGATATCGAAGACGGAGCAGCGGAAGAAAAGGAAAGACAAGCCTCGCGACCCGTATTTCTCACGGTTGACGACCTCCCAATCGTTTCCCTCTTGGGTTCTACCACCACCACCTTCATCACCAGCTTTCGCGAGTCCAAGTTCGAAACGTCTATCTAATGGTCACTGCTGCCCCGGCCTACCCGCGACGATATTACCAAAAGAAACAGTCCAATCACGGCGCAACCGATGATGGATCAACACGTCCAGATCCTGTGTTCAGCCATGGACCCCCCCTCTCTCTCTCCATCCCTGATTATTGTCTCTTCCAGCCCCCGCCAAACGTACGTGTACGTTCGGCGGGGACATCCTCTTATTCCATATGCCGGTCACAGTCAATTCTGATTGGAGCGTGTCCTCGAGCCGGAGGCTGTTAGGCCGTGAAGAGATGTTTTGCTCAGGGTCATCCGAACGTACAGAAGAGATGTACACCCCATCCGGGCATCTTGTTCCGCTACGGGTGCGCTAGGGCAATGTTCATCACTCCAATCTCCAGGTCCGTGTTCGAGGACGTCTGGAGTTCGAGATGGATATATGGTTCGCTGGGATCATGGGTACGTTCTCTTCATCCCCAAGGATCTTCTGCGTTACCTCGCCAATCCCTCGCTCCTCTCCTCGCATCCGCAAGATGTCTTCTCATCGGAATCGGTCTTCCGCCTTCCATCACTACGTTCCGAGTGACCAGAAGTATCACGTTCAACACACTCCCTCCAATATCGCCTCACCACCTGCTCGGATGGGAGCACAACCATATCCTCCACCCCAGATCCGTGCTTATCACCCCTCAGGTGACGGTACCGCTAGATCATGGCGGAACATCAAACCCGCTCCAAACACCACATCGACGAGAGACTTTACTATGTTCTCGCCGCCGAAGAAGACATCAAGTCCACGCGGGGGTTCTTCGGGCCACAAGCAATACAAATTTATCCAGTATTCGCCCCGTTGATCCCTGTCTTTCCCCACCTCTTCGGCCAAGGTCGAGGATTCAATACAACCCTCGTACTTGCACTTCAAGACGACATCCTACGATATCACGATACCCATTCCCTGCGACCCGTTTGGCTAGTTTCGGTTTATCCCCGCTTTCGTGTCCGGACTGTCATACCATCCTTCCGTTCTACTATTACAAGACCCCAGGACTTTAGTCCCGGGAATTATTTTTAATTTTCATCATTGACTTTCGGTCCTTAGCTCTACTTCATTTCGTTCAGCGTTTTTTTTTCGATGGCGGGGGGTGCCGAACGGTTCTCTCGCTCTCGTTCACATTTCGAGTTCTCTCTGTACAGTAGTTCGCGCTTGGCCTCTGCATGGGTTCTTCGGCCGCCCCAACAGGTTTTTGTGTCCATTCGACACTATATTTCATAGTATGAATGTTGAATGACTAATGAACGGCCTCAATGAAACAGATGATCCACTGTGGAAGTGGCAAAACGGTGTGATCGATACTACGGGGCCACCGGAAAACTCCGATTTTTTGGCAACAGCCGTCGAGAAGCCCACGTTCCACGTTCCGCCAGCACAGCGAACTTGGGCACACCTCAAAAGTGCTTTGCACAAAGGATCAACGCATGATAATTTTTTATGAGTGACACGTGGGGGAGCGACTCAAAATGGTTCAGCGCTTCAATAGGGGACTTCGAAACCTCGCAGGTGCCAGACCGCCGTTACTTGCTGTCAGAGCAAGTTTGAGCTCCGCCGCCAGCGTTTTGCGAGCGGCACCGGTAGACATGCATCAGACCGGACCGACTAAAGTGGTGCGTGTCAGTATGAAATGAGGGTAGAAGGGTATCGGCTTGCCGAGTGCACCTGGGGCCCAACGAAATATGAGTGTCATAGGTGGATCTGCCACAGTTACACCCGTAGAATTCTTGGCGAGTGTGCTGAATGGCTCCCAGCCAAGAGTGAATATTCCGACTTGAGTGTGGTAGGGTGCGCCCGTCGATATGTAGATGGGTAAGCGGCAGTCGGAACCCGGGTGTTAGGTACAAAAGCGTCGCTGGGATGGAGTCGCTGAAGTTGATTTCACCCCTGCACGCCGGGGCTAAACCGGAAGCTGTTGGGAAATCGGGCGTCAGGCTCGGGAAACGCATAGAGGAGAGAAAACCGTACGATGGAACGGGTATGATGGTGGCCCGGAGTGTTAGATGCCGGTCAGCCACGATTTGGGGTTGGTGAGGGCTTGGCGTCGCCGGAGAGCTGACGAAAGGGAGGCAGTATGACTCTTCCTTGATGTCCATATGGGACCCTAGTACGGCGTGTTTGTCGAGTCGATCTCGAGCCTAGGACCGCCACAAAAGCGAAGCCCCGTGTCCCCGAGTTAAGGTTCCCGAAACGAATTGAGGGCCGTGTTTGCGAATTTCCTCGTCGAAGATAATCAAGATCTGGTTGGTTGGGCAGAGGGTTGGATGCCGACGGGCTATTAGGGGACACCTTCTCTTCTAGAATGACTGGGTGGGCGAGCGGGTTCCTGTGCAGAAGAGCCATGGCTAGATTAGCAAATCCGCTGGATTGTCGGCGACGAGCACGGACTAATTAATCGTGTGCGGAGTGGTGGATAGGAATTGACCATGACGGTGGTTTGCAATAGGGAGACGCATGTGTGGTTCACTGCCCAGGCTGGTCCGATCCTTCAAGCTGTCCTTGGCAGTCCTATCCCTCCGTCACGCAAACAAAAACCACCATGGCACAAGTCACCTCCCTCGCACTCGGTCTCCTACCACCCTCGTCTTCTCGACCTTCCGCGCAGCAGCACCAACCCAGTCGTCACGCCCGGAGATAGAGACGCTCCCCTCGGAAACACGGTTCTGGTTGTGGCGGATGTACACGTCGTTCTATTGGAACCACCGTGAAACCAGATGGTATTTCCCAAGTGTGGTATGTTTCAAATCCACCATGGATGTGTCCTTGTCCAATCTAATCGACCGTATCTGCGCAGTACATCAAACAACGATGCACGTATGCGGAACATGTAGCTTCTTCTGGCGATTCACCCTCAGACCGTGGATTTGTGCGTGACGACTGGACACTCTCTGCCTGCGGCGGTTCGAAGATCTCTTCCATTGGAATCGCGTTGTTTTTGTCGACCTGGACCAATCGCCAGAACGAGGATTATCCTGGACTATTGCAAACAAGAACACGTCCTCTCCCTTGGGTTTGTGGACCTGGATGCCCACTTGGCCATGGGTTTACGGTTATGCAGGTCCATTATCACGTCCAGCGAGGCGGAGGAGAATATAAGTCGTCGAGATGAGTGGTATGTTCCTCCTCACCCACCCCCCCTCCAACAAAGAACAACCTTCTAACCTACACCCCCCTCGTGCCATCCCAGATCATGCAAGAACAGCAAGACACCCACCGCCATGACGATAGGTACACAACCCCCCGCATACACCCACGCGATAATCGTTTCTCTAATCCCCATGACCGACAGCTCCCAGAACGATTCCGGCACCCGCAAGAAGAGTCCCAGTCCTCCCCGGGAAGGTCGCAGCTCCCACCAAGAAAATCCCAATCCCCCCAAACAAGATCACAATAACTCCCAAAAGGATTCCGACACCCCTCAACAAGGAAGCTCAAGGTAATGACAGCGCCGGCCCACGATCGGTACCAAGGAACTGGGATACTTACTCCATTCTCAATTAGCAAACCCACCACTGCCCACAAGAGCTCGTCTACTCCGCCAAACACGAAATCTCCGGATCGGGCCCGGTGCGTAAACGTCCCTCATTCCAGATCCCCGTTTAGCGTGGTGTCTAATATGCATAAATCGTATAGTCCAGTCGATAAGTCTTTCAGATTTATCCCGTACCAGTATGTACTTAGTTTCCCTAGTATTTTGTTGACGACTTTGGTACTGACTTTTCCGCCATTCCAAGACCGCGGAAGAAGAAGACCTACGACATGACTGCTGACAGTTTCTCCAAGAACAGCTGATTCTTGAGCCTCGACAGTCCTGGGATCCCCTCCTCTCTTGCATAACGTGTTTTTCCTTCGCTTTCGCACTCGCATTGATCTGTCGTTGCTTTCTCGATCTGTCATCACTCTTGATCTTGATCCTCGCTTTCGTCTAACGCTTTCATGGACTCTATCTTATCGTATCACTATCCTACTGATTCGGAATCGCCCTTCCTCTCCTCTGCATCATTACGCGGACACCATGCCCACTTCGCTTGGTTTGGTTTCACAACCTTCGGGTCCTCACCCTCCCGCTTGTAGATGCTTTCAGTACACTCCGTTGTTTTGGCCCGATGTAGCACTAGTGATGTCACCTTGTTTTAGACTATTTGAGTAAAGCGTTCATTAACCTTTCTGATGACTAGCATTCCCGGAGGGATTGCGGCCGACACGTGGCCGTGAAATACATTCGACGTCCACAACCTAGTCTCTTCAGAACACCGGACTTAGCGCTACCACTCTGCTTCAAGTCGAAATCACGTAAATTAAATAACAAGTGTCTGAAATTTGAGGGTCCGAAAGTCAAGATTAGAGAATCCTGGGGGGATAGAGTCCGTTGGGAGTAACTTTCTGATTAAGACGCGTGGTAAGGGCATTTTGATAGTATCAGAACCACCTGCGTTGGAGATTCGACCGCTTAGTAGCGGTCGTGGTCTCATTCAGCACAGGGAACAAATTGGTATCGTCGACTGGGCACTGTGAACTGCCTCCCTGCGGAAGCTATAAAAAAAACCGGATAAAACCGGATCAGCAAGAGTGTGCGCAACCGGTGTGTAGCCCATTGGGAAAAACACCAACCGTGGAGTTGGCGAAGTAATTGTATACGATGCCCCGAGTGCAAGACGAGACCCGACCGATGCTCGTGTGACCGTAGCCGAGCTGTTCGAGCAGGAAAGCGTTGTCGCCGCCGAGCATGTCGACGGCCTTTTTCGCGGCCGTGAGCGGTGTGATCGGGTCAGCCTAGGAAAGCATTGTCGCGGTGGTAAGGCTAAAGGAGAACGCGTGGTTCTGGGGTGAATTGCACGTGCCATGTTTCCGATGACGAGAACTGGGGTCTTGAGCTTCGTACGTGTGTATGGGGGGAGCCTTTCGATGGAGCGAACCGGCCATTTAAACGAAATGTAACTGAGGTTATCGTCGTCGTCGTCAGAACTCGTCCTCCGAAAATGAATCCTCATGCACGTACAACATGCTCAAAGTGGTTCCGACTTGATTCGGGATTTCTCAGTAAAAGAATCGACATGAACGAATAGGAGAAAATCTCACATGTAGGAGAGACCTCTCGAGTGACACCCACGATATCATCAAACAAGTCCTCGACCGTCGTATCGTCATCACTGAAGTCGTCAGCTCCAGCGATGGCTACTTGCGAATAAGAAGTCAAGGGAACCTGGTCCGATGGGGGATCGTCGAATGCGATGTTCTCTGAAGGAACGTTGTATTTGCGACCCCCTTCGATCGTGTGAGTCACTTTGTAAGTTTCAGCAGCTTGGAGAACGAGAGCCGCGATCCGGTAAATGTCCTTGTTCACATGATAGCTCCATGTCTCTGGGGTGTACAGAAGGCCGAAAATCAAATCTGTCGTGGGGGAGTCAGCGGCTAGCTTCAAGGGGGTAAAGGTTAGAAACCCCACCCCTGAAAAAGGTAGGGGCGAGGGGGACTGGGATCCCCTTGCGGTAGAGCTCGAGGGTCACCTGAGATGGAAACGGAGTTAATCGGATTATCCAATCCGGGAAAAAAAACAATTGCTCACATCGTGAACATGGTTCAAAAGAGTCTTCACGTCGTCCCCAGTAGCGTTGTCGCCAGTGAGTTCGATGAGTTTGCAGCCGGCCCTTCCTGCCGCAGCACAACCATCCGTGAGACCAGAGTATGCCTTCTCAGCATCTGCGAGAGCGGCATAGAAGAGCTGGCGTGATACGTGAGAAGGAGCATCCACCAGATCAAGGTCGGAACTTACCTTATCGGACGATACCCACGAGGTCGGATCGACTACACCATCCAAGACCACACGCCCGGCACGCTGCGTATGTTCAGCGGAGCGTTTGAGGTTTGAACAGGGTCAAGCATACCTCGGGGAACACTGCCGGGAACCATACTTCGGTCAAAGGATGCGACCGAAAGGTCGAGGGAACTCACTGTTGATGAAATTGAATCCGACCACCGTACCGTACGAGATACCCCAGTAGTCAATCGGTTCACCCTTCCCTAAGATCGCATCTCCCAACGACACAAGATCGCGAACTGTGGAGCTGGTCCCGAAGTACTTCAGGTATGGACCAACTGAACTGTTCTGACAACGCGTCGTAAAGTCTTCGAATTTCCGTTCGGTCGAGTCAACCCCGGAGTATAACTCCTGGATGTCTCGTTCGTTGAACTTCCCAGCGATGGTTTCGTTGACACCATAAACTATCGTGCCCTCCCAGAGCGCCGCCTCTTCCTCTAAGGAATTGAAACAATGGAGTTCTCCGGGGCTTGTGACGATGCACGGTTAGCAAACCGCATAGAAGCCGCGTACGTGGACGTACAATGTGTGTCCCACCCCACGAGGATCCCAGGAGACTATGTCATAGGCACCTTGGAGGGCTTGATGAAACGGCAGACCGGTTTGTGCGATGGCCTGGACACCTGAACCGCCAGGTCCGCCTGCAGAGTATATCAGCGGAGAACTACGAGCGAGGAAGCGGAGCGGATAACCTGGATTGAAGAAGACGGTGCCCAGCCTCGAGGCAGTCGCAAGGTACTTGATCACCGCGAGACGCGCATTGCCGGCGGAGCTGTCATGATAGTCCATCGGAACCTCGAGATATCCGCATTGGAAGTCGGCATCCATAGAATTAACTCCAAAGCTCTCGCAGCCTCCCCAGGAGATCTTAATGGCATTCAGGAGGACTGACGAGGTATCGACGTGATAAAACTCACAGACGCATCGCTCCGGGGTGTGGGTTGGGGTGCAGCGACCACAAGATCTGCGAGTAACCCTAGAGTAAGTAAAAACGTGAGACCAATGGGACGGAACATCTCGTGGGCTGGGGTACTCACCACAACCACCTTCCGGCAGTACTTATATGCGTCCTACCGGCGCTAGGTGAATTGAGAGGATTGACCGCATCGCGCGGCCGACGGACCATAGGGAATGTTTTCGCTCAAATGACAGCCGCGGATGTCGATGCTGTGTTATCGATCGCTAGCTGTTCCACGTGCCTGAGTCATTCGTGCGCTTGCGGTGCGATGTCTTCAAGGGGGGAGACCAACGGAGCGTCTGGACAGCCGGAATGCGGATGGTTCGTGGGCGTGAGTGTATCGAGAGCGAGTGGTGGTGTCTGGTGGTACCTGCTGCGCGGACGAGATCCAAGAGCCTGGGCGATGAATTGCCGATTAAAATCGCTGCGATCTTAGGAACGACACTGATCATAGGACACACGCTGCTTTGCCATCCACGTGGTACTCCGCTATGAACGGGTATCGAGGGGCAGGTAAGCGGAGTCCGGTCGGGACACTTACCGCATTGAGGAGATCTGCACTGCATGCGACCGCGCGGTTTGACTCGTTCCGGCCCGCTCCGGGGACGCCCGTCTCTCTCGCCCCCTAAATCCTAACAGTCTTTCCAATCTCCTGGCATGGCACCTCGCATGACTCTCCCCTTCTTCCAGCCCATGAGTAGCCGTAGGTAAATGCTGGCCGGTTACCGGAGGTTTGACGGTGATTTTCGGGGTGAGTGCTGCGCCATTGCCCTTCTCGACTTGTAGGTGGGAGTGATCCCCAGTGCCGGCAAGAAGATGAAATCGCGAACGAGATGCCTATCGAAATTCTTCGTCTTTGCGATCACTCTTCGTGATTCGATAAAGATCTTCACAAATATATTATATTTGTACTATGAGTGTTCGTATGTAGCTGTGTGGCGAAGAGATGAGTACTGGGCGAAAGCCCGCAGGGCTTTC
>Ga0307513_10003922_pt1 | contig 20001 bp, 12 predicted proteins | sample 15_EM_MG_FD_202174 | JGI IMG/M metagenome (GOLD analysis project Ga0307513, IMG submission 202174) | Populus trichocarpa ectomycorrhiza microbial communities from riparian zone in the Pacific Northwest, United States - 15_EM | ecosystem: Host-associated > Plants > Roots > Unclassified | place...
GCATCACCCGCGCCACTATTCAACGTACATGAGATTCAAGCTGATGGGGCGTCGGGTGCATGCCGTTGTTGGGCTGTGCCCCTAGAGAGTAATGCGACCGTGTTGCTCCGACAATCTGTTAAGTCGGAAGGTTGTAAGATACCTTGTTCTCAAGAATTGACACATACCCGCGCGCTTGCAGGTCCATTACCAGAGCGCCAATTTCGTCGGGCGAGAGTTGCTTCAGAAAGAGCGCACCGATGGTGCTTGTCAGAGTCGTCACCGTGCGCGGCTTGGCTGCACCTCGCCTGTTGAGATCATCAATGATCACTGCAATGCGGTCCGGTGTAGACCTGGCGTTGCTCGCCTTCAGTAGTGGAATCTCGCCGACCGTCTTGACGCGAAGCGCGCGGAACTTGCGAGTCTTGAGGTGGCTCAGAAGTGGATCGAATCCTGCGTCCCTGGAAACAATATGAAAGTAGGCTTCAGGGTCCTTTTCCGCAATTTGTCCAATGTAGAACGCAATGTGGAAGTCGAGCGCATTTGGACCGGTGCCGGAGATCTTCACGTACTCGGCATTCGATCCCATTTGCTGAAGTGCCGCCGCTGTTTCGAATGCAATCTTGGTTTGATGAGCGCCGACAAACACGATGACGCGGAAGTGATCCTGCTTGAGCAAGGATACGTCCTCAGGTTGCACGCTCTCGTAGTCAATGAGTACGTAATTTGTTCGCACGCCTCTCCTGCGCCACTAAGCACGCGGTAATTGTTCTGGCACCCTCATCTACACGAAGCAGCCCAACGCCCACCATCACCCGCCCGCTGCTACCTTTGATGTTGAGAGCCACGCCATTGCGGGTCGGGTGCATGCCGTTGTTAGCTGCCGCTGTTCCGATCACCAAACCCTCCACCAAGGCTTTCTATCACTGCCGCCTACATCACGTGTAAAGATAAATGGGATCACCTCGAAGAAACTTTTAACCGAATCGCCCGCGCCGTTCTGGAATTGTTTACGCACCTTCGCGAAAGGGTACACCGCGTTCGCGCTATCGAAGCTCACGCGCCACTGGCCGACTTCGTTCTCCCAAGAGCCGCCGTAGCATTTGATAACGCATTCACCGAGGTACGAGCCGAACACATTGACGAGGCCATCAACTAATTCCGGAGTAGCATCAGTCCTGACTCGCTGGCGCTCTATGTAGCCATCCAGCCAAGCGATGGATAGCGCATCATAGCCGAAAGCGAAGCCGCTCACCTGGCTCATCTGCTTTATCACAAGCTCAGCATTTTGTCTGATTTGTTCTTCCACTTGTCTTCATTTTCCGCGCCTGACCACCGAAGGCATCTAACGCCGGAATTGAGATGCCGCGCACGCAATGCAACCAGCCTTCAATCTGGCGCAGGGCATGGCCGCTATCTCGCGGTCATCTCCAATGACTTGTTATGCTCGCCCATCACTGGAACGAGCCGCTGGCTCTTGGCTTGTGCTTCTCGCCTTGCAGCAACGTCACAGTCTTTGTTTTAGCGCAGCGGCATAACGCTAGGCATCACCCGCCCGCACACAACCGCGAGCAGCATCCGATCTTGCGGATGGCATCCATGCTGACGCGGGTCGGGTGCATGCCGTTGTTAGGCGGCGTATGCGATTAGACTTCTTGTCCGTTCTCACTTTTCAGCAGCCAGTTTCCGTATCTTTCTCTCAATTAAGACACCTATCTTGGCTGCTTTCCCGCGTATCTCACCTATCTTTTCATTCTGCAATAAGATCAACTTACGTGCAGCTTCAACCTGTTCTGCGACGGGAGAAGCGTCATTCTTTCTCGGCAACTGGCAATCAATAGCTAATAAACAGGAGCTACATTCTGCCCCCAAGATTTTGAGTTCCGCCGCCTTGTTGTCCGGCCTGAAGGTGGCGGCAATGCTTCCAATCACCGTTATGGCGAGCCCTAACAGTGTGTAGATTACGATAACCGAATGGCGTCTTCCGCCGGTTAAAGTGTCGGCGACCTCCCTCGTTGCGCCAAATGCGCCTAAGAATATAACTGCTATTCTTAATAACCTCGCAACATTAGAAGCTCTGCGAGCTTCTGCCTCCAGAGCGGCTTGGATGGAAAATAATTCCTCCTGTCGCTCATTAATGTCCTCCTTAAGTTCGTCAAGGAGAGATGTAGACATTTCAATCCTTTATCATGAGGTTACAAACACCCGGCTTACACTACTCATCCAGACGCATCATCCGAGCCGCCTAACGCTTATTCTACCGCACCCTGCGGCAGAACTCTGTAATAGAGTGGCAAAAGCCGCAGGAGGCGGTTTAACACGCCCAAATGCGGGTGAGTTGTTAATTCACGACGACCCGGATGAGTATGACGAACTTCCGGCGGCGTTACTCGCGGAAGGTTCACTATGGCGTGCAGATCTCGCCAGTGTAGTCAGAGTAACCGCCGTCCTCCGGCGTGAAAGTTCCGGTTTCAAGTAACCTGCCGGATGCGCCCGCGTACGCGCCCGTGCCGCCCGTCACGGTTGAGACTGTGGCATGCTCGCCCTGCCCGCTGGGGGTGGTGTTGAAGGCTCCGGAGTCCTTGAGGAAGAGATCGCCGTCCTTCGTATGCAGGACGAGGTCGGCGGTGAAGAAGAGGACGCCCGTCGCCGCCGTGTCGTTTGAGGGCGTAAAGCTCGTGGCCGAGGCGACGAAGGTGCCTTTGAGCGCGCCGGAGAAGCGTCCCGCCGAACATTGACCGAGCGGAGACGCGCACTCCGCGCCGGTATAAGGTTAGTCCGCGGTGTGACCTGAAACCGTCTTGCATTTCGCTCTCGACGATCTTTGCTGCCGGGCAGCGACGCCGCGCGTCGTGCCGGAAAAGACCATCGTGCCAGCGACGGCGACTGCCGCCAGAATTGCGATTGTGATTCTTCTCTTCATCAAATTCTCCTCAGTTAATAGACGCCTTCGCGGTGGACATTTGAATCTTCAAAGGGACAAATATCGGGGAAGCAACCGCGCCGCAGCGCGCCGGTATCGGCGCGCTGCGGCGGGGACGGGCGACGTGTTAGTCCTCGTATTCGCGTCTGGCCTCTTTCCAGAAGCGGTCGTCATAGAGGCAGTTCGGGCAGGGCTTCACCATGTGCCTGATGTTGCCGAGCGGGGCGGCGAAGCCGCCGAACTCCTGTCGCAACTCAATCGTGCCGAGCAGGGCTTGCTTGTCCATCCTTGCGAGCGGGTTCTCACCCGTGTCCGGGTCGAGCGACGCGTCCAACTCGCGCGCGGCGATTTCGGTCGAGACGCCAAGCTCTGCGTCGATGTGAGCGAGGACGGCGGCGCGGTTCTGAGGCTGGCGCGCGAAGTCGCCCCCAGCGATGATGGCGCGCAGGAAATTCGTGACGGTTTCGGGGTGGCTCGCGGAGTAGTCGTGACGCACGGTGAACGCGCCGCCCTGATACGGGAAGACGTAATCTTCGGCGCGCGCGAGAACCTTGACGGGGTCGCGGAGTTGCGCGGCGAACGGGTAGTTGATCATCGAGGCATAGACGGGCGCGCCGGTCGAAGTCCTTCCGGCCTGAACCGCAGCGTAACGGAGGGCGACGCCGCCGACGGGTTGCAGGGTGTAGTCGCCGTTCTCAAGCCGCAGGCCGTGCTCGGCGAGGATTTTGCGCAGCAGGAAAGAGAAGCCCGTGTCTGGCGCGTCCACGGCGATGGGCTTGCCGCGTAAGTCCTCGAAGGTGTTGATGCCCATCGCGGTATTGACGGCGAGCACCTGATCGTTGTTCATCTCCAGACCCGCGACCATTGAGATCGGCAAGTTTGAATTAACGATGCGCGTGATGGCGGTGTCGGACGCCGCCGAGATGATGTCGTATCTGCCCGCCAGAAAATCGTTCCACTGTTGGTCGGAGGACCTGACTTGGTTGTAACAAACGGTCAGACCTTGTTCGGCGAAGAACCCTTCGCGCTGGGCGACGATGTAAGAGACGTTGCGGCTGAACGCCCCGTACTGCACGCACGGCTGCGGCGGCTGTTGTGCCTGTGCGGAGCGGAGCGTGCCGGGCAAGAGCGTGAGGGCGGCCACGATGGCGGTTAGGATTGAGAGTGAGATTTTTCGATTCATGATTTTTCTCCTGAGTCGGTTAAGGCATTCGTGGCGGCGAGATCGTCCACGGGCGATCTCGCCACCGTGCGAACGTTTAGTTGCCGCGTAAGCTAAAGGCGAGCAGGACGTTGCCTGAGAGCGATGTGCCGGGGCCGAACGCGCTGTAGCCGCTGTTGACGTAGACCGTGTCGCCGACGACAACTGCGCCCGCGCCGTTGATGCTGCCGCCCTGACCCGTCACGCCGTTCGTGCCCGTGTAGGCGCGATAAGTGTCGTACTGCCAGAGGATGTTGCCGTTGCGCGAGTCGTGCGCGCGGAGGTGTCCGTCCCAACTGCCTTGAAAGACGACGCCGGGAATAGTCGTCGTCGCGGCAGGCAGGGCGAGGCGACACAAGGGGCGTCCGGGCTTGCCGTCGCATCCGTTCGCAGGGTTCGGCTTGCTCCACAAGACTCGCCCGTTCGAGGCGTTCAAGGCGTAGAGCGTGCCGGGTTGCGCATCGTGCGTCGAGACGTAGATGCGCTCGCCGTCCCAACTCGTGCCCCACTGAATCCCCGCGAGTCCGCCCTGTCCGCCCGCGCTTAGTTGACGCTGCCAGACGATCTGCCCCGTCGCCGCATCGAGCGCGTGATAGATGCCGCTCTTCTGCCCGACGCCGACGAGCTTGCGGACGCGACTGTTGACGACGGCGACGAAGATGTTCGGCGATTGCACGTCCCAGTCCTTGTCACTCGGATCGGAGGTCGGGCAGTTGGGGCCGCTGCCCGCGGGCAGGCCGATGTTTTCGGGATTGCACGAAAGATTCCATGTGTCGTTCGGTTTGAGTTGCACGGCCCAGCGTTCCTGCCCGGTGCGAATGTCGAGGGCGATGAGCGAGTCGCTGCGCGTGGACGAAGGGTTCGAGTAGTTCTGCCCCGTGCCGAAATAGATGGTGTTGGTCAAGGGGTCAATGGCGGGCGTGCTCCAGACCGCCGCGCCGCTCGGCCCGAACTGCGGCGTGCCGATGGAGTTGAAGCCGGTCGGCTGCGCCCCTTCGACCGTGTAGTAGTGCCACGCTTCCGCGCCGGTCGCCGCGTCGAGCGCGACGAGCTTGCCGCGAAACGTGCAGCACGGATAGGTCGGGTCAATCGGGAAGCCGCTCTCGACGCTGGAGAGGCCGATGAAGACGCGGTTGCGGAAGACGATGGGCGAGCCGACGATGCGCGCCGTAAAATGCGCATCGATCTTGCGCGCCCACTGGAAAGCCCCGGTTTCTGCATCGAGCGCGTAGGTGTTGCCGATCACATCGCCGAAATAAACTTTCCCGTTCGAGACGGCGGGCGCATCGCGCACGGCGTTTGTGCCGATAGGTAATTGCGTGCCGCCGCCCTCGACCGAGCCGGTGAAATCAGCCGTGTTGTAAGTCCACTTGATCGCGCCCGTCTCGCGGTCGAGCGCATAGACCTTCGCGTTCCAGCCGCCGACATAAAGCGTGTCGCCGACGATGGCGGGCTGGCTCGAAGCGGAAGTCACACCGTCGGGGAAAGCGAACGCCCATTTGAGTTCGAGACGATTGACGTTCGAGCGGCGGATGCGCGTCGCGAACGGGTTAAAGCGCGAGTTGATCGGATCGCGCCCCCACGAAGCCCATGAGTCCGTCAGACTTTGCAGGTCGCCGGTTAAGGTGAAAGTGGGGGAAACGGATTGCGCCGCTGCTGTCGCGGGCGCGAGCATGGCAAGCGAGAGCAGGCACACGGGCAGGCGTGAGACGTTGGCCTGCCGGCTTAATTGTCGAATCATCTGATACATCAGGAGAGTCTCCTTAAAGAAAACTGAAAAATTGAAGTAGCAACCCGATAGAGGCGCAAAGCGCAGGGCGTATTACCAAGCCTCGCAAAATATTTCACGCCCAATCAACGCGCTCGATCAGTCTCCATTCGATGGTTTGATTACAAGCGATAAGGAGACACGAGCGTGACGCCCGGTTCCCTTCAAACGCGGGCGCGCCGGCAGGTGAAGTAAGTAAGAAGCCTTATCCGGCGGCGCGACATGACGCTCGCGCGCAGTATTCGTTGGAGTGTGTGTGGCTTTAGGCGTCGTTATGAAACCGACGACTTTGGTGAGTTAATGAAAGCTAAATCAGCAGACGTTCGAGTGGCGGGTTTAACTGCCGGCGCGTTCGCACACGGGTGGCCGCGAAGCTTCGCTTCAGCGAAAGCGTAACAACTTAAAGATGAACGGCGTCGCTTCGTGCTCACCGGCGACGGCGAACGGGTGATTGCGCGTCCCGCCGCCGGGATGCGCGCCGTAAGCTCCGCAACAAGTCGCGCGCGACGAGCGAGCGCGGGTTTTGTTTGAGCAATGTTTCCAACTCGGCTTTGGCCTCTTCGATCAATCCCGCCTGCGCATAAGCTACGCCGCGCGCGAGCCTTGAGTGCGGATTCGTCTTTTCTAATTGTGCAAGGCTATCGCTTGCGCTCGCGTTAAGCACGCGGAAGCGAGCCTGAGGCGCGGGAGCGATAGGCGCAGTCACTTCCGCCCCATCCGCCAGCGTCGCCGTCACCTGCCAGTAATAAACTGCGCCGCGCGCAAGCGGCTCAACCGGCGTCCAAGAGGTGTCATTAAGCGCGGGACTCTGCACTACGGGCTTGAATTTCGAGTCAACGATAGAGACGGCATAAGATTTAGCTCCGGCGAGCGGACGCCAACTAAATGCGGGTTTCGTGTCGCGGACGATCCTGCCGACCGGCGACAGAAGCGCGAACGATGCGCCGCCCGCGCCCGTGCCCATTAACGTACCGGCTTCACCTTCCGCGAGGTCGTTGAGCGACGAAGGCGTCTCGACCCGACGCGAGCGCAGTGCGCGGCTCACCGCCAGCCGCGTATCGGGCGGCAGTTCTTCAAGTCCATCCAGACGCCCCCGCCCGTCGAGAGCCACGCGAGTCCCGCCATCGTTAAGAGCGACGAGTTGCGTTGCGGGCGGCGCGTTCGTCCTGCCCGGCGAGACAGCATCGGAGGGCGAACGCGGGGCAGTTGAAAGTGCCGTAGCTTGCGAGGCGCGGTTCGAGTTGTCGTCGGACGATTCGGAAATTGTTGCTGTGGAAGACGGCGACGGGGCAGGAAGATTTTCGCGCGGCGACGCGATATGCGGCGCGGGCGTCGAGTACGTCTCCGGCTTTGCGCGCGCCACTTCTCCGCTATCTTTCAAAGCGCCGTCACGCATCGCCAACCAGATTGCACTGAGTGCGAGAAGGACGAGCGCGGCAGCGGCAACGGTTGCCGGAAGAGGCAACTTGAAAGAGCCGAGCAGCGCGACGAAGCGTTGCCACGCGGAAGGAATGTCGGGGACGACGGCAACGCCGGTCGTAGACTTTAACTCTGTTAACTCCGCGCCTGCGGCAAGCTCTCCATAGTGCCGCAGGTCGGCCAGATCAGCCGCGCAGTCTCCGCAAAATGAAAGATGACTGTCGGCGATCTCGCGTTCAACCTCGTCGAGTTTGTCGTCTACGTAAAGAGCTAATTGTTCGTATGGCAGATGGGATTCCGCTTCGGGAGTTTCGGGGTCGGCGGCTTGCGTCATCTGACGGCGCAAACTCAGGACGGCCTCGTCCGCCTCGACCGCAGCCTCCAGCCGCGCGCGACACGCCGCGCAGGCGACGACGTGATTCTGCGCGGCGAGAACCTCCGCGACGGAAGATCGCCCCGCGCGATAATATTCGATTGCTTCACCCGTCAGGTGCTCGGTCACGCTCATTGCTCTCTATTGGTTCAACGGCGACCGTAGGCTCGCCGTCTCTATGCGAAAATAATCTGCTGCTGTTGTTAGTTACACTTCTCCCGCCGTTTATGTAGAGGCAATTTCACAAGCGATATTACCATCCGATTCCTTTAATTTTGCCGGGCATGGCGTTTCTCTCCGCACGGGTGCTAGACGGCCTTGACGCGGCGGGCGAGGCGTTCGCGCGCCGATTTGCGCAGGTTGATAACCTGCTGGCGCGTCAGACCGAGGTGAACGGCGATTCGATTGTCGTCGAGCGGTAATTCCTTCCACAGTTCCGCGAACGCTCGCGGCTCAAGGTTTAACGCCGCGGCCAATGCTTCCCGCGTTGTGACTCCGACGATGATCCAGAGATCGACGATGCCGCGCCCGCCTTCGTCGCGCAGGTTCAAGAGCAAAGCGGCGCGCTGGCGCGGCGGCAACTCGATAATTTCGTCCCAGAGCCGCTTGAGGTAGATGCGATTTTCAAGCTCGATTGTGACAGCCGGATGATGATCGACGATCTGTGCGGCCATGCCGCCATCGTCGCCGCGCCCATCGGCGTTTTGTCCGGCGTCGAGTTCACACGCCTCATCTGTCACGTTCCACCAGTCGGCCACAATGCTTGTCAACAGATCGAGTTCGACCGGAACGTTAGTCCATTCAAAGATCGCGCTCAATAGCTCATAGGCGTGCTTCCGCTCATGCCAGTCGTGATGCCCTTTCGCATCACGGGCAAAAGCGCGCGGGTCTTCGCGTAACTGCTGGATGCAACCTAACGCGGACGCATCAACGCCGCCCGCGTCAGTTGTTACTCCATAACGCGCGTCCGGTTGCCAGCGAGCAAAGCCGCCGACCCATAAACCGTCTTTCGTTTGCCAGAGGGCAAAGCCGTCGCGATGTGTGAGCAGATAACGCAGGCCATTCTTCAGGCGGCGGCGTTGTGGATAGAGGCGGCTGATGTGCCGGTCATAAGCGTTGTAGGTGGTGACGGCGACGTAAGCGTTGAAGTCGGCGATGGGGCGCGTCAGGTAATCCGTGCGAAAGTTCCGCAAGCGCACGACGAGTTGCAGCATCACCTCGCTGTGGATGTCTTCGGCTTTCGCGTATTCATCGACGCGCTGTGATGCGCGGCGCGCGCTCCCCGACTTATATCTGATGATGCGCGTCACGCACGGTTCGGCCTGCTCCGTGAGCAGGCACGATAATTGACGCTCGGCCTCCGCCTCATCCGAAGCGTTAACAAAAGGCAGCAACAGATCGTCAATCCGTGTGGTTTCCATCCGACCAGCCCGCGAAGAGTGTGCCCGGAGATAGCGAGCGAAAACCGGGACTCCGCTTTGTCGAGACTCATCATTCAACGTGACGACGCAGCATCGGTTCCGGCTTCGGCAGCCCGAATCAAGATGAGCTATTAAGTCGTGTAGCTTTTTATCTCTACCGATGAGAGCACAGATGCCGGTAGCGGCGATACTATAACTGACACCACTCTCAAAGTCAGACTTTCCTCCCGGTCCGACAACATTTCCGTCAGGTGAAAATATTTTATCCGGCGTAGTAATAAGCTCGCCCGCCACGCCTCATACCCTACGTAGAGATGATAACGCCGTCTCACCGGAGCGTCGCGACGGGCACTTGCGAAACCGTTTTGGTGAAAGACGAATTGTTAACTTTGATAACCGAGGCCAAACCTCACTTAAAGGAGCAACTATCATGCGTAGGACTTTGAATCTTCACACCCTCATCAACCAACTGTCGGCGCTGGCTCTCACCGCGCTGCTCATCATCGGCACAACCCTCACGGTCAATGCTCAAACCAACTGCCGGTATTCACAGGTGTCCTGCGCCTGCGCGTCACCCGCGCCGGGAATGGTCGCATGGTGGCCGGGCAATAAAACGGCGGAAGACATTCAGGGCGGCAACCACGGCACGTTGCAAAACGGAACGGACTTGACCGGCGGCAAGGTCGGCGCGGCATTCATGTTCGACGGCATAGACGACTTTGTGAAAGTCCCCGCGTCACCCAGTCTCAACGTCGGCGCGGGTAACGGCTTCACCATCGAAGCATGGCTCAACCCGAACACCAATGACGGCGCAGCTCGTCCGCTGGTCGAGTGGAACAGCAGCGACGCGGGCGGCTTAACCTTCGGCGTGCATCTTTGGATCAACGAGGCGTATAACGGCGTCGGAGGACAAGGTGCGATTTATGCCAACATCGTGGATACGAGCGGAGGCTTTCATTTGGTTGGCAGTGCTGCGGGGGTCATTCAACCGAACACCTACCAGCATGTGACGCTGACTTACGATAAAAGCTCAGGTCTGGCATCTATATTTCTCAACGGTGAGCAGTTAGATCTATTCGTCAATGGTCAGCGGATAGGCGACACCGCAAACATCGGCAGCATCACGCCGCAAACTTCCTCTGACCTGTATCTCGGTCATCGGACGGCCAGACCGCATTTCTCCGGCGCGATGGATGAAGTCAGCATTTACAATCGCGCCCTGTCGGAGACGGAGATCAACTCCATCTACCGCGCCGACAGTGCCGGGAAATGCCGCTACTCCGTGAGCGGTCAGATCACAGACGAGTGCGGAACTGTCCTGCCGGAGATTACCGTCGAAGTGCAGCCGCTCGGCGGCACATTCATGCGCTCGACGTTGACCGACGAGCAAGGCAACTACACTCTCGGCGACCTGCCCGCGGGCGGCAGTTACATCGTCACGCCGCAAGCGCCCGCAGGCAGTATCGGGAGATTCGTCCCGCCCGACACCACCTTCAATAATCTGAGCGCAAATCAAACGGCGGTTTTTTACTATCGCTCGATGTTGCCGGGGGCGTGTCGTGACTCTGCCGAATATGTCAGCGATATGAAGTGGGCATCGGAGATTAATGCCTTCGGACCGGTTCATAGAGATACGAGTTGCAATGTGGGTGGAAGCGCGCCCGGCAACCCCATCACGCTCAACGGCGTCGTCTACCGCAAAGGACTGGGCGCGCACATGTATTCCGAAGTGGTTGTGAATCTGGGCGGCCAGTATTCTTCGTTCGTCTCCGATGTCGGTATTGACGACGAAGTGGGGGCTAACGGCGCGGTGATTTTCAAGGTCGTCGGGGACGGGGTGGAACTCTACAACAGCGGGGCGATGACGGGCGATTCTTCCACTCAATCAATCGATGTGGACGTGAGGGGAAAGCAGCAACTCCGCCTGATAGTAGCCGACGCCAACGACGACATCAGGTGGGATCACGCCGATTGGGCAAACGCACGCCTGGTGCGTTGAGTCAACGTGTGGCCGGTCGCGCAGTAAGTTCCGGCGCGAAAATTAAGCAGACCCTGCCGTCAACACTGGCGGCAGGGTTTTTGCATTTACGAGCACGAGCCTGTCGATTTGATCATCGTAATTGCAAACGGTCGAACCTGAATCTACAATCCGGCAGCTTCAATCAGGAGACCGCCTCGTGCTCTACACCTACCGTTGCCGAACGCTGGAGATCATCGCCGCGCTGTGCCTGTTCGCCTTACCCGGTTCGGCTTTCCCACAGTCGCCGACGGCGACATCCGGCGCGACTCCGAACGCCGGCGTAGAAGAACTGGCAGGCGCTTTCGTGGCCGCCCGCTCAGAGGATGAGCGCGCGAAGTTGCTCTCGGCGAAACCCGAACTTGTGTCGGCTGACTTACGCAGAGCGCTCAATGTTCTTGGAGATCAGTTCAGGACAAAGAGCGACTACGCGCGGGCGCTCGCCGTCTATCAGTTAGCTTTGGGCGTCGCGCAAAAGATCGACGACGGCGAAGGTGTCGCGCAAACGCTCAGTAACATTGGCGGCATCTATCGCGCGCAAGGCAATTATCAGCGGTCTCTGGAATCTTACGAGGCGAGCGTGAAGCGTTGGGAGGCGTTGGGACAACGCGCCGGGCTGGCGCGAACGCTGACGAGCATCGGCATCCTGCGTTACTTTCAGGGCAACTACGATGCCGCGCTCACTTCTTATCGTTCGAGCTTGAAACTGCTCGAAGGCGCGGATGATAAAGACACCGCCGCCAGCGCGCTCAACGGCATCGGCGCGATTCACCGCGAACTGGGCGAATACGATCTGGCGTTGGATTTCTACGGGCAAAGCTTGCGCGTCGCCGAAGCTCAGGATAACAAAATAAGAATCGGCATCGCCCTCAACAACATCGGCATTCTCTATCGTTCATGGGGCAACTACGCGCGTGCGTTGGAGTATTTTCAACGCAGCCACGACCTGCGCGTTCCGCTCGGCGACAAGCTGGGGATGTCGATCACCATGCTGAACATCGGTGACATTCATCAACTTCAAGGCAACTACAACTTGTCGCTCGACTATTTTCAGAAGAGCCTCGCGCTCCGGGAGGCGCTGGGAGACAAAGAAGGAATCGCCACCGTGTTGAGCGCAATCGGCGAGGGCTATCGCTTGCTCGGTCGCTACGATCTGGCGTTGCAAAACTTGCAGCGCAGCCTCTCGCTGCGCGAGGCGTTGGGAAACAAACCCCGCATCGCGCGCACGCTGCACAATCTCGGCAACGTGCTCCTGTCGCAATCCGATGCCGCTTCGGCTATGCAGTTCTACGAAAGAGCTTTGGCTTTGGAAGATGAGGCGGGCGATAAGGAACGCAGCGTAGAGACGTTGAACATGATCGGTTTGGCACACGAAACGCAGGGGGCACACGAGAAGGCTCTGGAGTCGGTTTCCCGCGCCGCCGCGCTCGCACGGCAAATAAATTATTCACAGGGCATCTGGCACTCTCGTGCCGTGGCGGGACGCGCCCATCGCGCGCTCAATCAAGCGGGCGAGGCGCGTCTGGCTTTCGATGAAGCCATTCGGACGATTGAGTCTATGCGCGCGCAGGCCGCCGGCAACGAGCAACAGCGACAGTATTTCTTCGCGGATAAAATCTCTCCCTATGGTGAAATGGTGGCGCTGCTCGTCGCGCAAAACCGCCCCGCAGAAGCTCTGATGTATGCCGAACGAGCCAAAGCGCGCGTGCTGCTGGACGTGCTTGGCACGGGGCGCAGCAACATCACCAAAGCGATGACGCCGGGCGAGCAAGCGCAGGAAAGAAAACTCCGCCAGGAACTTTCCACGCTCAACGCACAGGCGCAGCGCGAGGCCGCGCAAGCTCGACCGGACGCCCTGCGCCTGACCGCGCTGCACAAACAACTCGATAGAGCGCGCCTCGACCTCGACGCTTTCACCAACGTCCTGTATTCCCTTCACCCCGAATTGAGGTTGCAGAGAGGCGACGCGCCGCCCTCAACTGTCGAGCAGTTGAGCGACCTTTTGAATGTATCGAACACCGCGCTCGTCGAATATGTGGTCGGCGATGAGCAGACGTTCCTCTTCGTCATCACCAGCCCCGGGCAGGAAGCGGCAGAGACGCCACGGACGACGCCACGCACGGCAGAAGTGCCAACCACAGCAGCAGTCGCTATGAGAACCGCGTCCCCGTCGTTGAAGGTTTATACGCTCAACATCAAACGTCGGACGCTGATTGAACGCGTCGGGCGTTTTCGCCGTCAACTCGCGGAGCGCGACCTGCTGTTCGGCGGCGCATCGCGTGCGCTTTACGATCTCTTGCTGTCACCGGCGCGCGCGCAACTTCAGGGTCAGACATCGCTCGTCATCGTTCCCGATGAAACGTTGTGGGAGCTACCCTTTCAGGCTCTCACGTCTCCCGCCGGACGCTATGCGTTGGAAGAACATGCGATTTCATATGCGCCGTCGTTAAGCGTGCTCCGCGCGATGGTCTTGAGGCGACGCGTGCAGACGGCGAAACCCGCGCCTCTGCCGGACTTATTAGCTTTCGGCAATCCCCGGCTCGACGGGATGACAGATAAAGCGGAGACGGGAGGGTTGCTATCGGCGGGCTTGGGCGCGCTGCCCGAGGCTGAACGTCAGGTCAGGACGCTGGCGCAGATGTACGGTGCGGCGAACAGTAAGGTATACACGGGCGCGGAAGCGCGCGAAGACCGTCTCAAAGTTGAGGCCGGTAAGTATCGCATTCTCCATCTCGCCGCTCACGGCGTCTTGAATGATGCCAGCCCGATGTACTCTCATATCGTGCTGGCGCAGGTCAAGACGGACGCCAAAGAAGACGGGCTGCTGGAAACGTGGGAACTCATGAACCTGGATTTGCACGCCGACATGGTGACGCTTTCGGCCTGCGAGACGGCGCGCGGGAGCATCAGGCCGGGAGAAGGCATGGTCGGTTTATCATGGGGATTTTTCGTCGCCGGTAGCCCGACCACTCTCGTCAGTCAATGGAAAGTGGATTCTGCCGGCACGACCGAGTTGATGCTGGGTTTTTACCGACACCTGAGAGCGAGCGCGGGCATCCCCAAAGGGTCAAAATCTCAACTCCCGCCCAACAAGTCTGCGGCACTACGCGAGGCGGCTCTCAAATTGCTCTCCAGTGAACAGCACGCGCACCCATTTTATTGGGCAGGCTTCGTACTTATCGGCGACAGCTATTAACTAGAGCAAGTTTCAGATTGCCGTCAGCAGAATTTGTGACGTAACCGAAAAGCCGTCTGCTGCGTTTTATTAGTAAGAAGAGAATTTACCGGCAAAATCGGCGCGCGCTTTGCGAAGAGAATTGCCGCTGGCGTCAAAGGGCATCGTCGTCTGACGGGTAGGAGGTACTCATGCGAAAACTCTGGTCACTGTTGATATGCGTGTGGATGGTTGTTTCTCTCTGCTTCATCATGCCCCGAGCGAGCGGCGCGCAGACGGCGAAAGTGAGGGCGCGTCTGCTGCACACGGTCACGGACGGCTATTCGAATCTCTGGAGTCCCGACAACCGGACATTCGCCGTTTATAAACGCGACGTTGTTCTGTACGACGCCGTCACGGGCATGGCGAGGGCACAGATCAAATACGAAGGGTCGCCGACGCCGAACAGCATCTACTTCACCCCCGACGGCAGCACCTTCGTTATTCACAGCGACCGCGTGCGCCTCTACGACGTGTCCGACGGTCGGCTCCTGCGCCAGTTCGCCGCCGGCTCCAAGCCCATCAACTATTACGAAAAGGTTTACCAGCAGAAAGATGTGTCCGGCTACAACTACGAAGGCCAGTATGAATACAAGACCGAAGACCCGAGCAATCTGGAAAGGATGAGAGAATTGCCGACCGAATACATCAGCGACCGTATCATCAGCCCCGACGGTAAAGCCCTGCTGACTCGCGTCAAAGGCGGTGCGGCGCAGGTCTACGACATGAGCACGGGCGCGCCGAAGTTCACGCTTGAGCCTTACGTCGCGCCGGGGAAAAAGCGCAACGGGAGAGGCGTCGCCCTCGGCGAGTTCAGCCCCGACGGGAAGTTCATCGTCACCTCTCACCGCGACCTCACGCCGCGTCTGTGGCAGGCGGACACGGGACAACTCGTCGCCGATCTCGCTCCGCAGAGCGACATCGTGTACGGCGTGCGGTTCAGCCCTGACAGCCGATTCGTCGCGACGACCAGCTTTACCGACGGCATCGTGAAAATCTGGGACACGGCGACGGGGAAACTGCGACACACCGTCGGCACGAAGAAAGACGGCCAGTGGTTCGCCGTCTGGAATCCCCGCAACAACACCTTCGTCACGAAATCGGAGAAGACCGACAGGGGTGAAATCAACATCTGGAGCGCGGAGACGGGCGCGCTCGTCGCCAAACTCGACGGCAAGGCGCTCAAGGAAAAGTTCGACGAGAACCTGACCTTCGTCTACAGCCCCGACGGTCGGCTTCTCGTCACGAAGGCCAAGAACAATCTCTCGCTGTTGTCTGGCCTCTTGCCGAATAACAAGCTGAGACTGATCGCGCACCTGTGGGACGCGGAGACGGGCACTTTAATCGCGTCCCTCACCGACACCAAAGGGCGCGACGGCAGTGACTACTGGTACGACAAATTCTTCTGGACTCCCGCGGGCGACGTTCTCATCACCACCGGGGTTACGGTCAAACTCTGGACCAGGCGCGGCGAGTTGATGCAGGAACTTGACTCGGACGCGACGTTGGGGGCGAGCCTCAGCCCCGACGGGAAACTGCTGGCCTTGACGGGCGCATCGCCGGAGAACACCCGCTCGCTCGTCAAGGCGGCGGCTAAGCTGATGATCGGCAAGGTGCCGAAAGTGAACGCCTCGATGACGTATGTCTGGAAGCTGGAAGGGTAACCGGGCGGATCAGTTAATCGGTTAAAAAGATCGAGCAAAGACCTTGCACATTTATTCAGAAGAGGTTGTATAAATTATCCGCATTTATTCATTCCATCTGAATATTTGTGCAAGGCCGCTTCCGGGGCTTTCGCTCAGCCGGGTATTAACGTCAAGGTCAAATCACGAATCATCCTTCAGGCGGGCGGCTGCCCCGCTCATGCTTCAACCACAAGTCTGAACCACCCTGACAAATCGTAAATAGAAAATGAAACTAAGACACAGGTTCTCTACGTGCGCCTGCATCATGTTGCTGTCGTGCGTCGGTGCGGCGCGCGACGCCGAGGCTCAAACGCAACAGCCGCGTCTGTCGGTGCAGAAGGGGCACGAGAAGAGCGTCCACCGGATGGCGATCTCGGCGGACGGGCGCACGCTCGCCAGCAGCAGCCTCGATGATTCGGTGCGGCTCTGGGACGTGGAGAGGGGCTGGGAGTTGGGCGTGCTCGACGCCGAGAACGTGATGTTGAGTCATCTGGTTTTCAGTGGCGACGGTCGCCGTCTGGTCGGCTACAAAAACAGTGTGCTCATCTGGGACGTGGCGACCGGGCGGAAGCTGCACTCGTATTCGCCCGGTCTGTCGGGGCTGGACCAATATCTGGTCAACCCGGACGGGCGGCGTCTGCTCGCGGTGCGGGACACGAACGCCGTCGAACTGCTGGACGCCGAAACCGGGCGCGTCTTGAAAATTCTCGTGCGCGGCGCGAACCGCAGGCTGGACGAGGTGACGAGGCATGTCGCCGCCTCGCCCGACTGGAAAACATTTTTCGTTTATGGCGAGGGCGGCCTCGTCCGCGCGCTTGACGCAGCGAGCGGCGCGACGCGATTCTCATTTAAGGCATCTCCGAGCCGTCTCAGCGTCAGCCAAGACGGCGCGCTGGTGGCTTTAGTGGACGACGCGGCGCACGCGCTCATCGTGTCCGACGCCACGACGGGCAAAGAGCTATGGCGGAAGGCAACGCCCGACTCGCCGTGGCTCGCGTTCGACGCGGGCGGGAAACAACTGACCGCCTTTCACGAAACGGAAGTCGTCGCTTTCGACGCGCGCACGGGGCGGGAGGCGGGGAAATGGCGAGGCGTCAAGTCGAACCCGACTGACAATAAATTTGAGAGAGATTTGAACTTCCTGCCCCTCACGGATGGAAGCGGTTACGCCTTCAACCCGGTCGGGCCGCGCGAGGTTCAGATTGACATTCTCGCTCGCAATAGTAGCCCGCTGCGCACCCTCGCCGGACGCGCTTCGTCTATTGACGACGTGGCTTTCAGTCCCGACGGCAAGTCGCTCGCGCTCGCCCCCAACGATCACGTCCTCGGAGACAGCCGCGAGGATGATGCGGTCTTCCTCTTGAACTATGCCGACGGCACGCAAGGTCGCGCGCTCATCCAACCCCAAGGCGGAGCCACGTATATGGCCTACAGCCCCGACGGCAAGCGACTGGCGACCGCCGGTCTGAGTTCGCTCACGCTCTGGGATTTGGAGAAGGGCGGCGTGATGAGCGAACTGGAAAACAGCGTCTCTTTCGGCAACCTCGCTTTCAGTCCCGACGGCAAATTACTGGCAAGCTTCAGCTACAAAAATTTCAGGCTGTGGGACGTGGCGAGCGGGCAAGTCGCGCGGCAACTTTCGGATAATAAAGAAACCGTCCACTTTGTAGCCTTTAGTCCGAACGGCAAACTGCTCGCCGCCGTCAATAATGTGAAGAAAGAGATCGTGTTGTGGGACGTAGCGACGGGACAGCCCGCGCGCACGATCCCGAACGTCTCCGGCACACTCGCCTTCAGCCCCGACGGAAGAGTGTTTGCGACCGGCGACCCCGAAGGGAACGTCGTCTTCGTAGACCCGGCGACGGGCGCGTTGGTAGCCCGCACCGCCGCCACCGCCGCGCCGAAGGACGGGAGGCCGACGCTCGTCGGCCACCACCGTTTCACGTACAGCCCCGACGGCAAGATGCTGGCTGCGGTTGCCATCGTCTTAAATCCGCAGGGCAAGGTGCTGCTGCAAATGTACGGCTCGTCGCAGCGCGCCGACGCGTTTATCCGTCTCTGGGACACGGCCACCGGAACCGAACTGCGCACGCTCAACGGCCACACCGAATTCATCATGTCGCTCGCTTTCAGCGGCGACGGAAAATACTTGCTGAGCGGCGGACAGGATCGCCTCGCGAAGTTGTGGGAAGTGGAGAGCGGCAAAGAACTCGCCTCGGTCGCGCCCGTCGACCGCGACGACTGGATCGTGATGACGCCCGACGGACTTTTCGACGGCTCGCCCGCCGCGTGGTCGGCCATCCTCTGGCGTTTCTCCGACACCTTGCGCGACGCCGCCCCGGTCGAAGCGTTTTTCAACGAGTATTATTATCCGAATCTGCTGACCGAGTTGATGAGCGGCAAACGCCCCGCCGCGCCGGGCGGTGGCCTCGCCGCCCGCGACCGCCGCCCGGCGCGCCTCGACTTAAAGCTGTCCGACGAGGTTTCCAACCCGAACGCGCTGACGGCGCGCGAGGTGACGGTCAGGCTCAACGTGTCGGACGCGCCCGCCGGGGCGAAGGACGTGCGGCTGTTCCGCAACGGCTCGCTCGTGCGCGTCTGGCGCGGCGACGTGCTCAAGGGGGCGGGGAGCGTGACGCTGGAAGCCACACTGCCCGTCGTCGCGGGCGAGAATCACTTGACGGCCTACGCCTTCAACCGCGACAACGTCAAAAGCCCCGACGCGCGGCTCAGTCTCAACGGCGACGACTCGCTCAAACGCAAGGGCGTCATCTACATGCTCGCCGTCGGCGTCAACGAATACGAGAACTCAAACTTCAATCTCAAATATGCGGTCGCCGACGCGCGGAGTTTCGCGTCCGTCTTCATCAGGCAACAGTCGCAACTCGGTCGTTACGCGGGCGTCAAACCGATTGGCATTCTCGACCGCAACGCCACGAAGGCGAACATCATGCGCGCGCTCGCCGGGATCGCTAAAGTGGTGCAGCCAGAAGACGCCGTCGTCGTCTATTTCGCGGGTCACGGCATGGCCTATCAGAATCAGTTCTACCTGCTGCCGCATGATCTGGGGTACGCGGGCGGGCGCAGCCAACTCGACGCCGCCGGGCTGCAATTGATGCTGTCGCGCAGCGTCTCCGACCGCGAGTTGGAGACAGCCTTCGAGGGAGTTGACGCGGGGTCTTTTCTGCTCGTGATAGACGCCTGCAACTCCGGGCAGGCGTTGGAGGCGGAGGAAGGCCGGCGTGGTCCGATGAACTCGAAGGGCTTGGCGCAGTTAGCCTACGAGAAAGGGATGTACATCCTGACGGCGGCGCAGAGTTTTCAGGCGGCGCAGGAAGTCTCCAAGTTGGGGCACGGCTTGTTGACTTACGTGCTGATCGAGGAAGGACTGACCCGGAAGGCGGCGGACGCCGAGCCAAAAGATGGCCGCATCCTTTTGCGCGAGTGGCTGAACTACACGACGCGGCGTGTGCCGGAAATACAGTTGGAGGAGATCGCTCGTTCCGTCGAGCGCGGGGGCGACCTCTCTTTTGCCGATGAAGGGCGCGGTTTGAACATCCAGAAAAAGCCGCAACAGCGTGTGAGCCAGCGGCCACGCGTCTTCTATCGTCGCGAGCCTGAAGTCATCCCCCTTGTCGTATCGCGCCAGTGAACGCGCATCTCCGAGCGACCATGTGGCGGCGAATTTTCCCGCGCGGTCGAACTATCCCCGGCAGTGTTGCAAAAAATATTTTGGCCGCAATTAGAGCAATGTTCAGATGGAGGTAGAACAATCGCTATAACTGTAGGGGCAGGGCTAGTCCCTGCCCGTGTGGTGATGAAAGCGAGCGGGCAGGGACGAGCCCTGCCCCTACAGTTCTACTGCCGATTGAATTTTGCTCTGTTGTGCTGAAGAGCCTGCTGCTTCTTCAATATTTTGTGTGATCGGAAAGTTTTTAACGCTACCCGCGAGAGAATAGCGCGGAGGTAGTTTAGCGCGCTGTGGACTCGAAGGTTTCTGC
>Ga0307513_10003923_pt1 | contig 20000 bp, 18 predicted proteins | sample 15_EM_MG_FD_202174 | JGI IMG/M metagenome (GOLD analysis project Ga0307513, IMG submission 202174) | Populus trichocarpa ectomycorrhiza microbial communities from riparian zone in the Pacific Northwest, United States - 15_EM | ecosystem: Host-associated > Plants > Roots > Unclassified | place...
CGTTTCCGGTGGACTCCGCCCTATTTCGGGATGAAAAATGGAGTGGACTCCCATGGGACTCAAAATCTGAGGGTGTTCCTGTGCCATTTGGAATTGACCGGAGTCCGGTGGAGTCCAGTGGACTCCGACCGGAATAAAGGGGGGAGGGTAAAGTCCTCATTTATATGGCCGTTGTAGAAGTGTTCCACGGCAGGACCCTTTCCCCTCTCTCAGGAATGTCCACACCCTTCCTTGGACGACGTTTCGAATGAGGACTTCCTCTTGCTCCACCTCGTCACTCCCTCGGACCCTCGTCACTCTCCACAGTTGAAGTATGCGGTGTTCCAAACGACAAGGGTATTTGCTTGAATTCCCTCATAAATGACACGTCTCGCCTTCACCGTTCCGGTTCTACAAATTCGCACCCACTCTCTGCGCTCAGCTTGGGGTGAATTTTCCTGCCCTCAACCGCAAACATACTGCAGATTTTCACTCGATTAACAAAGCTCACCTGCGACCCGGCAGGCGCGGCGATACATGTCCTCAGGGATATCCTCAAAATATCCCAATTTTCTATCATTCCTTGAATTTAAGCTACTATACTCTACCTTGGCCGCCATAGTCTCGTGTGTTGGCTCCGGGAGAGAGGTGAATTTTTTATACTTACTTGGGTAGTTGTTCGACAGTAACTCAACTACGGAAGAATATATCAAAGCCTATATAATTTCCGTGTACTCCTATGCTTAAGCGCTCCTGCTGAGGACCTCGCAGAGGCGCTTGTTTTCACTAAATAAAAAAAAGTTTGAATTTGTTGAAGATGATCTGATCTGGGAGTCCACCTCTCGATTATGAATGGCTGTAGGCCAACGTTTTGTAATTAAATCCTCAATGGATGTTGTAGGGGTTAAAACTGATAGCTTAAAGCCTAGTAAGGCCTCTTTCCCGAGCCCATTCAATTAGTATCAAGTCTACCACGAATATAAATATAACTTTCTAACCTACATGTACGATATTCTAGTCCAACAGTCCATCGTATACAGCCCGGCCCACTCCTAAAATTCGAATCCAGGTTCCGACTACGGCCTTCCACGATAATGCCACACCCACCAAAGCCCACCAACGAGGAAAATGCACCACCCTCCTACTGCATGCACCCAGTAAGGAAGGTGTTCATATGGTTCCGATTCAGGAGGCGGTCTGATGAGGGGGACTACAAAAAGGAAGATGTTTGCGCATCCGAAGACAAGCGCGGGGAAGAGGAGTGAACCCGAAGGGGTAAACATGGGAACAGAATCGTCTGTGGCTAAGGCTGCCGCTCGGTTGGGTACTTTACGACGGAAGGCGAGATAGATCAATCCAAATGAGATTACACAATTGATCACTGCATGTGGGTACGAGTTCTACATGGGAAAAATAAATTTATTATGTAGAAAAGCAAATGGGCCGTGACCGTACACACCATATTGATAAGAAAGTTGAAGGCATCGCCTGGTGGAACGGCGAAAATCACAATGATACACATCGCCCAATCTTTGGAAGGTGAGAAGGTTGTTGCAGCGAGAGCGTTATAACTTACTAAGACCAATGCCCGCGAGGGGGGCCTTTGTGGGCCAGCTGGATGCCCAGAATGAGCTGAATGGGAGAATGCCATCCTTGCCTAGAACTTGATTCACTCGACCTTGGGAGAACAACTTGACAAATGCTCAGGCATTGTTGCGACGAAAACCGTGGAAAAAGACATACGACCGAAAGAACGTTTCCCAGCGCAGAGAGCGCAATAAAGGCATTCAAAAAAATCTCAGCTTTGGGGCCCCATACATTCTTGAAAAGTAAAGCAGCTACGAGCCTGCCTGAACTAGTGATTTCTTCCTTACTCGCGGCCGCATAATACGCGATATTGCAAAGTAGGTAGAAAGCGGCGACGACAATGAGGGAAAGGGGTCCTGCTATCCGAAGCGTTCGAGCGGGGTTGTGGACTTCGGAAAGGGCGTAGTTGGCACTGTGGAAGCCGTTGAAGCACCATAAGATCTGTGAGAATTTATTATAGTTGGTTAAATTTCTCGAAGAAACATAAACGCACATTGTATAGGCAAGTGCAAAGACCATTCCCTCCCGTCGTGGATCCGGCCCAAATCCGTTCCCAGCTATCGAAATTTCCGGGACGCGGGACCCCCTCTTGAAGGCTTCCAGTGAGAGCGACGAATCCGGTCCCAACGACGATGAGGAGGATACCGATCTTCATGAATCCCAACACATTCTGTAGCCGAATCCCGGCGGGAATATGCAAACCGTGTAATAAGAGAACTCCGGTAAGGCAGACAAAGGCGACGAGGCGGACAGGAGAAAATATGGCACGCGACGGGGAAGGAGATGAACCAAAGGATGCGAGAGTGTATTCAGCAAAAACGAGAGTGTTTGAAGCACCGTGGGCTAGGTCGATAAATAAATTGAACTTGAACAATGAGGCATACCTAGCAGTACTGCCTTCGCGGCGTATATAGATATGATGAGTTTCCTGGGTCTGGGAAAGAGATGTTCGAGGTAGTTCTTCTCCCCGCCGTTATGAGGTAAAGCCTGAATGAAAGATCAGATGGATCGGGATTATGGATCGGGCTTCAAGTTGTCTTACGCTTCCCCAAATAATATATACTTGCATCCCCGCAGCCGCAATCACTGCGCCCAGCACCCACAATAATCTTGTACGTGTGTTAGCGGGGATTCGCAATGCCTTGCTAAGAGAGTGGCTTACAACGAAAGACCGACGCTGCCACTAAATTTCAAAATGGTGCTTGGGGTCGCGAATATACTAATTGCCATCCGTAAATTTTGTCAAAGACACCAATCCAATCGTATCTCACCCTGTTCCCATAAGATTGTTGAAGATGATGAATACCACCGACACGACACCAATTTGGCGCTTTGGCATCGACTCCGTTGGTTTAGTGACAATACTAGACTCTGTTCCATTGTCCTCTGTCCCATAGTTCGACGATAGCGTCCACGCAAGTGGTTCGGCTTCAGAATCCTTGACGTTGTCCTCTCGCACCATGGTTTTCGATATGCTGCAAGTGGCAGATTCGGTGTCGTTCTGGAGAACGTCCTTCGTATGATTCGTGGTGGTGACCGGTGCCGGCGAAGGTGGGTGCTTGATTCACCACTGGCATGTCAAATGCCGTCCGATTAGTGGGCGATTGCGACATGTGTGGGAGCTTTCTCGACTTCGTCGAATGAGGTCGAATGAGCCTTGGTAGCTTGTTCCTAATATAAACCGCATGGATCCCTTTTTGATGACCTGGGGTTTTGCCCTGCGGGGAATAACCGGTCACATGCCACGCCGCTTATCCGGAGACCGGACTGTCGCGATGCCATCGGAGCCTTGCTACATCGTTCATCCTCCATGTGCGTCGACATCTAGTTCTATGTATTTAGTCAGGACACAAACTCAGAGAGGAAGTGCTTCGAATCAGAGAGAGTCCTCTCAGCGGTGGCAGGAAGGGAAGGCCTTGTAGGGACCTGTTACAGTAGATACTTAGGACATGCGAATCGCGATACATATATACTTACTGTACTATTACGACCGATCGTTCATGGGGTATGACATATGACACCAATTGTTCACTGGGTTAGGTGTTCAAATCTCCAAGTGACCGATGACTGGGAAAAAAATTGTTCACACCATAAAGTAAACCCAAAAATTATGGGTCATACAGAGTCAGGTTACCTCAAGGTTACCTGTTTTTCGGGGGAGCTGCCCTCTGAATTTATCAATTGAGCAAAATAATCCAAATATAGACGAAATTGGGGAAATTTTTCATTTTTAGCCTATTTTCGGTGCACTTTGAGGATGTTCATAAGACCAAATGACATATGACAAGTTCCAAATTTATTCAGTTCACAACCCTTCATGACATATGACCGATCGGTCGTAATAGTACAGTACTAGATATTGCGCGGAACGTCATAAGGAGGAAACGAAGGAAACGCGAACAGCGCTTCGAATTATAGTGAGATGGAAAGGAAAGAAAACAAAGTTCAAGATGTGGAATGACAAGATCAGATTGGGGTTTGATTTGGGTACTGAGGTTAAGTGATATCGAGGTCAGGACTCAGGACTCGGAAACTTTGTACATGAGTAGCTGCGAATATAAGCAGTTACTTAGTAATTTAAATGGGTAAGAAGGGGAAAAAGGAACCCTGTAAGTACAAGTGAACAAGGCAGATGTCGGTCCACCCTGGACCAGGGGGTGTAGGAAAATCCATATTACCTATTAGTAATTACAGGCCCAAGGCTGCACTGCTCCCCTCGACAATGGAATGGCGGAGGACTTGCCGGCCACCAATTCTGCATTTGAAAACGGAGAAAAATTTGCAAATTCCGAAATCGAAGACGCAGCCAAAGGAAAATTGTGGCCAGAGAACTTCGACAGGTTGCTTTCTGCTGGAGAAAAAGGGCTGAACTCAAGAGAATCTACTACCTGGAAGGTCCTGAACCCCCGATCGCGAGAGTGAGCGATAACGGCGGGGTTGGACGCGTCGCAAGCTCAAAAAGCGAGTATGCTCCTTCTGAGCTCAGAGGCTGTTGAGGTTTTTGATACACAAATCAAAAAGAATAACCGGCGGAGCCGTGGCGGGAAAAATTTGCTGACAAAAGGGAGGTTTATCCGAGGTGAGTCGTATTTTGCGTGTTTTTGCTCCCGACCAGTAAAAAATTGAGTGGGATTGAAATATGGGTGGGGTGCATTTGATACATATCAAGGAAGATCCCTGGTACAGTGGGAACCATACTATGCACTTTTAACTCGGATATTCGCGTCAAGGACGTCAAGGAGGGAGTGTCGATGTTCTAGTCGCCATTGGCGCTCGCTGGTCCCATAACTCCGAGTCCACCAACTCATTCGAGAGGACGACTGTCACTAGCTCTTTGCTTGAATTCTTATAACGTATGGTCCATTCCTTTGCAAATGAAATTTCATTTAACGGTTGTCGGTCATACACTGGATACAAGCAATGCTAGTAGTATGCCTTCGCCGGAGTCAGGCGTCGTAGTACGCATGCGGCATTTCTGGACCCTTTCCATCGGAGTTGTCTCTGTCTTTCATTTACTCGCCCTCACCGCCTACTTTGGAGGGGTCGCTAAGGAGGAGATTAACAATTCTGGGTGGCTCGCAACCACGCCCTAGTTCAAGAATGTTTATGGACGTGGCACAGGCCAGACTCTATCTGCTTTTGTCGCGCTTTCTGCGCTCGGGGACGTATTGAGGACGGCCACACAATCCTTCCGTTCCTGGCAGTTCCTTGTACATTCCACTCGATTTTTTGTTGCGTAACTGCCATGGCCTGTCTTGAAAATCATCCATGGCATGTGCCTTGTTGCTTGTACGACAATGTATCGAGATTGTCCACCTGCATGTTCCTTTGGATATGCCAACGTTGAAAGTCATCGTACACAGTAACAATGATATTATCAAACAGAAGTCCCCCTCTATTCCACCGATTACTCAGTCTTCATCATCCCTGCATTATCTATACTGGCCTCGCAGGTTCTTATCCCTCGAACGTTGAACATTGTGGGCTTGCTAGGGTACAGGGTATTATTCTCGTTCTTTCCAAGCTAGGCTCGATGTAAACGAGGGGTCGCTTGAGAGATGTGGGTCCAAGGATAAATGTAAGTAAGTGCGTATGCTTGGAATATTTTTTCAGATTATAGCTCATTTGTGGCTGCAAGCGAACGGGTAACGAGATAAAGACGGTCAAGCAAGCGCAAATTCATAGGTGTGCACGCACATGTTGAATTTCAAAAATTATTAGCCAGTCCGTTTTAATGATCACAGTGATGAAAGCTTGGTTTCTGGGCGGAGTTTCAACAGCCGGAACCATCAAAAGCCATCAAAATCCCGCGACGTTTTCAGGGCGATCCACATTCCCTCCTGGCGACGCATCGACATCCAAGACGTATCCATATGCTCTCCAGCTATTCCTGCATCCTTGCTCTCACGGACGCGCACGTTTGTGTTCACAACGTTCGTTCGTGTTGGCATAAGCTGTCTTAACTCACGAAGGTTGGGAAATCTTTTTTAAATGACCTCCACGTAGGGAAGCTTCTCCAAGGCCAAACAAACCCCGGGTTACAACTTACCACGATGGTCTTGTCTTCGAGGTTTTGTTTTCTGGGCCTTTTCTTCTTTTTCTCTCAAACCCATGCGACAGCCATCCTCGCCGGTCGGCAGCATGAAGTTCGAGATATCGTCCCTTCGACTTCTGCTGTTCTCGACGGTGTGACATATACCAACAAGGTGTGGGCTTCACTCGTCTCTTCCCTGTCCTTACTTTGATTTCATCTGTCTCTCGCTAGGGCATCGTAGGATTTGGATTAATCCCATCCAACTTCAAGGAATCAACTGGCGATACGATTGGTGGTTTCGGAAGTGCCATTGCTTTGAAACGGGGTTCATTTAAGGCGTCTCACGGGAAATTCACGGGTACTATCCTTGCGAGACCCGATAGAGGATTCAATATGTACGCCCCCCCTACTCTTTTATTTCTTTTGTCCAGAGTATAACATGGCTTCTCTAAATTAGCGATGGAACAACCGATTACCAGGCTCGTCAACACGAGATTGACTTCGTTCTAACCCCGTACACCGATTCTGCCAATCTTTCTTTCCAAGACGCTCAAAAAACCTTGCAAGTGACGTATCGCAATACCGTTCTTTCGTATGAGCGCCTCCACAAGAAGACCAGTGGATTGGACCCCAATGCAACGAGGCCCGCACAGCCCCTGTCCGACTTTATCCCATTCCTTGACCCTCAAATGCCCATCATATCCAAAGCCGATGATCGTCTGGTGCTCGATGTAGAGGGCCTTGTGGCTAACCAGGATGGGACGTGCGTAACTTTATTTCTTGAGATCTATAGTTTTTGAAATCGAGTCTGTCATAACTTAGGTTCTGGATAAGTGATGAATACGGCCCATACATTTATCGCTTCACTCAAAGTGGGCAGCTTATTCAAACTATCCAACCGGTTGATGCCGTTTTACCCAGGGATGCTTCTGGGGCTTTGAATTTCACTTCGACCGCCAACCCAGTAACTGGACGTTCCCCGAACCAAGGTAACTGGTGTACTTACTCATCCCTACTTCTGATGAACTAAATGTCTCCGGAATGAAGGCTTCGAATCTCTAACATTCGATGAGAAAACCCAAACCTTGTACGCAATGCTTCAATCAGCCACGATTCAAGACGGCGGAGACAGCAAAAGCACTTCGCGCTTCACCCGGCTCTTCGCGTACAACGTCGGGAACCCCGTTCTAAAACCGCGCTTGGTGGGAGAGTGGGTTGTTCCACTGCCGCAAAGCTCAAAAGGAAATACTCAGGCATGTAGCGAGATCCATTTTGTAAGCCCTGGGATCTTTTTGGCACTCTCGAGGGATGGAGACGGGCGAGGAGGAGGTGATACCAAGTCCAGTTACAAGTGAGCTTTTCGTTTTCGCTTCTATTGAAACATCACGCTCAAGTCTGCGAATAGACAGGCCGATCTGTTTTCGATTGCGAGTGCAACGGATATCCATGGTAGCAAGTTCGATGACCCCGCAAATCCTATTGCAGTCGGGGGTGTTCTGGATGGCAGCATTACCCCGGCGAAATACGTACCTTTCGTTAACTATCTTGACTCAGTCCAATTGGCTAGATTCGGACTTCACAATGGTAGGAAATCTATTACTTCTTTTGGTGCTTCCTGGTCTCATGACTTTAAAAGGCAAGCCAGACGACCAAACCCTTATCGATAGCAAGTGGGAATCGCTCGCACTCGCACCTGTGAACGACCCCGCATTCCCTAACGATTACTTCCTATTCACCGTCGTAAGTCCGCGTTATTGTTGTGGATTTTTTGTTATGAAGACTTATATTCAAACACTTTTTTTTTCAGTCTGACAACGATTTCCTCAGCACCCAAGGCATCGCTGATGGAGTGCCGTTCAGCGGAGGTCTGGACGTGGACAACCAGTTCCTCGTATTCCGCTTGACGCTCCCGAGTGTGGTCAAGGGAAGCGTGGAACGCGCTATTGGTATTTGAAGTATTGAAGTATGCGGTTTGTTATACCCTTTCGAGAACGATTTTGTTATTCATAATTATTTATTTATATCAACTCTTGTGCAAATCCATGCAGTCGACACTAATGCAGATCCGAACTTGTCCCTACACCTCAGTTTTGAGAGCATCTGGCAGTTGAATCGGCCAATTTTCATTGCGACTTATTGTCGCAATCTTCAAGCAGCATACGTGCCGAGACTCATAGTATAAGCCAATCTAAGAAAAGTATTTGACAAGGAGGAGTATATATAACTGTTTGGGACTGGAGGCACCACCCATGCTTCTATCATGTGTGGTGGGAAATAAGAATTGGCATGTAGGTGGTCATTTGGTTCGATTTAGTTGCTCCCGCAATTCAGCAACTTCTTCGCCCAACGCACATACTTTGGCATCCAACTCCCTTTCAAATCGTGTAGGTTTAACTGCCGTCATCGAATTCCTTTTCATCTTAACATGTTATTAAATTATTTGTTATTTGTAAATAGACGGAGAAAGGGAAGGAAAAAACATACATCGTGTTCAAACTCTGCTTCCTGCACATGGTAATCATCTAGATCGACCTGGAGAACGTCTTCCGGTGCGCGATTATATATGGTGTACGCGCCTATACCGTTCTGGTAGATGCGAAGGGGGACTGCCTGAACTTCAAGCTGATACTCCTCCTCTAGCAGGTTCATGAGCAATCTGGAGTACCGATAACGATATGGATCCCAAACGGGGCGGGGGTTGACATCGGCGTCGTGTTGGATAATAAGCGCGAGGATGACCACTTGGTACACAAAAAGCGGTTTCGCGTTCCGAGGGAAAGTGAGGGTTGCGAGTAGATGATTATGATTGTCCAGGTACACAGTATCCAGATTCACGATAAGGTCCCAAGGACTCATGTCGCTCCATACACGTTCAAAGGAGGTGTGTCATTCCCAATTTGAACGTTAAACACAATGTACTCGGTCTTGCCCACGTCGTTTCGTTGAACTAACATGGCCTCGACAACGCGGAAGGTTTTTGCTTCATCGACGTCTGCAAGCCTTGATAAAATGTACCTATGGTACGTCGAAACGGTAGCCGAATCACCGTGTCCCAGGAAGAAGGTTGTGTAAGGAGTGATTTCCGCCATAAGCACAGTAAGTAAAAGGCAGAGTGGCTGAACGATAGACTTCTGGATACCAATTTGACATATTGGCGGCCGGTATGTTTCAGGTATGCCGCCCAAACAATCCGGAATTTTGCTCTTATAACATGGGCATTAGGAACCCCCATCATTAACGTTAAGAGCATCCTAGTATTTTTAACGTGTCAGTAAAAAAAGCCCAGCGCTATCAGCAGTGACCGAGAGAGATATTGAAAGTTTCCCCCACCAGATCTATATGTACCAGCCAAGTACCAGCCCGATTTTTGACCGGGTCAGATCCAATAATAGAACGAGTCCTATAAATAGGACTTGTAACTGGGACTACACGAGAGTGCATCTTACTCGCGGCCCGCATGTCATGCCCGGGTGGTGGGAGTTGTTTAGGGAATTCGTAAATCGATATGATGACGAAGTAGAGGTCGACCTACAAGTTGCAAACTACATTATGCATATTTAGATGTGTACGATCTCCAACCTCATTTCTTATTGCGTGATGTCAGCACGTAATGTTGTCGCCGGGATTTCCGCCCACAGTGAAATTGAGATCGTTGGCTGTACCGCTTTCCATCTCCACCGAGTTCTTTGTACGACCCCGGGCTAGAATCATTTTCAAGAACGCGGAACCGATGGTCCACTCGATGGGCTTCGACGCTGAATTACGGGGATCAAGATCGTATCCCATGTCAAAATCCGCCGAGCACGCCAATTAGCATTAGCGCGATCTTGGGTGAATGCGGGAGCCTGCGCTATTCCGGAGAGGTCAAAAGCTTTGGTTGAAAGGTAGATTTTGAGAAACCCAACGTCGATATCATGACCCGGGGTTACGACGTATGTGAACGGTTCCACACCCCCACTACCATAGCCAAGAGTAAGAGTACTTCCTTTTTTGAGAGGGGATTCAAGTTCATGTGCGCCACTTTGGCGATGAGTGGCATAGTAGGGTACTACCCGATTGGTCAGATCCTATTGTCACTAGACGCAAGTCATAACTTGGGCTTACCAATTGCGAAATCCGTGTTATCAAAGAAAAAAGCGTTCACGTAAAGATCCTCCATGGTGTTGTTCTTGATACAGATCCCGTATGGCTCTTGTTCGTCAACCACAAAATCAATAATCTGGTTGTTGTGGCAGAGATTTGGACCCATGGGCGTCAATTTTTCTGGAGTCCAGCCGAAGGGAAGAACCGCGGGGCAATCCAGTCTAAAAAACCCCACAGTGATATGACCATTGGCCGTGATAACGCGCTCATGATGATTGGTCCGATCGAGCTCACGGTAATAGAGAGCTGCTCTCCCCAAGATCCAAGAGACGTTGTCGGGATCTGGCTTCACCTGATCCGCGATAATATCGACGCCATAATCAGTTACTCTCTTATCCGTAACTTCGATAAGAAGAAGATTTGCTGGTAAATCTGTCCGGATTTTCAAATGTGCGACGTTCGGTTTGGGAACGAGGATGATGTGCTGGCAGGTTAAATCTGATAGGCATGTGTTACGGTAGAGAGAGTAGAAGGGGTCTTTCGGAGAAATATAAAAATAGAAATTTGGCAGTCTTCCTGCCTTTGTCCGGAGTGCCGAGAGAACAAGGATTGGGGGCGGTGTCTGAATTGGCGAGGAAGGGGGGATTGGCAGGTTGAGAATGAGGCCCGACCCATGAGGCGGCTTTATTTTCGCAGAGAACGGCGCCAGCTCGTCGACGATCAATGTCCCCAATTCCTTGTCGGTGTCGTCATACACCATAAACTCTGAATCAATTGTGATGCCAAGAGCAGCGCCGGCTTTCAGGGTGTATTCCGAGGTACAGCTTTCAAATTCTACGAGATAGGACTTTCCAGAGAGCTCGACCTTGCCGTCAAAAAGGAGCCGAGTTTGGGCATCACCTTCGCATTGCGGACTCTGGCTGAAGTTAGGGAAAGCCCATCAGCCTGAGACAATAAATAGCGTTGTAATGATTGATGATACTAACTTTGGAATTTGGTCTATGTTCGCCAAAATATCGCAATATCTGAGCTTTTGGGGCGATAAAGTGTCAAGAAGTTTGAGAAGCGCCACTGAGAGGCTTCCACGATCGTCACACTCGACGGCTTTTTCAAAGGAGCTGCATGCCGATATAAGCATATGGGACTTCAGCCCACGGCGCGAAGTTGCATCATAAGGACGCGTCCCTCTGGAGTGACAATCCCAAATGTCGCGATCGGTGTTTCTGTCAAACGTCGATTTCCCCAACAAAGCGGATCGAATGCGGATCGAGGAATTGTCTCCCCCGCTACGTGTTCCCGACGCTGAATGACAGCTGTCAAACACAACAGTCTTAATTCGGACAATTTGAATGAGAACGAGGGTCGAGTGGACGGCCTAAGCCACTTACAATGTTATTCCCTTTCTCCCTCGCAATTTCATTGATCAACGCGGCTATTGTGATGTCTGGAATAGACGGTACAAACCCAGGAGCAGGAGTGTGGTTGTCCGAATCGTCGGTGCAATCATATGGTATGATAACTTCTATCTTCTCATTGGGTTCCTCCCAGGCGGGGTGGGGGGCTTTTTGACCACCGTGGCCCGCGTAGAATATAAAGATTGGGTCTCCTTCCTTGATGCGGTGGTCCTTGCTGAGGTCCTTAAACGCCTGGATGATCGCAGATCTGGTGGCTTGTTCGTTGAACAATGTGCATATCTGATGCGCCGGAACACGAAATCGTTTTATCAGAAAATCTTGGAATTCTTTGCCATCCGGAACGGCGCCTCGGAGGCGCGTAAAGTCTTTCGACTGATAGTTGTTGATGCCGATGATGAGGGCAAACAAACGGGGTAGGTGACTGAGCGTAGCGTTGGAACCATAAGTCCTGGAGAATTAGGCTGACGTACTAATGGTTTAGATTTCTGGTTAAAGATCGAGTTCCTATTTTCAGTTTGGCCTGAAAAGAATGAGCGAGATATGAGGTCTCACCCAGCGGTGTTGATATTCGCCCTATCGAAATCGATCTCTCGTCCGCTAAGCAAATCAAGGTCAATCAGTGATTCTAATTGAGGGGATCGCGCTCATCCTCACTATTGGTATGGTGCCGGGGGGTTGGTACGATTAGCCGACATGGAATTCTGTGGTAGATGGTGGGGTTGAAGCTGGTCGGAGACGGGGTGTGAAGCCGAAATGTACAAGGACGAAGATCGTTCGACAACGAGGTGTTCGACGTGCTTCACAGAAATAATTTGTCAGGAAGATAGATATATCTGGGTTGTCCGTGACAATCGTGAACCTAATAGACGCCCGCATTCAGTAAATCCTGAGCCGGATTGGAGCAGCTCCAGGACAATCTGGTTCGATTCTTTAGAGCCATGCATCCTTTCGTGAGGCAAATTTCCATAACAAGGAACTGGCAACTGGAGACGACCTTAGTTAAGCTCCGTTCGAACTCTCCCTCAACCCCCGCAGAACCTATCCAGTGTGGTCAGTTCACCACTTTGTGGAGATTTGTATATCTTCAGAAAACCATGTTAACTCACATTCTGGGTTGGATTCTTCAAAGCAGATTGAGCCGATGGAATCAAAAGGCAAGTGTTGTCCGAGCGAAACCTCAAAAGCCGGTCTGGCACATACAAGAAGATTACAAAGTGTTTGTCGCCATTCAACTACTGTACCATTTCGACCGATCGTTCACGTCACGCATCACAAGGGGTATATGGAATTCGTCACGCATCACAGGTATCGGTGAACACTACCGAAATAAGCTTACATAAAGTGGCAACAAAAGTGCAAAAAAAAAAATCTCTGTGTATGCCGCCTGGTTTGTGAACAATTTTTTTCGAAGTGTGAACATTGAACTATGGGCGTCACGCATCACAAGGCGTGAACAATCGGTCGAAATGGTACAGTAGTTTGGAAGGTTTTAGTTTGGCTCAAAGGGAAAGGAGAGAGCCCACGAACCGGATCACAATGTTGTCAACGCCTAAGATGTAGATACTCAAGTGGCTCTATGCCGTGCAAAAGATATCTCATCCGATCGCACAGGGCCTTGGGTAATCGTAATCGATCGATTGTTCTGCCATTTTAAGATCAGATAAATGCCCTCATTATATAATGATTTAGATGAGGACTTTCGTAACTCGAGTGCCCCTGCATTATAAAAAGTCTCCGAGGAAGCTGCGAGAAAGGTAATATTTCTACTCTCTGGTCGGAATGCTAGTTCCAGTTCAATTTTTTCTAGAAACCACAGCGTGCTGGATTGCGGCTGAGCATGCATTAAAACACGTGAGGAGCAATCTGTCATTGGTTTCCGAAGCGTTTGATAAGTGGCAAATTCACCAATCTGTCCTTGCCGGATTCGACGAGTCTCTCATTAAATCAGGTATTGGCTATCTCGAACAAATTCACGTTTTCATCACTGCAGAAGTAAACGTCGACTCCCTTCTGTTGCGAGAACTGGGAGGAATATTCTCCCCGTTCTCTTCCATCCTATTCACAGGCTCCTCTTGGTATCGTGTGTCTGACAGTATACAAAGCCGGCGCCAACGGAGATGTTTGGGATTTTGATGAGCTCGTTTATTTCACTGCTTCAAAACTTGCCAATAGTGGATCCAGCGCTAAAAACCCTCTGACCATCATTAGTCTTTCTCAGACTCGCAGTCTGGCTGATGGCCTGACTGGTTTCTCACAGGGCGGCTCTGGCATCGGGGACGGAGAAAAGGGCGAGAAGCGGAGATCAGAGATCCGTCAGGAGATCAAGGGGGACCCACTGCTAAGTCGGCGACAATTTCCTTTGAAATCGACTCCGAGATGCAAGATCAACAACTTACCTCTCACGGTGAACATACTTATCACTTTTCATGGCGGACAAAGCATCTTTCAAACTCTCACTGTGCATGGTAGCTTGTCTATAGAGATAACCTTTCATCGCTCCCAGATTGTAGTACTACCTAATCAAAATTCACCTGTAGACGACGCCGCCGGCTCAGTGCCCACCCCAGTTTTCACAACGTCGTATTCAATTCTCACTTAGCTTGAGGCCATTGCCTTGCATGGCATTTACGAGTCCAATTCTTTTTTAGTGATTTTAAATACTAACAATATAAACTCACAATTAGGGCTCCCAGCGGCGCATGGAATATTATTAGGTCCATTCCTTGCATGCTCAGTATCTAGTATGGTTTATACGTCATGTAGACGGCAATTTAGATCCAAATACATTACTTTGAAATGTACCAAGTGATCATGAGAAAAAATCATGCATTGATAGCACTAAACTACTGACAAGAGCAAGTAATTCTGCGATGAGGAAGACAAGGAAGCCGAGCGTGCGCAACAAGAAGATGGAGACGACTGGAAGAGCCGGGACTATTGTCCATCAAGTGAGGGCAGTGGTGACGACTGGAAGCAGTCACGACCACTGTCCACCTGTGGGCTAAAAGCGTCAACTTCACACATCCCTCCACCTCTAATAATGCCCACGCTTCTGACATTTACCCCCGCAGCCATCCTCCTCGTCACCCCACCCCTCCTGTTTCCTTCGCCTTTGCCCTTCAGCTACCGAGTGAATCGGCACTGGCATCGATGATGAAATGCGACAACAACGGCTGCTGGAGGTAGTCGAGGTTGTTATTCCGACATGACTGAGACTCGGTGCAGCCCTCCAGTTCCCAATTGAAGACAGCGCACAGGACAGAGAGGCCAATGATAACAGTTGCGGCACGCTGAGACTGTCTCCAGTGGAGTATATCGCGAGCTGCGCTGGCGGAATGTTGAATTGCGACAATTTATTGAGATGCTACAAACGACGTAAGTGCTCGACATGACTAGCGACTCAAACACACCTGAGAGTTGCGCCGAACAGCTCTTTTGGCCTAGTTATTTCCCACAACTCCTCTCCCAAGCCTCGTGCACGCTTCGGGTCGTTATCCAGGCAGCGGACACCACTCCCGCGGTCCAAAGGTCTCCATGGAGGTATGTGTGAATCGCGTTCGGGTGTTGACGCACTATAGGGGACGTTCACCCAGGTCGATGCAAGTCTTCGAAGGCAGGATAGTCTGGCGTGGGCTTCATCTTGCAGCACAACGCGAAATGTCAACCGTCACTCATTTGGAATGGAGAGGAAAGGGGGCAACGATAGGTAAAAAGAAGGATAGCTGGTACGAAGAAGAATGGGCGAGGGATGGCGAGGGGTGCCAGCGGTGCTGCGTAAGTTGTAAACATCGTATAAAGGGCAAATATACTCATAGGAAAACTTACCTTGTTGGCAAAGGTACGTGCTTGAAGTAGGAGAATCCATGGGGAAGAAAAGGGGAAAGCGGCGACGGGACAGGTGGCAAGTAGGCCGACGTTAGGCAGGTGAAGGACGAGGACAAGGGCGATGGACCAAAACGTGGAGAAGGGTGCAATGGCAGAGGAACGTGGTGAGCACCGTGATAGCATTGGGGATGCAGGAAAGATCTGGAGGGGCGCGGACGGAGAATCATTGAACAAGGGGACGAAGAGGGAAGAAAGCATCGATGATGGATGACGTTGACTCACCGAAGAACACGGATGGCTAAAAATAAAAAGGCGGCGTTTGCCGGCTCGTTAAGGACCAATGAAAGGCTTGGAGCGCGGTTCTCGGCCCCATCACTTTTTCGATTTTATCAGCCACTTAGGACGCTCGAAAGAACTCTCCGGAATTCCTCTTGGAATTCATGAAGATATCGATGAAATATTCGCAATACGACCAGTGTCTCCTTGGAAGCGAACCCGCGTCTTACGCATCGGATTTCTCACTATGTACAAAGAACGAACATATCAATAACTATAGCTTTAACTTCTACTCCTTCCCCATCGTTCGAGTCACAGATACCCAGAGTGAACTGGGGTGACTTGACCTGGGAATATCTTCAAGGTGTAACCTCTGGTGGGACTGGTGGAGCTACTTCGAGGTTTGGAAGCATGCCACTCATACGACTGCCCATGCGATTGTCTCCTCTTGCTTCTAAATGATTCGTAGCGAATTTACGAAGATGAAGGAGCAGACGACCAGTAGCGAGACCCAGACTTGCGTGAAACGGGCTACATGCACAATAGTGATTTAGTACGAGACGCGGGTATAGTTCAAGGGACAACAGACTGACCTAAAGCCAATGAATGGGATATGTGTTTGGCACTGAGAATTAACGTTTATTTAAAGACTGCATGTGGCATAAAGGAGTGACCCACCATAAACGCGAAGTTGTTGAAAACCAACACACACGCAGCCCTATGTAGAAAACGAACTTTCAACATCGCATGTACAAGTTCGTCAGCGTAATATAAACAACTTACAGGAAGAAATATACGATATTCTCAGACAACAAGATGGCGGTGAGCGATCGCCGCCCATTTATATGGACTTTGGCAGAAGAGGAGACTATCGCTTTGTACACTACCATGCCGAACAGGATAAACTCGAAGAGCGTTGCTGGGAACCACGAAGTCGGAAGGTTGTATGTTAGCTTGAATTGAAAATAACGGGATTGTTAATACGCACCAGGAATCCATTGAGCCTTTCCAATGTCTTGAGCTAAGGACGGACACCACCGTGATGGTGGTGGTGGCCTCTGACCAGGCGGTGGTGGTGGTGGTTTTGGTGGTGGTGGTCCCTGCCCAGGCGGTGGTGGTAGTTCAGGTAGCCCCATGAGGAAATTGCCACTAAGCAGGAACCACATTGCCTCCGGAGAAGGAGCACCGTGAACTTGTTGAGATTTGGATGCTTCAAGCCTTCAAGCTCTCAAGCTCCAAGCGATTGCGAACTTTTGATGTATCAAAGTTGACATTTTCAAGATGTGATGTCAGGGAACATGTTGGAATATCCGGAGAGTGTGCGAGCGTGCGCAATGCGCCGCTATCCCCGGAATCTACATAGGTACATTCCTCACTTCTTATCGTTTTCTTTCATTCTTTGGGCTGTAGGCCCTATTTTGTATTTCTTTCCTTTGATTCCGTAGCCTACAGTATATAGCCGAGATCTTGTATTGTAGCGATTCATCCGTTTGTCCTGTTGGGACAACCGGAAATTTAATTGGAGCGTTGTAATTTAGCAATGTCAGATAACTCGTGGTGATCCGCCCATACCCATTTCTCCGCGTCGCCCATTCTTGTTGCCTGCGTTGCGGTTTCCACCGCTCGGGAGAAATATGAAAATATTTGAGGGCATAAATATAACGTCAAAGAGAGCGATGGCCGAAATTCAGCATCCGGGAGCGAAAATTGTGCCCGAAACGCTTGTATTTTGATCGAGCCAGCATCAGGCCGCGGTCTCACGCCCCAAATCTGAAGAAACCGCGCGCAGGTGAATTGTAACAATTTCATAGCACAACTGCAGCATTTAATGTCATTTGACCAGCTCATTTGGCCCTCAAATTATTCCTTGAGGTTTTCCGTGAGTTTCTTTTAATTCTTCAATTCTTTTTTACAGTCATTAGTAGAACACCGTCCGGTGCCTCGTCGCTTTTGGAACAAAATTCCATATGAAGAAAGATACGACATTCTCTCTCTTGAAATTTTGATAGGCTATGGAAGATGTGGGTTGTCAGTGACGGTGATTGCGCGCCCCGCTTAATTGGATTTCCATTTCATCAATACTCACTTGATTCCGAATTCATGACCTTTCTTCTTCTAGATCTGGATGGATTACGACGTACTTATTATATATGCGCGAGATCAATCTCCAACTGCAATGCACTGGTGTGATGGTGTGGTCCTCGGAAACTTTCAAACAAGCTCAGGTCTACTAACGCCTTTCCTTCACCCAGATCCACCTTCCGTCACAGGGTTTTGTATCAAGAAATACAAAAAAACGATCAAATTATTGGTGGACAGAATGTGGGCAGACCTCTGAGAAGAGGAATTTCATGTTCCTGACATATGGCATGGTAGATGTGAGAACATATCATTTATGAAACATATGTATTTCATCGATATTTACTTGATTCTAAAATTATCAATGTAAAACCTTTCTTCCACTTCTGGATGGGGTTCCGGGCGTATGAAACGTCGAAAAAATCAACCCCGACCCTCGTTGCAATGGTAAGAGTGGAATCGTCCTTCGAAGGTGTCAGTCATCGAACGTCTGATGAATCACATCATTGGGGACAATTTTTCTGCGCTACAGAACCCGAGAGTGGGAGGGGAATAATCTAGAGATGGTGGTATAATGGAACAATGAGTATTTTTACGAGTAGAACGCTTTCCTGATTGCCGGCGCTAAAGCAAGGCATGCACATTCGAATCCCGACTGTTATGGACCTCTGGTCACTAAATTCCCTTCCCCTCAAATAATACGCATGGTCAAATGTACCACTTTCGATGGCACCTCAATGGAGCTCTGATTGTGACGTGGGTTCAAGCTTCAAGTCCCATGCTTGTCGCTGCGTTTGCAATTGATGTTCTTGTCGTCGAAACTGGTTAGCAGAAATTTTATTACGGGTCAACTAGAAGTTACATACCACTGCACCACCCCCATCTGAATCAAAAATATAGGTACCTCCTAATTTTACTTCGTTGTTCAATTTATTTGGCGAAAACATTCTCAGTGGTCAACTCCCAATTCAGTATTCTTGTTAAACTGTGTTGGGGGCCAAAGCCGATTATTCTGAGCTTCCAAGATGAACAGATACGCCATACCTTCCACGTAGTCGGTATCTGCTTTCAGATGTCTCTTTCCATCTCAGGGAGTGAGCGAGTATAATATTTGGGCAAGGATCCTCTCCTCCAGGGATATAATACCGAGAAGGATGAGTGAGAAATGGAACTGGAAAAACTGCGGCTCAATACTCGGCCCTTCACTCCACCCACCACACGACTTCTGTAGATTTGCGGTGAACTAGCGACGACGAAGAAATCTCTCCGTGTTGCCCGGAATGTAGACAGATGAGATTCAATCTATGAACGGCGCTCCACTTCGTCCAGACGCGCCTTCTGTCCAGTCACCGGGTTTGGCGGGGAGCCGATCAAGTCCTTGACATATGTGGGCGGGATACATAGAACATGAGATGTTCGACATTTCTAGTAAAATATGAAGAGCGGGGAAGAGGAAGTTCATGTTTCTGACACGCGGTATGATAGCATATCATGGAAATATAATAAAACTTTTTCCCGACGAAGTCCGTGCGATGCAGGAAGTCAGGCAATTTGGATAAAAAATATATTCTTTGTTCCAAAAATACCACTGGTCATCTGAATAATGACCTTCATACACATTTATCTGATTCAATGTTCAACTTTTCGTCTTCTGGGCCATGCGGTGTCGTATGTCAAAAAAGCCCCGGGGTAGAATGTCTTGAAAGTCTCAGTCGCTGGACATGCGAGAAATTTAATATTGACAATAAGTTGTCTCTACCGCCGAAAAAAAAAAAAATCTTGAACGAAAAGAAGAGAGGTTCATTGTACGCTGACCGCCGTTTGCTCTTAATCTCTACCCAGGATATTCCCGTCGCTGCATAATGCACATACTGTTCAACCTTCACTTGTAACGAGTAGACAAGGGTATTCAATTTCGTTTGATTCCAAGTATGTATTGCCACAGACATGGAAGGAAACGATGTTCACCCTGCATAAATGATCGAAAGGCACTCGTTAAGCTCGGAAGTTCACACAGAAGTTGGGTTCCTTACTTCCTTCACCGGGCCGGGAGATATTCTCCTTGGGGCTCAATTTATGTGGTTCAAGGGTACACTGATGTTCTTAACACTTCATGGGGTGAATAATGGAAGCTCAGATGTACTAAAAAAAGAAACTCCGAGTTCTCAAGTCCAATTTAGAAATCGCAAAACCCTAGTCAATGTCGTGGAAAACGATAATCC
>Ga0307513_10003924_pt1 | contig 20000 bp, 9 predicted proteins | sample 15_EM_MG_FD_202174 | JGI IMG/M metagenome (GOLD analysis project Ga0307513, IMG submission 202174) | Populus trichocarpa ectomycorrhiza microbial communities from riparian zone in the Pacific Northwest, United States - 15_EM | ecosystem: Host-associated > Plants > Roots > Unclassified | place...
TGAGATTGAAATGCCATAAATTCCACGACATAAGGATCAAAAAGATGAAAAGAAAATGAAGAACTTGGCCAGAGATCAAGGTTACTGTGAATATTAATTAGTTCTCCGAACTCCATTTGCAGTGATTTAAGTCGATGTTGACTAAGCACTGAAAATTGTCAATAGGATTAGATGTATACACTAAGCCAAGTCTATAGATTCAGGATATGATTTGGGAGGGTGATTTATCTCCTTTTTTCATAAATATAAACTCAGGAAACTCATGGGTATTATTTATGTTCATTTGCTGGTAAATTTAATAAATCCATGAATTGAAAGCAAAAAATATATTGCAAAACTCTTGAATCTTAAAGTAAAGGGAAGTAAATCTTATAAAAAAACTTGCAAACATGTTTGCGCGATGCTATGGGACTACTTCTAAAATATATTTTAATTTTTAATCGACTTTTATTATGCAATACAAATCTACCAAGATTAAGTTCTATAAAATTAGATTATTTTTTATTAATTAAGTAAACAAAATATTATTTTTTACTAAAAAAATCCTTTCATAAAGATTTATGAATCTGTGAGAAATTTTAAAGTATTATTCCTCTATTAATTTTACATAAAAAGTTTTATCATAAACTAATGTTTCTAAAATCAAGACCGAAATTTAATTATAGTTTTATCCGGTCAAAATAAAAGGTCAAAATAAAAAATATTTATCATTATTATTTAAAAATCTTCTTAACCCCTAAAGTTATATGGCTCCATCAATTCTCAATTAAAAATATATATTATATTAGTTAGTGACAAATAAATTTAAAATTTTAAAAGACTCGATCGTAGTTTAAAAAATAATAAGTTATCTAATTTAAAAAACTCGTGATTTAAAAAATAACAAGTTATCTAATTTAAAAAACTCGTGGTTTGTTTTATCTTTTCAAATGACTTTTGGATTATGAAAATAACTACTCATCATCTATTTTTCCTCTAAAACTCTATTTTTTACACCATTTAAATTAAAAATATATCAAACTTATCTCCCATCATCTTTATAAATTCATTTTTTACAATAAAATATATGTATATTTACCTTAAAACCTTTCAAGATCCAATTAAACTTTTCCAAAATTATAATTGATCTTAGATTTCTTTTTAAAAAATTGAAAACAAACTTAATCATGATTCTTGATCTCATAATTCTTTTGATATCCTTGGAGCATCTAAGAGAGGGAGATGGATGAGGTATTTTTTAACTATATCCAATAATTTGGTTTTAGACCAAATTACCTCAAGGAACACAACCACGACAACCTTTTCAACCACACAATAATATCAAGCACATGACCACAACAATTTTTGTCACCTACACACACGAAAATGGCGTGCTTAAACATATAATCCACATAACAACAGAAGTAATGGTGCAAAAAAATGAAAAATAAAAAATAAATAAAGAGATAGGTAAGAGAGATACAAATAAATTTTATAGTGATTTGTTCTAACCACGTACTCCATTTTTTTTTATAACTAACCATCTACTCCACACTCTATGTCAAAGAAACAATCGACCTTTCAACACTGGAAACAAGATTAAACCCAACATTGTATTTTTTATGAAGATAAACCGAAACGCATACAAGCTCACACATAAAAGGTCATAACTGAAATCCAAGTGGTTATAGTGCTATATATATACACTTTAACAAGAAGTTTAACTAAAAATGAATGATATCAAATATACAAAAAAAAATATATAGATTATATTAGAAAATAATCTCAAGGCTTTAATAGGTGTAATCTATCTCTTCTAAATGAGGTAGGTGAAGCAATCAATATGCAAGAGAATAATAAAAAGCAACCTTGGAAATTAAAGGAATTGATTTTGTAAAAACAGGAGTAAAAGCTTAATGATTGTAACAACCTTTAAAATATATAAGAAGATGCCAATTTATAGAGAAAATTAAGCTTGTAGTTGTTTAGAATATATTAGAATAGGCCAAGAAATTTGAATTTTTAAAGATTGGTATACAATATGGTTTAAGCTAAATGATGTAAAAATTATATTATTCAAGAGAGAAAAAAGTGGTGTCATGGAGATGGAAATTAAATTGCTTGTTTTGCTTATCCTAGTTGGAAGATGAGAGATAAGGTATTCTCAAATTCAAACATAAGTGCAAGAACAACCTTGGTATGACTCTCACACACTTGAGTATAAGATACAAAGAATAATTTCAACTCATTCAAGTAATAAGTGGCCAACCACATATACTAAAAAATCATCTAGTATATGAGTGATCTAAAAAATGTTTATCGAACAAGGATGTCTAGATTAGTAGTTGTCTTTGAAATTTTATATCTAATTTAGTTAATCGGTATACCACATACTATTTGGCTTGCTGTGTAGCATTTCAAAAGGCTTTAGAGATGTGTTTTGTATGGTTATCTGGTGTATTAGAGGTCTTAGACTTTTTAAGGGTCATAAGGTATTTTAGGGAATTTTATGACTAATTTTTCAGGATAATAATTTAGGTATAAGAAGTTGGTTTTAAGAATTTAGTTTTTAAAAAGACTTGAATCATATATAACAACATCCTAAGAATAATTTTGTAGAAAAGTATACCATTATAATAGTTTCATATTTTTATCACAACTTCAAGACATGTCAATAATCCTTGAAATGTTAGACATAGTAAAGAACCTATATCAACACAAAACTATAACCTTAACAACATCCTAAGAAAATGAATCAAACTATAACAACATCTTAAGAAAATGATTAGTAACTTATAACCTTAAGAAAATGATTAGTAACTTATTAGTTTGATTCATCAAAACTATAAGCAAATGATAGCCTTTTGCTAATATTTGTTTTTCCTTTTTTGATGATGACAAACTATTAATACTTTCACAAATATTAACGTGTCAACAAAAGTTATGAATGATTGCTCCTCTTATGGATCATAATACATTCTTCCTATCAATTATACAATATGTCCATGAAATACATGAGAAAATCTAACATAAACATTTCAAAATCAATAACCATAAGTTCTTGGTGTCGCATGTGTGTGGCGATATTCCACTCTCGTAATGTATCTGGAAAATGTGAGGAGACAATAAATTCTTGTCTTTTATCAGTGAAAAAATGGAATGAGAATCGCCGCCTAGTATTTTGGTCACTAGAAACTCTAATTGGTTTTAGAGATCGGGTACGGGGATTGGTTGCATAAACGGAAGGTATTTGCACCCCAAATACGCCCCACCTAAGGTAGGCTGCATTGTTTAATTGTCTGATAAAAAACTAAGGTCTTGTTGTGTTTTCTAATTGTTGGTCCGCTTATGGTTTAAAAAAAGTCCTCCTCAGTAAGGAGATCTTTATCTTATCGGGTAAAAACCTAACCGTTCTAATATCTATAAAAGAACCATCTTTTTAATATCAAGAGTACGTTTTACATATAAATTCATAATCATAGATACTAAAACAAAACAACATATTTTTTGGGTGTTTTTTTGAAATATTGGCCTAGTTCTCATGACTTTAATAAACTGGTTATTAAAGCCAAAATACATGATAAAACATATATTTTTTGGAAATTTTCTTTGCATGAAAACACGATATGATTTTTGTTTTTAGACTTGGTCGTATGCATGAAAGCAAGACTTTCTTTTGTTTTATAATTTTTGCAATGTTTTGACAAAAACCAGGTATTTTAATATCGAATTTGTATCTTTACAGTATAATACAATCCAGTATTAAGAAAAATTAATAGAAACATACGCAAGAAAATCAACAAATTTTCTTTAAAAGGATTTTTTAAAAATTATTTTTGGATTGGGCCAGGCCCGGCCCAATCATTTTGGGCCGGTACGACCTAGTGAACAGTTTAGCAGCTCTCCACTGTTGACGTTAACAATGGAGAGTGAATTAATTCACCCTCTACTATTCATACAGAATAGTGGAGGAGCCGGGGACGACGAAGAAGAAGAAGCTGACCTGACAGCGGTGGCAGTGCTAGTGGCTCGTAGTGGGGTTGTTGTCGCGACTACCAATGGTTCTAGACGGTGGTTCTTCTTTTTTCTTTGTTTATGCTTGGCTTCCTCTTTCTGTCTCTGTTTCCCCTTTCTTTATTGCTTCTTCATTTCTTCTTCTGTTTCTGTTGGTGGTGGAGCTGTTGTCGACAGTGGCTCAAGGCGGTTCTTGTGGCGGCGACAATGAAGGTAGGCGGTAGAGATGGCAGACTGAAAATGGTTGCTGCAGTGGTCTTCTTCTCCTCCCTTCTGCTCTTTTTTTTCTCCTCTGTAACCTCTTTGTTCTTTTTCAAAATCTTCTCTCATGTTACCCCTTTTTCAAATCTCCCCCCTTATTTGTTTTCTCTTTGTTTTTCGTTCCTCTCTCTCTCAAATTTTTCCTCCCCCCTATGTTACTCTTTGTTTTTTCGTTCTTCCCTCCTTTTCTCTCTGGTTCTTTCTTTTCTTTCTTTTTATTTCTTTTTTTTGTTTCCCCTGTCTTTCTTCTCAAAATGTTCCCCCCTGTTTTTTATGATTCCCTCTCTGGTATTTATAATCAGAGGAGGAGAGAGCCACCTTACCCCTGCCATGGCGCAGGGTAAGGTGGGCAATGAGGAGCTGCTTGCATGGCATGGCTCCCCTCTCCTTTTTTCAGCGTGATTGCAGGGCATGTGGAGGGGTATGACATGTCAGTGTTTGGTCAAGTCGAGGGAGAGATAGCGCTGGAAAGAAAGCTTTTTCTTCCCTGTCTGTGTGTGGGGGGAAGGAAGAGGATGCACGGTGTTGTTCAAAACGACATCATTTCATTTAAAAAGAAATGGCACCAAAAATGTTTCAATTTCCAAATCGATCCTTAATTTGTGATTTGTTCAATCAAGTCCTCGATTGCCCATCAAACTTCAATAATTATGCAATTAAGCCATTGATTTGACAAAATCAACTCTTAAAAATTATAATTTGAACCCAAAACTTTAATTTCTTCCAATTAAAGCCTAATTGACTTAAAAATTAAATTTTCTTGCAATCAAACCCTTTATAAATTCAATTAAACCTTCAATAAAGTTTAATTGAGTCCATAAACATCTGAGTTTGGACATTTCTTTCTCAAATTGAATTTTCTTTATCAACAAGGCTCTCATCAATCAACGATATACTGTCAAACTTCAATCTTTGTATTTTCAAACCTCCTTAACCAATTTTTGGTCATTTTCTAGGCGTTTTGACATCCTTTTCTCACTGTTATTATTTTTTTGGTATTCTTTCGAATATATATTTTTTTTTTGTATTTTCTCCTCTTTTTTTGCGGGGATCAAAAAATGGGTAACAATAGATGTCCCCTCTTTACAATACTTACGAAGCGAAGACTTTGTGTAGTAAGCTTTGTAAAGATAAACAAAATCAACTTTTGAAATTGATCTTCTCGAAGCTTGGTTGATCTGAAACTTTATCTTTACAGCAACCCCCTTTAACCCAAAACTAGAGATCAAAACTATATGCAACTTGTTTATTCTAAGATCCCAATCTGACGATTTTCTTTAACCAGAACCTAAAACTGTTTTTCCTAACGGTAGGATTTGCACTTTCTTTTTTCTTTCTTTTGAGAATTTCCTAATGGTAGGTTTTTTCTCATTTTTCTTTCTATGTTATGATAATGTTGGCGGCTCGGTCAACTTGAGATCCCATCTAGCTATCCTCTTCCACCATAACCAAAAAAATCTATGTTTGCGGTTAAGTCAATTTGAGATCCCATTTAATGATCTCCTTTAACCAAAACCAAAATCTTTGTGCAGCTTAGTCAACCTAAAATCCCATCTAGCGACTTTCTTTAACAAAAACTAAGTTTTTTGTATGGTTGGGCTAACCTGAGATCCTTTTTGGTGACCTCCTTTAACCAAAACCAAAGTCTGTCTGTCTGTAGCTCGACCAACCTGAAATTCTATATGACGATTCCCTTTAACAAAAGCTGAATTCCCTGTATGGTTGAATTAATCTAAGATCCTATCTGATGATCTCCTTTAACTAGAACCAAAATTTTATATGCAGCTCAATCAACCTAAAATCTCATATGTCGACTCCTTTTAACCAAAGCTAAATCGGTGTATGATTCGGTTAACTTAAGATCCCATTTGGTAATTTCTTTTAACTAGAACCAAAATTTTATGTGCAGCACGGTCAACCTGAAATTTTATTTAGCGACTCCCTTTAACCAAAGCTAAATTCCATGTATGGTTGAGTTAACCTGAGATCCCATTTGGCGATCCTCTTTAACTAGAACCAAAGTCTATCCAAAAATTAATCTGTGTGTAGCTCGGTCAACCTGAAATCCCATCTGGCGAATCTCTTTAACCAAAGCTAAATTCTATGTATGGTTGAGTTAACATGAGATTCCATCTGGTGATCCCCTTTAACCGAGACCAAAGTTTGTCCTAAAATCAATCTATGTGTAGCTCGGTCAACCTGAAATCCCATCCGGCGATCTCCTTTAACCAGAAGCAAAGAAAATATATGTGTGGTCTTATTGTAGTGGGTGACCTACCCAAGTGGAAAAAAATATGAAAAGTGAAAAGTGGTCTAATTGTTATGGGTGACCTACCCAGGTGGAAAAATGTAAAAAATTATCTCATTGTAATGGGTGACCTACCCAAATGGAGTGAAAAGTGAAAGTGGTTTCATTGTTATGGGTGATCTACCCAGGTGGAAAGAAAATGTGAAGAATATTCTCGTTGTAATAGGTGACCTACCTAGATAGAATGAAAAGTGAAAGTGGTCTCATTATTATGGGTGACTTACCCAAGTGGAAATAAAAAAAAGTGAAGATTTTTCAAAAATAATCTTATAGTAATGGGTGACCTACCTAGACGGAAAAACATTTTCAAGGTTAAAAATGCAGAGATTTTTCAAGAATATATGTGGTTGGGTTAACCTGAGATCCTATCTGTCGATCCTCATTAACTAAAACCAAAGTTCTGTGCGTAGGTTAGTTAACCTGAAATCTTATCTGGTGATCCCTTTTAATCAAAGCTAAGTTCCTTATATGGTTGAGTTAAACCTAAGATCCTATATGATGATCTCCTTTAACCAGAACCAAAATTCTGTGTGTACGTGAGTAGCTTGGTCAACCTAAAATCCCATCTGGCGACTCCCTTCAACCAAAGCTAAAATATGTGTGTGGTGGTTAACTTGAGATCCCTTATGGCGATCTCCTTTAACTAAAATCTGTTTTGTGGATCGGTCAATCTGAGATCCCATATGGTGATCCCCTTTAACCAGAACCAAAGTCGGTGCGTAGCTTGGTCAACCTGAAATCTCATCTAGCAACTCTCTTCAACCAAAGCTAAAATCTATGTGTGATGGTTAACCTGAGATCCCTTCTGGCGATCTCTTTTAACCAAAATCTATTTTGTGGCTCGATCAATCTAAGATCCCATCTGGCGATCCCTTTTAACTAGAACCAAAGTCGGTATGTAACTTGGTCAACCTGAAATCTCATATATTGATTCCTTTTAACCAAAGGTAAATTCTATGTATGTTCTTCTTGATGGCAGTATTCGAACTGAAGACTCTTCTTGATGATATGGTTAATCTTTTTATTTCGTTGAGATTTTCCTAATGGTAGGGTTCATCTTATCTTCTTCTCGTTCTAGGGTCAAAGCTGTGATTTCTTTGCTATCATTAACTCAATGATTCTTTATTTGTCCACAATCTCGCTGAACTTCATTGATGATCTTTCTTGTAACAATTCAAAAATATTTGATGCAATGTTTTGAGGTTAGATGACATGCATGCATCCTTACCTGGTTTGAAATATAGCCCCCCTTTTAATGTTCCATTGGCATTGGGTGTCTTTACTTGCTATCCAAAACCTTTTTTGTTCTTCTGACTGACTAGCTCATTCATGTGTTAGCCTTCCACTCAATTGTAAATGCAGTAGCCGTTCTGGGATGTCTATGACGATTACTGTTTTCATTGTTTATCAAGCTTGATAATGCCCTCAAGTGTGGTGTTGCTTGATTCATCATATTACTTGCTATCAAAAACCTTTCTTGTTCTTCTGACTGACTGACTCATTCGCGTGCTAGCCTTCCACTCAAATATAAGTGTAGTGCCCATTTTGGGTTGTCCACGATGATTATTGCTTTTATTTTTTATCAAGCTTGACAATGTCCTCAAGTGTGGTGTTGTTTGATTCATCATGAAGGAGCTTAACAAATCAGTCATCTCTTGGATTCTCTCGGTAACTGTTCTTTGCTTAGTTATGTGCGTCCTGCTAATACTCATCAAGAGGTTTTCTAGTGTCATCCTCGTCTTAGATTGCTAATCAACTACAGACTTGTCTCTAGTTGAAACAATACTTTTCAAGTATATATTATCATCAATCTTCTTGGAAACTATCCAGTCATCCACACATGCATCTCATAGCTTGTAGTAAAAGGCTCTTTATTGTAGGGTCCATGCTTTTCTCAATGGATCCCTTTTGGCTCATCTAATCAGATTATAAAAAAAAATCCATTAACATCATTAATGAAGTTAATCACCCATATTCATACGGTAAAGAGCACTTTTACTTCGATGGAGCTTATTCCCATAGTCAGTCTTGGTGGGATGTATCTTTTTGATATTCATTCAAATACAGCCATATGACAACATCGGTTGATAACCATGTTTCAAAGGATGATGATATGAAAATGTTCTTCAAGTGTAGCATTTATTCCACAGTCAGTCTTAGTGGTGTGCATCTTTTCGTCATTCATTTATATTCAATCGTGTGTCCACATTGGTCGATAGCCATGTTTCAAAGGATGAAGATATGAAAATGTCCTTCAGGTATATTTTTGTTCCACCGTCAGTCTTGATGGTATGCATCTTTTCAGTATTCATTCAAATGTAACCATATGCCCACATCAGTCGATAACCATGTTTCAAAGGATGATGATATGATGATGTCCTTTAGGTATATTCTTGTTCCATAGTCAGTCTTGGTGGTTTGCATCTTTTCATCATTCATTCAAATGCAACAGTATGCCCACATAAATCGATATCCATGTTTCAAAGGATGATGATATAAAGATGTCCTTCAGGTACATCTTTGCTCTCAATTGTTGCCGGGGTTTACTAGATCATGGGTTGTCTTTGAACAACATTGCCCCTAGTTGATCAGAACGTGCTCGTTCATCTGTCTATAATCAGGAGGTTTTTTTCATTACTAGATGTTAATCATAACTCTGATGGACTTTGCTGACTCATCATTTGATTCTTTCTTTGCCCCGGCTAATCTGAATATTGTTTATCTTCCTTTTCAGGGTTTAATGTATTGCCCCTAGCTGCTCTACTTCTCAAGAAGTGTCAATGTCATTTTTATCCAAGAATTTATAAACTCGGTCAATGTTCTTCTTGTTTGACAAATGTTTTTTATTCTAGAATCAACTCTCATATTTCAAAGATCATGTCTATTCAAAGTCTAATTTGTTAAAATAAAATCAGAGATGTCATTATTTGAAAAGATCTTTTAAAAATCAAGCTTTTTGGTCAAAGACCCAACACACGTTATTCAATACATGTAGTCCTTTGATTATCTTGTATTTTGATATTAGGAATTGACCCGTTGTAAGATTAAAACAACTTTGTCTATGGTTCTTTGTATCAATTTTAATCTTTGCTTTTGAGTATATCATTTGATGGCATATGATAAGGTGATTTTCTGTGAATTTCAAAGAAACAGGATGCCCAAGTCAAAAATTAAGGATTTATCAAGAAAAGTTGTTCTTTTGAGCACCAATTTTATCAGCATGCATAATAACCAGTAGCTTAATTCATGAAGCCACGACCCTTATGGAAAAGCTTTTCAAGTTTTGAGAGCGTCATTTATCAGTTCAAATTGTTTACTTGATAAAAAAAAAAAAGCTTCTTAAAGCATGTAATGCAGGCTATGGTTCATGGCTATGAAAAATAGAAATTTCATAGGATCAAAAAGGTGTTTGAGAGTTTCAAAGACTTAGAAACAACATCAAATATTCATCAACTTTCTTTCTACTGTTGTCTTTATAGAGGATATGTCATGTAACCATCAGAACTCTCTTGTCATAGGTCATAATGCAAATCCGACTTTTTCTTTAATGAATAACCAATTCGATCTTTTGAAGACATCAGAGGCTTTATCACTGACATCAAAAGACAATGTTTGTAACTTAGTATTTTTCTGGCATTGACTTTTGACATTTGTTGTGTCTTTTATTGATTGAAACCTCTTTTACCCTTCCTAGACTTGGTAGACATTCTCCTTCCTTTATCTTTGATTTGCCTTCTAGGCAATTTTCACTTTTTTTAGCTTTCACATAGCCTTCCTCAAATTTTTCTTACATGCCCTTCTAGTCTATGGCTCTTTCTCTAAGCCCCCTCTCAATCATTGGACTTTTGTTCTTAACATCCCTTTTACTATTGATTCTATCATTATTTTTATCCTTTTCTAACAAAAATCTCTTGTTTGCTTCTAGTGTGGGGTGTAATCCATGTCAAGATTTCTTTTTTAATGAAATATTCCACCAGGCTCAAAATGGGATTGCAAAGGATATATTTCAAGAATTGTGAAATGAGTGAACAAAGATGGTGTTTTCTCATTTCAAGCAAGGTTAATTAGAATCGATAAATTTTGACCTCGTCCCGTGTAATGCTTTGGACTTGTAAGAGTCTTGATTCGTGAATCCATAACTACTGAGTCCATCGTGTGTCATTAGGCATACTGCTAAAACTTAGCTTATATGGTGTGTGGTTCAATTTTGTGTGTGAGCTTAAAATTTGTTCGGTCACCTCTTGTCATTTTAACGAACATCAAGTCTTTTCTGGAATTAAAACACTTTTAATCATTCAGGATTGATTAGTCTTAAATGCAAGTTAGAGTTTAATCAAAAAATATTTTCAAAATAAAATGTTAAACATCTCATGATTCCAAAACAGCAAAAAGACAAAGAAAAGACATATTTCATTAAATGATGAGATGTGATCCCAAAACAAAAATGGTGAACAACAAAATTGACAAAACAACATTTATAATTAGCTTCTTCCGCAATCATCAATGTTTTGTTATCCCTCCTTGGTAATGGCATATTGACAATATGATCGTTGATGTCATCCTTTACAAAATCTATCTACCTCTTGCTCACTAACTTTTAGACTTAATCTTCGAAGTTCTTGCAATTCTTCACATCTCATCTAGATTATTCCGTATAGAGAATCATGCATTGGGGCAATGAACTAGCTATGCTTTTTTCTTGTGGCAAAGTTAAGTTGGAATGGGAAGCATCCATAAAGCACACCCTTTCCTAATCGTAACATGTCAATATCTCCGGTCTTAAAGTTGAAGAATGTCACGTCAGGAAAATATTCTCCCATTAACACAGCATCAGCATTGCAAAAGGCCAAAGGATTTACATGGGATTCTTTCCTTGTTAAAACCCCTATGTTTATCAAATGCCTCTTGCTTCATCATTTTATGTCATGATCCTTCATGATCCATACATCCATGAAATTACTCTCCCTATCAATGCAGGTCATGACGAGCTTTCCTTTGTATTCAACAAGTCTGATATCTTTGTTATTGACACGACCAAAAGATTGATGTCTTCTCCCAAGTGCAGGAGTGTCAAAGTAATAAAAAACCCGGCAAAACCGGGGTCGATCCACAGGGAGGTTAACTATATAAATTATAAATAACAATAATACTACTACAACAACAACAACAACAATAATAATAATTCTAATAGTAGTAGTAGTAGTAGTAGTAGTAGTAGTAGTAGTAGTAGTAGTAGTATTAAGAAGAAGTTAAAGAGGACTTTGAGATGGAAGATTAATGTAAGGATTAAATAATGATAAGAACAATTGTCAAGGTTAGAGAATCCACTAATGGTATTTCAAACAAGTACAGTATAAACTCTTATTATTCAACTGGAAACCACACACAAAGGAGGTTCCAATCGAATTATAAATTGTTAACATGATTACATTAGTTATCTTATTTGAATAATGCTAATACTTGTAAATGTTGTCAGACATTCATGATTATAACTTATGTTAACAACAAATCAAGTTCCTTTCATAGCACAGGTGTCGGTTATACCATACAGTTTGGGCTATGAAAGTGCCAAGTATTTGTTGTACCAAGGTTATACAACATAAATCTAGATTAACCATTTAACAAGCAAAGTATTAAAAGTGAACAAGATAACAAATATAAAACATGTTAGTACTAAATATTAAAGTCCATGTTGAGTTTACACTATACTTATTTTTACACCATTAGTGTAACCTTTTCACCTTGACATAATAAACTTAGCTAAACATAATGAAGAAGAGAAACAAAAATAAACAAGATACGAACATAAATAAGATATAAGTTAAGTAAGTAAAGGAAAGGAAATGAAAAGCATAAACAAGAGATTAATATAAACAAAACTTAAGCATTACACAGAGAGAGAGAGAGAGAGAGAGAGAGAGAGCATGATCTTGATCTGAAAACCAAGATGCCTAAATACATGGCAAATGCCTCCTTTTATAGGCCAAAATTCAGAACTATTCATTTGTTGACTAATTATTGAGTGGGTGGCCATATCTTGACTTGGTGACAATCCTTATCTTCTTGTCTGCCACAAAAGTCATTGATAACGTCATAATTTGAACAGACTTAAATCATGAAAGTTCTAGGAAATTGTCTCAGCTTTCCAAGAAAAAAAAGTTGAGGTCATTTGGACTTCAATAACCTGAGATATGGGCTGAACACTAAACAATGTCTGGGCTTTAGGAGAGATTCAGACTTCTTCGTTGTTGCTACAATTTGGACTTGAAAACGGCCTTTTTAAATCTTGGACTCCCATGAAAGTTTTAGGCCTATGTCTTAGCTTTCTATCCATATAAGGCAAACCTAAATCCAAGATCTACAGCTCCAGATATGACCCAATGACCGAACAGTGTTCCAGTTTGGACTGAACCAGCATCTCTTTTCTAAGTTTGGCCCTCTCTTTGTCCTTTCAATTTCCGTACTTAAACTCATCAATCAATCATTTTATTTATGTGATAGGCCTGCATTTAAGATGAATATTTACTAAAAATTAAAGGTATCTTATGGTATCAGACTTATTATTATAAAACATGCTTTAGTTAAGGAGTTATTGATACTTCAAGTGCAAAATGATGATATAAAACCATGATAAAAATGCACTTTTAAGTACTAATAAGTTATCATTACCCTCAGAGGTTGGCAGGGGAAGTGGAAACAAACAATGACTCTCTCTTTTTACATTAAATGCAAATACATTTTTCTTCCAAGTGAGTCATTCACAGATACTTTTATCATGCGACAAGGGGACTCTTCATGAGGCAACTTCACTTCATCCAACAGCTTCCATTTCCAAGTTACTGATTTAAACAACTCGACTCTAATACAGTCGTACATATATAATTTTTTATGAGAGCGAAACTTGGGCTTTGAGAATCTAACAATCTTGTATCGTAAAAGCTTTGACCTTTCAATCATTAGGCCAGATTCTATAGTATCATATCGCGTCTTTGGATTCAGGATCTTTTGCCATTATTGGATGGAAGAGTTATACACATAATAACATGGTCCATTGTGTGCGCGACAAAGTAGAACTCCTTGATTTGTTGATGATACAATCTCCAAGTGTCCAGGAAGAAAATCAAAGCGTCAGTTGAAACAAAAAAAAAACATAATATTCATTCCTGATCATGCTTTGGATAAGAAAACTAGAGACAATGTTAGTTCTTTGGCTGTGTAGCTTTGTGAAAAAGGATTCGTAGGTTAACTTGTTATACTCCTTAGAAAGAAGCCTACATTTCTCTATAGTCTCCATTGATGAGCATATCAGAACTTTATAGATGGCATCTCGACATAAGTCACCAGCTGGGTCCATGGTAGAACAACGAATCCTTTTACCACAAGCTATGCTTCTAGATTGGAAGTTTGAGCGAATCCTCCTCAACACTGTCAGATGTCGGCAACTCTTGACTCTAATGAGCAAAACAGAATTGAGGGACCTTTATTCCAAACAGCAAGCATGCACGTTTAAATGTATGAGCATGTTTTACATGATAAACTCGCCTTTCAACGGGTGATATATAGTTGTAATTCTTACATGATGAAACAAGAATTTTGATTCTTGCTCAAACTCTACAACAGAAATTTCCTGAGTGACAGCTATTGTGTTACCTGTAAGTCCTGAATTCAATATGCTTCAAGAAGGGCTTGTATTGATGCAAAACAATGTGTAGGGAACATACATCCTAAAAGTAAGTTCTAATCTTTTTATGTGAGACAAGGGGTAGGTTTACTACTTGGTCTCTAAAAAAGGGTCTTTCGTTGACCCAGTAATCACCCTCTTGAAGGCAATATAGGGGCTCAGTAGGTAATGAGATGATATATGCACCAATCATTACCAGTCTAAGCACTCAGCGAAGAGTTGGGGTTCACACAAACGTAAACCTTGACTAAAAGTCATAAGGTAAGCTGCTAGTCCTCCATTTAACCTACAGTTTTCCATATAACTCTTGTCACACCCGGACATCGCGGCGACCTTAAATAAGAACAGATATCTGGCATCTTGCTCTTTTAGGGGAAAAGGTCTTGTTTAAGGAGTCATCACCTAGTATTATGGTCACTAGGAACCCTAACTGGTCAACAGAAATTATATGGTCCGGGACTGGTTACGCGAAAGGGAAGATGCTATCACCCCTTAAGCGTCCCACCTGAGGCAGGCTGCATTGCTGATTTTGTCTAAAATTGCTAAAGGTTTGTTTGTGTTCTGTTTTTATGGTCATCCTCTAATATCCCCAACTCTGGCATAATTGAATATTTACCTATGAATATTTCCAACTCTGGCGTTGGTAAATATTGTGCAATCCACAAAATACGGTATAATCCCTGACTCTGACGCCAGTGAACTATGAATATTTCCAACTCTGGCGTTGGTAAATATTGTGCAATCCACAAAATACGGTATAATTTCTTACTCTGGCGCCAATGAATAAACCCACAAAAATCTGAATAAAAAAAACTATTTTTTTATTATGTTTTTTTTTTTATTTATTTTGGGTGGGTCTGACCCAGCCTGCATGGCTGGGTAGACCCAACCTCCCCGGTCTGGTCACTGGCCTAAGCCAGTGACCCGGTTGAGACAAGTGAATTATAATTCACTTGCTACAGTATCAAGTGAACTATAATTCACAGCTACTAAAGTGAATTGTAATACAGGAGGGGAAGCGACTCACTGACACTAGCGATGGCTAGAGCCACGGCCGGAAGAGAAAAGAGAAAGCTGACCCTGGTGGAGCAGGATCTTCTCCCGATCGAGGAACTAGTGGACGCTGGCAGGAAGAGCACGGTGGGGAGAGAGGAGTGGCTGTTGGAGCTTGTAGTCTGTTGATGTTCACCGCTGGTGCAAAGGCTGGCGAGAAGAGTGCTTCTAAGCGTTACTTCAATGGAGGCTAGACAATCCATGGCTGCCATGCTGGAGCCTCACGGTTCTTGTGCATGAAGAAACTGCACCGCTGGAGGAAGGAAAAAAAACTACACCACACGACTTTTGCTGCTGCAGCTGAGTTATGAGGAAAACTCTTCTCTGTTTTTGCAGCTGCCTGTGGCTGGAACCATTGGGTCTTCGGGTGCTGCTTCTCCATTGCTCATGGTAGTCGGCTAGGGAAGAAAGAGAAATATTACGGATGGGGGAAGAAGACCGTGTGTGGTCAGTTTGAGGGATCGATCGGTCGCAGAAAAAGGAAGTGAAAGGGCTGTCTGTGTATGGTTTCCTTCGGTTTCCCTGTGGCTGAGGATTGATGGGTGAAGGCTTGTGTTCTCGGTGAGGAGGCTGAGATGAAGGATGGTGGTTAATGGGGAGAGTGAGAGCGGGAAGAGAGGCTGAAGGTCGGTGACTGGGAGGGAGAAAGACTTTTTATTTTTATTTTTATGAGGAGTTGCAGCTCCTTGGGGTTGAGATTGGCGGAAAGAAAATCAATGAATAGGAGCATTTAATGGTTTGGGACCAGGGAAGTAGAGAGGAAAAAGCTGGGGGGAGGGGGCGGCGGCTATTCTAGGATTCGGCCGCACCCTTTTTTTATTTGTAAATGTCTATTTTTATTTTTTTTTGTAGGGTTTCTGCAATGGCCTTTTCCTGGGTTTTTTCTTTTATCCTCCCCCTTTTTTTTTTACCCCGAGATCTGTATTTATAGTGCCAGAGTCCCTTCGCGTGTGAGAAACCAAGTTTCAATCAAACTCATTCTGTTCTTTGAAGTTTGAATTTGATTAAGAATCAAATTTGAAAGCGGATAACTATTATTATCTTAAAGACAAGGATTATCTCGAAGATAAAGATTATCTCGAAGATAGGGATTATCTTGAAGATAAAGATAGAATGACAAAAGCACATTGTAGTCCTTAATTTTCACGAAAGTTGACAAATCACACTTTTCATCGAAATAAATCTCTGATCTTTTAATTTTTTATTTTAAACCCTGTAAAAATTAAATTAAAAGCCAAAGGGCCAAAATTGGGTTATGACAACTCTCACAGAATAAGTGAATGATGCATGGATCAATTTCTATACAATGCATGAACAATATGTAAAAGAATCAAGGCGTAAAAAAAATGCATAATTAACAAACAAACATACAAACCCAACAACAAAACACAATAATCAGACGAAAACAAAGCTTAGTCCACCGAGTCCCTAATGGAGTCGCTATTTTGTCGCACGTGTGCGGCGTTGCGGCAATATTCCACTCTTGTAATGTATTTGGAAAATGTGGGGAGACAAGGAATTCTTATCTTTTATTAGTGGAAAAATGAAATGGGAGTCGCCACCTAGTATTTTGATCACTAGAAACCCTAACTGGTCTTAAAGATCGGGTACGGGGACTGGTTGCGTAACGACAAGATATTAGCACTTCAAATACGTCCCACCTAAGGTAGGCTGCATTGTTTAATTATTTGATAAAAAAACTAAGGTCTTGTCGTGTTTTCTAATTGTTGGTCCGCCTATGGTTTAAGAAAAGTCTTCATCGGTAAGGAGATCTTTATCTTATCGGGTAAAAACTTAATCGTTCTAATATCTATAAAAGAACCATCTTTTTATTATCAAAAATACGTTTTACATATAAATTCATAATCTTAGATACTAAAACAAAATAACATATTTTTTGGGTGTTTTTTGAAATATTGGCCTAGTTCTCATGACTTTAATAAACTGGTTATTAAAGCCAAAATGCATGCTAAAACATATATTTTTTTGAATTTTCTTTGTATGAAAACACGATATTATTTTTTTGAGAGACTTGGTCGTATGCATGAAAGCAAGACTTTTTTTTGTTTTATAATTTTTTCAACGTTTTGACAAAAACCGGGTATTTTAATACCGAATTTGTATCTTTACAGTATAAAAATACAATCCAGTATTAAGAAAAATTAATAGAAACATACGTGGGAAAATCAACAAATGTTTTTCAAAAGGCTTTTTTTAAAATTATTTTTGGATTGGGCTAGACTCGGCCCAATCATTTTGGGCTGAGCTGGACTTATCCGACGTAGTAAACAGTAGAGCAGCTCTCCACTGTTGACGTGAATAGTGGAGAGTGAATTAATTCACTCTCCACTATTCATACAGAATAATGGAGGAGTCGGGGATGACGAAGGAGAAGAAGCTGACCTGGCAGCGTTGGCGGTGCTGGTGGCTCGCGGTGGCGTCATTTTCATGGCTGCCAATGGTTTCAAATGGTGGTTCCTCTTTCTGTCTCTATTGCTTCTCTATTTCTTCTTATGTTTCTAATGGTGGTGGAGAGAGGTTAAGAGATATAAGGCACGGTTACTAGCAAAAGGTTATCGTCAAAAGCATAAGATTGACTATGAAGAGGTTTTTGCTCTTGTTGCTAGATTGGAGACCATTTGATTAATCATTGCCACCGTTACCCAACATAAATGGATAATCTATAAAATGGATGTCAAATCAACCTTTTCTTAATGATTTTCTTGAAGAAGAAGTCTACATTGAGCAATCTATGAGTTATGAAGTAAATGGACATGAAGACAAGATTTTAAAGTTAAATAAAGGCTTGTATGGATTGAAGCAAGCCCCAAGGGCTTGGTATAGTCACATTGATGGCTATTTCCTAAAGAATAGATTTGTTAAGTGCCCTCATGAATATGGTATCTATGTAAAGATCAAAGAGAGTGGGGATACACTTATTGTATGTTTGTATATGGATGACTTAATCTTCACAGAAAATAATCCAAAGATGTTTAGAGACTTCAAGCAAGCAATGATCAAGGAGCTTGAGATGACGAATACTGGTATCATGTCCTACTGCTTAAGGATTCTCAAGAGAAGTTTGCAAAGGAGATTCTCAAGAAATTCAAAATAAAGAATTGTGCAAAAGTGAATACTCTAGTCGAGTGTGGAGTGAAGATGTCAAACAATGATGAAGGGGAGAAGATAAACTCTACAACATTCAAGAGCTTAGTTGGGAGTTTGAGATATTTATCATGCACTCGTCTGAATATTCTTTATGGAGTAGGACTTGTGAGTAGGTTTATGGAGACACCAATTATGACTCACTTCAAAGCCTTGAAGCGAATTCTACGATACATCAAAGGTACCATAGATTTTGGCTTATTCTACAGTTATTCTAATAGCTTTTATCTTGTGGGTTATAGTGATAGTGATTGGGCTGAAGATATGGATGATAGAAATAGCACTACAGGTTTTGTTTTCTATATGGGAGACACAGTTTTCACATGGAGTTCAAAGAAGCAATCTATTATTACATTATCTACTTGTGAAGCTGAATATGTAGCTACTACATCATGTGTTTGTCATTCCATATGGCTAAGAAGATTATTGAAGGAGTTGCGAATGCCATAAGAGAAGCCTAAAAAGATTTATGTGGATAACTCATCAGCCATTGCATTAGCTAAAAATCCAGTTTATTATCTAAGAGATTGCATTGCAAACAAGAAAGTTGAAGTTAAGTATGTGAAGACTCAAGACCAAGTCGTAGATATTTTCAAAAAGCCACTCAAATATGATGTTTTTGCAAAGATGAGAGACACTACCAGAAAATTGATAAATACAAATGAAAATACCGATGGAATATTTCTGTTGGTAAATTTCTAATGGCTTTTACCGACAAAAAATTCTCTCGGTATATACTGAGAGAATTACTATGGAAAAAAAAATTAAAACAAAGCAAAAAAAAATGATGACGTGTCATTTATACCAACAAAATTATCGACGGAATTTATTCCGTCGATAAAATCATTGGTAAACTGTGAACATTGTTCATAATATCAATTACAAAGGGAATCACTAACGAAAAATTCCGTAGGTATTTTCCAAAGAGCTCTAGAATCGTTCACTTCTCAATTGTATTGTTAATTATTGTTCTTTACATAAAAAATCATCGACGGATTGAAAAGTCTTCGGTGTTTTTTGGCGGTTTTCTGAAAAATTTTGATTAAATTAAAAAAATTAATTAAATATTACAGACGGAATCACCAACAAATTGAAAAGTCATCGGTGATATTTGATGTTTTCTGAAAAATTTTAATTAATTTAAAAATTTAAATTAAATATTACAGACGGAATCACCGATGGAATGATTAAAAATATTAATATTTAATTATTCGTCGGTAAAATGCTCCAATAAAAAGCTTAGAATTCCTAATTTCACAACAGACAGGGCTCATTTGTTCTTCTTCTTCTTCTTCCCCATATGTAAAAAACATCAATATCCATTTCTTTCTCTTCTCTTCTCTCCTTAACTCCTTATTTTCTCCTCCTTGCTCAAGTATGTATTCTTCTTCTTTTTTCTTTTTTCGTCTCAGTTTTTTTTAATTAATATACTAACGAATTTGTTTTTCTTTCTTTCTTTTTAGCTTCACTTGCAATCACATTAAGGTAAGATTTTTATTTTTTCTCCTTTTTTCATGTTTTGTTTTTCACTATATTTTT
>Ga0307513_10003925_pt1 | contig 19999 bp, 21 predicted proteins | sample 15_EM_MG_FD_202174 | JGI IMG/M metagenome (GOLD analysis project Ga0307513, IMG submission 202174) | Populus trichocarpa ectomycorrhiza microbial communities from riparian zone in the Pacific Northwest, United States - 15_EM | ecosystem: Host-associated > Plants > Roots > Unclassified | place...
ATTGATCGTCGGAGGCGTATGTTTGAATTCGAACATACTCGAACGTTGAACCTATTCCAAATGTAGGTCTACTGTATCCTCAACGTATAGAATTGTGTTCGAATATTGATGTAGTCCTACTCGTATGTGGCCCTACCTCCCTGTGTATATAGTAATACTGTATTATCATTACTACATGAGAGAAGACCAGTCCAGACCGGTTGCTAACCAGTCTCAACCGTAACTGGTTGAGACCGGTCTTGTAACCGCAAAAGACTGCATGAGACTGCACTGGACCGGTTTACATCGGTTCGGTCCGGTCTTTTGTGGTCTTTGAACCTGTAAAGACTGGTCTCGGTCTTGGTCCATGCCCCTTGAGGCCCAAAGACCGGACCGGACCAGACCTTCAAACACTACAAAGTACTGCAAATAGATGTAAGGTGAGTTAAAATGTAGAAAATTAATAATAAAATTGCTTACAATGTGTTATGAGGCATTGTAGGGCTTTTGATAGGGCAGTGGCAGGTGGGGGGAGGCGTCCTCAATGCTAGATATTGAGTGACGTGGCAAAGAGGAGGGCAGTGGCAAACCGGGGGCATCCTCGACGCTCAACGTCGGGTGACATGGCAAAGTGGAGGGTGCGAGGGCAGTGGCAGACCGGGGGAGGCGTCCTCGATGCTCGACGTCAGGTGATGTGGCAAAGCAGAGGGTGTGAAGGCGGTGGCAGACCGGGGGAGACATCCTCGATGCTCAACGTCAAGTGACGTGACAGAGAGGAGGGTGGGAGCAGACCGGGGGAGGTGTTCTCAACGCTTGACGTCGAGTGACGTGGCAGCATGGAGGGTGAGGGCAGTGGGAGGTGAGGCTGGCGTCCATGTGGTTTGAGAGGCATTGAGGGGCGTTTCCGAACCCGGCCCACATCTTTTGAGGGAGGGGCACGGGTGATGGAGGTGGGAGATGAAGGTAGGTGGTTGGACTTAGAAGAAATCGAACCAGAATAATGTTTGTGCAAATAGAATCACATGACTACGCGTCACGTTTCTGCACATGATGCAACTTGTCATTGATTCACCTCAACTTGCAACGCCATCAGCAAACGCCAGCCACATCCGCCCCTCCTCTCTTCAGAGGGATGTGGGCGGCGATCAAAAGGGGAGTTGGGGGTGGAGAAACGCGAGGGGGGACCCAGGAAGTGGGAGGCCCAAGCAGTGCGTTGCGAAAACGGGCAACGACAAATGTCGTTGCCCATTTTCTCTCATTCTTTCTTCCTTCGCCCGCAACTAACACCTGTTACACCCAGACTGCCACCATCACCTCCTCCCTCGCGTCCAAACGCGAGCCGGAGGTGGTTTTTTTCGACATTTCGACGTGTTTGTCACCACCACCACCTCCCTCGCATCCAAACGCAAGCCGGAGGTGGTCCAATTTGCCGTTTCGACGCGCCTCCCACCACCACCACCTCCCTCACGTCCAAACGCGAGCCGGAGGTGGTCAGTTTCGTCGTTTTGATGCACCTCCCACCACCACCACCACCCTCGCCTCCAAACGCGAGCCGGAGGTGGGTTTTTTTGTTGGTTTCGACACAACTCCCACTGCCACCACCTCCCTCACGTCCAAACGCGAGCCGGAGGTGGTCATTTTCGCCAGTTTCAAAGCAACTGCCACCACCACCACCTCCCTCGCATCCAAACGCGAGCTGGAGGTGGTCCATTTCGCCATTTCGACGTGCCTCCCACCACTACCACCTCCCTCGCATCCAAACGCGAGCTGGAGGTGGTCCTTTTCAGCAGTTTCAAGGCATCTGCCGCTGCCGCCACATCATTACCACCCGCAAATCGACAATGGCGAAAATGGATAAGAGGGGGAGAGGCTGACGAAAGGAATGTAGGAAGGGCGAGCAGGATGACACGAGGGAGGAGGAGGGGCAAGGGGCGACGATGACTTGCCTGTCGTCGTTCTCCAGAGCTCTCGTCAACGACCCCCCCCTCATTTGTGAGGGGGTTTTTTCTATGGCCACGGCGAAGGGCAGTGTTTATACCACACGCTGCCCCATTCATTCTTTTCTTTCTGTAGTCAATAATGTGTATTTAGGCCATAATACTATAACAATTGTATCTACTACACCTAGAAGCACCACAGGATTCTTCCAAAGACTACAGAGAGGCCCAGGGAAGTTGTATTTTTCCAAAGATACCCAAGGCTACCACCAGAGAGACTTAGGCAATTTGATTACTTCCAAAGACATCTAAAGCAACCTAGAGAATCCTAGAGAGTCAAAGTTGCTTTGGGAAAGTTGAAGTTACCCAGAGCAACTTGGGTTTCTTTAGGACCAAACCCCTTTTTCCTGATGAAGCAGTCTCCGATAAGAAAATCGCACCAGTTTATATCCCCACAACAGACATGACTGCTGACCTCCTAACGAAATCCCTCACTCACGAACTCATCAAGAAATTCCATCAAAAGATAGGTGTCGTGGGTGAATGGTCCCAGGAGAATCTTCGATGATGTCATTGGGCACTTTATCAGGTGGGAGTGTTGAATTATAGTCTCATTCCAACTTCCATACATTATCTTACATGCTCATAACAGTCACGTTACTCATACATCATATTCTCCTTGTTGGCCACCATGATTCTTTAGCTTAACCACTATAGACTCACGTCAGACACAAGGTCCCTTCTCATCTCCTCTGCCTCCAGCTCGGCACTTGGAATCATGGTTCTCGTCACACATGTCAAACCTCTTTCAACAGCAATGATTTCTGAAATTAACCTATGGCACAAGTGGGGTCATATCAAAAGATTAGCAAAGAAACAGTTCTATGTATGCTCAGACATGCACCTAAACGGTTTGCATCAATAATTTGTAAAATTGTGGTATCCCCTTGATGTGCAATGAATTCAGAGTGGTTGAACTCCCCATGAACCAAGGCCACTAATGTAGTGAGCATTGGAGCAGTGCTAAAAGCTTGAAGCGCAGTGGGATAGTCTACAGATAATGCATACTCCACAATGATAATGGTGCCTCCAGAGAAGTGAGTATGTTAAGTAAGGAAATGTTAATAAATCCCTACTGATTCCTAAGATTATTGCTTGAGTTTCAGAGCCAAGGGAAGTCTGTAGAAGGAGGGATAAATAACTATTTGCCTAAAAAGATGTACTTCCAGACATACAAAAGATGGGACAACTGATTGAATATGCTCCAATAAGCTAGTGAGAAAGTGCAACTTGATAGGTCAAAAGCAAAACAATGTGACTTGAAGAATATCAAGGAGAGCAAATGAGGGAAGACTCACTTTCTGTGAATTTAATAGTGGAAGAGGTGAGTGATTGGGTGCTGCTCATGAAAATGCATTGAAAGACTCACATCCTGTGAACATGATGGTGAAAAAGGTCAGTGATTGGGTGCTGCTCATGAAAAGGCATTGAAAAACTCACGTCCTGTGAACGTGATAGTGTAAAAGGTCAGTGATTGGGCGCTGCTCATGAAAAGGCATTGAAAGACTCACAAACTGTGAACATGATGGCAAAAGAGGTCAGCAATTGGGTGCTGCTCATGAAAATGCATTGAAAGACTCACAAACTGTGAACATGATGGCAAAAGAGGTCAGCAATTAGGTGCTGCTCATAACAATGCATTGAAAGACTCACAAACTGTGAACATGATGGCAAAAGAGATCAGCAATTGGGTGTTGCTCATGAAAATGCATTGAAAGACTCACTCTCTGTGAACATGGTGGCAGAAGAGGTCAGCAATTGGGTGCTGCTCATGAAAATGCATTGAAAGACTCACTTCCTGTGAACATGATGGCAGAAGAGGTCAGCAATTGGGTGCTGCTTATGAAAATGCATTGAAAGACTCACTCGCTGTAAACATGATGGCAGAAAAGGTCAGCAATTGGGTGCTGCTCATAAAAATGCATTGAAAGACTCACTCCCTGTGAACATAATGGCAGAAAAGGTCAGCAATTGGGTGCTGCTCATGAAAATGCATTGAAAGACTCACTCCCTGTGAACATAATGGCAGAAAAGGTCAGCAATTGGGTGCTGCTCATGAAAATGCATTGAAAGACTCACTTTCTGTGAACATGATGGCAGAAGAGGTCAGCAATTGGGTGCTGCTCATGAAAATGCATTGAAAGACTCACAAACTGTGAACAGAAGAGGTCAACAATTGGGTGCTGCTCATGAAAATGCATTGAATGGCTCACTTCCTGTGAACATAATAGCAAAAGAGGTCAACAATTGGGTGCTGCTCATAAAAATGCATTGAAAGACTCACAAACTGTGAACATGATGGCAGAGGAGGTCAGCAATTGGGTGCTGCTTATGAAAATGCATTGAAAGACTCACAAACTGTGAACATGATGACAGAAGAGGTCAGCAATTGGGTGCTGCTCATGAAAATGCATTGAAAGACTCACAAACTGTGAACATGATGGCAGAAGAGGTCAGCAATTGGGTGCTGCTCATGAAAATGCATTGAGAGACTCACAAACTGTGAACATGATGGCAGAAGAGATCAACAATTGGGTGCTGCTCATGAAAATGCATTGAAAGCCTCACTCTCTGTGAACATGATGGCAGAAAAGGTCAGCAATTGGGTGCTGCTCATGAAAATGCATTGAAAGCCTCACTTCCTGTGAACATGATGGCAGAAGAGGTCAGCAATTGGGTGCTGCTCATGAAAATGCATTGAAAGACTCACTCGCTGTGAACATAATGGCAGAAAAGGTCAGCAATTGGGTGCTGCTCATGAAAATGCATTGAAAGACTCACTCCCTGTGAACATGATGGCAGAAGAGGTCAGCAATTGGATGCTGCTCATGAAAATGCATTGAAAGACTCACAAACTGTGAACATAATGGCAGAAGAGGTCAGCAATTGGGTGCTGCTCATGAAAATGCATTGAAAGACTCACTCCCTGTGAACATGATGGCAGAAGAGGTCATCAGCAATTGGATGCTGCTCATGAAAATGCATTGAAAGACTCACTTCCTGTGAACATGATGGCAGAAGAGGTCAGAAATTGGGTGCTGCTCATGAAAATGCATTGAGAGACTCACAAACTGTGAACATAATAGCAGAAGAGGTCAACAATTGGGTGCTGCTCATGAAAATACATTGAAAGACTCACAAACTGTGAACATGATGGCAGAAGAGGTCAACAATTGGGTGGTGCTCATGAAAATACATTGAAAGACTCACAAACTGTGAACATGATGGCAGAAGAGGTCAACAATTGGGTGCTGCTCATGAAAATACATTGAAAGACTCACTTCCTGTAAACATGATGGCAGAAGAGGTCAGCAATTGGGTGCTGCTCATGAAAATGCATTAAAAGCCTCACTTCCTGTGAACATGATGGCAGAAGAGGTCAGCAATTGGGTGCTGCTCATGAAAATGCATTAAAAAACTCACTTCCTGTGAAAATGATGGCAAAAGAGGTCAGCAATTGGGTGCTGCTCATGAAAATGCATTGAAAGACTCACAAACTGTGAACATGATGGCAGAAGAGGTCAGTAATTGCATGCTGCTCTGGAAAATGCGCTGAAACACTCACAAACTGTATTATACATCACAAGAGACTCAGAGTTAGCTCATTCCCCCAGAACTGTTTCTGCACCCACCATCTATTGTTCAACAAGCATATTGGTCAGCTTGCTGTGTGATCATATATTGGACCACTTGCCTCCTGCATACATAATAGGTCAAACCACATCTTATATAGCCTTGATAGAAACTTACATTCTGTTAGTTTAGCAATGCAGTACATAATGTTAGTCTCTATCAGCTTCAATGTAAATCCGTTCATACTGCCTATTAGAGCAACTGTTCAATCTTGTACACATGCCATTCCCTCGATGAAGAGTGCTCACAGCCTATATGTCATGTCAACCTGGCTAATAATTCGGTTACAAAGAGAACTTACATTAACCTGCAAAGAACACATCAGTTTCTTGTGTTGTAGTGTTATTTATAATCAATCCCTTACAGCCTATAAGTTCACGGAAGCATCAACAGTAGCATATAAGTAAAGCAACTTCGAGCAAAGCAGTTGATGTACAGTACATTCTGTAACGCCAATGTAAGATGATCTCTCAGGTGAAGATAATGACCAGTAGTGTTCTCACTTTCTGTCCAGTTCAGGAAATCGATAGAGGCAGTGTTAGGCAAAAAATTACAAGACATGGAGGCAGAAACCCACCGCCTGCAGATATAAGTAAGGGATTCCGTCAATAAAGAAGAAGACCAACCATCTATCCAAATCGCATAATGGAGAGTCAAAACCCTTGTGCGTGGCCAAAAACTGATAGGAATACCCACATCCTATATTGTAATTAATTAGACAGTCGTTTTACACCACGCACCATGAACTTACATTCTATTCGACCACACTGTCCATTAACGCAATGAATTTCAATAAATATGTTCGACTCACAAGCTACAGATAGAGGAATAGGTTGACACACATAACATTCGAATAAAAAGGGTAAAAATGGCCTACATTCTGCAAAATGATGAGAAACTCTGGATTCAAAGAAGCTTGCCAAGTACATACTTTCTAGATAGAACAATGCAAGCATGACACTTCAGATGCAGACAATGTTTTCATAAACGAAAACGGACTTCCTGCATCACGGAAAAATGAGAGGCCATGTAGAGTTATTGAACGACGAAAAACACTTACAAACTAAAGGGGAAGATACAATGGATGAGATTCCCGAAGTTGCTTAGGAGGGTTCTTGAAATACTTACACTCTGTAGAAGGTGAAATATAGACAAACGATGAGGCGGGACACGCAACATAGGTTTATTTTCCGTGGGATAAATGACTTACAGGCTGTGCGATTATAGTATGAAAACAAGCCACTGATAGTTAGACGTAAGACGCACTCACCAAAATATAAGGGAAAAAGTCGATCACGCCACGTAACAGAGAATCTTGTTCTTTTTGGGAAAAATATGAACTTTCGAGCGCCGCTAAGATGGAAATATGCTCTATCGATTGCCAACACAAAGAGTACAATTACCTACCTTGCGCATGCGGAATAATGACCCTTTCTTCTTGTCAGCCTTGTCTGTACTTGGAGGTTGAGATGACTCACTCTTTAATAGCGACTTCGATGCGCTGTTTGAGACTATTTCGGATTGTGGAGTGTACCAGGAGCTTCAAAGCTTCTTCGTCAAGGGCCTTAGCAGTGCTCACAATGAGATCATTGCAATCTTTGTCTGTTTTGTGCATGTCTGAGTGGAAAGTGGATAAGAGGGTGAGCAAAGGTATAGGGATAAGAACAACCCACCGCGAAGCTTGACAATTTGTGCAGGCCCGTGTTTCACTTTCTTGAGCGGCTCGAGAAAATCCATTTCAAACTTAGCTTTCGCAGCTGATGGGACTTGCTTCTTTGCGACTGAAAAAGGAACGCCATCAGTCATGGTGAGTTTATTGAATATTTTCTTATCAATGGCATCCATTTTCGTGAAGATTGCGACAACAGGAACTTTAAAATTCATTGAATTAGCAATTTGAGCCAAAAATCAAGACGACGTGGACGTTATCGCTTACCGTTTCCTGTGCCACTCTCGAATAGACTCATTTCTGCTTTCGTTAACGATCTGTCGCCACTAGTCGGGAGGCAATACCTAAAAATTAGAGAACATGAGACGATAGGAGAAAACGGAAGAGCTCGAAATCGCACCAGATAACATGGAGTTGGTCTTTCAACTCCTTTTCTTCAGACCGTTTGCGGATGAAATCTTCGACTTTTTTTAGCTCGTCGGAACCGCCTGCCTCGAAACCACGGGAGTCGTGGAAGATAAAACCGTGAGCTGTGGGATACGTGACTCCGTTCTCGATATCATGCTCTCCACGCTAGCCAATGTTTAATCAATTCCACGCTATAGAAATGGTTATGAGAATAAACCTCTGTTGTTGGCCGGTCTAAATCAGTCTTTGGGACACGATGTAAGGAGCTTTCCAAGCAAGATCGACGAAAGTAAATTGCATACCTTCCCATTGCAAACTTTATTCAAAATAGTCGTCTTCCCTGCGTTTGCGTTGCCAATCACCAAAATGCGAAAACGCTTAACCATGTCTAGCGCTCCGAGGTTGTCTGGTGATGGCTGAGGGTCTGACATGGGGTAGGGACTCGTAATCGATGAAGGCTTGAAGAAACAGGGTGGTTATGGTAGTGCGTCAAGCGGCGTCGACTTGATATACAAGTGAGGACGCTTCAGTCACACAAGTAACTTGTGAGTGACCATCGATAACAAATTGGCATCCTTAATTTGACATGTTACTATTCTAGAATATAGAGAGGCACGAGCGGTGAGATAGAATCCTGTCTTTGTATTAGGAAAGGCAACGTGACATGTCACACATTGCCTCTCTCATCCTCCCTTGACCTCGACGCCGCTGGCGGCCTCGAGTCAAGTACAAAACGTGCTGCGAACCAGCCGTTTTTTCTTTTCAGCATTCACAATGTCTAGCACCAAAAGCTGAGTAGTTACAACTGACTCATCTCATGCTGACGATTCCGAGTTTCTGAGCCAGTCCAACACGTTTGTTCTGTTCGCACTGGCGAGAGCGACCGACGGGTCGTTTAGACTCTCAACCTGCACCCAGAGAGTGGCTGACGGGCCCTCTCACCCGCACCCATGTTATTAGCATCCACGTCATGTCCTAGTGACTGACCGACGGGTCGTTCATGCACAGAGAGGCTAAGGGAGTGGCCGACGAGCCCCCTCACCTGCACCCATGACCCACGTCACATCCCAGTGGCCACGGGCATCCAGAAAGTGACCGACGGGTCCTTTATGCGCCCAACCTGCACCCAGAGAGCGGCCGACGGGCCCTCTCGTCCCTTTTAAATGCATCCCTGCGATCATTTCCCCTGCATCCAAAACGCTGCCCAGCGTCCGCCGTCTACCTGGGTCCTGCACCCAAAGAGCGACCGACGGGTTGTTCACGCACCCGCTTCCAGAGAGCGGCCGACGGGCCCTCTCATCCTTTTAAAATCCATCCCAGCAGCTACTCCCCAATAGTAGCCTACGGGCTGACGGATGGTCTCGTCCTATAGAGATTGGGTGAGTCCCGACACCGCGTCCCACGACCATCGTGCATCACACATCAACACCCGCGCGTCTCCCGTCCCATCCATGCAACTACCTAACCGGCCGACGCGGGGACCCTCCCGTCCATTCCACATCACGTCCTATGGACTATCGTCTCCCACACCTCTCTCCGTCTTGTCTGGACCATAGTCCACACCCAAAATATGGGCGGTGGTCAATTTCATCCATCCAGCTTTCCAGCGACCGCCTCCACCTGCATCCCAATGGCGCATCCCAGCAACCATCACTCACACCGAGGTTCACGAGCGTCCATGGTGGTCCATGATGTGGATGATGCCTTTATCCAGAGTGGCCGCAAGGCCGAAGCGCGCCATCGGACAGAGATGAAAGGTTGGAAAACCCCTCTTTCTAGGCGGGACGCTTCAGTGGCTCCGGATCGATCTTACCTCTTTGAAATCAGGTCACTTGTCCCCTCTCGCATCCCAGTGGCTGCCCGTGCCCAAGGAGTGACCGAGGGACCGTCTCGTCCAGTCAACATCGCGCCTCAGCACTCGCTAATCCTAGCGATGACCAATGCCCACACATCGCCCTACCGCTTTCCGACCACCCAACGAGTAGATAACAGGCCGTCCTGTAGATTCGACATCGCCTCCTAGCGGTCGTCTGCATCTGCACCTCGACGTCATGTCATCCATTCGATATCGTGCCCTAGAGGTCATCCCCGCTCACTTCCCGATGCCTATCACCCCATGCAGGCACTGCCACGTCGGAGCGAACACACGAACCTAACGAGCAGCCGACGAGCCACCCTGTCCTCTTGACATTGTGCCCCAGTGATTGTTTCCACCCGTATCCCAGCATCGACTGCGTGTACATACCCTATCACCTCCCAGTGATCACTTGCACCTGACAACCGGCAAACACCATTGCGCCCTTTCGACATTGCGCACCAGCCCTTGTCCCCACTCGCACCCCAAGGGCTATCACTCACGCACACCATCACATCGCAATGCATACCTGTAACTAATGAGCGGCTGACAGGGCCTCTTCTTCGTTCCAGCATCGCAATGATCATCGCCGCGTCCCAATATCGGTTGTCCTTAGGCTCTCTCCTCCACCCTTCCACTCAATCACTACCCTCAGAAAGCCCGGCGTCCACCACCTCTTTCCATCCCACATCGTGATCTGACGACCACCTGTACCCGCATCCACCTCGTGGTCCAACAACCCCACCCCACGTCGTGTCCCAGCGGCTATCAGTACTGTCACCAATACTGCCACTAATTATCCATCCTACATAATGTCATGACTACACCTCATCCATTCTATGCAACACCTGGTAACACGTTATATCTGCATCCATCCCTCCTATCCAATCTGCCCATGGGCGGTTCTATCTAATTATATTCCAAACCCAGAATGCTCAATCTATGATGGCCCCCCCCCCTCCCTCTTTCTTCTTCTGGAAACTATGCAACCTCTAGAAGATGATACGAAACCAGTGAGTGCCAGCATATCTCATTTAGTCCGTCCACCTCCTATGTTTTGGGTATCCTCGCTCGCTTGATGCGTCGTTGGACTCCTATGACTCTGGGTATTGCAGCTTGCTTCGGATTTCTTGCATGAGTCCGGGCCATGGCTGGGGCCGAGCAGTGCTTCGCACTGTTGCCCAAAAAACCTTCCCAACGCTCTTCCTCACATTCGAAATTCCCACCACATTTCTCTATCTATCATTCTCTCCTTTCATGTATCTATATCGTTATGTTTGAAACATGACGTCCCTTGGGACATGTTCTCGTTGACGACTGACATTCAAAGATTATGTAATAGAACGCTAAGGTTCCCATATTCTTTCGCAAAATGTTTAATAAATATTTTGATTTTTAAGAACCATAATATTTAACTATCTGTATAGAGAATATGGAAGAAATATAAATAACAATTTTTAAAATGCAGGCTTCCCATTGGTGAACTAACATAATATTTAAATATTAATTGAATATCTCTTCCCTATTTGATGAGCGGATAGCTAAATAATATGTTTTTCCAAAATGGGAATATTCCATAAATATTTTGCGAAAAGATACTCATCCCTGCATGTCGTGTAAGGTGGCGGAAGCTCGGAAATGAAAGGATATGGACAACCGTCAACAACAGCAGTGGCACGGGATGGCTAACGTCCAATCGTAGCGTGGTGTCAAAGTCAGTCCTAATTTTGGTTGATCTTGTGAATTATGATTGAATTGAAATGTTGTATTAGCTAACAACGTTACATAAATAACCCAGGAACACATTGCAACCTGGCTAGCCACGTGTAGGTTTCTCAGATAATCGCAGGCGGCGCAAGATCAGAAATGATAAGGTTCATGCATGGGCAAGAGAATGGCTAACTTAGTCTCAATCAGATGCCTGGTTGGGCCATCTTGCCTTTCAGCTTCTTTCTTCCCACATGACCGACACAAGCGGAAATCCCTTGCCGTCCACTGTCCAGAGCAGCTCTCTCGACTGTCCCCAGTAAGCGCTAGCCATGTATACTCCCATATCTCGATAACATTGTTCCGTAGGTTCCGCATCCTAGTGGTTGGCAAGGTTCGCAAAAATTCTGGCGATGTTGTGAAGAATAACCTTAACGGCGTGGCGCTGTTTTCACCCAGACTGGGTGTGGCAAATCGTCGTTGATCAACAGAGTCTTTGGGGTTGACGTCGCTGTAGGCTTTCTTACTTGCTTACCATCCTCGCGCTAACCAGTACCGCTCTCCCCGGTAGCAAGTCTCTCATACCAATCCCGGAGAGGCCCAAATTGAAGAGGGATTCCATCCCAATGACAACGACCGCTTCATTTTACACGACTCTCGAGGCTTCGAATCCGGAGACGCCGTCAACTACGATGTTGTTAAATGTTTCATTGAGAAACGGAGCAACCTGCCGCTCCTCAAAGACCGACTCCACGCCATCTGGTAAGTGCTCCTGTGTTTGCGATGTCGCCTGTTGAAATCTCATACCCGGTATGATCAGGGTTTGCATCTCAATTCCCTTGGCTGGGGATCGACTCATCGAGACTGGAGTAAAGGACATCTGCGAAATGAATCGTCAGAATAGCGAGTCTCTCAGTTGATCATTAGCTACAGTAGTTTCTAACAAGTTCTTCTCAGTTCCTCTGATCGTTGTATTCACCAAGTACGATGGCCTCGTAACGTCTTGTATTCAGGGGGCAGACGAGGAGATATTCGAACGACTCGGAGATGAAGAAGAAATTTGGTTGTATGGTGAGGGGCAGGCTGATGCGGCGTTCAACAAGTTGTGTATCGATCCCCTCATTGCCACGGTCGGTGAGGTGCCATTCGTTAAGGTGTCCAGTAAGCATTGGCAGTCTCAGGACGATGATTAACCACAAGTGACACTTTCTTTGGGACTTCAAGAACACAAGAGATACAAAAGTACCGTCGAGGAATTGGTCAAAGTAACGGATGAACAAGTCCTGCAGCGCGTCGGTGACACATCGCACACCAGTTCGGTATCATTGGCGTGGGCTGTCGCCCAACGAGGCAACCCGGATGTGAGTATGGAAGCCTCTATTGGGTTAGTGTATATAAATTATTCTATTTTATACGTGCACTCATGATCTGTTAAGTGTCGGGCGTGAACGTAGGTGGACTTGGCTCATTAAAAAGCTCTTTGCTCACGTTGATATATACCAGGATACTGGAGGGGGCTAATATCAGGCACTGATTTTACCGGAAGGAAACTTCGGCAGTGTTTAGATGTAATTCATACCGATATCATTTCGGTATGGAATATCCGAGACCCACATAACGTCTGTCCTGTCTATTATGCGACACTTACCTGTCATTGTTGAAATCGATATCCTACTCCAGTATTTGGCTGGTGCAGAATTCAAGTCAACCATGTCTAGACTCGTGGAAGACTTGGTTCCCCTTCCACGTACATCTGTGTATGTATAGACATGGCTGCCATATCTAACAAGGACTGATTTGGAGTTGTAGTTCTGGCAGTGACTTGGCGCCAGCTGGGACTGCTCTCGCCACTGCCCCAGGTCCTTTTGGTATTATCGTGGCCTCCCTTTGGTCAGCGGGCCTATTTGCTCGGTGGGTTAAGGATGTATACGACTATGCGTAGGTGTTTGTCATTTCCCCAGCTACGATGCTCTCATTTCATCCCTAGTCCCGAAAACATTGCTTGTGTGATGGGATACATTGTGGACCTTACGATAGTGATGCGCAAACTGTCGGATGTCGACTTGGAGATCTCGAAGGAAAGTATTGCATCTGCTCTTGAAGATTTTACCCAGGGCGACATCACTAACGTGCATCGTGACATTCGCCAATTTCTTACCACCCGGAGCACTGTTAGTCTGGCGAATAAGGATAACGCCCTGGACGAAATTATTGGCTTGATTCACAAGTATTGTAGTATTTCTAGTAAATAAAGGGTATCTAAGCTGTAGGCCAAAGTTGGGCCTTAGTCTAGTCTACAAGGGTTTTAGTATCTTTCCCGTTGTCCAAAGCCAGAGATGAAAGGCGTCGACAAATTTTCGTGGTTGAAAAGGCGGAAGTTGGGTCTCTGAAGAAGGGGTAAGGATTGCCGTGTACTGTGTAGTGAGAAGATTTAACGAACGGAACTTCGATTAATAGCAAGAAACCTCTGGTTGTGTGGAAGGTTGCACGACTAGGATCCTAGGGACGACAGGAAAGTTGGTAACACGAGTAAGTCTATAGTGTTTTCAATAGGTGGCCCGCCAATCGGCTCAATAGCGGGGAATTCCGAAAATGTCATCAACGATGTTCACCACCAACCTCCATCCCACTCCTTCATACGCTTGCGCTTCGCCCATTTACTTCTCTGGAACTCCAAAAAAAGTAGTTTTACATAACATCTTTCTTTCCATCATAACAGCCCACCTAAGTGGTCCATCCCGACCCAGCACGAGCGCGTGCAATGGCAATCTCTTGCCTGCTTTTATCATCGTCCTCCCATCCCGCCACCATCACGCTAGCAACACCAAGAGCACGAGACTACGAACATAAGCACGACGAAACGGCCACGGACTGAGGGCGCCGCTGTGGAGAACCGACATGACGCGTACCGTATACACCCTCTCCGTTCCTTTGTGTCTTCAGCTGTAACGAACCTCGATCCGCGAACTTGACTACCGTCAGTTTACGCCAGGAATAGTTCACCTGCTCCGAGATGGTAGAGGGTTAGACTCGTGACCTCGACCGCATGCTAGACGGTGTTGAGCTTACTGTGCCCTCGTCTCTGCGGTACATAGTGCCTACCTCACCGAGTACGACGAGTGCTTCAGATGAACCTGATGCTGGAGCTCGATGACCAGGATTGTACTGCACCCTCGCCGATTATCTTTTGGCGTACCAGACAAAGGTGGGTGAAGAACGTCCCAGAATACGAGATACATGCGGCAGGTCGGCGGATGAAGTCCTTATTTTCTTATATCTCTTCTGCTCGCTCGTCCATGATGGTCACTTTCGCTAATTAACCCGTGCTCATAGTCCACAACAAGGACAACGCGCAAAGAGGCAATAACTTGAGCGTGAGCGCGAATTGAATCTGCGTTTTGGCCTCGCACTTTAGTTCAGGAAGTCTCGTTGGATGCGTTTCGGCTTTGCTGGCAGCCATCACGGTACGTCTTCTGCATATATATCCCTCATACTTTAAGCATGTTCTGCAAGCACAGGTGTTGTATATGGTATCCCTGCATACCTCGTAACATTTATGCGCAGTGTCACCCTTGTTGGCTTCGCCGAAATTGAGGAAGATCCTCTCTCCTCCCTAGCTCTTGCCACTGCCAACGCCTCCGCTGGCCCAAACGTCAGAGCTGTCACGGCTAAGCTTTTCCTATCTGCCGAAATGAAAGAAGCGCCTCCGATACGGAAACGACCTGCCCCCAAAGCGACAATCCCAGGGCTACATCCCCAGACCGCCCAACGCGTTCATGCTTTTCCGAGCCGATTTCGTGAAGTAGAAGCACATCCCGCAGGCCATGGAGACGAACCGCGGAAGTTCGTCCGAAATCATCGGTGCGTGCTGTCATATGTTCTTCCTATCAAGCGATCGCTGATTTAATGACCATTCATCGATCTCATAGGTACCTGTAACTCTCCGAATGTACAGTGAAATTCCGTGCCAAACCTCTTAGGTGATACCAAATTCTCCCTCAAAGTTGTTCTGCACCTTGGGGCTGGCCAAAGCTCGCTTCAGTTCCGCGTTGGAAATGATTTGTTGCGCGAGGCTTGTTTCTATTCACAATACCGTTCAGAATTCCAGAGAGATATTGTCCCACGAAATTATGGTGTTTTTGTTGGGAAAACAAGGTATGGCGGAACGATTGCCTGCGCAGTTTTGGAGTATTTCCCTGAATTGCCATGGACGTGGATTTAGAACGGACCTGGGGACACTTTGGAAACCCAGTACGTCCACTTCTCACGTTAAATAGGTCTTAACCTGGTATTCAATCTAATTAATTTGTAGGCGGATTTTTGCGGATGCAGCGGTGAATTTACACGATGCCGGGATTGACCACGCGCAGCTTTGTCTTGGGTTGAACATCATATAGTCTACGAAAATGATACCAAACGTGTTAACCAGGTTGGATTTACAGCATCTGACCCTGGGCACCAGTGTAGTCCTGATAGGGCCGAACCACGTAAGGACCAGCCATTCTAGGAATTCGTGCGGGATGGCTCTCCGATATGTTCGTCGTTACTCTCCTTCGTTTTGCCCAGATTTTCTTCATCTCAGATCTTTCGAAGTTGGAGGGCTTCCAGAGGCGCTCGTGCTTGGTAAGATCAAGGGTTTTGTGCTTTTCTTCAAAATGAATCCTCATAAAGGACTTCCAGATGGCGGGGTCGGTTCTGGGGCAAATAGGACACTGAATTGAGCAAGGCGAGGAGGCAGTTGACTCTGCCGCTATGCCGTAAGACTGATTTCAATGGTTCGGAAGCAACCCACTTTTCAGACTTGTTTTGTTCCAGCTCATTAGCCACAAAAATACATGCGTTGAAATCGCACATATTATGGCCAGCAAATGGTATCAAAGGTTCTGTCAGAATGTGACATCTCAAAAGATGAACCACTGATCATGGGATGCCCTAAGAGTTATGTAAAGAAATTTCGGCACTCTCAAATTCGATTTGATCTCTAACATACGCCGCACTGTATCTCCTACAGCAACTTCCCTGCTTCCACCTCGAGACAAATACTTCCACGCCATCGTTGTCTGGGCCCCTGCCCGCTGCGCTGTCATACGGCACACTGTATATGAATTGGAAACTCTGCAGACGTCGTTCGAAAAATTTCCTTCCACTTCGCAATCTCATGATCAAGAGCGATGAGATAATACGCTAAACGCCGCCGCCTCGGCGCTTGCTTGGCGCCTTTCTGCTGCTTGGCATTGTAAATAAGACTCCGCAGATGACAATCAAAACAAGTCTTAATCGCACTGCCTGGATCGATATTCTTCCTATGATGGTTCCCTCCCTCGCAATGTACGATACTTTGCTGGCATTCATTGCTTTGATTGGGGGCGTATCTCATCTATCGAACGCTTACTTCTCCTAATGTTCCATATCCCCCTGGCCCTCGACCTTATCCTTTCGTTGGAAATCTTCCAGATGTCCCTACCTCATATCAGGAGAGAGCCTTTGCTGATTTAACGAAAATATATGGTGTGTCCTCCCACTAAAGACGCAGTGAAGCTAAACTGATAGCACTAGGGGATGTGGTCCACTTGCGTATCTTTACGAGAGATCTCGTTATCTTGTCGTCCTTCAAGGACGCGCAAGAGTTGCTTGAGAAACGAAGCGCGATATACTCCAGCCGACCACGCTTAGTCTTGTATTCTGAAATGTAAGCATGCACAATTTCAAATACAAAACCACTGGAATCCCTGGATGAACCCCTTTTAGCATGGGCTGGGAGCGAGCCTTGACTTTCCTTCCATACGGCGATGAACAAAGGAAGCATACCCGACTTGCACATGAAGGCCTAAGTCCAATTGCTTCGCAATCCCACCAACAACTACATGAATATGAAGCTGTAGTTCTTCTCCAAGAGATCGCAACAACTCCCAATGCCTTCCTCAATCACGTCAGACGGCGAGTAGGCTTATTAGGATGATTCATTCGTTCGAACGCATTTCTGAGAGAGACCTTAGGTACATTACCAGCCTACTCCTCCATTTAGTTTATGGACACCGCGTCAGTTCTACTGACGACAAATACGTCCGAATGTCTGAAGCTGCGGTGACGGGAACCGTTGAAGCTGGTACCCCAGGCTCTCAAGTTGTGGACTTTTTCCCTGCCCGTAAGTTGTGTTTCTTTTTTTTTTGCTTTAATCTTCCTTTGCTCTTCCTTGCTCTTTTTTGCGACTTAAAGCTCCTTCCCTATCAGTGAAATATATACCAGCGTGGATGCCTGGGATGGCCTTCAAACGACACGCTCTTAGGGTTCGCAAGGATCTTGAAGGAATGAGAAACACGCTCTTCGATGTGGCAATAAAATATATAGTCAGCCTGCCTTATCCTTACATCCACTAGAACGCCTTCCTCATCCTACAATAGACTTTAGGTTCTACGACCTCCCTGGTCGCACGCCTCCTTGAAAGTCATACTCACGATGGGCAGGTATCGGATGAAGATATACGGGATATCAAGGGTCTTGCAACTACCCTTTATACTGGCGAGTTTGTTTCATACCTGTGGGCAGCCTAAAGAACTAACGTCGACGCCCTCAGCCGGTGTTGATACTGTGCGTTTACCTCCTCGGACCTCTGTGCCTTTTCCAGGAGTGCTGACTTTATTGTCAGACCATTGCTGTAATAGAAACATTCTTTCTAGCCATGATGCACTATCCGGATGTATATTGCAAGGCGCAAGAAGAAATCGATCGCGTCATTGGGCGTGAACGACTACCTGAGCTTACAGACCGTGGTTCCCTTCCGTATCTTGAAGCACTTGTCATGGAGTTGTATAGGCGCGTCACTTCTAATCCCTGCATGATCCTCCCTTGTTAAAAATATAATATAGGTGGCACCCTCCTTTCACCTTAGGAACGCTCCTAGGTCTCCCCATTTTGCAATAGATGCTCACTGGCACTTTCTTTTTCCACAGGGGTTCCCCATACATCGACTCAAAGTGACCAATATCTTGGATATCATATTCCCAAGGGTTCTCTCGTAATGGCAAACATATGGTCTGTACCTTTCTCTTACCACCAATTGGCAAATTGGCTCAGTTATTTCAAAATATCACTTAGGCAAATGACTAGGAACCCCGAAATATACGATGACCCTGAATCCTTTCGTCCGGAACGCTTCATCGATGGCAAGCCGCTTGATCCAAGACAGATCGTATTTGGCTTTGGACGTCGGTAATTGTTCCCAAATGTGTGATCGCACATCGTACATGCAACCCACTCCTGATATGTTCAAGTATTTGTGTCGGCAAGGCGTTTGGTGATATGAACGTATGGCTTGCAGTAGCATCAATTACAGCCTGTTTCCGAATCTCCAGCAATGGTGTACTAGGTGAACCCAAGTTCACCTCGGGTTTTGTCTCGTAAGCCGTTGAATACCGAGAGCCTGCGCCTTCTCACCTTTTTGTTTCTGCATATCACCTAGCCATTCCGAAATTTCTGGATGCGTCATCGAACCAAGGTTTGGAAATATTGTGGACTTGATTTCGCAGACGTCAGCTGCCAGGGAGATATAAGGGTGGATCAGATTCCTTGATGCTCATTCCAGTAAACGTTTAAAGCCTCTGTACTTGTAAGGTGTAACTGTACCACAGTCCAATGTATTGTACGATGAACGGAGCGTGTCGGTTGTATCACGGTGAGGGGGAATCGATATTGCAGATAATCTGAAATAAATGCCTGAAATCCTCTCGGTCCTTCCACCCTGGATGGTTGGAGGACGTCCTTTGATAGTTAGTGCTACATGTCCGTTATTTTGGCTAGCGGTCCCCTTTTGTGTTCGTTCTCTCAATGTGGTTTCAGTTTGGGCGCAAATGCAACCGGGAAACAAGCGCGTCAATTGAGATGACAAAGGCGGTCAAGGGATAGAGTCTTCTTGTGTACACCAATACTTTCTTCTCAATATGTATTCAAAATGAACATACTACAGATTCGCCGCGCGGCAATGGCCGGGATCTATAGGTTAATTTATGGGTTGAACAACCAAGGCGGCCGGAATTGATCCCCCTCTACTCGGCAGTTTCTGAAAATTTGACAAATTGAAGCCAGAGATTGCGGGGGCTTATAGCGCCATCCCAAAGACATTTCCAGGAAGCGATAGGCGAACACTGTCAGCCACAAAGCATAGTTCCAACAAAATGAGATGCCGATCCACCAGGGACTCCAGAAGAATGGCGCGCCCAGGAAATCTGTCGTACTGGGCCTCATCGTCAGTAGCCAGGCGCCAAAAGTGCGCTCTCAAGCTCGTATACTTCTCAAATCCTGAAAACGCAAACGAATCTCGGGTGCGTCATCACTCACGCGTTATCCATGGGTAGTACGATCATGACCGTCTCTCGTATGCTCCTGGCGAACGTGTGCTTTGCAGAGGTGAGGAACAGAGTATTTGAACGAGAATTTGGAGATTGATCGAGGTGAGGTATTGGAGGCAATCCGGAGATATCCGCATGGGCGTGGGAGTCTCACGTACAGGCTCAACAAAGAAACGCGTTTTCATCCTTTTCGAACTCAAACTGAGGGCATAAAAGAGTGGACGCACACACACGAGTGAGAATGACACAACGATGTGAGTAGAAACTATATGCCGCACGTATGTCGTTATTTCTTATTTTTGACTGTGCTGCTCTGACTCTGACTTCTGTCTTGTACAGCCAGCTCCGCCCAAAAGGTAGAAGCTCCGTCTAACGACACCAGCCAATGTAATTTTCGAATCTGGAT